>Ga0268386_10003659_pt1 | contig 11220 bp, 9 predicted proteins | sample RVTome_15_FD_200260 | JGI IMG/M metagenome (GOLD analysis project Ga0268386, IMG submission 200260) | Soil microbial communities from uranium-contaminated site in the Upper Colorado River Basin, Wyoming, United States - RVT150D86... ... | reverse complement strand
CCCCGGCGCAGCCGTGCCGCTCCTCGATGCTGCCTATCCCCCTCGGGGCCCCGACATGGCCCCCCACACCCCCCCGTCGGCTCGCCCCGCTCCGGCGGAGCCGGGGCGCGGCTCGATCACCGGCCCGGCCGGGAGCTCCGACATCGCTCCCCACGCCCCCCCGTCGGCTCGCCGTGGCAGCGTGGCGCCTCTGGACAGGATCCGCGACAAGGTGCTCGGCGGCGAGCGGCTGGACCGCGAGGAGGGCCGCTGGCTGCTGGCCGAGGCCCCGCTGCTGGAGGTGGGCGCGCTGGCGGGCCAGGCGCGCTTTGCCCGCCGGCCCGAGCGGGTCGTCACGTTCGTGATCGACACCAACCCCAACTACACCAACGTCTGCGTCACCGACTGCCAGTTCTGCGCCTTCTATCGCAAGCCCGGCGACCCCGAGGCCTGGACGCTGACGGTCGACGAGGTCCTGGCCAAGATCGAGCTCGCGGCGTCACGAGGCGCGACCACGGTCCTGCTCCAGGGCGGCCACAACCCCGCTCTGCCCCTCGACTACTATCTGACCCTGGTGCGCGAGACCCGCCGCCGCTTCCCGCAGGTCACGCCTCACTTCTTCACGGCCTCCGAGATCCGCACCATGGCCCAGGTGGCCGGGATCGGCTACGAGGACGTGCTCGACCGGCTGTGGGAGGCAGGGCAGCGCACGATCCCCGGCGGGGGCGCCGAAGTGCTGTCGGAGCGGGTGCGCACGCGGATCGAGCCGAAGAAGGGCGGGCCCGAGGCCTGGCTGTCGGTGCACCGCGCCGCCCACGAGCGCGGCTTCAAGTCGACGGCCACGATGATGTACGGCCACGTCGAGCAGGTGGACGACCTGCTGGACCACCTCGACGCCATCCGCGGCCTTCAAGACGAGCACGGCGGCTTCACCGCGTTCGTGCCGTGGTCGTTCAAGCCGGGCAACACGCTGCTGGAGAAGTGGATCAAGCACTACGAGGGGCCGAACGCCTACCTGCGGATGCTCGCGGTGTCCCGGCTCTACCTGGACAACTTCCCCCACATCCAGGCGTCATGGTTCTCGGAGGGCAAGGAGGCCGGGGAGGTCGCGCTACACTTCGGCGCGGACGACTGGGGCGGCACGCTGTTCGAGGAGAACGTGCACAAGGCGGCCGCCTACGTGAACACGATCAGCGTGGAGGAAATCGTCACACTGATCCGGGAGGCCGGCTTCACCCCCGCCCAGCGCACCACCGAGTACGAGATCCTCCAGACCTACTAGATCGGATCGATCGGGGGCACCGCGGGAATGAGCCCCTGGCGGTGGGCCAGCGTGAAGAGCCGCTCGATCGCCGCGCGTCCCTCGGCGCCCAGCGCCAGCGTGAAGTCGTTGACGTACATCAGGACGAACCGGCGGCACGTCTCCTTGTCAATCCCGCGCCCATAGCGCATCGCGTACTCGAGCGCCTCGTCGACGTTGGCGTGCGCCCACGCGATGGAGTCGCGCAGGGCCTGCGACAGCGCCCGGTGCAGATCCTCGCCCAGGTCACGGCGTACCACGTTGACGCCGAGCGGTAGCGGCAAACCCGAGTCGCGCTGCCACGCCTCGCCGAGGTCGAGGACCTTGACGAGCCCCAGCTGCGAGTGGGTGATCTGCCCCTCGTGGATCAGCAGGCCGAGGTCGGCCTGCCCGTCCAGCACGGCCTGGGGGATCTTGTCGAAGGCGACCTCGATCAGCGGCGGATCGCCGACGAAGATGCGCAGCAGCAGCGCCGCGGTCGTGTGCTTGCCGGGGATCGCCACCACGTGCTGCTCGATCTGGGCGGGCGGGATCGGCCGGCGCGCGACCAGGATCGGGCCGTAGCCCTTCCCCATCGAGGCCCCCGGGTCCATCATGCGGTACTGCTCGGCGATCAGCAGATAGGTCGCGAACGAGACGGCGGTGACCTCCAGATCGCCCGTGCGCGAGCGGCGGTTGAGCGTCTCGATGTCTTCCAGGACGTGCTCGATGCGGACCCCGGGAATGCGCACCTTGCCCGCCGTGAGCGCGTAGAACATGAACGCGTCATCGGGGTCCGGGCTGTGGCCGATCCGTACCGTCCGCTCCATCGCGCGCCAAGGCTACCACAGCGCCGGCAGCCGAGCGGCCCGGTCTTCCTCGGCGTACGCGTCACGTCGCGCTGATCGCGCGCACGGTGCAGGCGCAGCGAGGAGAAGCCGTTCGGGTCAGCGGTCGCTGAAGCGGATGCGGACGTCGCCCGCCCGGATGGCGCGGATGATCGCGTCGCGGTCGCGCGGCGCGTCGACCTCGATCCACGCGCGGCCGAAGTGAGGGGGGCGATGGGCGTCGTCGGTGGCGATCTTCACCAGGGGGATGGCGTCGGTGTCGTAGGTGGGCCGGTAGAGTCCCGTCTCGGTCACCTCGATCGCCGCCAGCGGCCAGCCGGCCGCCTGGATCATCGCGACGCGCTCGACCGTCTCGACCACGCTGAGCTTGTAGCGCGCCGGGTGATTGAGCACCCACAGCGTCTCGCCGTCACCGATCACCTTGCCGACGTGTTGCGCCATCGGATCGAAGTTCATCTCGAGCCCCCGGAACAGCAGCAGATTCGCGCGGAGCCGATCGAGTGCGCGGCGGTAGCCTGGCTCGACCCAGTTCTCGTGGTCCTCGTGATCGGTGATCGCCAGGAAGTCGTAACCGCGCGACTCGTACTCCTCGACCAGGGCCTGGGGCGAGCGCACGCCGTCCGAGAACGTCGTGTGCGCGTGCAGGTTGCCGCGCAGCAGGGGCATCAGGCCGCCTGGGCCCGCGTGTGGGCGGCGATCTGCTCCAGGCGGGCCAGCCAGAGTCTGGGCGTGTGGCGCGCGTGCTCCACCAGCTCGCGCAGGCAGGCGAAGCGCGAGGGCCGGCCGATGATCTGCGGATGGAAGGTGAAGTTGGTGACGCCGCCGATCTCCGTGATGCCGTCGAGCTCGGTCAGCCATCCCTGCAGCACGGGGCCCGGCGCCTGGATGGCCCGCTGGCCGGTGAACAGGAAGAAGGGCGCATCGTCGAGCACCCACGCGACCGGGATCTCCACCAGCCGCCGTCCCTCCACCTCCGGGTGCAGGTACGGGCGCAGGCGATCCATCAGGTTCGAGGAGTACTCGAAGCCATGTCGGGCGAGCAGCGCCAGCGTGCGCGCCGAGAGCTGCCAGGCCGGGGCGCGGTAGCCGACCGGCCGGCGCCCGGCCAGCCGGGTGAGCACCTCCACGCTGCGGACCAGGATCTTCTCCTCCTGCGCCGCGTCCAGGTCGCTCACTCGCTCGTGCACGTCGCCGTGGCAGCCGACCTCGTGGCCGCCGGCGACGATCGCGCCTACGGCGTCGGGATGGTGCTCGGCCACCCAGGCGGGGACGAAGAACGAGGCGGAGATCTCCGCCTGGCGGAGCAGGTCGAGGATGCGAGGCAGTGCCTCGCGCACGCCGAAGGTGCCCTGCGACAGCGCGACGGGCTCGGTGACGCCGCGGGCCAGCCAGAGCGTCTCGGCGTCGAGATCGAACGTGAAGGCGCAGGCCGCCCGGGCACCGTGCGGCCAGCGGGGAGCGGTCATCGTGCCTAGCGCGGGCGGGCGGCCTTCGGTGCGGCGGGTGGCCCCCCCCACGTCACCGAGAACCCGAGCGCGAACCACCCGCTGACGTCGCGCCAGCCGCCCACCGGGGAGCCGACCGGCGTGTTCGGCGCCGTCCAGCCCGACAACCCGACGCGGCCCGACCCCTGGGCGTCCTCGTAGCTGGACGCCAGCGGCTCGATGAACGCCGGATCGTGCTCGACCTTGGTGCCCTGCGGGTAATAATCGGTGTCGGGCGGCCGCGTGGTCTCGTAGTGCAGCGGCGGGGCGATCACGCGCGGCTCCCGCTCCAGCTCCTGGCGCTTGGCCTCGATCTCGACCTGCTGGGCGGTGGCCGGCAGTGCGACGAGCAGCCCCAGCCCCGCGATCACGATGGTCATCAGCGCCCGCATGCGTCCATTGTACCGGACCGTGGGGCGGCCGGCCAGCGAACGCTCGGGATGCTCGCGTGGCGTCAGGCGCGGCAGAGCGCGCTGAGCGCCCGCACATCCGGCAGCGTGTCGAGCCTCAGCACCAGGCGCTCGATCTCGCCCACGCTGGCCGAGGGCCCCGCGCGGCCGGCGTTGTCGCGGAACTTGTCCACGATGGCGCCGGGCGGCAGCGGCCGCGCCAGGCTCCCCTGCCCGTCCGGCGTACGGGCCTCCAGCTGCCGGCCGTCGTGCAGCCGCAGCCGGACCCAGCCGGGGAAGCTTCGAGGGAACGTGGAGTCGGGATCGACGGTGGGCTGACCCGCGCGGCCAGGGCCAGGCGGCCGGGCTCGCTCGGGCGCCCGGCCGCGTAGGCATCCCGGCCGACCCCGGCCCGAAGCGGCCCTCGCGGCCAGCGCGATACCGAGGATTCCAGCGTGCGCAGCCGGACACTGGCCACCACGGCCGGGAGCAGGGCCGCGAAGCCGAGCGATGCCGCGAACGCGGCCAGGCGGCGTGCCAGGGTCATGCCCGGGCTCAAGCCTGCTGGGGCAACGCGACGTTGCCGTCGCGCTCGCGGCTGCGTAGCGCGATCACCACGCGGCCGTCGGGGCCCGGCACCTCGACCTCCTCGGCCATACCGGCCTCGATCATCTCCTGCACGAGCTGCTCGCGCTCATGTCCGGCCGCCGGCAGCAGGTGCGACTTCCAGCGCATGACGAAGTAGCCGCGGCTCACGTGAGGTAGCCGGGCCTCGGCCCGCTGCAGCTCGCCGAGCGCGCGGTCCAGCGCGGCGGCGGGCGACAGCCGGGAGGGCGCGGACGGCGCCATCCGCGGCGCAGCGCGGGACGGCCGGCCGTCGGCGCGGGACGGTGCGGTCGCGCGATCACGGGGCAGCCGGTCGACGCGGAAGGTGGACACGCCCTCGCTCAGATGGATGTGGCCGAAGCAGCGGACCCGCAGGTCGGTCGACAGGTCGTCGGCTGACCACGTCGCGACCCATACCTGCTTGCCGAGCGCGTTGACCGCCTCGACGGCCGGGACGAAGTCGTCGTCACCGGAGACGAGGACCGCGGCGTCGTAGGCGCCGTTGGCGGCGTAGTGGATCAGGTCGGCGACCAGCCGGGTGTCCACGCGCTTCTCGGTCGTGTACTCGTTGTCGGCGCCGCAGGCGGGACAGCGCACGCTGCGCCGCACGCGCCGGTCGCGCTTGACGAAGTAGCCGGGGCGCAGCTCCAGCCCCTTGAGAAAGCCCTCGACGACGACCGGAGCATCCGCGGACACGCCGACGTAGTAGTAGGCCCCGCCGAACATCGCGCCGGGCCCGCCGACGGCCTGGGTGATCCAGACCGCGAGCCGGTCGTAGTCCACGCGCAGGCTCTCGTCGAAGCGCTGCAGCGAGCGGTAGAAGTTCTGCCCGTCAAAGAAAATGCAGATCTTCATCGTTGGCTCCCGGGAAAGTACAGTGTTCAATACGACGCGACCGCTCGCGCCCATCCTAACACGCACCCGCCCCGCCCGACCGCCGCCAGGCAGAGCGGGAGACGGAGAAGACAAGGCGGCGCCGTGACAGCCATGGCCAAGGAGCCGAAGGGGAAAGCGAGGAACACCCTGCGCGAGCCCGGGGATTGCGAGCCTGGGGATATCAAGGGGGGCAAGACGCCCCCCTTTTGACCATGGTGGTCGATGCTGGACTCGAACCAGCGACCCCCGGCATGTGAGGCCGGTGCTCTGCCAACTGAGCTAATCGACCGTGTCGTGAAACTAACCTCTTAGCGTTCGCCCGTCAACCGCCACGACCGTCCACGTGCCCGAAACGTGCCCATCAGACGCCGTCACCCGCACCGCCGCCTCGCGCAGAACCGCGTCGCCCACGATCGGGCGCATCATCCCTGGGTGTGTTCTCGTACCTGTCCGGCAAGAATGCCGGCCCTCCGTATCAGCTCAAGAGCTTCCGGCGATGAGCGGGCCGGGAATCAGGGGAAGACGTTCGTCTCCGTCGCAATGTGCAAGAAATCGTACCGCGCGGTTGCCGAAGCCCCAACAGGCGAGGAGCAGTTCGGAAGAACGTTGCGGACCTGGAGGTCGCGGACATTGACCACCCACACCACCTTCAGGGGAACGGGGACCCCGGCCTTCCGTCGGCGGGTGAACGTCTGGAACTTGTCGTGACCAGGATCGAGCACGCGGCGTTCGTGCAGTGGCCGAGGAACGCACCGATGATCCGGCCCAACGTCGAGCTCTGCTCGACGTTGACGCCGGCAAAGACGTCGCCGGTCGCGTCCCCGGCGCCGGCGCTGCTACCCGTATTGAAGAAGAAAAATGACACTTGCGCCATGGCTCTCGTGGCGTCCGTCGCCGTAGGACAGGGAGTAGCCTTGGTCGATACTATGGTGACCTTGGTCCGCAACCCGGTGACGGTGACAGTCCCTGCGAGAATGTCCTCCCGCATCACGCGGATCCGCTGCCGACCCTGGCCGGCCTCGCCGGTGTCGCTACCGGTGCCGGGGTGAACCGTCCTGAGACCAAGCTGCAGGACGCGGTTGGTAATGCTTGGGTCGGGCCTGACAATTGCGCGCTGGGTCTCGAGGTTCGAGATGAGCGCCGTGTTGCTGTTGCTGTCGAAGCCGTTCCACAGCGTTGGATCCAGAGGAAGTGAGAACCCGTCGTAGGTCGTGAAGGTCTGCGCGGAGGTGAATGTCGGAACGGCGACAACAGCGACAACGAGTATCAGCAGACGCACGATGATCATGTGCTCCTCCTGGTCTCCCTGTGGCTTCAGTCGGCAGGGCTCGACGTTGCACCGCCGTGATATTTGCCCTGTCGAGCTCAGGCAATCGTGGCGTCCCCCCCGGGAGGGATATGCCTGCACCGGATAGGTGTTATATGTTGTAGAGAACTGTTTTTCACTACCTGATGTTGCTGTCCGGTGACGACGCGCCATCGGCCGTGCGGGTTCGCGACCGTCGCGCTCGGCTGGAGGCCCCCGGCAGCGAGTTGGTCTTCCCGGTGCGGCGGCTCGCGCCGGACGGCCTGGAGGCGCGGGCGCAGGTGATCGAGCGCGCCTGGTCAACACGAAGCTTTGGCTGGCGGTGAGGCATGTCGTGAGGAGGGTGCCCTGCAACTCAGCGAGCTCGAATTGGTTAGCTCTCCGGTTGTCTGACCTCTGCCCAACCTTGAACGAGGAGGAGAGGCCCGATGTCGTTTCGCCGCCGTTCGGCACGCCGGCGTTCGAGAAGGGGGGTCTCACTCCGATGACGGCGCTGAGCCGCACGGCGGTCAGCGATGACCATCACCGTATCGTCGCTGACGTGGTCTCTTCGGATGTAATCGTACAGATCTGCTTCATCACGATCGACGATGAAGAGCCGGCGGATCATCCGCCGGCACTGTAGCAAGCCCTCCTGACGGAGCCCAAGGAATCTCAACGATCCGGCCGCGGCTACGGCGGGATACTCAGTGTGCCACCCCGGCCAGCTCGTCACGAGACTTGGATCGGGGAAGCCGCCGACGTAGGATGGCGCGATGGCTTCGTCGTCCCGGCCTCGCCCGAGGCCCGAGCCGTGAGCGCCGTGCTCGAGCTGGAGGCGGTCGCATGCCCGCTCTGCGGCGCGCGCGACGCCACCGTGCTCTGCGCCGGGCACGATGTGGCCCTGGGCGTCCCCGGGCGCTTCCCGCTGGCCCGCTGCGAGTGCTGCGGGCTGCTCTACCAGAATCCGCGCGTGCGCCGCGACCAGCTCGACCGCATGTACCCGGCGGATTACCCGCCGCACGCGCGCCATCCCGATCCCGGCCGCGGCCTGCGCCAGCGCTCGCCTGCCGTGCGCTGGGCGCTGGCGCGTGGGCTCGGCTACGCCCACCTCGACACCCGCGACGTCGGCCCTGGCGACCGCCTGCGCGCCCGGCTGCGGCGCCGCAAGGTCGTCAAGAGCTTTCCGCCGTGGGTCGCGGGCGGCCGGCTGCTCGACGTGGGCTGCGCGACCGGGCGTTTCCTGCAGCAGATGGCCGGCGTCGGCTGGCGCGTGAGCGGGATCGAGCTGGATCCCGAGGCCGCCGCCCGGGCGCGCACGGTGACGCCTGACGTGGTCGTCGGCGATCCCGCCGAGCTGACGCTGCCGCCGGGGAGCTTCGACCTCGTCACCGCCTTCCACGTCGTGGAGCACCTGCCCGATCCCGCCGGGGCGGTGCGCAACATGCTCGCCTGGCTGGCCCCGGGCGGCCTCATGGTCATCGAGGTCCCCAACGTCGGTGGCTGGGGCGGCGCCTTCTTCGGCCGTCACTGGTCCGGCCTGGACTTCCCCCGCCACCTCATCCACTTCACGCCGACCACCATGCGTGCGCTGGTCGAGCGCTGCGGCGGGCGCGTGGTCGACGAGTGGCACTGGTCCCAGCCGCGCTGGATCACCCGCAGCGCACGGTTCGCGCTGGCCGCCCGCGCCACGGCACCGGCCCGCCTGGCGCTGAGTGCGCTCGACAGCCGACTCGGCGGCGGGCTGGCCAAGCTCGTGCTCGGACTCGCGCTCAAGGCCGCCGGCCCTGCGCGCCGCGGCGAGGTCGTGCGCTACTTCATCCGCCACGCGGGGCCGGCCTGATGCGCGTGCTGATCCTCACCGCCAGCTACGGCTCCGGTCACAACGAGGCCGCGCGCAGTCTGGCCACGGGCTTCGTCGCGCGCGGTGTCACCGTCACCGTGGTCGATCACTTCCGCGAGCTGGTGCATCCGTGGTTCGAGCGCGCCAGTCGCCGGCTCTACATGACGCTGCTCCGGCGCGCGCCCGCTCTGTGGGGCGCCGCCTACGCGCTCGGCGACCGGCTGTCGAGCGATTCACCGCTGGCGCTCGGCGCCACGCGCCTGGGCACGACGCGGCTGGCCGGCCTGCTCGACGACCTCGCGCCGGACGCCGTGGTCACGGTCCACGCCACGCCGGCCGCCGCGCTGTCGGCCCTCGCCGTCGAGGGCCGGCGGCTGCCGCCGCACACCACCGTGGTAACCGACTTCGTCGCCCACAGCCAGTGGATCGCGCGGGGCATCGACCGCTACTGCGTCGCCGCCGAGGAGGTGGGCCACGAGTTCGTCGCCCGGGGGATCGCCCGCGAGCGCGTCGTCGTGACCGGGGTGCCGCTGCGGCCGGAGTTCGCCGCCCCGGTGGACGCGGCGGAGGCGCGCCGGGCGCTGCAGGTCCCCGGCACGGCGCTCGTCGTCCTGGTCATGGCCGGCTCGCACGGCAACGTCGGCCGCCTGCCCGACGTCGTGCGGACACTCGGGCGCCTGCCCGGTCCCGTGCGGGGCGTGGTGGTCGCCGGGCACGACGCGGCGCTGGCCGAACGGCTGCGGCGAGCCGCCGCCGGCAGTCCCACGCGGGTGCTGGGCTACACCGACAACGTGCGCCTGCTCATGGCCGCCGCCGACGTCCTCGTGACCAAGGCCGGCGGCATGACGCTGGCCGAGGCGATGGCCGCCGAGCTGCCGATGTTGCTCTACGGCTCGTTGCCGGGGCAGGAGCAGCGCAACGAGCGGTTCGCGTCGCGGGCCGGGGTGGCGCTCGCTGCCCGCTCCCGCCGCGAGCTGGGCCGCCTGCTCGAGCGCGCGCTCACCGAGCCCGGCCTGCTCGAGCACCTGCGCGACGGGATCCGGCGCGCGCGGCGCCCCGATGCCACCCAGCGCGTCGTGGACGCGGTGCTGGCGCCGAGCCGGATGGACTCGTGATCGGCGGCGCGCTCGCGCTCGGCGCCGCGGGCTGGGTCGGCTGGGCGTGGCTGCCTCACCTGTTCACGCCGGCCTGTGCCTGGCGCGGTCCGCGGACCGGCCGCCGCCTGGCCCTCACCTTCGACGACGGGCCCGATCCAGTCTGGACCCCGCGCCTGCTCGACGCCCTCGGCGCCGCCGGCGTGCACGCCACCTTTTTCCTGATCGGCGAGCGTGCCGCGCGCGTGCCGGCGCTGGTGCGGCGCATGGTGGACGAGGGCCACGAGATCGGCAACCACTCCTGGTCGCACCGCAGCCTCTGGCTGTGCGGGCCGCGGGCGACGGCGGTGGAGATCGGGCGCGCCCACGGCCGGCTGGCCGACCTGACCGGCGTGGCGCCGCGCCACTTCCGCCCGCCCTGGGGGATGGTGAACGCTGCGATGTTCCCGGCGCTGCGGCGGATCGGCGAGCGGTGCGTGTTCTGGTCGATCCAGCCGGAGGGGCGGCGGCCGGCGCCGGCCATGCGCCAGGTCGAGTACGTCCTGCGCCGGGCGCACCCGGGCGCGATCGTGGATCTGCATGACGCCGAAGGCACACCGGCGGCGCCGGAGCGGCTGCTGGCGGCGGTACCCGCCCTGCTCGACGGCCTGCGCGCGCGCGGCTACGCGCTCACGACGGTGGCCGACCTGCTGTCAGCGCGCGGCTGAGGCACGCCGGCGGCGGCCGAGGAAGCGGAGGAACTCGGCCCCCTCCCCGAGGCGGCGGCGCAGCATCGCGCGATCACGGAGCATCTCGCCGCCGATCGCAAAGATCTTTCGGGGACGGAAGTAGAAGCGCCGGTAGAAGTGCTCGAGCGAGCCGAAGATCTCCGCGCGCGACAGGTGGGGATAGCCCAGCACGCTGGTCTGCACGCCGCCGGCGTCGACCAGGTCGTCCTGCCGCAGCCAGCCCTGCTCCTGGGCCTGCCGGTGGAGCGCGGTCCCCGGGTACGGCGCCGCCAGCGACACCTGGATCGTGTCGGGATCGATGTCGAGCGCGAACCGCACCGTCTCCTCGATCGTCTCTCTCGTCTCGCCCGGCAGCCCCATGATGAAGGTTCCGTGGATCTTGATGCCGAGCGCCCGGGCGTTGCGGGTGAACTCCCGCGCGCGATCGATCCTAATTCCCTTCTTGATGTTGTTGAGGATCGCCTGGCTCCCGGACTCGTAACCGACCAGGAGCAGGCGCAGCCCGTGGTCCTTGAGGACCTTCAACGTGGCGTACGGTACGTCCGCCTTGGCGTTGCACGACCAGGTCACGCCCAGCCGGCCCAGCCCCCGGGCGATCGCCTCGGCCCGCGGCAGGTCGTCGGTGAACGTGTCGTCGTCGAAGAAGTACTCCTTCACCTGGGGGAACAGCCGCCGGGCGCGGGCGATCTCGGCGACGACGTGGTCGACCGAGCGGGTGCGGTAGCGGTGGCCCCCGACGGTCTGCGGCCACAGGCAGAAGGTGCACTTCGAGCGGCAGCCGCGACCGGTGTAGAGCGACATGTAGGGGT
>Ga0268386_10003658_pt1 | contig 11221 bp, 9 predicted proteins | sample RVTome_15_FD_200260 | JGI IMG/M metagenome (GOLD analysis project Ga0268386, IMG submission 200260) | Soil microbial communities from uranium-contaminated site in the Upper Colorado River Basin, Wyoming, United States - RVT150D86... ... | reverse complement strand
GCGCAGTTCAGGCTGATGCGCCGGTCCGACGAGCAGCTCCCCCAGCGCGACCGCTGCCGCCGCACCGTCGCGCCACCGTAGCGCAGGCCGATCTGCCGGCTCACCGCTTCCAGCCACGGCAGCAGCCGCTGGCGGGCGCGTGTCTTCAGCCAGTCCCGGAGAGCGCTCCGTTGCCAGTCCGGATCGGCGGGCCCCGCCAGCGCGAGCCGGCCGCCGCCGGTCGTCGTGCGTTCCCTGAGGCGGCCCTCGCCGGCGAGGTAACGGACCTGCCAGCTCTCGCCCAGCGCCGGCAACGAGAATCCGGCGGGCGGATCCAGCCCCGGCGCGGGCTGGTTGCCGGCGAGCTGCCGACGCGCCTCGGCAATCCACGCCGCCTGGCTGCGGACGAACTCGTCCACGTAACGTTGCGCCGTCCGGGGCGGGACCACGACCTCGACGAGCCCGTGCGGAAATACCCGCACCGCGAGGCGTCGGGCGCGAGCGCTCCGGCGCACGACGACGGCCTCCTGGGCACCGAACAGGCCGAGCTGGCCTGCGGCAGTTTCACGGGCGCCCCTGCGTGACCCGGTCATGTCGCGTGCTTCACCGCCGAATCGTGCTAAGGAACCTCTGCACCAGTCCATCCTGGACTGGTGCAGTGACGCAAGGGCGAAGCCAGGCTTCGCCCTTGCTCGCGCGCTGTCAATCGCTTGCGCGATTGGCGCGGCGGGGCATCGGTGCCCCGCACGGGAAGATCTGCACCTGTGCAGACCTCCCCCGACGGTCGTGCATCTGTCGCTTCGAAATCACGCCTGGAGTGCGGCCGCCAGCCTCGTGGCCTGCGCGATGGCCCGCTTCGCATCCAGCTCCCGTGCCTCCAGTGCGCCGCCCGCCAGGCTGGTCGGCACACCCAGCGCCGCCAGCCCCTCGGCCAGCTCCCGCAAGGGCTCCTGGCCGGCGCAGACTATCACGTTGTCTGTCGCCAGAAAGCGGCTCTCTCCGCCCGTTTCGATCTCGATCCCGTCCGGCCGCACGGCCACGTAACGCACGCCCGCCAGCAGGTGCACGCCGCGCCGCTGCAGACCCAGGCGGTGTGCCCACCCGGTCGTCTTGCCGAGGCCGCGTCCGGGCTTCGTCGGCTTGCGCTGCAGGAGCCAGATTTCGCGCCCCGAACTCGTCGGCCGTGGCTCGATACCAGCCACGCCGCCGCGCGCCGCCAGCGCCGGGTCGACACCCCATTCCCGGTACCACTCCGCCACCGCGTCCGGCTCCCGGGCGCCATGTGCGAGGAAGGTCGCCACGTCGAAGCCGATGCCGCCGGCGCCGATGATCGCGACCCTTCTCCCCACCGGGCAACCGTGCCTCAGGACGTCGAGGTAGGACAGCACCCCAGGCGAATCGAGCCCGGGGATTGCCGGCACCCGCGGTGCCACGCCGGTGGCCACGACGACGTGGTCGTAGCCCTCGGCCGCAAGCTCGGCGGCAGCGATCGTGCAGCCGAGCCGCAACTCGACCCTGGCCTTCTCGAGGCGGCGACGGAAATAGCGCAGCGTCTCGGCAAACTCCTCCTTGCCCGGCACGCGTTGCGCCATCAGGAACTGGCCGCCCACCTCCCCGCCCGCCTCGAACAGCGTCACGCGGTGGCCGCGTTCCGCCGCCGTGCAGGCCGCGGCGAGCCCGGCGGGGCCGGCCCCAACGACCGCCACTCGGAGCGCGGTCGACGCAGGCCGGATGATCAGCTCCATTTCGTGGCAGGCGCGTGGATTGACGAGACAGGTCGCGCGCAGCCGGGCAAAGGTGTGATCCAGGCAGGCCTGGTTGCACGCGATGCAGGTGTTGATCTCGTCCGCGCGCCCCTCGGCGGCCTTCCGCACGAACTCGGCGTCGGCGAGAAACGGCCGCGCCATGCTGACCATGTCGGCCTCGCCGCGGGCGATGATGCCCTCGGCGACGTCAGGGCTGTTGATGCGGTTGGTCGCGATCACCGGCACGGGAAGGGCCGCCTTCAGGCGCGCCGCGACGCCGGCAAAGGCGGCCCTGGGCACCATCGTCGCAATCGTGGGCATGCGCGCCTCGTGCCAGCCGATACCGGTGTTCACCAGCGTCGCGCCCGTCGCCGCGACGGCGCGGCCCAGCGCGACGATCTCGTCCCAGTCGCTGCCGTCCGGCACCAGGTCGAGCGCCGACAACCGGTAGATGACGATGAAGTCCCTGCCGACCGCCTCGCGCACGCGGCTGACGATCTCGACCGGAAAACGCATGCGCCGAGCGTAGTCGCCCCCCCACGCGTCCGCGCGCAGGTTCGTCCGCGCCGCGACGAACTCGTTGATGAGGTAGCCCTCCGAGCCCATGATTTCGACGCCGTCGTAGCCCGCCTCGCGCGCCAGCACTGCACAGCGCACGAACGCGCGGATCTGGCGCTCCACGCCGGCCGCCGACAGGCCGCGCGGCCTGAACGGCGAGATCGGCGACTGCAGGCGGCTCGGCGCGACCGCGAGCGGGTGGTAGGCGTAGCGCCCGGCGTGCAGGATCTGCATGCAGACGCGTCCGCCGGCGGCGTGCACCGCCTGCGCCACGAGGCGGTGACGCGGCACCTCGCGGCGGCTGGACAGCTTGCCGGAAAATGGCGCGACCCAGCCCGCGATGGAGGGCGCAATGCCGCCGGTGACGATGAGGCCGACGCCGCCGGCGGCGCGTTCCGCCAGGTACGCGGCCAGTTTCGGGAAGTCGCGGGCGCGGTCCTCGAGGCCCGTATGCATCGAGCCCATCAGCACGCGGTTGGGCAGCGTCACGAAGCCCAGATCGAGCGGGGCGAGCAGGCGCGGGTACGGGTGCATGGGCGGCGGCCGCGGCGGAGGACGGCGGCACTATAACGGGGCGCGAGGGGCGCGCAATGCCCGAACCGGGGCCGCCCGGCTGATGTACCATGCTCTGACCGCGGAGCCGCCGATGACACGCATCTCGATCACCGATTACGCCTTCCTGCTGACAGAGACGGCCGACAGCCCGCGGCACGTGGGGGCGCTGCAGGTATTCCGGCCCCCGCAGGACTATCCCGGCGACTTCATCGGCGACCTCATGGCGGAACTGCGTGCGCGGCGCGTGCATCGGCCGTTCGATCAGCGGCTGCGGGTCAGCCTGACCGGCGTCCCGAGCTGGGCGCCGGACCCGACCTTCGACATCGACTATCACCTGCGCCGCTCGGCGCTGCCCGCGCCCGGCAGCCGCGCCCAGCTCGACGACCTGGCCTCGCGCCTCCACTCGTTCCTGCTCGACCGGGACCATCCGCTGTGGGAGATCCACTTCATCGAGGGGCTCGGGGACGGCTGTTTCGCCGTTTACACGAAGATCCACCACGCCTACACCGACGGCGCCACGCTGACGCGAATGGCAAACGGCTCGTTGAGCGTCGATCCGAACGACCGGGCGGTGCACGCCTTCTGGGAAATGGGCAAGGGCGAGCCGGTGGCTCGCGCCGACCGGGATCTGCGCAGGGCGCTGGGCGGGCTGGGCGGCGGACTGAAGTCCGCGCTGGTGATGGCGAAGGAGCTCGGCGGCGTGGCGGGCTCCATGGCCCTGGACCGACTGGGACTGGCGCACTCGCGGCTCGTCGTGCCGTTCACCGCGCCGCGCACGGCGTTCAACGGCCCGCTCGGCCGCGCGCGCCGGATCGCCGGCGTGAGCCTGGAGATGGATCGGCTGAAGGCGGTGGCGAAGCGCACCGGCACGACCCTCAACGACGTGGTCGTGACCATCTGCGACCTGGCGCTGCGCCGATACCTCGCGCGCTACGCCGAGCTGCCGAAGGAACCGCTGGTCGCGCAGCTCCCGGTGAATCTGCGCCGCGACGGCGAGGGCGGCATCACGAACATCCTCGGCATCATTCCGGTGCGGCTCGCAGGCGACAGCCGAAGCCCGCTGAAGCGCCTGCGCGAAGTGCATCGCTCCTGCGCCGAAATGAAAGAGGCCGTATCGGAGCTGTCGCGGAACACCGTCATGGCCTACACGCTCCTGATCCAGGGCGTGGCCGTAGTCGGCGACCTGCTCGGCGTCTCCTCGCTGCTGCCGCCGCACGGCAACATTCTCATCTCGAACCTGCCCGGCTCGCCCGTTCCGCTGTACCTGCGCGGCGCACGGCTCGAGGAGATCTACCCGATCTCCACGATTCCGCCGCACATGGTCCTGAACGTCACCGCGTTCAGCTACGACGGGCGCATGTTCTTCGGCATGATCGGCGGCTACGACGCCGTGCCGCGCCTCGCCGAGCTGACGGACTTCCTGCGCGACGCCCTGCAGGAACTGGAGGCCGAAGCGGTCCGGGCGCTCGCGGGCGAGGGCGACAGGCCGGCCAGCCCCCGCAAGCCCGTTGCTGGCGGCAAACGGCCTCGGCGCAAGGCCTCCGCAACGACGCATGCCCGGTCCGGAGGCGTCAAAGCTCCCTGAGCGCCGTGACGACCGGCAGCCGCGCGGCGCGCAGGCCCGGCAGCAGGCCGCCGAGCAGCCCGATCACGAGTGCCGCGACGAGGCCCTGCGCCAGGAGGGCCGGCGTGACGGCGAACGCAAACACGACCTGGCTGAACGTTGCGCCGTTCAGCGTCGAGACGGTGTAGCCGTTGAACACGACCCACGTGATCGCGGCGCCGATGATGCCGCCGATCAGCGCGAGCAGCAGCGACTCGACGAGCGTGGATACCGCCACTGGCGAGGCTCCGAACCCGAGTGCGCGCAGCGTCGCAATCTCGCGCGTGCGCGCCGCCACCGACGAATACATCGTATTCAGCGCGCCGAATACGGCGCCGATCGCCATGAGGATGCTGAGCGGGTAGCCGATCGACTTGATGAACCGGGTCAGCGCTTCCGACTGGGCGGCGTAATAGTCGGTTTCGCGCTCGACGTCGACGTCGATGCGCGGGTCGGCCTCGAGCGCCGCGTCCAGTTGCGCCAGCGCCTCCGGCGATTCGAGCCTGACGCGCACGGACTGGAAGGTGTTGCCGCGCCGGTAGGCCGGCTGCAGCACCCGCACGTCCGTCCACAGCTCCGATTCAGACACGCCGCCGCCTGCCTCGAACGTGCCCACGACCTGCCATTCCGCCTGGCCGAAGCGTACCCGGTCGCCCGGGTCGAGGCCGGCAAACTGGCCGCGTGCGCCCCGACCGGCAACGATCTCGGCTCGGCCCGGCGCGAACATGCGACCGTCGGTGATCGTCACGTTGCCGCGCACCGCGGCCCCGTGCTGCTGGATGCCGCGCAGCGGCACGTTGGAGGAGCTATCCGGGCCGGCGCCCTTCCTCGGCAGGTCCACGATGACATACAGCTCGGCCGAGGCGAGCGGCCCGTCTTCGCCGCGCGCGACACCCGGCGCGTCCGCGACGATCCGCACCTGCTCGTTGCTGAGGCCGCTGTTCAGCTCGGCGGTCGAGCCCGCGCGCATGACCACGGCCACCGCCTCGGAGCCGGCGCTGTTCATCGTGTGCTGAAACCCGGCCGCCATGGACAGGACCGCGGCAAAGACGCCCACGACCGCCGCCACGCCCAGCACCGCCACGGCCGATGCGCCGCGCCGCTGGCCGAGCGAGCGCAGGTTCATGCCGGTGACCGCGGCGGCTTGCCTGAACCAGCTCATCGGTGACCTCCCAGCGCCTCGATGATGGTCAGTCGCCTTGCCTGCAGAGCGGGAAACAGGCCCGCCACCAGGCCGACGAGCACGATGTACAGCAGCGCCCGGCCCAGCGCCTCGCCGGGAATGAACAGGCCCGGCAGATAGGCGGACACCGCCTGCGCGAGCCCGCCGACGGCCGCCCACGCCAGCGCCATGCCCAGCACGCCGCCGATGAGGACGATGGAGATGGACTCGGCGAGCACGAGCGCGAACACGCTGCCGTCGGTGAAGCCGAGCGTTTTCAGCACTGCCAGCTCGGGTATGCGCTCGCGCACCGCGTGGGCCATGGTGTTGCCGGCCACCAGCAGGATCGTGAAGAACACGGCGCCCAGCACCCCCGACACGATCAGGCCGATGTCGCCGAACTGCCTGGCAAAGCTTTCGGCAAACGCGCGCTCGGTGCTCGTCTTCGTTTCCGCAGGCGAATTGGCGAACTGCTGGTCGATCGCCGCGGCAACCGCTGTCGCGTCAGCCTCCTCCGCCACGCGCAACACAAACCAGCCGACCTGGTCCTCGCCGAATGCCCGCGCCTCGTTGAAATAGTCGTAGTGAAACAGGAGATAGGCGTCGCCGCCACGCTCGGCGTCGACATCGAAGATGCCGTCGATGTCGAATTCCCACACGCGTCCGCCGCCCTTCTGCGTCCAGATGGTGGCCTGGATTGGAATGCGGTCGCCGACCTTCCAGCCGAACTGCTCGGCGAGGGAGCGGCCCACGATCGCCCCCGTCCGGTTCGCGAGCCAGGCCTCGCGCTGCTCCCGCGGCAGCCGCAACTCCGGATAGATGCGCAGGTAGCTTTCCGCGTCCACCGGGAACTGCGGCGCCTGGTTGCGCCACTCCTGATAGTAGCCGCCGAACCAGTTTGCATGCGTGACGTCCGCGACTCCCGGCGTGGCGCGGATGCGTTGCCAGTAGCTGATGGGGAGGGGCTGGATCAGCGACACGCGATGGATCGTCACGAGCCGGTCCGCGTTCGCGACATCGGCGCCGAGCGAAAACGCGTACTGCAACGCGCTCAGCAGGCCGAACAGGACAAAGGCCACCAGCACCGAGAGCAGGGTCAGGATCGTGCGCGTCTTGCGCCGCCACAGGTTCTTCCAGACGAGGTACGCGTATCTCACTGCCCTGCCCCGTCGATCAGCGTCCCCTTGTCGAGCTGCAGGATACGGAGAGCGTAGCTCGCCGCCTGCGGATCGTGCGTCACCATGACGATGGTCTTGCCATGGTCGCGATTCAACGCCTGCAGCAGCCGGAGGATCTCCTCGGCCGTCCTGCGATCCAGGTCGCCTGTGGGCTCGTCACACAGCAGCAGGGTCGGATCCGACACGATGGCCCGCGCGATGGCGACCCGCTGCTCCTGGCCGCCCGACAGCTCGCGCGGGTAATGCCGCGCGCGATCCGCCAGCCCCACGATCTCGAGCGCCGTCGCCACGTGGCGCTTTCGCTCGGCCTTGCCCAGGTGGGTCAGGAGCAGCGGCACCTCGATGTTGCGCGCCGCCGTCAGCACGGGGAGCAGATTGTAGAACTGGAAGACGAAGCCCACGTGGCGCGAACGCCAGCGGGCGAGCTGGCCGGAGGACATCTGCTCCAGCGCCTCGCCGCCCACGGAGATCGAGCCGCCCGTCGGACTGTCGAGCCCGCCGAGCATGTTCAGCAGCGTCGTCTTGCCGGAGCCGGACGGCCCCATCAGCGCCACGAAATCCCCGGCCGGAATCTGCAGGTTCAGCCGATGCAGTACCTCAACCCGCTCGTTGCCCTTCTCGTAGCTCTTCGAAAGGTCCCGAACGTCGACCAACGCATCGCCCATGGCTCGCTCCCGTCTCGTGCTTCGCTGCTTGCCGCCCGCGTGCGATGCTACTTGCCTTGCCTTGCCTGCACGGCCACGCCGTCGACGATCTCCGGCGACGGGTCGACGATGACGCGCTCGCCGGCGGAGACGCCGGCGGCGATGCGCGCCTCGTTGCCGCTCGCGCCCGCCACCTCCACGTCGCGCCGCTGCGCGACGCCATCGGCGGCGATGAACAGGAAGCTCGTGCCGTCGCGCTCCCGCAGCGCGCGGGTGGGCACCAGCACGCCCGGCGGGCGGCCCTCGGCCGGCTCCGGCCCGGCCTCGAGAAATCTGACCTTCACCCCCATGTCGGGGAGGACGCGCGGATCGCGCTCCGCAAAGCCGATGCGCACCCGGACCGTCGCCTTTTCGCGATCGGCGGCGGGCACGATCGCAATCACCTGGGCGGGGATGCGCCAGTCCGGATACGCGTCGAGCGTGGCGCTGACGCGCTGGGCCGCCTGCACGCGCTGGATGTAGGCCTCGTTGACGTCGACCTCGATTTCCAGCGAATACATGTCGACGATCGTACAGATGCCGGTGCGCGTGAAGCCGCCGCCGGCGGAGATCGGCGAGATCATTTCGCCGGGCTGCGCGTTCTTGTCGATGACGACCCCGGCAAAGGGCGCGCGAATCACATAGTCGTCGAGCTGCCGCTGGCGCAGCTCGACGGCCCGCTGGCCCACCGCGACATTGCGCTGCCCCGTCTCGAGGCGCGCCCGCAGCGTGGCGGCAGTCGCGACGGCGGCATCCAGCTCCCGCTCGCTGACGAGCTGCCGTCCGGCCAGCTCGCGCGCCCGCCGCAGGTTCAGGTCCGCCTCGGTGAGCTGGGCGCGGATTTCGCCGAGCTCGGCCCGCGCCGCATCGAGTTGCGCCGCGGCCAGCTCGAGCTGGGCCTGTTCGGTGGCGTCGTCGATCGTGGCGAGCACCTCGCCCGCCGCGACGCTCTGGCCCTCCTCGATGCGCACTTCGCGAATCTTGCCGGTGACCTTCGCGGACACGGTGGCGGAGCGCCGGGCCGTGACGTAGCCGGTCGCGTCCAGCACGCTGGCTCCCACCCCGCCCTGTTCCTCGGCCCGTGCCGTGGCCAGCTCGACCGCGAATTCGTTCGGCCTTTCCCACAGCCAGACCGCGGCCGCTCCAGCGAGCAGCAGCGCCACGCCCAGCAGCCACGGCCAGATGTGACGTGCGGCGCCCCGCTGCTCTGGCTGGCGTTCGATCCGCAGGCTTTCGAGTCGGGCAGTGCGCTCGGCAGCTTGTGATTCTGGACTGGGCATTTCCGGACCGAGAGCGAATGCTGGCTTGTCAGCCGGCCCAGAGCATACCCCAGGACGGTCGCGCCGGCGGTTGCCTTTCGAGGCGGCGCTGCTACCTTGCAGCCTGAGGTTGCCATGCCGACCGTACGGTTCACCGAAAACATCCAGCGCCATCTGGCCTGTCCCGTGCGGCAGGTGGACGGCAACACCGTGCGCGAAGTGCTCGACAACTATTTCGCGGCCAACGAGCGCGCGCGCGGCTACGTCCTGGATGACCAGGGCCGGCTCCGCCAGCACATGGCCGCCTTCGTCGACGGGCGCCAGGTCCGCGACCGGGCCGGCCTCAGCGACCCGGTGCAGCCGCACGCCGTCGTCGACATCGTTCAGGCACTGTCCGGAGGTTGAAGGATGAGCACTCGATGCCACGTCGCCACGCGCAAGGGCCTTTTCACGCTGGAGCGCGGAAGATCGGGATGGGCCATCGGGCGCACCGCGTTTCTCGGAGACAACTGCACGATTGCGATGCATGACCCGCGCAGCGGCGATCTGCTGGTGGCACTGAATCACGGTCACTTCGGCGTGAAGATGCACCGCTCCCGTGACGGCGGCGCGACGTGGCAGGAGATCGCCACGCCGACCTATCCCGAGAAGCCGGCGGACTACGTGCCGAAAACCCCGGTGGAAGGCTCGCCGCCCGACTGGTCGCTGAAGCTGGTGTGGTCCCTCGCGCCCGGCGGCGCGGACGAGCCGGGCGTCATCTGGTGCGGCACGCTGCCGGGCGGGTTGTTCCGCTCCGGCGATGGCGGCGATTCCTGGGAGCTGAACCGCCCGCTCTGGGACGACCCGCTGCGGGAGGAGTGGTTCGGGGGCGGGGCCGACTACCCGGGCATCCATTCCATCTGCGTGGATCCGCGCGACTCGAGGCACGTGGTCATCGGCATTTCCTGCGGCGGCGTGTGGCACACCGGGGACGGCGGGCAGAGCTGGCAGACGGCGGGCAGCGGACTGCGCGCCGAGTTCATGCCGCCGGAGCGGCAGTTCGAGCCGAACGTGCAGGACCCGCACCGCGTCGCGCAGTGCCGCGCCAATCCCGACGTGCTATGGGTGCAGCATCACAACGGAATCTTCCGTTCCACCGACGCCGGCGCGTCGTGGCAGGAATTCACCGGCGTGCAGCCGTCCGTGTTCGGCTTTGCGGTCGCGGTCCACCCCGCCGACCCGGACACGGCGTGGTTGGTGCCGGCAACGAAGGACGAGAAACGCTGTCCGACGGACGGGCGAGTCGTCGTGAATCGCACGCGCGACGGCGGCCGCAGCTTCCAGACGCTTCGCAAGGGCCTGCCGCAGGAGCACGCCTACGACCTCGTGTTCCGCCACGCCCTGGACGTGGACGAAACGGGGGAGCGTCTCGCGGTCGGGTCGACCACGGGATCGCTGTGGCTCAGCGAGGATGGCGGGGATTCGTGGCAGACGCTGTCCTCCAACCTGCCGCCGATCTACGCCGTGCACTTCGAGCAGTAGGGCGGCCGCCATTCGAAGCACGGCACCGCTCATCGACATCGGCGTCAACCTCGCGCACGACGCATTCGATGCCGACCGCGCCGAGGTGATCGCGCGGGCACTGGCCGCCGGCGTGACGCGCATGATCGTCACCGGCAGCTCGCTGGCATCGAGCCGCCGTGCCGCCGGGCTCGCGGCGGAGGACGCGCGGCTGTATGCAACGGCGGGCGTCCACCCGCACCACGCGGACGAGCTGGATGGCGCGCGGCGCGAGGAGCTTGCCGCCGTCGCCGCCCTGCCCCGGGTCGTCGCGGTCGGAGAATGCGGTCTCGACTTCTTTCGCGACTATTCGCCCCGGCCGGCGCAGGAGGCCGCGTTTCGCCTGCAGCTCGAGCTCGCGGCCGCAGCCGGCCTGCCGGTGTTCCTGCACCAGCGCGCCGCGCACGCGCGCTTTCTCGAGCTGCTGGATGCCTGCGGCGGGCAGCGGCTCGATGGCGTCGCGCACTGCTTTACCGAGGGTCGCGCCGAGCTGGGCGACTATCTCGACCGTGGGCTGTACATCGGCATCACCGGCTGGCTGTGCGACGAGCGCCGCGGCGATGCCTTGCGCGAGGCGGCGCGCTATCTGCCGCTGGATCGCGTGCTGGTGGAGACGGATGCGCCCTACCTCCTGCCGCGCGATCTGAAGCCGAAGCCCGCGAGCCGGCGCAACGAACCGGCCTACCTGCCGCACGTGCTCGCCGCACTGGCGCGCTGCATGGGGTGTGATGCGCAGTCGCTCGCCGAAGCGACCACGCGCAACGCCGAGCGGCTGTTCCGGCTGCCGGCCGAAATCAGCCAGATATAACTTCAACTATCCTGCGCAAGCCACAGTAATGCTTGCGCTCATCCTGGGTTTCGCACGCTCCAACCCGGCCGAGGAGGCCCATTGGATGGGGTGCCATCCGGCTTCTCCCGGACGCCGGGTTGCCGCTGCGCTCCAACCAGCCTGGGAGGCCG
>Ga0268386_10003657_pt1 | contig 11222 bp, 9 predicted proteins | sample RVTome_15_FD_200260 | JGI IMG/M metagenome (GOLD analysis project Ga0268386, IMG submission 200260) | Soil microbial communities from uranium-contaminated site in the Upper Colorado River Basin, Wyoming, United States - RVT150D86... ... | reverse complement strand
CGAGCGCCTCGTCGTCCGGGAAGACGAAGCCGCAGCCCTCGCAGCCCTCGCTCAGCTCGGGCGTCCAGGCGAGGATGCCCTTGGCGCCGTGCGCCCAGTCCGTGTACTCGCCGTTCGTCGTGTACAGGTCCGCCCCCACTCCCGGGTCGAAGCCCGGGACGGCCGGATCGTCGTCCGTGCCGGTGAGCGCGACGTAGACCGGGTCGTCGGCCGCCGGCGTCTGCACCTGCCATCCCTGCGTGTACAGGAGCAGCTGCCCGAACGAGTGGTAGCTGATCGAGAACTCGGGCTCCGCCCGGTTCACGACCCGCATGACCCCCTGCGTCTCCGGCTCCGAGCCCGGCTCGGGCCCACGGTAGGTCTCGCTCGAGAAGAGCGAGGAGGAGCCTTCCTCGTCGTAGTTCCAGTTCTGGGGTAGGTTTCGGTTCAGGTCGACGCCGTCGTTTGTGTTGATGACGCCGTTCCCGTCGTTGTCGCGAAGGTTCTTCCGCCAGAGCCGCTCGACGTCGAACGTGTACTGGTAGCCGTCAGGGTTGTCGACGACGACGAACCAGAGCTCCGTTTCCCGGAGGAGCCTACGGATCTCCGGGTCGTTGGCGCGCCACTGGTCGATGTACCAGTGGAGAAGCCTGCGCGTGACCTCGGTCGAGATCCACTCACGCGCATGGAACGTGCCGACGTAGAGCACTGAGGGCCGCCGTCCGTCCTTGATGCCGCGCGCCCCCTGCGTCACCTTGAGCGCGACGTACTCCCGTCCTTCGTGCGTCGTGCCGAGCACGCTCAGCTTGACGAGCTGCGGGTTGTCGGCCGCGATCTCGTAGAGCTCGTCGCGGATCCCGCCCGGCTCGTCCCACGAGCGCCAGACGTTGAAGCCGTTCGCGGCCTGCAGCGCGAATCGCTCGGTCTGGCTGCGGCCGCCGCCGTCCCTGGTGACGCGAAGCGCCACGCCTTGGCGAGCAAGCTTGGCGCGCTCGCCCGGCGTGAGGACGAGCTGGAGCTCGACCCCCGCAAAGCCGGCTTCGGACGCGGCGATGTCGTACCCCGCCTGCGCAAGCTGCTCGGCTGTCGCCGCGTCGACGGTCGTCGTGTAGAGCTGCAGCCCATGCTTGCTGTTCGCAAGCGCCGTCCCGCTGAACGTCAGCGCGGCGACGAGGGCGCACCCCAAGAGCACCCATCGTTTCATGTCCCTCCCCCTTCTCGTTTCCCCCGGGCCGAATGCAACGCCAGGAGGGTGGCAGATCGCACGACAGGGGTCAACCCGACGCCGCAGTAGGATTGCCCTCGTGGAGCTCGGGCAGCCGACCGACCGCAAGCCCCCGTACAAGTTCTCGGCGTTCGCCCGCGTCGGCTTCTCGGACACGGACGCGCAGGGCATCGTCTACTACGGCCGGTACTTGCCCTACTTCGACACCGCCCGCGTCGAGTACGAACGGCATCTGGGGCTCCTGCGCAGGGAGGCGGTCGGCAAGGACTTCGTGATGCGCTCCTCCACGGTGGTCTACGAAGCCCCCGCGCGCTTCGACGACCTCCTGGAGGTGTTCGTGCGGATCAAGCGGATCGGGAGCACGAGCATCTGCTACGAGCTCTGCGCCTACCGGGTGGAGGATGACGTCCTCATGTGCAGAGCCGAGCAGACGCTGGTGCTCGTCGCCGTCCCCGAGCGGCGGCCCACGCCGATCTCGGACGCGTACCGGCAGGCGGTCGCGGAGTTCGAGGGAGCGGACGTCGAGCTGGCGGTGCCGGCCGAGTGAGCGCGACGACCGACGCCTACCGCGGAGGCCTCGAGGCCGTCGACCGGATCGTCAACCGCGAGCAGGAGGCCGACGAGGTGCTCCGGAAGGTCGTCGAGGTGCTCCACGACCGCTTCGAGCACTATTCGTGGGTCGGCATCTACCTCGTCGAGGGCGACGATCTCGTCCTCGGGCCCTGGAAGGGGCCCCAGGCCACGGACCACGTCCGCATCCCGATCGGCCAGGGGATCTGCGGAGCGGCGGCCGCGAGCGGGATGACCGAGATCGTCGACGACGTCAAGGCCGACGACCGCTACCTCGCGTGCTTCGTCTCGACTCGAAGCGAGATCGTCGTCCCGATCGACTACGAGGGCCGCATCGTCGGGGAGATCGACATCGACTCGGACGTCCCGGCGGCCTTCGGCCCGGACGACCGCGAGTTCCTCGAGCGCGTCGCGCTCCTCATCTCGCCGCACTGCCTCGTCGGCTGGGACACCGGCGGCGAGCGCTGGGACCCGTAGCCGTCTAGAGACGCTCGGCCGCGTCCGCGAGCAGGCGCTCGGCCTCCTCGACGGGGCCGAGGGCGGGTGCCGACGCGATCGCGTTCCGGCCGCTGGCCTTCGCCTCGTAGGCGGCGCGGTCGGCGACGGACAGGAGCTGCTCGGCCGTGACGCCGACGCCGCGGTGCGAGACAGCCCCGATCGAGACCGTCACGGCGACCCCCGCGCCTTGCGTCGATTCCTCCACCAGCGCGCGAACCCGCTCGGCGACGACGAGCGCACCGTCGAGGTCCGTTTCCGGCAGGAGGACGCAGAACTCGTCACCGCCGAAGCGCGCGGCGACGTCGTACTCGCGGGTCGCGCTCTTCAGCGCCTCAGCGACGGCGACGAGCGCCCGATCGCCTGCCACGTGCCCGTGCGCGGTATTGATCTCGCGCAGGTGGTCGACGTCGATCATGAGGATGGCGATCGGCCGGTCGAAGCGGCCGGAGCGTCCGAGCTCCTGGCCGAGCGTGGCCGCGAAGTGGCGCGGGTTGTAGAGGCCGGTCTTGGGCTCGATCCGCGTCGCCTCGACGAGGGCGGGAATCGCGAGCGAGCGGTAGGCGAGGGCGAGGGGAAGGAGGGTGAGCGCCACCAGGCCCGGATAGTCGCCCCAGAGCGCGGCGGCGATGGCGCCGAGAGAGAGCAGCCCGGCGTCGATGAGCACGCAGTCCAGCCTGATCGTGTCTGACAGTTTGACCCCGCGCGCCAGGTGGAGGACGCCCGCGAGGAGGCCGTAGTGGAGGAGCAGGAAGGCGAGGAGCGCCAGTGCCGCCCCGGTCGTCCAGCCGGCGGCCGTGCTCCCGCCCACTGCGTCGAACACCGCGCGCGCGAGCAGGGCGGGCGCGACGAGGTTGCAGATGTTGAAGACGAGGATGTGCCAGTCGGTTCGCCTGCGCAGCGCCTCGGGGACGACCGCGAGGGCGATGAGGAGCGTCGAGAGGGACGGGGGCAGGATGAGAACGGCCGTGAAGATCGGAGCAAGCGAGAGCTGCGAGCCTTGGTGCTTGGTCCGGTCGACGCCGAGGAGGTGCGCGACCGCGGTGAGGGGAAGCAGGACTCCGAACGCGACCCAGTCGCCCCGCTCCACCGCTTCCGGCGGCCCGAGCGCGGCCACCAGGGTGAGCGTCGCCAGGACGACAACGACCTCGAGCCCGGCAGCCTGCCGGCCGAGCCCGCGGTCGAGAGGATGGTCGCCGTCGCGCATGTGACGTCTCGCACGGTTCGTCGGCGGAGCCGGCCCTGCCCGCATCCCCCGAACGAGTGACGAATCACTCGTTCGAGTGACGAATCCGGGTGATTCCGTCCCTCGAACGGGGGAGGAGCTAGCGATCGCCGAGTTGACGCTCGACGCGCCGCGCGACAGCGGCGGCGCCCTGCGGCGGCAGCTCCTCGCCCAGGACGACCGTCCCGAGCTCGTTCGCCTGCCGAACGATGGCGTCCCGCTCCGCGGCCAGCTGGCTCCGGGCGACCAGGAGGGCGGCCCGCGCGCGGGTCCCCCACTCCGCGACGCCGGATGCTCCGGGCTCCGGGCGGGCAACCGCGTCGCCGGCGAGTCGCGGCCGGGCCAGGAGCGCCTCCGCGAGCTTCCGTGCCCGCTTCTCGAGCGCGGTGGTCTCGCGCTCGGCCGCCTCGGCGCGGGTCTCGAGCTCGGCCGCATGGTCTCGCGCCGAAGCGGCCCGGCGTTCCGCAACGAGAAGCGCGTCCCGCGCGCGGAGCTCGAAGCGGCGGGCCTCGGCGAGCCGTTCCACATCCGCCTCTGCCTGCGCCTGCGCCAGCTCGCCGACCGCTTCGTCGAGGGCGGCCCGAGCTTCGGAGAGCCGCTGCTCGGCCGCGGCGGTATCGCCGGCCGCGGCGGCTCGCGCATCGGGAAGGCCGGCGAGGAACTCCTGGAGCTCGAGCGCCCGCCCGCGCAGCTCCTCGACCTCCGTGTAGAGCTCGTCGAGCTCCGCGAGCTCCGCCGCAACCGCCTCGTCCGCCCGCTCGAGGTCGCGGAGCAGCGCGAGGCGCTCGTCGGGCATCAGGACGGCGTGACGCGGTAGGCGTCGAAGACCGACTCGATGTTTCGCAGCGCCCCCAGGAGCCCGCGGAGGGCCTTGATGTCCCCGACCTCGGCGACGTACCAGTTCTTCGCCATCTGATCCTCGACATGGCCGCCGTACTCGACGATGTTCGTCCCGTGCTCGGAGAACGTGCGCGCGACGTCCTCGAGCAGGCGCGGGCGATCCCAGGACACGACCGCGATCTGGACGCGAAAGCTCTGTGACGTTCCCCCGTCCCACTCGACGTCGGTAAACCGGTTCGGGTTACGCATCAGCGCCTTCACGTTCGGGCAGTCGAGCCGGTGGATCGTGATGCCCTTGCCGAGCGAGATGTAGCCGACGATCTCGTCCCCCGGCACCGGCGTGCAGCACTTCGCCATGCGGACGAGGACTCCGGCCTCGACGCCCGGGACGTTGATGCCGAAGTTCTGGGAGGCGACCGTCTCGCGGGCTCTGGGGCGACGCGGGAGGGTCTCCTCCTCGACGACCTCGTCCGTCTTCAGGCGGTGCAGAACCTTGTTGGCGACCTGCGAGACCTGGAGCTTGCCGGAGCCGAGGGCGAGGTAGAAGTCCTCGGCCTTCTTGAAGCCCATCTCGCGGATGATCTCCGCCAGGAGCGGCGAGCCCGAGAGCTTCTTGTAGGGAAGGTTGTGCTGCTTGAGGGCGTTCTCGAGGGACTCACGGCCGCGCTGCTCCGCGACCTCCCTCGTCTCGCGGCTGAACCACTGTCGGATCTTGTTCCGCGCGCGAGAGGAGACCGCCAGCGAGAGCCAGTCACGTGAGGGCCCCCGGCTCGTCTGCTTCGACGTCAGGATCTCGACGACGTCGCCGCTGCGCAGCCGGTAGTGGAGCGGTACGATGCGGCCGTTCGCCTTCGCGCCGACGAGACGGTGGCCGACGTCCGTGTGTACGGCGTACGCGAAGTCGATCGGCGTCGAGCCGCCCGGAAGGCTCTTCACCTCGCCCTTCGGCGTGAAGACGTACACCTCGTCGAGAGCGAGCTCGGGGAAGGCCCGCATCAGCTCGCGCGAGTCCGTCTCCTCACGCTGCCAGTCGGCGAGCTGCTTCATCCACGCGAGCTCGGCCTCGGTCGCCTTCTTTCCCTTGCCCTTGGCGCCCTTGTAGAGCCAGTGCGCGGCGATGCCCTGCTCGGCGGTGCGGTGCATCTCCCGCGTCCGTACCTGGATCTCGAGCCACCGCCCGTCGGCGTTCACGGTCGTGTGGAGCGAGCGGTACATGTTGAACTTCGGCATGGCCACGTAGTCCTTGAAGCGGCCGGGCATCGGCGTCCAGAGCGAGTGGATGATCCCCAGGGCGCCATAGCAGTCGCGCTCGCCCTCCTTGCCGTCACGCTCGACGATCACGCGCATCGCGGTCAGGTCGAGGATCTCGTTGAACTCCTTCCCGCGCTTCGCCATCTTCTCGTAGATGGAGTAGAAGTGCTTCGCGCGCGAGGAGATCTCGGCTGGGATGTCGACCTTGTCGAGCTCGCGTTTCAGCATCTTGCCGGCGCCCTCGACGTACTTCTCGCGCTCGGCGCGTCGCTCGTTGACCATCGCCTGGATCTCGGTGTACTTCGTGGGATGGAGCGTCTGGAAGGCGAGGTCTTCGAGCTCCCACTTGATCGTGTGGATACCGAGCCGGTGGGCGAGCGGGGCGTAGACCTCGAGCGTCTCGCGCGCCTTCTGCAGCTGCTTCTGCTTGCCCAGGTACTCGATCGTCCGCATGTTGTGCAGGCGGTCGGCGAGCTTGATGAGGATGACGCGATGGTCGTCGGCCATCGCCACGATCATCTTCCGGTAGTTCTCGGCCTGCGCCTGCTCCCGGCTCTGGAAGTGGATCCGGGTCAGCTTCGTGACCCCCTCGACGAGCCGCGCGACCTCCTCGCCGAACTCGTCGCGGACCTGCTCGATCGTCGTGTCGGTGTCCTCGACGACGTCGTGGAGGATGCCGGCCGCGAGCGTCGCGTCGTCGCTGCGGAGCTCGGCGAGGATCAGGGCCACGCCGAGCGGATGCAGGATGAAGTCCTCCCCGCTCCTGCGCTGCTGGTGCTCGTGCGCCTCCGACGCGAAGCGATAGGCGCGCTCCAGGAGGTCCCGATCGGCATCGGGGTTGTAGGACGCCACCTCGGCCAGGAGCTGGTCGAACGGCTCGCTGTGCCGTTCGGCGGACGCGGTGAGCACCTGACCCGCCATGGACCCATCTTAGCCTTCTGGCTCCCGGCCCCCGGCCCCGTTCGAGGCAGAGCGCCCTGCCTACTGCACGCCGACGTCGAGGAACGGCTCCACGATTCCCCGCCACTCGGACGGTTGCTCGAGATGGATGTCGTGACTGGCCGCGGGAACGGTTGCGACGACGGCGGTGCCCAGCCGTCCGGCCATCGTCTCGGCGTCCTCGAGCGGCATCCCGTGCTCTCCCCGGACCACGAGCGTGGGACAGCGGATGGAGTCCCAGGCCTTCCAGTGCTCTCCGGCGCTCGTGCGGAGCGCTCCGAGCATCATCTCCCGGTCGAAGCGCGGCCAGAGCCCGTCCTCCCGCGCGTCCAGCCCACCAACCCACGCACGCGCTCGGAGCGAGTCGCCTCCGAAGAAGCGGAGCGCAGAGCTCTCATCGGGGAACGGCGCCGGCCACGATTCGAGCCACTCGCGGAGGATTCGCTCGGCGCGCGGGGCGGGTGCAGGGGACGCTTCCGCGACGACGAGGCGCTCGACGCGGCCCGGATGCCACGCGGCGGTGACAAAGGCGATGAGCCCTCCAAACGACTGTCCGACCAGCGCCACCGTCGTCAGCTGGAGCGCGTCGGCCCAGGCGCGGACGTCCGAGACGAAGGCCTCGAGCGTCACCACCGCGGGAATGCGAACGCTCGCCCCGTGACCCCGCTGGTCGAGCGAAACGACACGATGACGCTTGCGAAGCCAGGACGCGCTCTCTGTCCATTCGCCGGCGTGCCCGGCCAGGCCGTGGAGGAGGAGGACGGGCGGGCCGGAGCCTTCGAAGTCCACGGCGTGCAGCACGACGCCGTCGTGCTCGAGCCAGAGGGAACGACCTTTGGGGAGGCTCAAGCAGCTGCGGCGACCGCGGCCGGCTCCGCGCGAAGCGCGGCCAGGAAGGCCGGCGACTCGACGAGCGGGCGCCACCCCTCGGGATCCTCGTCGAGGCCCAGCTCGGCGAAGACGTCGCGCGCCCATGTGCTTCGCCGCTCCGGCTCGGCCTGCCACTCGGCCATGAGCACGCGCCGCAGCTCCTCGAAGCGCGGCGGTGTTTCGAAGATCTCCTTGACGACGAGCTGCGGCGTGACCGTCCCGTTCCAATGGTTGGCGGCGAGGCGGAAGGCGACGTCGTACTGCCCGGGCCGCCGGTAGCGGTCGAGGGCGGAGCCTCGCCCGAAGGCGATCGCGCCCGAGCGGGCGCCGGCGGCCGTGACCGCCAGGCGGAGGTGCTTCCCCTCGCCGATGGCCGCGAGATCGGAGAGCTCGGCGCCCACGGCGAGGAGCGTGACGTTCGGGTTCCCGAGACCGAAGGGCGCCAGGCGCTCGAGCTCCTCGCAGAGCTCGAGGGTCAGCTCACTGCCCCGCACGACGGCGTCGACGGTCGTCGCGGGCCGGAGGTCCTCCGCCGTCAGCACTCCCCCCGCGTGCTCGGCGAACGCGTCCGCGAAGGCGGCGACGTTCCCGGGCGCGATGGAGAGGCCCGCCGCGGCGCGGTGGCCGCCCCAGCGCCCCAGGAGGTGCGAGCAGGCGCCGAGCGCGCCGTGCAGGTCGAACGAGGACACGGAGCGGCCGGAGCCCACCCAGTCCTCGCCCGGCTCCCCTCCTGCGACCAGGACGACCGGCCGGCGGAAGCGCTCCACGAGCCGGGAGGCAACGATGCCGATCACGCCGCGATGCCAGTCTTCCCCGGCGATCACGTAGCCCAGGCGGCGGCGCTTCGACTCCGGCCACTCCTCGACCTGCCGGATCGCGTCCCGCAAGATGCGATCCTCCACCGCCTGGCGGTCTCGGTTCAGCGTCTCGAGCTCCTCCGCAAGCCGTCTGGATTCGCTCTCGTCCGGCGTGAGCAGGAGCTCGAGCGCGGCCCCGGGGTGGCCGAGCCGCCCGGCGGCGTTGATCCGCGGGGCGAGCCTGAAGGCGACGGCGCCCGTGTCGACCGTCGCCGGGTCAACCCCGCCGACGCGCATGAGCGCCCGCAGGCCGGGCTTGTCCGTTCGTCCCAGCCGGCGCATGCCGGCGGCGACGAGCGCTCGGTTCTCGTCCAGCAGAGGAACGACGTCGGCCACCGTCGCCAGGGCGACGAGGTCGAGGTGGCGCTCGAGGCCGTCCGCGCCCAGCGCCTCGAGCAGCTTGAAGACGACCCCGGTACCGCACAGCTCCGGAAACGGGTAGTCCGACGGCCTCGTGGCCACGACGGGGCAGTCCGGAAGCGTCTCCCCCGGCCGGTGGTGGTCGGTGACGATCACCTCGAGGCCCGCAGCCCTGGCCTCCGCGACCTCATCGACGGCCGTGATGCCGCAGTCGACGGTCAGCACGAGGCTGAAGTCCTCTCGAGAGAGGCGGGTCAACGTCTCGCTCGAGACGCCGTAGCCCTCGTCGAACCGGCTGGGAAGGTGCCACTCGACGTCCGCGCCCAGGCCGCGGAGCGCCGTGACCGCGAGCGCCGTCGCACAGATCCCGTCGACGTCGTAGTCGCCGTGGACGCAGATCCGCCGCCCTGCCGCGATCGTCGTGCGGATCAGGGCGCAGGCCGTTTCCACGTCGCCAAGCAGGAAGGGGTCGTGCCGCGGGGGCTCGGCGGCGAGGAAAGCCCGCGCCGTCTCGGGGTCGCCGTATCCCCGCCGGACGAGGACGGCTGCCGTCGCTTCGCGGACGTCGAGCGCCTCGGCGAGCTCCCGTACCTCGCTGCGGGGGCACGGACGCATCGTCCAGGTGCCCTCGTGCATCGCGTTCCACCGTAGGGCCGCGATCGGACGGACCGACAGCCTCGCAGGGGCGCGGCTATGCTCAGAATTGGGGTGAGCGACTCGAACTACACGTCGGGAGACGACTACGTCGTCGAGTTCCTCGGGTACCGGTTCAGCTTCAACGCGGTCGACTTCGAGCAGCGCGTCAACGCGGCGGCGGTCAAGCTCCGGCTCGTTCAGCCCGGGGAGCTCGAGGACGCGGAGACCGCCGATCTCGTCGAGCTGACCGCGCACGGGTGCATCGACGACCCCCGGAGCAGCCTCGGGGAGTATCTCGTCCGCCACTGGGAGCGCGTCGCGCTCGTGAACGACGAGTCGCTCGTCTACTGGCTTCGCAAGCTGATCTTCCGCGGCGCCTGGCTCGACCAGCGCGTGAAGGAGAACCTCCTCGAGATCGACTGGGACGGCGACACCGCCGAGTTCGGCTACCGGGAGCCGGACGGCGGCCGCGCGCTCCTCGAGCTCGCCCCGGTGCCGTCCTGGCACGAGCTCCAGTTCCGGCGCTAGGAGCTAGAAAAGCGCGTCCTCGGCGGCTGCGCCGCTCACGTACGCGCGGCCGAGCTTCGTCACGATGCGCCCGCGCGGCGTTCGCTGGATGAGGCCGAGCTGGAGCAGGTACGGCTCGTAGACGTCCTCGATCGTGTCCGGCTCCTCGCCGAGCGCGACAGCGAGCGTCGAGAGCCCGACCGGGCCGCCGTCGAACTTCCGGACGATCGCGGAGAGCAGCTCGCGGTCGACGCGCTCGAGGCCGTGGCCGTCCACCTCGAGGAGCTCGAGGGCCTGGCCGGCGACCTCGAGCGTGACCGCGCCGTCGTGCCGCACCTCGGCGACGTCGCGCACGCGCCGGAGAATCCGGTTCGCCACCCGTGGCGTTCCACGGGCGCGACGGGCGATCTCCTCCGCGGCCTCGGCCGCGACCTCCACGTCCAGGATGCGGGCCGAGCGGGTCACGATTCGCGCGAGCTCGGCGGCCTCGTAGTGCTCCAGCCGGTAGGTCATGCCGAAACGGTCGCGGAGCGGAGTCGTCAGCAGACCGGTGCGCGTGGTCGCACCGACGAGGGTGAACTGCGGCAGGTCGAGGGTGAGCGTCCGCGCCGCCGGTCCCTGGCCGACGATGATGTCCAGCCGGAAGTCCTCGAGCGCCGGGTAGAGGATCTCCTCCACCGCGCGGCTCAGGCGGTGGATCTCGTCGACGAAGAGGACGTCGCGCTCCTCGAGCGACGTGAGGATCGCGGCGAGGTCGCCCTTGCGCTCGAGCGCCGGCCCCGCGACGCTCCGCAGGCCGACGCCGAGCTCCTCGCGAACGATGTACGCGAGGCTGGTCTTCCCGAGCCCCGGCGGGCCGGCAAAGAGGACGTGGTCGAGCGCCTCTCCCCTCCCCTTCGCCGCCTCGAGCGCGATTGCGAGCTGCTCCTTGACGCGCTCCTGCCCGACGAACTCCTCGAGCGAGCGCGGGCGCAGCGAGCCGTCGAGCTCTTCCTCGTCGGGAGCGAGGACGGCGGTGGTGACCCTCTCGCTCACAGGCCACCCGGCCTGTGTGCGTGGGGAGGGTGTGCGAGGGAACCGGGAGGTTCCATCACTGGATCGAGCCAAAGGCGAGCGACGGTCATGCGGCGCGGAGCGCCTGCCGGACGCGCTCGGCCGGCGGCAGGTCGGGGTCGGTCTCGGCGAGGCGCTGCTCGGCCTCGGCCGCCGTGAACCCCAGCTCGACGAGCGCGTCGCGGGCCACGGTGTGGCCGTCACCCGGCCCCAGGTGCGGCGCCTCGACGGCTGCGAGGGGCGCGATCCGCTCCTTGAGCTCGAGCACGACCCGCTGGGCGGTCTTCTTGCCGATGCCGGGGATCGTCTGGAAGAGGGCGGCGTCCTCGCGCACGATCGCGCGCCGAAGCTCGGCCGGCGAGTAGCCCGAGACGATCGCCAGCGCCACCTTCGGGCCGACGCCCGAGACTCCGAG
>Ga0268386_10003656_pt1 | contig 11223 bp, 10 predicted proteins | sample RVTome_15_FD_200260 | JGI IMG/M metagenome (GOLD analysis project Ga0268386, IMG submission 200260) | Soil microbial communities from uranium-contaminated site in the Upper Colorado River Basin, Wyoming, United States - RVT150D86... ... | reverse complement strand
CCAGTGCCCATCGCTGACGCGCCGCTCGACGACCGTGACGGCCGTTGCCCTGCCGCCAGACCACACGCCGGCACAGGTCCGTGACGCCATGAAGGCGCGCGGCATTCTGGTGGCCGGCGGCCTCGAACACTTTCAGCCGACCGCTTTTCGCATCGGCCACATGGGCGACATCCGTCCCGCGGATGTCGAGCGAACGCTCGGCTCCCTTCGTGACGTCCTGAGCGGGCGATGAAACTCCATACACGGATCCTCATCGGCCTCGCCGCGGGCGTCGCGATCGGGGCTGCGGCACGAGGCGTTCCGGCGCTTGCCGCGGTTGTCGAGTGGGTCGAGCCCGCCGGAACCATCTTCATCAGGTTGATCACGATGGTCGTGTTGCCGCTCGTGATCGCCAGCTTGTTCGTTGGCGTGACGTCTCTCGGTGACATCCGCCGGCTCGGCAGGATCGGCGGACGGACGCTGGCGTACTTCCTCATCACGACCGTGCTCGCCGCCATCATCGGCACGGCCGTCGCGCTCATGGCACGGGTAGGGACCGGGCTCGACCCGGCCGTCCGCGATTCGATCGCCACCCGTTTCAATGCGCCCGGCGCGCAGCCACCAGCGGCGAACACGGTTCCGACATTTATCCAAACGATCGTTGCGATGGTTCCGCAAAACCCGATCGCCGCGGCCGCTCAGGGCGACCTCCTGGCTGTGATCTTCACGGTCATCATCTTCGCCGCTGCGGCGACGACGATGAGTGAGGAGAAGAGACGGCCGCTGGTGTCGCTCGCCACTGCGGTGAACGACGTGTCGCTGGCGGTGATCCAGTTTCTGATGCGTCTGGCGCCGGCAGCGGTCGGGATCCTGATCGCGGCAACCGTCCTTCGATCGGGACTTGACTTGTTGTGGAGTCTCGCCGGGTTCGCAAGCGTCGTGATCGCAGGGCTCGCGCTCCATGTTGCGCTGGTGTTGTTGCCGATTCTTCAGTTTGTCGCCCGAATTGGCGTCTCCGCGTTCGTGCAGGCGGTCGGCCACGTGATTCTGCTGGCGTTCTCGACAGCCTCATCGAGCGTGACGCTGCCCGTCAGCCTGGCGGCAGCGAGAGAACGCCTCGGTGTGTCTCCGGCAGTCGCAAGTTTCGTGCTGCCGATCGGAACGACACTGAACAAGAACGGCGCCGCGGTCTACAAAGCGGCGACCGCCGTGTTCCTCGCGCACCTGTACGGCGTGCCCCTTGGCGCCGGCCAGCTCGCGACGATTGTGTTGGCCACCATCGTCGCCTCGTCAGCGGGCGCGGGCGTCCCGGGCAGTTCGCTCGTCACCACGCTCATCGTGCTGAATGCCATCGGGCTTGGTTCGAATGCCGCAGCCGGGATTGCGTTGATCGCCGGAATCGACCGGCCGCTCGACATGTGCCGGACCGCCGTGAACACGTTCGGCAACCTGGTCGGCACGGCGGTCGTTGCGCGTGCTGAGGGCGAACGGGTTGGGGCACCGCGTTCGACCGAGGCGACGGCGTGACGACCCACACCATCAGCGAAAAGATTCTGTCGGCGCATTGCGGCCGTCCGGTGCGCGCCGGAGAGATCGCTATCTGCCGGGTCGACTGCGTGATCGGCACGGACGGCTCGGGTCCCATGGCCATCGACTATTTCGAGCAGATGGGCGGGCAGACGCTGTTCGATCCGTCGCGGGTCTTCTTTTCGCTCGATCACTACGCGCCACCGGATACGCCGCAGACGATGGCGTTTCACCAGCGGATCAGGGAGTTCGCGGCGTCGCACGGCGCGACGGTCTTCGAGGTCGGCGACGGCATCAGCCATCAGGTGGCGGTGGATCGCGGGCTGGTCGGCGCCGGCGATCTCGTGGTGGGCGCGGACAGCCACATGGTGACCTGCGGCGCCCTCAATGCGTTTGCGATCGGCGTCGGCTCGTCTGACCTGGCCGCGGCGATGCTGACGGGAAAGATCTGGTTGCGCGTGCCGGAGACCATTCGCGTCATCTTGCGCGGCCGCCGGCCCGCCGATGTCGCGGCGAAGGATGTCGCGCTCTTCCTGATCCAGAGGTTCGGCGGCGACGGCGCGAACTACCACACGATTGAGTTCGCTGGCGATGCGCTGCCGGCGTTTTCGCGTGATGACCGGCTGGTGCTTTGCAACCTGATGGTCGAGGCCGGCGCCAAGGCGGCCATCTTTCCCGGGCCGATCACCGCGGATCCGCAGGCAGTTTTCCACATCGAATCCGAGTGCGATCTTGCAGAGGTGACTCCGCAGGTCGCGCTGCCACACGCGCCGGTCAACGTCGTGCCGCTCGGTGCGGCTGCCGGCGTTCCGGTACAGATGGTGTTCATCGGGACGTGCACTGGTGGCAGAGCGGTGGACTTTCGCGACGCCTGGGATGCCTTCATGCGTGCCGGCGGGCGCCTTGCTGACGGAGTTCAGCTTGTCCTGACACCGGCGTCGCGCGATGTCCACGACCAGATCCTGGCCGACGGAACGCTCGCCCGGTTCCAGGCGGCCGGCGCTGTGCTGACCACCAGCGGCTGCGGCGCGTGTTGCGGCACGAGCGGTGTCATTCCTGGCGACGGCACGACCGTGCTGTCCACCGCCAATCGCAACTTCAAAGCCCGCATGGGCAACGCGACCGCGCAGATTTATCTGGCTTCACCGGCTGTTTGTGGAACGGCCGCCGCGACCGGCCGAATCCCGGAGCACGTGTGACCGTCCACGGTCGCGCGCGCGCCCTCGGCGACGACGTGAACACCGACTACATCATCTCGTCGTCTCGCAAGCGAGCGACGATCGATCCCAAACAGCTTGCGCCGTATCTGCTCGAGGGGATCTCGCCGGAGTTCGCGGCATCCGTACGGCCGGGGGATGTCCTCGTCGCCGGACGGAACTTCGGATGCGGCTCCGCGATGGAAGTCGCGGTCACCGTCATTCAGGCCGCAGGCATCGGAGCGGTCGTCGCCAGAAGTTTTGCCAGAAGCTTCTTTCGCAACGCCATCAACAACGGCCTGCTCGTGGTCGAGTGCGACACCGCCTCATTTCAGGAAGGCGACGACGTCACGATTCACGTCAGTGACGGACAGGTACAAGTCCACAACGAGACGCGCGATATCACGGCGGCCGGCGCACCGCTGCCGCCGATCGTCCAGGAACTGATCCGCTCCGGCGGGCTGGTGCCGTACCTCGCAGCCCGCGGTTCGCTCGATTGACGGTCAACCCGCCATTGACACCGCACGGTTTGTCGCTGATAGAGTAGCCCTTGCTCCCCTCCCCGATTCAGCAACGACCGCGGCAAACGCATGCTCGCGGACAAACCGCGAAGGACAACCCCGATGACGGTGAAGGATCTCTTGAAGATGTCCCATGACGACCTCGATGCGCTGTTCAAGACGCTCAAGAGTGGGCCCATCCCCGACGGGCTGGCGAAAGGTACCGCCATCATCGGTGCCGGGCGTTCGTTCAGCGACGAGATCGCACAGCTCGTCAATATCTTCGCGTGGCAGGGGAAGGTCTTCGACGCCAAGCGCCGTGTTCTGCGGAACAAGATCCTGCCGTTCGGCCTGAAGGCCATCGTGGCCACCGTTTCGAAGGCTCCGAGCCTGATCGACCAGAAGGAATGCATCCTCATCGACTACTCGAACACGTCGCTCATCGCCCAAAGGGTCCGCGACGAGGTCCGCCGCATCGCTCCCAAACTGTATCTCGGCAAGGTGTACTGGGATGGCAGACCGCTGATCCACTTCGCGCTGGAGCTGCCCTGATTCACCCCGCCGCTAGGGCGCAGGTGTGCCGTGCGCCTGTCGAAACGCGGCCATCGCCTGGTAAATGCGCCGCCGCGCGCGATTCATGTTGCCGAGTGGTCGGTGATCGACGAGCGAACACCAGGGGTTGAAGACGACGGCCTCGCAGCGCGACACGGTCTCGGCCAGATTGATGTCCTGCCGCGCGATGACAATCCGGGCGACCGGGACGTAAGGCGAATCGTCCTCCTTCCACTCGACGCTCGCATCCTCGATCGGCATCTTCGCGGCGTCCGTCTGGAACTGCAGACAGAACTCGAACGACGCCTCAGCCATTGACAGTCGCTCTTTGAGCGCGTCACGGAGGTACGCATCGGTGAGGCGAGACGGCCGCTTGCTCTTCGTTGCTGACGTCGGACGCACGATGTACTTGACCGCGCGTCCCGGCCCCAGCAGATACGGCGTCGTGCTCCAGTACGGGATATCGAGGTGAGACCTCGGATGCTGCCGGGCCCGCGCGCCGATCACGGCAGCGTGCGGGTGTCTCAGGAAGTAGCCGACCTCTTCGAGCCCGCCGGCGTCCATCGCCCGAAACAAGTCCAGGAACTCCGCCGTGTTCGGCACGACCATGACCGGATGGCTGTTCAAGATGAAATCCTGCGACGTCGCGCCGGCGGTCAGGTTCCTTCCCGGCACGTCCAGCACCTTGATGCTCATTCCGCGGACGTCGGCGTCGCGATCGGTGTCCGACGACGCGTTGGCGAACCGGATCCACGCGGCATAGGTCGCCGGTTTGGCGAACAACCCCACCCGTTGCTCCGGTGCGAGGCCCTCCGGCACGACGAACGACGCATGTACGCAGCCGCTGGCCCGGCCCTGGTTGAAGCGCGGGATCGTTCCGGTCGGATTGCGCTTGAGGCTGGTCGCCTTCAGGAACGCAATGAAGTCGTCAATCGTTGCCTCTTCACGATCGTCGATTGTCTCTTCCGCGATACGGGACATGTCGGCTCCCGAAAATGGACGCTGGTCGAACCGCGCCCGTGGAATTGTGTCCCTAAACTAACCGTCGCGCAGCAGCAGCGCCGGACTCAGTCTGGCCGCCCGACGCGCCGGTAGCCAGCTGGCGGCGAGGGCCACGAGGCTCAGGACCGCTGCTGCAGCGAGGAACGTCGTCACGTCCCGGGGTTCGACGCCGTAGAGCAGCGGCGCCAGCACCGGCGTCAGCCATACGCTCGCAATCGTTCCAGTCATGACTCCCGCCGCGACGATCGCGAAACTGCGTCCGAGGACCCTGCTCGTCAAGTCCGCGCTGGTCGCACCGAGCGCGCGTCGAATTGCGAGCTCGACCGTGCGGCGGCTCACCGCGTACGTCATCACGCCGTAGATGCCAATCGCTGAAAGGCCGAGCGCCAGCGCGCCGAAGAAGCCGGCGAGCGCCGCCGTCAGGCGTTCGGTCGCGACGGTCGCGCGCGCGAAGTCTGCGAGCGGTGTTGCCCTGACCCTGACCTGCGGATCGACGCCGGTGATGGCCTCGATCACGGCGTCGCGCAACCCGCCCCGATCGCCGTTCGCCGGGCGAATGCTCAGAATGCCGTAGCCCAGCGTTGACAGGAGATACGCCGTCGGCACCGCGCCCTCGCGGCCCGATCGGTACACGGCATCATCGACAACGCCGATCACGGTCTGCGTTCGACGGCCTGCCCGGAGCCGCTGACCGACGGGGTTCTCGTCACCGAAGAACTGTCGCGAAAGCGACTGATTGATCACGATGACGTCCGCGTTCTCGTCCTGCCAGGTGTAGTCCCGTCCGGCCCGGATGCCGATGCCCATCGTGGCGAACCATCGCGGCGTGACGTTCAGGGCGAGCACCCGTTGCTCGCCGGCCGGTACAGGTTCATCGGCGCGGCTCACCGTCGAGGTCATGTGGCCCGGCGTCAGTGTGGTGACGTTCGCGTCGGCGGCTGACGTGACCTGGGACATCGCGTTCACCGCGTCGAGAATGCGCCGATACCGTGCCGAGCGATCGTCGAGGCCGGTCGCGCTTCCCGTCAGCCTGACGTTCATCATCAGCACGGCGTCGGGATCGAATCCGAAGCCGCGCTGCTGCAACCGCGCGAACGATCCAGCCAGGAGCGTCGCCGACACGGTCATCACGAGCGCCAGGCCGACCTGCACGGCCATGAGCGTCGACGTCAGGCGGCTGTGCCGCGGCGCGTGATGCGCGGATCCGAAAGCGGTCGGGACGCTGAGGCCGAATCGGGTCACCCGCAGTGCTGGCGCGAGACTGAAGCAGAAGGCGGTCGTGATGGCGACCGTCGCGGCGAACGCCAGCATCCGCCAGTCGAGGTGCAGATCGACGGTCGCGGACCCGAGCGGCGAGAGCTCGCGGATCAGAACGGGCGCCGCCCAGAACGCGATCGCCAGGCCGATCAGGCTTCCGGCCGCCGCCAGCACGAGCCCCTCGATGGCGAGTTGCCGCACGAGCCGCGCTCGGGTCGCGCCGAGCGCCATCGCGATCGCCAGCTCGCGTCGCCGCCCCTCGCCGCGAGCGAGGAACAGGTGCGCGAGGTTCACGCAGGCGATCGCAAGAACGACGAGGGCAATGGCGGTGACCGTCGCCACCGGCCGGTCGTATCGCTCGCGGAGCAGCGACGGGCCGCCGGGAGCGGGCTCCACGCGAGGCTTGCCCAGCGTTGCCGCCATGCCAGGCGGGCGCATGTAGGAGGGCAGCGGGTCGTAGGCTGCCTCGAGTACCGCCGGCATGACGGCGTGCAGCGCCGCTGTCGCGCCCGCCGCGTCCTGCCCCGACTTCAGGCGTCCCATAAACGTCAGCCACAGGTTTCCGAGGGCCTGATTCGGAGGCGATTCCGGTTCGAGGAGCGGCGCGATCGACAGCGGCAAAGCCACCTCGAACGACAGGCCCACTTCGGGTCCGAGAAACCCCCGCGGCGTGACGCCGGCGATTTGAAACGCCGTCCCGTTGATGCGAAGCAGACGGCCGACGACGTCGGGTGCGCCCGCGAAGTAGCGCTGCCAGAAGGCGTGGCTGATCACGGCCATCGGTCCGTTCCGGCCGCCGCCCTGAACATCGTCGCTGCGATCGATGAGACGCCCGACCGCCGGCTGGAGACCGAGGACTTCGAAGAAGCTCCCGCTCACGAGCAGCGCGCCCGCCGGCTGCGATTCGCCACGCTCGGACAGGTCGACCGGGCGGCGGTCCCACGCGAAGAGGCCGTCGAACACATCGGAGCGGGATCGTAGTTGTTCCCACACCGGCATCTTCCAGCTGTTGTGCTCGTCGCCGGCGGTGATGAGCACCAACCGGTCCGGATCGCGCACCGGCAGCGGCCGCAGCATCAGCCCGTTCAGAAGCGAGAACATGGTCGTCGTGCCACCCATACCGAGGCCGAGCGAGAGCATCGCGGCCGCGGCGACGGCGGGGCTTCTGCGAATCAGGCGCACCGCGCGGCGCGCGTCACGCAGGAGTGAGTCGGCCGAGGGCCAGCCGCGCGCGTCGCGGTGCGATTCGACGGCCTGCGACACGCCGCCAAAGCTCCGCAGGGCCGCCCGGCGCGCCTCGTCTGGCGCGAGGCCCTGCTTCTCGAAGTCCGCGGTGGCTTCGTCAAGATGGCTCGCCAACTCCAGCTTCAGCTCGCGCTCGAGACGCCGGCGGTTCGCGAGACCCCGCAGCTTCGCGGCGAACGTCCGAAGCCGCGTCATGTCGCGTCCTCCTTGATCTTCAGGAACCGGCTGACGATGCCGATGGCCTGGGCCCAGGAGGCTTCTTCGGCGCGCAACTGCCGGCGTCCGGCGGCCGTGAGGTGGTAGATGTTCACGCGGCGACCGCTCTCGGACTCGCTCCACGTCGATCGAATCCAGCCGGCCTGTTCCAGCTTCAGCAATGCCGGGTAGAGCGTGCCCTGGTTCATGGCGAGTTGCTGGCCGCTGATCTGCTCGATGCGGCGGGCGATGCGATACCCGTGAAGCGGGCCCAGGGCTTCGAGTGTCTTGAGCACCAGCAGTCCGAGCGTGCCGTACACCACGTCGCGTTTGTCAGAGGCCACGTGTTGGCAGCCTACAGCTCAGATCGGTCGGCTGTCAACAGGTCGTGCGGACTGCCGCGAGCCCGTTCGGATCGCCGCGTCCGGAGCAGCTACAATCACCCCGTGGTGATGCCGCTCTCGCGCGATACGTCTCCCGAGATCGAACGGCGACAGATTGACGGCTGGCGCCGGATGTCCGACACCGATCGCGCCGCCACGGTCGCGGCGATGACGACAGCCGTCTTTCAGCTCGCGGCGGCCGGCGTCAGGCACAGATTCCCGGCCGCGCCGCCCGACATCCAGCGCCGCCACCTGGCCGAGGTCGTGCTCGGGCGGGATCTCGCCAGCCGTGCTTTCCCCCGCTAGCCAGCCGTCGTGAACTCCGGTGTCGATCCGTTCGCCGTTGCGCTCGTGGTCGTTCGGGCCCTCGAGGCACTCGGGGTCCAGAACACGATCGGCGGTTCGATCGCGAGCTCCTTCGCCGGCGAACCGCGCTCCACGATCGATATCGACATCGTCGCGGCTCTGGACGAGTCGCACGTCGCGCCCCTCGTGCAGACGCTCTCAGGCGAGTTCTACGCTGACGAGGATGCGCTGCGCCGCGCGGTCCGGACCCGCGCGAGCGCGAATCTGATTCACCTCGGGACCATGCTGAAGGTGGACCTGTTCGTCGCGGGTGGGACGCCGCTCGATGCCCAGCAGATCGCGCGGCGGAAGACCGTCGACCTGGGTGACGGCCGGCAGATCCACGTGCACCCTCCCGAAGACATCCTGCTGCAGAAGCTTCGATGGTTCCGCGAGGGCGGCGGAGTCTCGGACCGGCAGTGGCGCGACGTGCTGGGGATCGTCCGGGTGCAGGGCACGCAGCTCGACGTCACCTACCTCAGGCGCCACGCCGGTGTGATCGATGTCGCGGCGCTCCTGGAGCGCGCGCTGGCGGAGGCTGGCGACTGAGGACAGACGCTGTCGCTCTCACGCGCCGGACCGGTCCAGCCACGCGGCGATCGCGGACGCGTAGTCGCGTAGCGCCTGCACGCCGGCAGGCACCCCCGGTCACGGCGCCATGCCGTCCTGGCACGACATCACGTAACGACAGGCTCATCCCAGCCGCTGGCGGCGTCCACCGGCACGATCCCGGGAGGCGCGCGCCTCGTGCTAGCGCAGCTCTATTAAGCTACAGTGTGGTTTAATAAATTCCCGAGGAGCGGCCGTGGGCTATCTGGGTGAATTCGAGCAACTGATTCTCTTTTCCGTCGTCAGGCTCGGCGATGACGCCTACGGAGGCACGATTCGCGAGGCGATCGAACAACGGACCGGGCGTGTGGTGTCGTCGGGTGCGATCAATACGACCCTCGGTCGTCTCGCCGAGCGCAAGCTCGTGACGTGGCGTCTCGGCGAGCCCATCTCCGGCCGCGCGGGCCGCCCGCGGAAGTACTACGCGATTACGCCCGCGGGCGCGCGGGCGCTGAAAACCAGCTACGCCACGATTCGCGCAATGGCCGGCGGCCTCACCGCGAAGGTGACCCGGCTGGCGGAGGACGAGCCATGAGCGACCCACGATTGCAGAGCGCCGGCGCGAGATTGGGATCCGCATCGCGCTAGGCGCCGATCGCCGCAGCATCGCCCTGCAGGTCGCGCGGCGGGCCCTACGGATCTCACCGGTCGAGGCGCTGCGCGGCGACGGCTGAAGCGCGCACACGACCGGCCGGCCGACGGCCGATCAGATGAGCGAGCTCGCGTACTACCGAAGCGTCGTCGAGCCGCTGGAGCGGTGAGACCACCTCGAACCGCGGGAGAGACGCGCTATCGGGGCACTGAGGCAATCGAGCGATCCACACGCTCCTCGAGGATCGTGAGCGGCAGCGCGCCGCCGCCGAGGATCGTGTCGTGGAACGCGCGGATGTCGAAGCGGTCGCCGAGCGCGGTTTCCGCCTTGCGCCGCAGCTCCTGGATCTTCAACATCCCGATCTTGTAGCTCGTCGCCTGCCCCGGCAGCACGAGATAGCGTCGCACTTCCGACTGCGCCTGCGCCTCGGTCGTCGCGGAGTTCTCGAGGAAGTAGTCCACCGCCTGCTGCTGCGACCACCCCTTGGCGTGCAGACCGGTGTCGACGACCAGGCGGATCGCACGCCAGATCTCGGAGCCCAGACGGCCAAAACGCGAGTACGGATCTTCGTAGGTGCCGGGCATCTCGCGCGCAAGCCACTCCGCGTACAGGCCCCAGCCTTCCGAGTAGGCCGTGAACCGCGCCTGCCGGCGGAACGTGGGCACGCCCGTCAGCTCCTGAGCGATCGCGATCTGCATGTGATGGCCCGGCAGGCCCTCGTGGTACGCGACGACCTCGACCTCGGACTTCGGCATGGCCTTCATGTCTGAGAGATGCGCGTAATAGATCCCCGGCCGGGCGCCGTCCGGCGTGCTTGGGAAGTAGTGCTGCGCGGCGCCGGGCTGCTCGCGGAACGGCTCGACGCGCTTGACGACGACGTCGGCTTTCGGGAGAAGCCCGAAGTACTGCGGCAGCACGGCCTTGATCTTGTCGATGGCGGCTGTCGCGTCACGAAGATACGCGTTACGCCCTTCGTCCGTGTCGGGGTAGTAATACCGCGGGTCGTCCTTGTTGTCGCGCAGTTCGGCGAAAAAAGCCTTGAGATCGCCGGTGAAGCCGACTTCCTTCCGGATCGCGTCCATCTCCTGACGGAGCCGGGCCACTTCGGCAAGGCCCACGCGGTGGATCTCCTCGGCGGTCATCGTCGTGGTCGTCTGGTTGGCCAGCCGCTCGTTGTAGAACGCGGCACCACGGGGCAGCGCGGACACGCCCGACGCGTTCTCCGGCGCCTCGAGGCGATCCTCCTTCTGCCAGGCGATGAGGTCGAGGTACGCACCGCGGAAGGGGCCGGTCAGCGCGGCGCGCGCCGAGTCCAGCAACTTCGTCGCGCCAGCCTGATCGATCGCGCCGTTCTTCTGCAGGCTCGCAATCTTCGCCTTCGCGTCGGCCCACACCGCGCTGTCCGCGCCCGACTCGTCGAAAGGCGCACCGGTCACGATCTTCGTGGACTCGTCGATGACGTAGTCGAAGGCGAACCGCGGCGGGCGGATGCCTTCCGTGGCGTTCCGTTTCGAGACCTCGATCAGCTGACGGAGCGCGCGCCCTGCCTCGCGAATCCGGTTGATGTAGGCGTCCATGTCGGCCGGCGCTTCCACCGGGTGAAACGCGATGAGGAGCTGCGGAAAGAACGCGTGGATTGCGGTCATCTGCTCGAAGAGGTAGCGGTTGGTGCGAAATGGCACGGCCGCCTCGGCCTGCTCGAGCTGGTAGAGCCAGACGTCGTACGACGTCTGCGCTTCGGGCGTCAGCTTCGCCCGATCGAAGGTCCGGCGCAGCTCGGCGACCGACGCGCGCCGCCACGCGAGGATCCGGTCCTGCGCCGCCAGCGACATGTCGTCGAT
>Ga0268386_10003655_pt1 | contig 11223 bp, 7 predicted proteins | sample RVTome_15_FD_200260 | JGI IMG/M metagenome (GOLD analysis project Ga0268386, IMG submission 200260) | Soil microbial communities from uranium-contaminated site in the Upper Colorado River Basin, Wyoming, United States - RVT150D86... ... | reverse complement strand
GCCGTATTCACCAGATGGGTCGAATGACTCCAGGATCGGCGCCGGGCGGAGGAGGGCGTAGGCGACTTCAAGGCCGAGCACGGCCATCCCCGTGACGACCCCCCGCCGGATCAGTCGTCTGACCACGCCGAAATCTCTACGTGATCAGTTGCCCGAGGCCCGCTCGAGTCGCTCTTTGAGTCCGAACCTGCTGCTGCTGGTGAGGTCGATGACAGCTCCGATGATGTCGGAGAACTTCGACGGGTCATCGGGGATGAAGTCGAATTGGTCGCCATCGATATCGAGTCCGAATCGATAAATCGAGCGTCGCTCGGTCTTTATTGCCTCCAGAGGCCACGATCCCAGCTGCCGGCGTCCCGCCGCAACGCGGAATCGCCCATCGTCGATATCTATCGACACTCGGCTGGGGTCAAGGTCAGGCCCCTGTAGCCGCCCACTGAAAAGCACCATTTCGGTGACCAATCTAGTCGATGGCTCACCCTCGGGTACAGCCGAATCTGCCGGTAGAGTTTTACCGGTATCTCCAGCACATATTCATGGTCGATGACACGGACGAAACGGTGAACATCACGAACAAGGTCAGGTTCGTAACTGCGACGACCCTGTTCGACGGTCACGACGCTTCGATCAACATCTTCAGGCGGATCCTCCAAGCGTCAGGCGCCGAAGTCATCCACTTGGGTCACAACCGAACCGGCCTCGACATCGTCGATGCGGCCATCCAGGAGGACGCTCACGCCATCGCGGTGACTTCCTATCAGGGAGGTCACATGGAGTTCTATCGCTATCTCCACGACCTGCTAGCGGAGCGCAACGCAGGTCACATCCGGATCTTCGGGGGAGGCGGCGGCACGATCCTCCCCGCCGAGGGAGATGAGCTCGCCGACTTCGGGATCACACGCATCTACTCACCGGACGACGGACGGGAGTTGGGGCTCACCGGGATGGTGGCGGACATGCTGGCCAGATCCGATTTCGCAACCGGCGAGTTGGCGGATGACTTCGACGTCTCCACGCTGAATGTCGGCTCCCCACACGTCGTGGCGAAGCTGATATCCGCAGCGGAGAACTACCCGGAGAAGTATGCGGATGTATGGGAGGAGGTGGAAGCACGCGCAGCCGGTTCGTCGGCCCCCGTCGTCGGGATGACCGGGACGGGCGGGTCGGGCAAGTCGAGCCTCGTCGATGAGCTGGTCAGACGATTCCTGAGCGACTTCGACGACAGAAGCATCGCCATCATCTCCGTCGACCCCTCGAAACGTCGCTCCGGTGGTGCATTACTGGGCGATCGGATCCGGATGAACTCCTTGCCGCACCCGCGCGCCTATATGCGTTCCCTGGCGACACGCCAGGCCAACCTCGCCCTCTCACCTCATATCCACCGTGCCCTCGAGGTGGTGAAGGCTGCCGGATATGACCTGGTGATATTGGAGACCTCCGGCATCGGGCAGTCGGATACCGAGATAGTCGACTTCTCCGACCACTCGCTCTACGTGATGACGCCGGAATACGGGGCGGCGACCCAGTTGGAGAAGATCGACATGCTCGACTTCGCCGACATGGTGGCCATCAACAAGGCGGACAAGCAGGGGTCGGAAGACGCGTTGCGGGATGTCCGCAAGCAGTACAAGCGCAACAGCCTGGCATTCGACAAGGCGGACGACGAGCTGCCCGTCTATCTCACCGTGGCGTCCGACTTCAACGACCCGGGCACCAACCGCTTCTATGAGGCGTTCGTGGCGCGTCTTGGCCTCGAGTCGTCCCTTGGCCTGCCTACCTCGGAGGAGGCCAAACAGCATGTGGTCCCGCCAGAGCGCACCCGTTATCTCGCCGAGATAGTCGAAGAGATCAGACGATACGACGAGTGGGCGGCGGATCAGGCGGCCGCTGCCGAGACCCTCTATCGCCTGACCGGCGCGGCCGACGCCGGCGTCGACGTGGGGGACGCCCTCGCGGCGGCTTCTGATGCTCTCGACCCGGAGAACCAACTCGCCCTCGACCGCTGGGAGGCGATGCTCGCCGAATACTCGGGGGAGGAGTTCGTATACATCGTGCGGGGGAAGGAGATTCGCGTCCCCCTCCACCACGAGAGCCTCTCCCACACCCGGGTTCCCAAGGTCGCCTTGCCTCGGTATCGATCCTGGGGTGACCGGCTCGATTGGCTGCTCCAGGAGAACGTCCCCGGTGAGTTCCCCTACGCGGCCGGGGTGTTCCCGTTCAAGCGTGTGGAGGAGGACCCGGCCCGGATGTTCGCCGGAGAGGGCCCACCGGAGCAGACCAACGCCCGGTTCCACTATCTCGCCGCGGGCATGCCGGCCAAACGTCTCTCCACCGCCTTCGACTCGGTCACCCTCTATGGCGACGAGCCGCACGAGCGGCCCGACATATACGGGAAGGTGGGCAACTCGGGTGTGTCGATCGCCACGCTGGACGACGCCAAGAAGCTCTACTCCGGCTTCGACCTGTCCGACCCGACGACCTCGGTGTCGATGACCATCAACGGCCCGGCGCCGATGATCCTCGCCTTCTTCATGAATGCGGCCATCGACCAGGCGTGTGAGACCTACATCACCGAGAACGACATGTGGGACGAGGTCGAAGCGAGGATCGCCGAGATCTACGGCGACCGCCCGCGCCCGGAGTATCACGGCGACCTCCCCAAAGGCAACGAAGGTCTGGGGCTGCGGTTGCTCGGCGTGACCGGTGATCAGGTGCTCCCCGCCGAGGCCTACGAGAAGATCAGCGCTGAGACGATCTCCCGGGTCAGAGGGACCGTCCAGGCCGACATCCTCAAGGAGGACCAGGCGCAGAACACCTGCATCTTCTCGACCGAGTTCGCCCTCCGCATGATGGGCGACATCCAGCAGTACTTCGTCGACAACGACGTCCGCAACTTCTACTCAGTGTCGATAAGCGGGTATCACATGGCCGAGGCGGGGGCCAACCCGATCACCCAGCTCGCTTTCACCCTGGCCAACGGGTTCACCTTCGTGGAGAACTATCTGGCCCGTGGCATGGACATCGACGACTTCGCACCCAACCTCTCCTTCTTCTTCTCGAACGGGGTCGACGCCGAGTACGCGGTGATCGGCCGGGTGGCACGCCGCATATGGGCCAAGGCGATGAAGCACAAGTACGGCGGGAACGAGCGCTCGCAGAAGCTGAAGTACCACATCCAGACGTCCGGGCGGTCGCTGCACGCCCAGGAGATCAGCTTCAACGACATCCGCACGACGTTGCAGGCCCTCTATGCGCTCTACGACAACGCCAACAGCCTCCACACCAACGCCTACGACGAAGCCATCACCACCCCAACCGAGGAGTCGGTGCGTCGGGCGCTGGCCATCCAGCTGATCATCAACCAGGAGTTGGGGCTGAACAAGAACCAGAACCCGCTCCAGGGGAGCTTCATCATCGATGAGCTCACGGACCTGGTGGAGGAGGCGGTGCTGACCGAATTCGAGCGTCTCAACAGCCGTGGTGGGGTGCTCGGCGCGATGGAGCGGCAATACCAGCGGACGAAGATCCAGGAGGAGTCCCTCTACTACGAGCAGAGGAAAGAATCGGGGGAGTATCCGATCGTCGGTGTCAACACATTCCTCTCCAAGGAGGGCTCGCCGTTTGTGATCCCCAAAGAGCTGCGCCGCTCGACGACCGAGGACAAGGACCGTCAGATCGCCAACCTGCGCGCCTTCCAGGATCGCAACGACGAGGTGGCCAGCGATTCATTGGCGGAGTTGCAGAGGGTGGCGGTGCACGGGGAGAACATCTTCGCCCAGCTCATGGAGACCGCCAAGGTGGCTTCCCTTGGTCAGATGAGCCGGGCGTTGTACGAGGTGGGCGGGCAGTACCGCCGGAACATGTGACGCGCCACTGCCCGCTCGGTATGTGCTGCCAATCGCGGAGAGTTCTATAAGCCACTCAGTGCGTGGCCGCCTGTAGGAACTCTCTGAACCCACGACTCGGCGTCCCGAAAGTTGCCGGGTTCTTGGAATCGGGTATAGGAGCGCGTCGCGTGGACCCCCTACCCAGGGAGCGCCACGATGGTCCACCACCGAGCAGCCCTCGACGACAACGCTCAACCCGGCTGCTGAAGGGTTCACAGAGGTTTGGGCCCTGCATCGGTCGGATGGACGATCGTGCCCAGCATCGGCTTGCGAACAAGCTCCGGATCGTCGACCAGTTGTGCCACTGCATCATGCGGCGCGGTGCCTTGGCCGACGGCCCTGGCCAAAGCGGCCACCACCGCCGGCGCGGCGAACGACGTCCCGCTCCACCGAGCCCACCCCTCGAATCTGTCTTGGTCGTAGTTCTGCTGCGGTGGCCCCGCGCCATCGAAGCCTTCGAAGAAGATGCTGACGACATCACCACCATGGGCACAGGCGCGCACCCACGGTCCGTAGTTGGTGAACCGGGCGGGCTTGCCCTCCTTATCAAGGGCGGCTACCCCGACGACATGGGGTAACGCTGCCGGAAACATAGGGACGCACGTGGCATCGTTGCCCGCCGAGGCCACGACCACCGACCCGGCATCATGTAGTGCGGTAATCGCCTGGGCGAGCACCGCCATGCCCACCGGCGAGTATCCGCCGAAGGACAGGTTGACCAGTTGGGGTCGTTCCTCCTCGGGGCGGCGGGCCAGGGCGCTGAGGATGCCCGCGATCTCGGCTTCGTCACCTTCTCCATAGGTGCTCAGCACCTCGATGACCTCGATTTGGCAGCCCGGAGTCAGCTGCTCGATGATCCCGGCGATGAACGTGCCGTGACCGGCGGCGGGGTCGAGAAATCCATCGCCATCCGCGTCGGCACGGTCACCTCCGTAAGCGGTGATGTCAATCCCGGGGAGCCCGGTGGGAACGTCGGCTTTGGCCCAGCCGGTGTCGAGGATGGCGACCCGCACTGCCCCCTCCACCTTCGGCCTCATCGGCCCCTGCGGATCGGCTGCAGGTCTGGCCGAGCTGCTGCGACCTCCGGTATGCCGGCTCGTCGGGTCGGCGAACGGGCTGGGATCCGCCTGGGCATAGAACGGGCTGGCAAGAAAGTCACTCTTTCCTGGACCGCAGCCGCAGCCGCAGCCGCACGCGCAGCCGGAGCCGCAGCGGCAGCCCCAGCCAGCCTGGGCATAGAAGGGGTTGGCTGAGAATGCCGATTGTGCGTAGAAGGGGTTGGCTGAGAGTGCCGATTGTGCGTAGAAAGGGTTTGCGGAAAGACTGGCGTAGAACGCCTCCGCCGCTGGATCCGAGGGGTGGGGAGGACAGCACGATGTGGCAAACAGGACATGGTTGACCTGGCTGGCGATCCCCTGGCTGTGGAGTTCCTCGATGGCTTCTCGCGGATCGAAGGACCCTCTGAACCGAGCGAACGACTCCGCCACCAAGCCCTCCTCCCGGAACAGTTCGAACGTCTCGTCGGTGGCACGACGTTCGTCGGCCCATTGCAGCAGTCTCTCGTTGGCAAAGTCGGCGACATCGACCTTGACCAGCAGCTCTCCGGGCCGGTAGGCGAATGCCCCACCGGGCCCGAACCTGACCCGTGCCTGCCAGGGACCGGTCGGTCGCTCCGGGTTGACAGTGACCATTTCCGCCCCTTTCTCGTCGTTCCGCCGAGCCTACCGATTCCTAGAGGCCTTCCGCCGTGGCCAGCACTTCGTCGGCTAGCTGGACGGCGGCTGAGAGAGTCGTCTCCAGCCCCTGGGAGCGCGCCGTAAGGAAAGCTTCCTCGCCCAACTGTTCCCGGGCGCGATCAAGCAGCGCCTCGACTTCCTTCCGGTCATCTTCATAAACGACAAGCCCGATCTCCTCCAGCTGCTCCTCGGCCTTGGCTTGGAGAGCCACCGCTGTCGTCCAATGATCCCGCCAACCGGCGATCCGGGCGGCGACGATGAGCGAGAAGGCCACCAAAGCCGGTGACCCCAAAGCAACCGCCAGCTCGAGACAGGAGCGCTGATGGCCGGCGGCGGCTGGCATGTCGCCGAGGCGCAAAGCCACTTCGGCGAGGTTGCCGTGGGCACTGGCCACGTAGCCTTCGTACCCGAGACGCTCGTTGAGCTCGAGATTGCGCTGCAATGCGTCATAGGCGGTTTCAAAGTCGCCGAGGGCGGCTGAGGTCGTCCCGAGGAGGTTGTACATCCGCGACTGTCCTCCGTCGCTCAAAGGCCTCTTCAGCGCCTCCCGGGCGATCACCAACGCTCCCGCCAGGTCTCCGCTGCGCCGGGTGATCTCTCCCCGGGTGCGCTCTACCGCTACGTCGTCCCACTCGGGAACGCCGTGCTCGGCGCGCAGCTCCTCGGCCGCGTCCACCAGCTCCCGGGCCCGGTCCACTTCCCCGGTTCGCAGGTAGAGGTCGCTGAGCGTCGTCAACAACGAGACCCTCGTCGCCGACGGCTTCCCCAACGACCCGGAGAGACGGGTGAGCTCCTGGATGCCGTCATGAAACGACTGGGTGGCGTCATGATGGCGGCCGATGGTGCAGGCGATCTGTTGCGCCAGATCCTGACTTTCGTCCGGGATGAGGGGGATGAGGCCCCGTAGGTTGTCCAGCTCTACTCCGACGTCTCCCACCCAGCGACGGTCGGGTGGCAACCAAGGACCGATCCGCTCCAGGAACCAACGTGCGAGCCGAGTGGCCAGTGCCTCTGTTTCGCCGGTCTCGCTGAGGTGACGCCTCCCGTAGCTGCGCACCGTCTCCAAGAGGCCATAACGCGTGTCGTCGGACTCGAAGTCGGCTTCGACCAGAGACCGGTCGACCAGGGACCAGACCAGCTCGTCGACTTCGTCGACCTCGATGCCGCCGTTGGCGACCGCCGCGGCTGCAGTCTCTCGGAAGAATCCCGAGGCGAATACCGAAAGCCGCCTGAAGGCGGTTTGCTCCTGGGGCTCGAGCAGCCGGTAGCTCCAGCCCAACAACCCCTCCATCGTCCTATGCCGGTCGGAGAGGTAGGGATCGCGACTGCTCAGAAAGCGGAGGCTGTTCTCCAAGCCATCGAGGATCTCGCGGGGTGATTGAACTGAGAGATGCGCTGCCGCCAGTTCGATGAGAAGCGGCAGCCCATCGAGGTGTGCGACTATCTGCGCCACCGCCGCGGCATTGTGCTCGTCGATCTCGAATCCAGGTCGCACGCCCGCGCCTCTTTGTTGGAAGAGCCTTCCCGCCGGAGAGTCGAGGACTGCGGCGGCAGGGTCGGACTGGCCGGGCACGGGTAGAGGCTCGATAGGCCATCTGATCTCACCCGGCGCCCGCAACGGCTCTCGGCTGGTGGCGATGACGGCAACGTGCTCGCAGTCGGCCTGTAACTGGCCGACCATTTCCCGGCAGGCCGCAGTGAGGTGCTCGCAGTTGTCGAGGATGACCACCGCCTTGCGCGTCTCCAAATACTGGAGCACATCGTCGGTCCGCGCTCCCCGAAGGTGGGTGGGAGCGCCGACGGCCGCGGCGACTGCCTCTGCGACGAGATCGGGCTCGGCGACGCCTGCCAGCTCCACGAGCCATACCCCGTCGTCCCACTCGGGAGCGATGGCGAGGCCGAGGTCGATGGCGACTCGGCTCTTGCCGACGCCGCCGGGCCCCAGGAGCGTGACGAGCCGCCGGGCTCCAACCCGCTCCGTGAGGGCGGCGATGGTTGCCTCCCTTCCGATAGTGGCCGTCGGTTTCTCCACGATGTTGTGCCTGTCGGCCGGAGTGGCCCTCACCGCCGGGAAGTGCTCCTCCAGCCCTTCCCCGGTCACCTGGTAGAGACGCACCGGCTGGGAGAAGTCGCGGAGTCGGAACCGCCCCAGGGGGCGCAACGCCACCTCCAACTCGGGGGTGGCCAAGAATTCGGTGTCCTGAGAAACGATCACCTGGCCCCCGTGGGCTGTTTCGATAACCCGCGAAGCCTGGTGGACGGCGAGGGAAACATAAGAGTGGCCGCGGGGAGACGCGAGCCCGCTGTGGATGCCCATTCGGACCTTCAACGTCACGTCTTCGGGCCAGTTTTCGGCAGCCAGAGCCCGCTGACCGGCAGCAGCGGCGGCGATAGCGTCGTCCGCGGAACTGTACGCCACCAAGAAAGAGTCGCCCTCTGTTGAGATCTCGGCGCCGCTGTGCTCCGCCCAGACCGAGCGCAGAATCCGGTTGTGCCGATCGAGGACGTCGACGTAGCGGTCCCCGAGGTCGCTGAACAGACGGGTGGAGCCTTCGATGTCGGTGAAGAGGAAGGTGACTAATCCGCTCGGTAGTGCAGCCTCGGCCATGTCTGATTCTTCCACAACGGATTTCGTCGGGCCGGAGGAATCGCTTGGCCTCCTTCTCGTAGGTGTACACAACAACCGCGTCGACCCGGGAGGCGCCCATGGCGTGTCACCCGAATCCCGGGTGGGCGGCTACTTATTGTTGATGACCGTGATCGATGAAAGGTCAATTGACGCCTACACGGCACACGGTGATGAGTTGATCCGCTTTGCCACCGGCCTGGTGGGTCCTTCGGATGCTCAAGACGTGGTGGCTGACGCGATGGCTCGCCTGATGAGCTCTCGAGTGTGGGAGGAAGCGCAGAATCCGAGGGCACTCATGTATCGAGCAGTCCTGTATGAGGCTCGCATGTTTGTCCGGTCTCGTCGTCGTCGCCTCAGCCGCGAGGCCCGTGCAGCGGTGCGGGAGGCGTATGAAATGCCCGAGCTCGCCCCAGAGGTTTCCGCGGCGGTCGCCGGTTTGACACCGCAGCAACGTGCGGTGGTGTTTTTGACCTATTGGGACGACCTCGACCCTCGGTCGGTGGGTGCATTGCTGGGAGTGGGCGAAGGGGCCGTTCGCAAGCAGCTCAACCGCGCCAGGGGCCGTCTCCGGGAGGTGCTGGGATGAGTTTCCTTGATGATCGGATAAGGTCCGTGGTTCGGACGATCGGCGAGTCGGCTCCAAATCCACCTCCTCTCCGTCCGAGAAGGACACCGCCGCCTACACCTCGATTCGCGGCGCCCGGTCCGGTCGCAGCGGTTGTGTCTTTCGGTGTGGTCATTGGGTTATTCGTTTGGTTCGGTCTCTTGGTCGGCAACCAGGATCAGCCTCCGGCAACTGATGTCCCGACCCCTTCCACGACCCAGCCTCCTGTGACGACATCATCGACACCAGTCTCGTCAACGAGTGCGCCATCTCCGACCGCCCCAGAGTCGTTCGTCTGGCCACTAGGCGATGGTCCCGAGCGGTTCGCAGTGATAGAGGCTGATCAAGTTCGAACGGTGGGGCTCGGCGACCACAACATGCTGGACATCCCCAGCCTCCGGGCAGGCATCATCATCGGCGATGAGATGATCTTCGGCCTCAACCAAGCATCCGGAGTCTGGGCATGGCCCGCGAGGCCCGGGACGGAGATACAGGCCCCCGGCGGGCAGGAGCCGATCAGTCTTCTAATTGGACAGACCGGCACTGAGACGTCCGCATGGTTCCACGATGCAGCCATCCTGGACGGACGGCCGATGGTTCTCTACCGGGAGATCGAATCTGAAACAGATCCGATACGACAACGAATGATGCTTTACGACCTCCAGACAGGTCAGGCCGCCCAACTGTTCGACAAGTTCACTCGCCGAGACGGCTTGTCCCAGGAGGAACAAGAAGCTCCCATAGGAGACGCAGCTCTTGATTCGGACAAATTCGCGACGCTGTTCGCATTCGGAGACAGCACCTGGATCGAATGGTACGACCTCGCAGGAAACCCGATCGCCGAACCCCAGGGCCTGGGGACACTCAGCGGGACCACGCTGGAGGTCGCCATCGCAGACAACAAGATGGTCCTCGGGGTTGAAACCGAACTCCACCGGCTCATCACTGAAATATGGATTGCGGACCTGGCTACCGGCGAGCTCACCGGCCCAATCGTCTACGACGTCGAAGGACAGTCTCTGCATGATCTCGCATTCGACGGGCGGTGGGTGACAGCCACCATCATCAAACCAAGCGGCGAACGAGTCGGCTCGTACTTCGCTGACATCACGAACGAGACATCCCAAGTCAGCGCGAACCCAATCGCTATCGCCCCAGCACGAGACTGACTCGTCCCTTTCCATCAAATCGAGATGCATAACGCGCGCCGCCGAGCACCTGACGAAGCCCATCCACCTGCGGCCCAAACGGCAGTTCCCAACCCGCATACCTAGGTGCCGTTCTGCTCGGCTGGGCTAGGGGAGTGTTATCGCTCGGGATCAGTTGATATCGAGTGCCTACTTATCGCCGTCAAAGAGAAATGGGAAGAAGGTCGGCGCCTATGGCCGGAAGTCTTTCAGCGTGTAGATCTCCAGGTCTTCGATGAAGTCATCGACCCGCTGGGTCTTTTGCAGCCCGTCGGCCATCTGGTTCTCGATGACAACCGCATCCATGTATGGGATCGCAGAAGAGATGATGATGTCGTAGGCGTCCCCCGATCCCATTTGCGATCCCTGGGCTCCCGCTCGTGCCTTGCTCGGGATGGCGGCTCAACCGCCCTGTGGGTGTGTCGTTTCGCGTTCGGTGACGGAATGCAGCCTCAGTGTCTCATCCATGCCGCGGAGTTCGAATTCGCCCAGATCATCGAACCGCATCTGGGGATCGCGAGCGAAGATCCGTGTGACATCGGAAACCAGCACCTCCCCAGGCCCTGCATGGGTCATGATTCGTGACGCCTCGTGAACTGCGATTCCCTGGATCTCGTCGCCCGCCAGTTCGACCTCGCCGGTGTGAACTGCGGCGCGAATGGTCAGGCCGAGGTCTGCGGCCTCTCTGCGACAAGTCAGAGCACACCGTATGGCTCGAGCAGCACCGTCGAATAGCGCGAGAAGGCCATCGCCGGTGAACTTGGCCAGCCTGCCACGAAATCGATCAACTGATTCAGCCATCCTCTGATTGTGGCTGTTCAACAGGTCGCCCCAGCCTTGATCCCCCAATCGCCGAGCCACACCTGTCGAGTCGACAATGTCGGTGAATAGGAGGGTCACCAACACGCGCTCTTTTAGGGTTTGAAGGGGACTGAGCCATGTGGTGCCACCCATCCACGCCAGCGACTCGAAGGGCTCGTCACCCAGAATCCACCCGTCATGGCCAGCAGGGATGTCCATGACATCGCCAGGTCGACAATCGAACTCGGTCCCGTCCTTGAGTCGGATTCTCATATGTCCCTTCAGCACATAGCCCACGTGACGAGTCTCACACCATTCGGTTCCGACCAGAGGACGTATGTGCTCGGACCAACGCCACCCAGGCTCCTGGGTGTCGTGG
>Ga0268386_10003654_pt1 | contig 11230 bp, 11 predicted proteins | sample RVTome_15_FD_200260 | JGI IMG/M metagenome (GOLD analysis project Ga0268386, IMG submission 200260) | Soil microbial communities from uranium-contaminated site in the Upper Colorado River Basin, Wyoming, United States - RVT150D86... ... | reverse complement strand
CCGGAGTCGCGACATTCGACGATCCGATCATTCCCGGTTCACTCGTGGTGGCCGAAGGCGACGAATCCTGGGACGACATCGGCTTCAAGGTGAGCGCCGATTATCGGCTCACCGACGACGTACTGCTGTATGGCTATTTCGCCCGCGGATTCAAATCGGGTGGATTCACGGGTCGGATCGTGATCCCCGAAGACATCGGTCCGTTCGATCCCGAGCAGCTCGACACGTTCGAACTCGGCATCAAGGCGGATGCGCTCGATAACCGGCTGCGAGTGAACGCGGCCGCGTTCTACAACGACTACACCGACATGCAGGTCGTTCAGAACCTGACGTTTGCGAGCGGTGCCAACAGCGCGACCATCACCAATGCGGGCGCCGCGACGAGCTGGGGAGCGGAGGTCGAGATCACCATGTTGCCGGTTGAGAACCTGCAATTGACCATCTCCGCGGCCTATCTCGATGCGAGCTACGACGAATACGATTCACAGGCGCTCGATGCCGACGGGAATCTCGTCCCGATCAGCTTTGCGGGCAACGACTTGATGAACGCGCCCGAGTTCTCGACGGCGGAAAGCATTCGCTACACGCTGCCCGCCGGGCCCGGCAATCTCGAATTTTTCGTGCAGCACACCTACACCGACGAGAAGTTCACGAACTTCACCGCTCTGCCCGAGGAGCTGGTTGAGAGCCTTAACCTCGTGCATGGCTCCATCACCTGGAGGCCGACGGATGAGCGCTGGTCGATCGGTCTCTATGGCCGGAATCTCACCGACGAGGAGTACTATGGGCAGAAAGCCGTGTTCGCTCCGGCGTTCTCGATCGCCAATGTTGGGCCGCCGCGTGAGTATGGTGTGGACTTCAGGTACAACTGGTAGCGGACGACCGTGCCGGTTAATACGTGAGAGCGGGGCAAAGTGACCATGAGTACTTAAGCGCGTCTCAAGGCAATCGAAGACCGTCTGGCGCTGCAGGATCTTTTGAATGCCTACTGCACGGCGGTCGACAAGCTGTCCGACATCGACGGACTGCTCAGCATCTTCACCGAGGATGCCGTCTTCGACCTGCGCGACATCCATCTGCCCTACGCGAAGGGTCATGCCGAGATTACGTGCCTTTTTCGAACCGGTCTTCGAGATGATGACGAACCATATGCCCACTAGAGCAACTTCAAGCTCGAACGGCTCGAGGTGACGAGGCCTCGATCAGCGCTTACGTGTCGCTGACCGAGATCCACGGCGATCACTGACGCACGCGATTCCACGCCACACAGAGGGGGATGCACGGTGAAAAACCGACAGTGGCGCCTGCGCTGCGAGCCGAAAGCTCAGCTCTCGGCGGCCGACTTCGAGCTCGTCGAGCATGAGATCGATGCTGATCCGAAGCTCGAATCCGGACAGATCTTCGTGAAGAACCAGATTTTCCTGTGTGCACCCGCGATTCGTGGCTGGATGTCCTCGAGCCGCCCGAGCCACGTGCCGGGCATCAACCCCGGGGATCCGATCATCTCGCTCGGCGGCGGCAAGGTCGTCAAATCGGCGAACCCGAAGTTCCCGGTCGGTGCGAGCGCCTATTACGTCGGTCATTGGGCGGACTACCAGGTCATCGATCCGGCGTTCACCGATGCGCGCGTCATCGAAGCGCCGCTCTCGCTGTTCGAGGGCGTCGGCATCTATACGATCAACATGATGACGGCGTATGCCGGCCTCATCTACGTCGGCGAGCCGCAGGAGGGTGAGACGCTCGTCGTGTCAGGCGCTGCGGGATCAGTGGGTTCGGCGGCCCTGCAGATCGGCAGGATCAGGAAGATGCGCACGATCGGGATCGCCGGAGGAAAGGAAAAGTGCGATTGGGTCCTGAACGAATGCGGCGCCGACGCTGTCATCGATTACAAGCACGAGGATGTGGCCGCACGGCTAGCCGAGCTTTGTCCGAACCGCATCGACGTGTTTTTCGACAACGTCGGCGGCGAGATCCTGCAGGCGGCCGTCGATAACATCGCGAAGTTCGGTCGCATCGTGCTTTGCGGGCAGATCGGCTCTTACGATGAGCGGGGTCCGGCTCCCGGACCACGCGACATGATGCAGATCATCTATGGGAGCGTGAAAATGCAGGGCTTCATCGTGACCGATCATCCCGAGCGGTATCCTGCGATGTTGGCCGATCTCAAAAAGTGGGTCGACAGCGGCCTGATCCGCCATCGCGAAGATGTGCGCCGCGGGTTCGAGAACCTCCCCACCATCTATGCCGCGCTCTTCCATGGCGAGAACAAGGGCACGCTGCTGGCCGTGGTCGATGATGAGGCGCTTGCAAAGCCGCGCTGAGGCTGCGCCACGCGAGGCAGAGGAGGGGGGCGATGGTTTCGAGGTCCATGTCCGTCCGCGCGCAGCGGACGGCGCGTCTGTGCGCGTCGCTTGCGATCACCGCACTCGCCTCGGCGAGCGCGGCGCCACCGACTCCGCAGGCGAGCGATCCAGCGGCGCCCAAGAGCAGGGTCGATTGGGAAAGCACGCACGGCGGTACGGCGATCTCGGTCAATCCGCGCGGCGCCGAGATCTATCGCACGACCTGCGCGGTCTGCCACGAGGCGGGCGTGCCGCGCGCACCGACACCGTTCATTCTTGGCCTGATGCCTCCGGCCGCGATCTACCGCGCGCTCACGCAAGGCGTCATGCAGCCGCAGGCGCAGGATCTCTCGGATGAGGACCGTCGTGCTGTCGCGGAGCATCTCGCCGGGAGAAAGTTCGGCGAGCCGGGCGCACTCGAGCCCCCGGTCTGCAAGGGTGCTGCCGCGTCGTTCGATTTCGGTGAGCCGCCGGCGACGCACGCATGGGGCCTCGAGCCTGCGAACACCCGCTACATCCCGTCGGACCAGGCAGGTATCGGACCGCGCGACCTTGCACACCTGCGACTCAAATGGGCGGTCGGGTTCGAAGGCGCGATGCGCGCGCGCTCGCAGCCGGTGCTCGCCGGCGGTGCGATCTACGTCGGCAGCGAAGACGGACGCGTCTTTGCACTCGATCGATCGAGCGGCTGCCAGCGCTGGGCGTTTCAGGCTGCAGCCGAGGTACGCACCGGCATCGTGATTTCGCCCTGGAAAGCGGGCGACCGCAGCGCAAAGCCCATCATTTATTTCGGCGATCTCTCGGGCACCGCCTACGCGGTCGACGCGCACACCGGCGAGCTCGTCTGGCGCGAGCGCACCGATGTGCACCCGAGCACGACGCTGACGGCTGCTTCCGCCCTCCACGACGGCCGGCTGTACGTTCCGGTCTCGTCGCTCGAGGAAGCTGCGGCCGATGGCACCTATGAGTGCTGCACGTTCCGCGGTTCGATCATCGCGTATGACGCGCGGACGGGCGAGCGCGTCTGGCAGACGTATTTCGCAGACGAACCGCAACCGCGCGGCAAGAGTCCGAACGGCTTCACGATCTGGGCGCCATCCGGTGTTGCGCTCTGGAACACGCCCGCAATCGATGCCCGCAGGGGCGTGCTCTACACCGCAACCGGCGATAACTATTCGGCGCCGACGACCGCGATGAGCGATGCGGTCGTCGCCGTGGATCTTGCGACAGGGCGCATCAAATGGGTCTATCAGGCGCTCGCGGGTGATGCCTGGAACGCGTCGTGCGTGCTCCCGGACCGCGGCAATTGTCCCGAGGAAGAGGGCCCAGATTACGACTTCGGCGCAGCCGCAATCCTCGCGACTTCGGCGAACGGTCGCGACTACGTGCTCGCCGGCCAGAAATCCGGATGGGTCTACGCGCTCGATCCCGATGAAGGCAAGCTCGTCTGGAAAACGAAGGTCGGGCGCGGCGGGATCATGGCGGGGGTTTACTTCGGCATGGCGAGCCAGGGCGACCGCGTCTATGTGCCGATCAGCGATCCACCCGACAACCGCACCTACGACGAGCCCGCGAAGCCCGGTCTTTATGCTCTCGATCTCAAGACCGGGCAGTTTCTCTGGAAAGCGCCAAACGATAAGAGCGCGTGCGCCGACCTCGGACCGGAGTGCTCGCCCGGCATCGCCGCGGCGATTACGGCGACCGACGATCTCGTCTTCACAGGCGCGAGCGACGGCTGGATCCGGGTCTACGACGCGAGCACGGGTCGCGTGCTCTGGCAGTACGACACGCTGCAGGAAGTCACGACCGTCGGTGGAGGTCGCGCGAAGGGCGGATCGATGGGCGGCGGTGCAGGTCCCGTCGTGCAGGACGGGCTGCTGATCATGCCGTCCGGTTACGGTTTCTCGGGACGCATGCCGGGAAACGTCATGCTCGTATTCGGCGTAGAGTGAACGCACCAGGTGCGCAGTATTTTCACGGGTCGACGAATTCGTCGACCCATGACAGCAATTTCATTGATCGATTCCGGAGCCTGACCATGACCATTGAAGCGCGCCTGAAGGCGATCGAAGACCGCCTGGCTCTGCAGGACCTGCTGAACGCATACTGCACGGCCGTCGACAAACTGTCGGACGTCGACGGTCTGCTCAGCATTTTCACGGACGATGCCGTATTCGATCTGCGTGACATCCATCTGCCGTACGCGAAAGGCCAAGCCGAGATTCGCGCCTTTTTCACGCCGGTCTTCGAGATGATGTCGAATCACGCCCACTACTGGGGCAACTTCAAGCTCGACCGCCTGGAAGGTGATGAGGCCTCGATCAGCGCCTATGTGACCGGGATGGGCATCGCAAAGGACGGCAACAGCGTCACCGTCTACGTGCACTACTTCCTGGATTGCGTGCGCACCGCGCAGGGGTGGAAGATCAGCAAGTTCTACGAGACCGCCCGGATGCCCCTGCCGAAGTCGCTGACCGAGATCCACGGCGATCGCTGAACAACCCCCCTGTCCCGCCCGTCGCGCAGGAGAATCGACCCGAAGGCACTGGCCCCGCGGGTCCGCGGGGATCGCATCACCGGCGACCGCTACTACTCGCGCGAGTTCATGGAACTCGAGTGGAACAAGATGTGGAAGCGCGTCTGGCACGTCGGCGGCCGGACGGCGCAGCTGGAGGAAGCCGGCGATTACATCGTCCACAACTTCCGGCACGAGTCGGTCGTCATGATCAGGCAGCACGACGGTGGCATCCGTGCCTTCTTCAACGTCTGCCAGCACCGCGGTAACCGCCTGTTCTGGAACTCGAGCGGCGCGATGGCCGATGGGCTACGAGGACGCGTACCTGAGTGGCCAGGAAACGCGGGTGCGGCGCTTCCACGAGGTGCTCAACGACTACCTTGAAGGGCGCCGCTGACGCAGGCAACCAGCGGATTTCAGCGCCACCATGGGTAAAAGTCGGGCATGTGCGAGACATCCGACGTGAAGCGAGGCGACCGCTTCTCCCTGAACGCCGCGAGGCCCTCTTTGCCGTCGGCGAGGCTCGTGTAGAAGATGCCGAGCGATTCGACCTTGTGTGCCATGAGCGGATCGGGCAGCGCGGAGTTCCGATACATCATCTGGCGTATCAGTGCGGTCGAGACAGGTGAGCGCTCGTATGCGAGGCGCCGCGCGAAAGCGTGTGCTCGATCGAGCAGCTCCTGCGCCGGTACGACCTCGCTCACGAGACCGCACCGGCGCGCCTCGTGCGCGTCGAAGATCTCGCCCGAGTAGGTCCATTCGAGCGCCTTCGCGAGCCCGACGACCTTCGGCAGGAACCAGCTCGAGCACGCATCGGGCACGATGCCAATCTTGCCGAAGACGTACCCGAACCGTGCTTCCTCGGCCGCCAACCGCACGTCCATCGCGAGCGGCAGCGTCGCACCGACGCCGACCGCGACACCGTTGATCGCTGCAATGACGGGCTTCGTGCAATCGAAGATCGCGAGCGTGACGCGGCCACCCGTGTCGCGGACGCTGCGTACGATCACGGGATCGTCGAACCGCTCGTCGAGATCGCGCATCGTGGGGCGCAGCGACTCGTCGAGCCCGAACACGTTGCCCGACGCGGAGAGGTCCATGCCCGCGCAGAACGCGCGGCCGTTGCCGGTCACGACGATCGCGCGAATGCCGTCGTCGGCGCTCGCGGTCTGGAACGCGTGCACCAGCTCGTCGGCCATCCGGACCGTGAACGCGTTCAGGCGTTCCGGACGGTCGAGCGTGATCGTCAGGATCGGGTCGTCGATCTCGTAGCGGATCGTTTCGTAGTTCATGTCGGCGCCGCGTAGAAGTCCGGATCGCGCTTCTCGCGGAACGCGGCGACACCCTCACGGAACGCGCTCGAATCGAGCAGCTCGCGTTGTCGCAGCCGCTCGTATTCCATCTGGCTCGCAAGCGTCGCAGTCGCAGCCGCGTGAAATGCGTGCCGGACTTCGCGGCAGACGCCCGGCGGCGCCTGGGCAAGACGCGCGGCCGTCTGCGTCGCAAGCTCACCAAGTTCGGAATCCGGCACACAACGCCAGATCATGCCCATCGCGACGGCGTCGGGTGCGCGGATTCGATCACCGAGCAGCGTGACGGACTGCGCACGCGCCAGGCCTATCAGACGTGGCAGGTGCCAGGTCGCACCGAGATCCGGGATCAGACCGAGGCGCGGCGCGAAGGTCAGCACGAACGAAGCGGATTCGGCCGCGATGACGAGGTCTGCTGCGAGCGCAATGCTGACCCCCATGCCGGCGCAGACACCGTTCACAGCCGCAAGACTCGGGATCGGCAGGTCGTGCAGTGTCGTTATGATTGGATTGAAATACTCGGCCATGAGCCGCGCCTGGCGCACGCCAAGCGACTCACTGGGGTTGCCGGGTACGCCCGACTCATCGAGCTCCCATCCGGCGCAGAAGCCACGCCCCGCTCCAGTGAGGATCAGCGCACGAACGTCGGGATCGGCCGCGATGGTGCGCAGCGACGTGAGCAGCTCCTGCACGCCGCCGAGGTCGAGACTGTTGAGCGCGGCCGGACGGTTCAACGTCAAGGTTGCGACGTGATCCAGACGGCTGAGCTCAACATCCCGCATCATGCGTGTGATCTCGAAAAAAAGCGGCTAGGGGTTAGGTGTTAGTGGTTAGCCAGAGGACGCGCACCTGCGCTCTGACCTACAGCCTACAGCCCACAGCCCACAGACCCGAAATGCCTTTACGCGTCCGCACTCTGACCTACAGCCTACAGCCTACAGCCCACAGCCTTTCTTCTGTCAGAACTGCACGCGCTTCGTATAACCGCCATCGACGACGAGATTCACGCCGTTGACCCAGCTCGCCGCTGGACTTAGCAGGAACGCTGCGGCGCGCGCGACTTCCTCCGGGGTTCCCATTCGCTTCGACGGATGCATCGCAACGTGGGCCTGGTAGAGATCCGGCGCGCCCTGCTCGATGCCGGCCCAGGCACCGCCCTCGAAATAGATCGGACCCGGCGAGACGACGTTGACACGAATGCCCTTCGTGAAGAGGTCCTGCGAGAGTTGTTTCGCATAGGTGATCAGCGACGCCTTGAGGGCGTTGTACGCCATCGGCGCCATGAACGTCTCGACCGCCGCCGTCGTGCTGATGAACAGAATCGCTCCGGCCTGCGACTTCTCGAGCCAGGGCTGTGCGGCCTCGACGCCGCGCACCGCGCCCATCACGTCGAGCTCGAAGCATTTGTACCAGCTCTTCTCGCCCTCCATGCCGCCGCCTCCGGACACGTTGTGCACGAAGAGGTCGATGCCGCCAAGCTCATCAGCCATCGACTTGATCCATTTCCTGTAGCCGTCCGCGTCATTCACGTCGAGAGCTGCGCCCATGACGCGCCCGCGCGCCTTGAGCTCGCGCACCGCCTCATCGACCTCGCTGGCCTTGCGTGCGCCGAGGGCCACGCTCACGCCTTCCGCGAGCAGCGTTTCGACGATGCGTCGGCCGATGCCGCGCGTCGAGCCGGTCACGAGCGCCTTCTTGTCTTTGAGTCCGAGATCCATTGCGTTCTCCTGTATAGCCGATGTTCCTGTCTGCGCTCAGACGCCCGGGAAGCCTGCGATGGAGCCGCCGTCGATCACGTACTCGGAGCCCGTGATGAACGAAGCTGCATCGGATGCGAGAAATGCCACGAGGCTCGCGATCTCCTCGGGCCGCCCGAGCCGGTTGAGCGGCGATGCCTTCTCGAGGAAGGCGCGTGCGGCGGCGGGATCGCCGCTCTCCTGCATCGCCCGCTGCATGACGGCGGTGTCGACGATGCCGGGGTGAATGCTGTTACAGCGAATGTTGAGCCCCTTCCTTGCGCAGTGCACGGCAACCGATTTCGTGAGCAGCCGTACGGCGCCTTTCGTCGCGGTATAGGTCACGTCATCCGGCAAACCGACCATGCCGCAGACGGAGGAATTGATGATGATCGAACCGCTCGATCCGCCGGGATTCTTCTTCATCGCCGCGATACTGTGCTGGCAGGTGAGCATCGTGCCCGTGAGGTTCACGTCGATGATACGCCGCCATACCTGCAGATCGATGGTCTCGATGTCGCTGTCCCCGCTGTTGACGCCGGCATTCGCGAACGCGATGTCGAGCCGGCCGTAGCGGTCCGCAATCGCCTTCATCGCTTCCGGCCAGCGAGCTGCATCGGCGACGTCGTGTGCGACGAACATCGCGCCTGTTTCCGAACTGATTCGGTCGGCCGCCACCCGGTTCGATCCCGTGAACGCGACCTGCGCGCCATCGGCCGCGAAACGGCGGACGCAAGCCTCGCCGATCCCGGACGTTCCGCCCGTGACGAGAGCCACCTTGCCCCGTAGCGATTCGGTCATGTTGCACCTCGTGTCTTCAATCTCGCCCGACACGACGCCTGGCCGGGCACCTCGGTCCGGATGCTCACGATAGCGCCGTGCAGTGGGGCACCCGGTCTTGCCTCACCGCCGGTCGTTACGATCAGGTCCTGCAGATCCTCGCCGGCGAACGTGAGGCTGACCACGTACGGAAAGGGCAGGCGCCACCGGAAATCGACTGTGGCGTCAGTCCGGAAGCGGACGATTTCGCCCGTTTGCCACCGCGCGACCCAGACGCCGCCTTCCGCATCGACCGCCAGGCCGTCGCAGTCCACCAGCTCGGCAAACATGACGGGATTACGCGGGACGCCCCCCGTGTCGAGATCCCACGCCCAGACCCCGCGCGTCGTCTCCGCATGGTAGAGCACCTTGCGGTCCGGACTGAATGCGATACCGTTCGATGCTATGACCCCTTCGCGCAGCACGTCGAGATGGCCGCTCGGGTCGATGCGAAAGAAAACGCCTGGCTGCGGGTGCTCGCCGCGCGTGAGGATCGCAGTGAAATCGATCGTGCCGCCGTACAGGCCGCCGGCATCGTCGGCTTCGATATCGTTGACGGCATCGATCGGCTGGCCGTCGAGTTTGCTGAGCACCACGGCGATGCGACCGCTCGTCTCGTCGAGCCTTACGATGCCGCCTTGCCCGGAACAGAGCACGGTGCCGTCGTCGGCGAGCACGCAGCCACCGATCCACTTGCGATCGGGCAGCACGCAATCGATGCGTCCGCTCGCGGTTCTCTTGTAGAGCCCGCCGCCCGTGAGGTCGCTGAAGTAGATGGCGCCATCATCGGCGCAGCGCGGCGCTTCGACGAAGACGAAGCCTTCGGCAAGAACTTCATGGGACGGACTCGAGATGGCACGAGCGGCGCACATAGGGGCTTTCCGGAGCGACGCGAATCGAGGGCGGCGGCCTGCCTCAGAGCGCCACACCATACCGCGTCGCCGCCGCCCCCCCAACCTGCGATATGTCAGAGGCTTCATGCGTGACCATTCGGTAGCAGGATCCCGCCTGCCGCAGATCGCGTGCCGCGGTCTTAATCAGATGCCGTGCGGCAGGAGCAAACCATGAGCCGAATCGACAAGATACCGGTCGAGCAATGGGACCCGGAGCTGCGGGAGATGGCCGCCGCCGACAGCGCCACGGAGCTCGAGCGCGGCGCTCTCAGGATGATGGCGCATTGTCCTGAGGCGGCCAAAGGTTTCGTGACGTTCTTCGCGGCGATGAAGCGCACGCGCACGTTGCCCGAGCGCCTCGTCGAACTCGTGCGCCTCAGGGTGGCGTTTCACAACCAGTGCCGCAGCTGCATGGCCATCCGTTATCGCGACGCCGTCGAGGATGGGATCAGCGAGGGCCTCGTCTGCTCCCTGGAGAAGCCGATGGAGGCCGACGATCTGACGGCGGCCGAAAAAGCGGCAATTGACTACGCGGACCGCTTCGCCACCGACCATCTCGCCATCGACGACAGGACGTACGATGACCTGCGGGCGCACTTCTCGGAGGCACAGATCGTCGAGCTCGGCATGTTCGTCGCGGTCTGTGTCGGCTTCGGGCGTCTCGCGGCGACCTGGGATATGGTGGAGGAGCTGCCGGACGGGTTCAGGGACCGATCGGCGGCGCGGATCAGTCCCTCGAGCGGCGCGCCGATCGTCGTGCGCTAGGAATCCGTCGGACTGGGGTCCGACAGATTCCTTAGGGGACAGACTTAAGGCGGTAGGTGTAGGTAGGGTCAAGAGGAGTCGCGTCCTCCTCCCGTTTCGACCTACCGCCTACAGCCTACCGTCTACAGCCTTAAGAAGGCTTTAAAGTCTGTCCCCAGTCACTCCTGCTCGAGCAAGGTCGCGTCTTCAGGCAACCTGAGCCAGGGTTGCGCGCGCTTCGTCCAGTAGTGCGTCGTCGGCTGCAGGTCCGACACGTCATCGAGCGTGCCGGCCTTCACGAAGATCAGGTCGGCGGCCGCGGCGCGCGGCGTGTCGGTCAGCACCGGCGAGCCGCAGCGGTTGCAGAACTTCCGGTACACGGCCTGACCGCTCGTGCCGCGATCCTCGTAGGTCGTGAGCTCGCCTTCGACGTTCAGCGCGGAGCGCGGAAAGCCGGCAACGACCGAGAGCGCGGATCCGGCCTGCTTCTGGCAGTTGCGGCAGTGGCAGACCGCGACCCAGAGCGGATCGGCCGTCACGGTATAGCGCACCGCGCCGCAGAGGCAGCCGCCGCTCCGCGGGCCCGTCGATCCCTGCTTCGCGGCCACCTCAACCTGCCTTTTGCGTGTGCGCGGCAATCGACGCTTCGATCTCTTCGCGCGTCGGATTGCGCCGGAGGGTCAGGCCGCCGTTCACTTGGAGGCTCTGGCCGGTCACGAAGCATTCGTCCGATGCGAGATAGACCGCTGCCGCGGCGATGTCTTCCGAGGTCCCGATGCGGCCGAGCGGATATTCGGCTTGGAACGCCTCGGTGAGGCCGGGCACGGCCATGTGCTCGGCCGTCATCGGCGTCGCGGTCAGTCCCGGCGAG
>Ga0268386_10003653_pt1 | contig 11232 bp, 6 predicted proteins | sample RVTome_15_FD_200260 | JGI IMG/M metagenome (GOLD analysis project Ga0268386, IMG submission 200260) | Soil microbial communities from uranium-contaminated site in the Upper Colorado River Basin, Wyoming, United States - RVT150D86... ... | reverse complement strand
GCTCTTCGGCGAGCACAGCGTACGCCTGTTAGCCAGTGGTGCTGTCATGGCGTTCTGGTCTGGGGCACGGCGTCGCTGGGCGATGGGCTGGGCCGAGGCTTCTGCACGGCCTCGATTGTCGGGTCCTGCAGGAACGGCTGGTAGCGAGACAGCGCCAGGGTGACGCTGTCGCCCTGCTCGATCAGGAGATCGATCTCGGGCACCCGTCGACCGAAGCTGGCCAGGACTGCTCCCTGGGCGGTCACAACGGTGAGGAGCAGTCGATCTCCGTCGCGCTGCTTGCGCACGACCTGCCCTGGCACGTGTTCCACCTTGGCGCGGAGGCTCTCGGGCAGATAGGACTCGGCGGTGCGGGATAGGAGCGACATCCCGACCGCACCGATGGCGATACCGAGGATGAGGACGAAGAGATTCAGCCAGCCACGCATACGCTGCCTCCGTCGCGCTCGTCGCCGACCCGGTACCGACCTCCCGAGATGTGAAGGGGATGACGCGGAGCGCGCGAGCGCGTCACAGGGCCTCTCCGATCATGACGACCTCGGCGGCGGCTAGGGAGAGGACCTCTCCGTCCGGGACCGTCTCGACCGCCGCGTCCTCCCGGCAGAGCCGATATATGCGGGGATCCGGGGGCAGATCCGCCCGCGGCAGCACGATCGTTTGCGGCTCGGCCGTGTTCCGATTGATCGCGATTATGCCCCGGTGCGTGCCGGTCCGGTCGGACCATCGGCGGATGACCGCCACCTCGTCGCCGCTGGTCGCGATCGAGCTCAGCACACCTTCGGTGCGCAGCAGGGGGTGGCGGCGCTTGAGGGCGTTGATGTGCCCGATGAACGGGACGAGGTCGAAGGACGGGTCTTCCCAGTCGGACGGCCGCGTGGTCACCACGTCGAGCGGTCGCCGGAACCCAAACTCGTATCCGATCGTGAGCTGCACCCCCTCCGAGAATACCGTGGCGAACGCGTACCGCTGACGCTGGATCAGCTCGTGGGCCGAGGTCTCCGCCGCCAGCCGGGGTGTGTCGTGAGACTCCGGGAAGGAGATGGACGGGACCATGTCACGCAGACGCTCGTGCTGTTCGAGACACCACGGCTGACTGAAATCCCACCACTTGGAGCTGTTGTAGAAGTAGTCGAACCCGACGAAGCCGAGAGCGTCGATCTCTTCTAGGCGAGCGCCGAGCGTCTCGGCCACGAAGAGCGTGGCGGGCTCGCGAAGCTTGGCCCGGGTGATCAGGCGCTCCCAGAGAGCCGCCGGCACCTTGTAGGCCGCGTCGCAGCGGAAACCGGTGAACCCGAGATCCATGAGCTGGAACAGCAGGCGCTCCCAGAACTGCCACAGCTCGTCGCGATCCGCGGCTCCGTTGTTATCGATCTCGGCAAGGTCGCCCCAGACCGTGACGTTGTGCGCGTTGGCCGGATCGATGGCGACGGGGCTCAACAGCTCGCCCCGCGCATCCCGGCGATACCAGGTGGGCCGGGTCGCGACCAGCGGGTTGTCCTTGGCGGTATGGTTGATCACCAGGTCCACCATCACTGACAGGCCTAGATCTCGGATCGATTGGATGGTGGGAGTCAGGGCGTCGAGGCCCGCGACAGCTTCGTCCGGCGCCAGAAGAGGATGAAGCCGATCGTAGTGCTTGATCGCGTAGAGACTGCCCGAGAAGCCCGGGAAGTGGACCGGGTTCAGATAGATCCAGCCGAAGCCCATGCGTCGAGCGCGCCGGGCGTGCTCGACCCAGTGGGTGGCTGGACCCACCAGGGTTGGGAACAGATTGTAGATGATCGGGTGTCGCGCCGCCACGGGCGCCTCGGATTCCGAGGTCGTGGAGCGAACCTGCTCCTCTGGGTCTGGAAGAACAGGTGCGTGGATCAGAGACATGTGGTCCTCCTTCCCCGGGCACGAGCAGGTGGCGGCTTCGGTCGCGCGGCGATGCTGGAAACGACCCTGGGACAGATTCAGAAGAACACTGGCAGTTCGAGGAGTTTAGCCGAGACGGCCCTCGTCCGCAAGCGCCCTTCATTCCGCCCGGCCTCAACGGAAGGGTGCGGCCAGCACCGTCGCGATGCCGAGGAACGAGAAGAGGCCGGTGACGTCGGCTACCGTCGTCAGGATGATCGAGGAGGATTGCGCCGGGTCCTGACCGAATCGACGGAGAGCGATCGGCACGAGCGCTCCGGCGATACCTGCCATCACCATCGAGATCACCATGGAGCTCGAGATCATCGCCACGAGCCCCACGGACCGGCTCCAGATCCAGACCGCAAGGCCGGTGGTCAGCGCGACCGCCACCCCGTTGATCAGCCCCACGCTGGCCTCTTTCCAGACTATGTGCGGCCAGTGACGCATGCTGATCTCGCGCAGCACGAGCCCACTGTCCGATTCACCGGGTCGACGGTGAGCGTCGGTGCCGCAATTCCCTGCTGACCCGGCGTCATCCTGCCCCGGCACGGGCGCGCGGTCAAGCAGCGGGCGGAGGGGTGCAGCGGCGGGGCGGGGGCGGGCGCGAGCGGAGCCGGGTAACGAGCAGCGCCCGCCCCCGGCTTGACCGCGCGCCCGTGCCGGGGCAGGATGACTCGGGGTCAACGGGCGATCGCGCCCCCCGCTTTCACCCCGGTATAGTGGGTCGTCCCAGTGTCAGGTCTGGGGGCCCGCTCAAGCAGACCCCGTACCTTTTGTCCCTCGGGCCGCACGGGTGCTACTGCTTTTACCTTGAGCGGCCCGACACAGGACACGAACCCTATGGCATCGAAGACTCCGCGATCTGACCGAGCCGGCCCGCCCTCAGGCGAGGCCGTCCGCGCGGCGCTCGAACGCTTCGCGGCGGAGCGGCTCGCCGAGGCGCTGCCGCGGCAGCGCTGGTTCGCCAGCAAGGGCCGGCCGATCGCCTCGGTGGCGGTGCGCGACGCCGCAGCGCTCGGCGGCCGCGCGCCCGGGGCCGTCCTCACGCTGCTCGACGTCACGTTCGAGCGGGGACCCAGCGAGACCTACGTGGTGCCGCTGCTCGGGTTAGCCGACGGCCCGGAGGACGTCACCGTGCTCGGGCAGGCCGAGGCGGACGGCGCGTCCCTCCGGGTCGCGGAGGCGTTTGACGACCCCGACTTCTGCCGCGCCCTTCTCGACGCATTCGCCGAGGATCTGACGCTTCCCGCCCGGCACGGCACCGTGCACTTCGTGCGCGCGGGCGCCTTCCCCCCCGGGGCGGCAACTGCCGGGCTCGTCGCGCGGCGGCTCAAGGGCGAGCAGTCGAACACCTCCGTCGTCTACGGCGACGCGCTGATCCTCAAGACGTTCCGCCGGCCGGAAGCGGGCGTGAACCCCGAGCACGAGATCACGGGCTTCCTGACGACCCGGGCGCTCTTCACGCATGTGCCGCAGCTCGCGGGCGCCGTCGAGTACGACCCCGCCGAGGGTCCGCCTATCACGCTGGGCGTGCTGCATCGCTTCACGCGGAACCAGGGCGACGGCTGGGGCTGGGCGCTCGAGCACCTTGCCCGGCTGCGCGAGTTCGTGGCGACTCGCGAGCAACACGAGCCGCTCGGCGGCGAGCGGCTCGTCCCGCTCGTGCGCGACTTCTCGGCCGGCGTTCTCGCCGCGCTCGGGCGGCTCGGTGGGCTCACCGGGGGACTGCATGCGGCGCTCGCGTCCGACCCGGGCGACCCGGCGTTCGCCCCGGAGCCGATCGCGACCGACGACGTCGCGGGATGGCGCGCGCGGATGGCCGGCGACCTCGAGAGCACGCTCAGGATCCTTCGCGACCGACGCGACCACCTGATCGCGGGCGCCCGGCAGCGGGCCGAGGCGTTTCTCGCGGAGCCCGCGGGGCTCGCCGCGTGCCTCGAGGGGCTCGACGTGCTCCCCAGCGAGGGCTGCCACAAGATCCGGATCCACGGCGACTACCACCTGGGCCAGACCCTGCGGACCGAGGACGACTTCGTGATCCTGGACTTCGAGGGCGAGCCGGCGCGGCCGCTGGCCGAGCGGCGCGCCAAGCACTGCGCCCTCCGCGACGTCGCGGGCATGGTGCGGTCGCTTGACTACGCGGCCGCGACCGTCCTCGGCGAGGGAGAGACCGTCCAGGCGGTGGGCGAGACGTGGCGGCGGCTCGCGGTGGATGTGTTCCTCGACGCCTACCTCGAGGCGGCCCGGGCCGCCGCGGCGCGCCTGGTGCCTGCCTCGCGGCCGGCGCTCGGCGCCGCGCTCGCCGCCTTCGCGCTCGACAAGGCGCTCTACGAGGTCCGCTACGAGATCGACAATCGGCCGACCTGGGCCGAGGTCCCGCTCCGCGGCCTCGAGCGGCTCCGGGCGGGGAGAGCCTGGTCATGAGCCGGCCGACGCTCGACGCGCGCGCGATGGCTGCGATCGCGCGCGGCGAGCATGGCGATCCGTTCGCGGTCCTCGGCCCCCACCGAGTGGACACCGACGGCCACGTCGGGATGGCGGTCCGCGCGTTCCTGCCCGGCGCCCGCGCCGTGCGGCTGGTGGGCACCGACGTGCCCGGAGGGCCGCACGAGATGACCCGCGTCCACGAGGAGGGCCTGTTCGAGGTGGTGGTCGCCGGGCGCGCCGCGCCGTTCGCCTACCGCCTCGAGGTCGCAGGCGTCGACGGCAAGCGCAGCACGGTCGATGACGCGTACCGCTTCCCGACGACGCTCGGCGACTACGACCGCCACCTCCTGGCTGAGGGCACCCACTACGAGGCTCACGAGCGGCTCGGCGCCCACCTGCGCGTGCTCGACGGCGTGGCGGGGACGGTGTTCGCGGTGTGGGCGCCGAACGCGCGGCGGGTGAGCGTCGTCGGCGACTTCAACGACTGGGACGGGCGGTGCCACTCGATGCGCCTGCACCCCACCAACGGCGTCTGGGAGGTGTTCGTGCCCGGCGTGGGCGAAGGGGAGCGGTACAAGTACGAGATCATCACTCGGTCCGGCGAACCGGTCGCACTGAAGGCCGACCCCTACGCCTTCGCGTTCGAGCTCGACACACCGCGGACAGCCGCGGTCGTCACCGCGCTCGAGCGCCAGTGGAACGACGGCGTCTGGATGGCCGAGCGGGGCGGGCGCCACGAGCTCTCGAGCCCGATCGCGATCTACGAGATCCACCTCGGGTCCTGGGCCCGGGTGACGGAGCAGGGCGACCGGTTCCTGACCTACCAGGAGCTGGCCGAGCGCCTGGCCAGCTACGTCAAGGAGATGGGTTTCACCCACGTGGAGCTCCTCCCGGTGACCGAGCACCCGTTCTACGGCTCCTGGGGCTACCAGACGATCGGCTACTTCGCGCCGACGCGACGCTTCGGGCCCCCCCATGACTTCATGGCGTTCGTGGACACGCTCCACCGCCACGGCATCGGCGTGATCCTCGACTGGGTGCCGGCCCACTTCCCGCGCGACCCGCACGGGCTCGTCTACTTCGACGGCACGCATCTCTACGAGCACGCCGACCCGCGGCAGGGCGAGCACCCGGACTGGGGCACGCTGGTGTTCAACTACGGGCGCAGCGAGGTCGCCAACTTCCTCCTGAGCAACGCGCTGTTTTGGCTCGACCGCTACCACGTGGACGGGCTGCGCGTGGACGCGGTCGCGTCAATGCTCTACCTCGATTATTCGCGCAAGGCTGGCGAGTGGGTCCCGAACCGCTTCGGCGGCAACGAGAACCTCGAGGCGATCGCGTTCCTCAAGCGCTTCAGTGAAGTGGTGTACGCGAGGCACCCGGACGTCATGACCTTCGCCGAGGAGTCGACGTCCTGGCCGATGGTCTCCCGGCCGACGTATCTCGGCGGGCTCGGGTTCACCTTCAAGTGGAACATGGGCTGGATGCACGACCTGCTCGACTACATGAGCCGCGAGCCCGTGCACCGCAAGCACCACCAGAGCCAGTTGAGCTTCGGCCTGGTCTACGCGTTCCACGAGAACTTCGTGCTGCCGCTCTCGCACGACGAGGTCGTGCACGGCAAGGGCTCGCTCTACCAGAAGATGCCGGGTGACGACTGGCAGAAGGCCGCGAACCTGCGCGCCTTTTTCGGATTCATGTACGGGCACCCCGGCAAGAAGCTCCTGTTCATGGGGGGCGAGTTCGGCCAGACTCGTGAGTGGAACCACGATCGGAGCCTGGACTGGCACCTGCTCGAAGCGGGTTCCTTCCACCAGGGACTGCAGCGCCTCGTGCGCGACCTCAACCGCGTCTACCGGCGCGAGCGGGCCCTGCACGAGGTGGATTTCGAGTCCGCGGGCTTCGAATGGGTGGACTGCAACGACTGGCAGTCGAGCGCGGTGGCGTTCCTGCGCCGGGCGCGAGATCGCGGCGACGTGGTGTTGGTCGTCTGCAACTTCACGCCGGTGGTCCGCCCGGGTTACCGCGTCGGAGTCCCGCGGCCAGGCCGCTGGCGCGAGCTCGTGAATACCGACGCGGACGCCTACGGGGGCAGCGGCCAGGGGAACGCGGGCGGCGTCGGGGCGGAGCCCACCGCATGGCACGGCCAGCCGCACTCCCTCGTGCTCACGCTCCCCCCACTGGCGACCGTCATCCTGAAGCCCGCCGAGGCTGACTAGTCCCCCAGGGCGCGCAGCTCGAACTGAACCCGTCCGCTCTGGTCAGGGCCCGAGATTTCCGGCGGCGGGCCCGCCAGCAGGCGCTCGCGCTCCACCCCGGCCGCCTCCGCCAGCCGCTGCCGGACGGCCTCGATCCGGCGGCGGCGAAGCTGCTCGATGGTCCCGGAGGGCGCCGGCTCCCGATCGCGCAGCACCTCGAGCAAGGCGTCGAGGTCGTCGGGCGGGTACTGATTCGGATACTCGGCCCGGAACAGGCGTCGGGTGGCGGTAGCGAGGCCCTCCAGTGCCTGTGCGTCCTGGAACTTCTGGATACGCACGGAGAGCGCCTCGCTCTTGAGGTGCTGGAGGTCTGCTCGGCTCACCGCCGAGCGGAGCTCGAGCCCAACGAACGGGGAGGCGCGCAGAAAGTCGGCGACCCGCTGTAGGTGGCGATCACCCTCGGCGGAGATCGCGATGCTGCCCGGATCGAAGAGGAGCGGGTCGATCGCCACCTCCTCGACCTCGTCACCCTTCCGGAAGATCTTGCCGATGGTCCGGAACGGCGCCGTGACGATCCGGGTGACCACGTTGTTCAGCACGGTGGCAAACGCTCCGCCGAAGCTGAACTCCGGTGCCCCCAATCGGCCGCTGACCGGCACCGCGAGGCGAATCTCACCTCGAGCGTCCTTCAGCAAGGAGACCACCAGCCCCAGCGGTAGACCCAAGCGGTCCTTGACGGCACCGTCGCCGCCAGGCACGCGATCGACGTTGAGCCGCTGGACGACGATCTCGTTCGTGGCCTCGAGCCGGTTGCGGACGATCCGGTACTCCACGCTGGCCGTGAGCGAGCCGGTGCGCGCGAACCAGCCGAGGTGCTCCCGAGCGTAGGGATTCGTGCGCGGCACCGCGAAGTCGCGCAGCTCCCCGGCCACGTCAATGAAGAGGGGCTGGTAGAGCGGCGCCACCTCACCGCGAAGGTCCAGCGCCGCGTCCCCGCCGACCACCCCCTGGACCTCGAGCAAAGCGGGTGGACCTGGTGCGCTCGTCAGCCCTCGGAGGCTCAGATCCAGGTTCGTGACCTCCTCGGAGTAGAAGGGACGCACGGAGCGGTCGACGAACCGGACGTTGCCTTGCTCGATCGCGAACCGCCCCACCTCGATGCGGGGCCGGGCCGGTGACTCCGCCGCTCGGGCTCCGGTCGGCGCGGTGCCGTCCGGGGTGGCCCGCCTCGGCTGCAGCATCGCGCGGAGGGAGAAGACGCCGTCATCCCCCCGCTCGATCAGCACCGACGGTTGCTTCACCACGACGGCCTGGGCCGTCACTCGGTCTGGCCAGACGGCCTCGATCGCGCTCGCCTCGACGCGCTCGACGCGCACCACGGGCGACTCCTCCGGGCCCAGAACGGCCGCGCGGAGCACCGCTTGGCCGCGCGCCTCGACACGAAGCGGATCGCTGAGGGTCGCCCGCAGATCGAGCTGGGCCTCGGCGCGGCCCTGCAGGGTGGTCTGGATGGGAAGGAACGCCGCGAAGGGACCGAGCGCCGCGTCCCGGAGCGTCAGCGTCGCATCGATGGACCTCGAGGCGAACTCGACGGTACCGCTCGCGCCGAAGGTGCCGGAGTCCGGGAGCGAGCCCTGGATCTCGACCCCGACGGGCCCGCTGCCCGGCCACCGGATGTCGGACAGCGCCAGCCGGAGCCCAGGCACCGCGAGCCGCCGTCCCGAGCCGAGACGCCGGTCGATCACGATGGGCGCGCCGGCCATGGCCAGGCTGGCCGCGGACAGCTGCCCGTCCGCGATCACGAACTCCTTGATCGTGAGCTCAAGTCTAGGATCGGTGAGGAAGGGCTCCGACTCGTCCGGTCGAGCGAGCCCCAGGTCCCTGACGAGACCGTGCCCGTCGAACCGCACGCCACGGCCACGCTCGTGCTTCAGGGTGAACGCCGCCCCGAGACGGCCACTCGCAACAGTGATCGGAGTGTCGGCAGGCAAGTAGGGACGGACCCGCGTGAGGTCAACGTCTCTGAGCGTCGCCCGCAAATCGGCGGCCCAGGTGGACGGGTCGACCGTGCCACGGACGCGGGCGGTGCCGCCGCCGTAAACCGCCGCCGTCAGCTGCACGCGCGCTGGCTGCTCGGCTGGCCACGTGATCGCCTCGGCAGTCAGCGCCAGCGAACGGAAGTCGAATCGCTGGGGTGGCGTGATGCTGCCGTCGACTAGGACGGGGCTGTCCGAGAGCGTGAGCCGGGTCGCGGCGATTGAGCCCTCACCGAGCCGCAGGTCGGTGACGCTCCCGGCCAGACTCCGGTGTGTCATGAAGGGTTCCGCCTGACCGCGCCGCCCCACGATGAGGTCCGGTGCCTCGAAGCTCCCGCTCAGGTGGACCTGCTCCGCAGCGCAGCAGGTGAGCCGGAGATCCGCCGAGAGCCGCCCGCGGTCCACGGTGAACAACGAGTCGGGCGGCAGGTAGGCTTGCAAGAGGGACAATTCGATCCGCGCTAAGGCGACCTCGAGATCGATGGCGACCGGGAAGACCTGGAGCGAGCCGGTGGCCCGGACCTGGCCGGCGTCCGGTAGGCGGGCGGTGAACGCGACACGGCCGGGGGCCTCGGCCGGATAGCCCAGGTCATCGGCGGTGACGATGACATCCTGAAGGTCGTAGCGGCGGGGCGGTGCCACGCTGGCGTCAACCACGGAGGGGTCGCCGCTCACCTCCAGGTGGCCGGCCCGGACGACGCCGGCCCGATAGACGACAGCGCGTGAGGACAGCGAGAGCGTGGGCGTCGTGACGAAGGGCTGAGTCTGGCCCAGGCGCCGCAGGACCAACCCTTTGATAGTCGCCTCGCTCGAAGCCCGGGCCCCGCCGGCGGCGGAGTAGCTCAACTCCATCTGGCCGGTGAACGTTCCCTGCTCCGGTCGCACCGCAGCCTGGGATGGCACGTACTTCCAGACTTGGGCGAGATCCAGACCCTCGAAGGTCACGCTGGCCCGGGCGTGCGCGGGCCGGAGCCCGAGCTGCTCGGCCGTGACCTTGACCGAGGCACCGGCCAGGGCAAACGTCATCGTGGCGGTGCCCCGGGTGGCGTTGACGGCGGTGGCGACGTCACGGCCCTCGAGGCTGACGTCGGTCGCCTCCCATGTCGAGGCCGGCCTCACCACCCGGTCCTCGAAGACGACCCGACCCCGTTCCAGGACGAAGTGGTCGAGCGTGAGATGTAGGGGCTCACCCTGCGTGTGAGCGGCGAGTTGGGCGATGGCGTCGGAGATATTGAACTCGTCCGACCCGACGCGGACCAGGTGGAGGGCGGGGCCGACCAGCGTTACCTCCTCGAACGAGAGATGGCCCCGCAGCAACGGCCAGAGCCGGAACCGTCCCTCTAGCCGGTCGAAGCGGGCGGGAGACGTACCGTCACCGCCGAGCTGGAAGCCTTCGAGGCGCAGCCGGCGGGTGAAGAGATTCAGGTCGACGTTCTGGATGTGGGTCGGCCGGCCGGTCGCGGCCTCGATCCGGTTCTCGACCCAGGGACGCACGACCGCTGGCAAGGCGACGAGTGTCACCGCGATCAGGGCCACGAGTGTTGCGCCGAGGATGATCCAGGATCTTGCCCGGAACATCGGCCCAGCTTACACCCTGGCCGCCATGCCCACCCTCCGGATCTACTGAGGCCCTGTTGCTGACAAGTGCAATGTCCGCTGGGTTTTGACAAGTGATCTGTCCGCTCAGGTCCGAGGCCCCGTGGGCAGTCGGGGGCCGGTCCGGCGCTTCAGACGGGGGATGCTATTGGGCGGGGGGGCGGATGATCGTTGATCCTGGGGCAAATGCGCGCGGGCGTTCTTCGGCCGGTCGAGGGGAAGGGGGCAGCCCTGGCCGTCATAGCGGCCAAAGCAGCGCGCCCCGTGCCACACCGAGACGACCCCATGGACGTCCCGGCGCACGGTCACGCGGAGCCCCGCACACGTGCGCCGGCCGGGCTGCTTCGCGATCTGCAGCGCTACCTCGTCGAGGGTGACCACGTTGTCCTGGCCCACCGTGCGCTCGGCGTGCTCGCCGAGAATGCCATCGAGGTCGACGCCGTGCAGGGGGACAAAGGCGCTCGTGGGTCGGCGGGCGGGTGCGCGAACTCGTCGTTGTAGTCGGGGATGAACCGCTCCGTCAGGTAGGCAGTGGCAGCCGCCACGGTCGTGATGCCGGCCAGGTGCAGTTCGTTGACGAGGCGGCCCTGGACGGTGCGATTGAGGCGCTCCCCGCGGCCGCGCGCTTGCGGGGAGTACGCCCCGATGTGCTCGATGCCGAGGTGCGCGAGGGCCCGGCCGACCTGGGTGGGGTGCGTCCGATCGACCGGCCCCCCGGCCTTCGGGGTGTAGAAGGCCCAGCCCGCGCGATCGGTGTAGAGGGCGATGGGCAAGCCCCAGGCGGTGCCGACCGCGTGGAGCGCGGCAAAGACGGCGGCGGTCGTTTCGGTGGCCCAGAGCTGGGCGTAGAGCCGCCGTTTGGTGGCAGCGTCAACGACGGTGATGAGGGTCTGCCGCTCGTCGGGGCAGCGCCGCAGCCAGGCATGGGGACTGCCGTCGAGGTGCAGGAGCTCGCCGAAGCAGGCGCGGGGCTCCCGGCGTCGGCGATGGCGGCCCCGCGTCCGGGCCCGGCGGACGAGGCCCGCTTCCTGGAGCGCGAGCTTGACGAAGCTATACGACAGCGTCACGGCGTGGTC
>Ga0268386_10003652_pt1 | contig 11234 bp, 13 predicted proteins | sample RVTome_15_FD_200260 | JGI IMG/M metagenome (GOLD analysis project Ga0268386, IMG submission 200260) | Soil microbial communities from uranium-contaminated site in the Upper Colorado River Basin, Wyoming, United States - RVT150D86... ... | reverse complement strand
GGCCTGGGTACCACAGGCCCTCACCTCCCGGATGGGAGCCCAATGGCGTGGGGTCGACCCGTCCACAGCGGTGGTGACCGTGCCCGCCGGTGATCAGTCGCTCGATGTGACCATCACCATCGACGGCGAGGGTCGTCTCATCCACCTGACAACTCTGAGGTGGGGCGACCCGGAACCCGGCGTATTCGACATGCACGTCTTCGGAGGCTCGATCGATGCTCACTCCGAGTTCTCCGGTGTCACCATCGCCACCCAGGGGCGAGTCGGATGGTGGTGGGGCACAGAGCGGCAATCAGAGGGTGAGTTCTTCCGCTATCGGATAACCGATGCACGAGTGGGATGACACACCCGACACGTGCGGATGCGCCATTGGGGTCGTATCTGCCTGTAAACCGTCACTCCGAGCCGGCCTCCGCAATCGGCGCCGATGATGTCTGGTCGAGAACCTGGGCCATGAGCTCGGCGAACATGCCTGGTTGGTCGAAATTGGGGCGATGGCCTGAGCCCGGAACGATGACTCGTTCTTTCACCGGTGCGTCGAGCATCTGGAACCATTCGTTAGCGGGGACTGCCCGGCCCCGCGCCTCGTGTTCTCCGAGCACCATGTAGAAGGGAACCTCGAGACTCGTCAGGTCCCGGCGGAAGTCGAGATCCTGTAGCTGTGGGTATTGGACCACGAAGACGTCGAGCACGCCGCGGAAGGCGTTGATCCGGTCCATCCAAGCGTATTCGGGGACAAAGAGGATGGCCGGCATCTCGTTACCCGCGTCGAACTCGGGATAGGGGTTCCAGTCGTGCTCGTGACCAAAGACTGCCGCCTCGTATCTACGAATGTCCTCATAGGGTGGCGGTCCGTAGTCACGCAGGGTTTCGGCCAGGTCGCTCTGGCCGGTCTCCTCGGCCCAGGCCAGGGTGTCCTCCCAGAACATGACGTCGGTCTCCCGCTGGCTGACCATCTGCCCGACCCCGACCATGGCGTGGAAGAGCTCGGGACGTTGCTGCACGGCGAGGCCGCCGATGGTGGTGCCACCGGACTGGCCGACCAGGTAGATCTTGTCCTCGTCGAAACGGTCCCGGAGATAGTTGGTGACCTCGATGGTGTCGGCCACCTCTTGGTCGAGGGTGAAGGTGTCGGTTGGGTCTAGGGCTGGATAGGACTTGCCGGAGCCGCGGCGATCCCAGGTGACCACAACGAAGTCTTGTTCGAGGGTGGTGTCGCTGCGCATCGCCCCCAGGTCGGTGCCACCCGGAATGCCGGCGAGATACAGAAGCACGGGATTATCGATGCTGCGCCCCCGGATCATCATCACCTGTTCCCCCCCACCAATGGTGACGGCGGCCAGTTCGGCGACACTGCCGGGCAAAGGCTCACCGTCGACGTCCGGGATCGCAGCCGTCGTGGCCGGGATCACGAGGAAGTAGCCAATGGCGACCAACAGGACGCTGGCCAACCCAGTGATGATCCAGCCACCGATCCCCATCGACGGCGCAGCTTCATGGCCGAGCCGCCCGGCTAACACGACTCCATATCTTGCGCCGAGGAGCATGGGGATCAGCACCAGCACCCCAGGAACGACTCGGCCCAGGACGAAGGCTGTTATCCCGTAGAAGGAGCCAAGTTGGATACCGTCCACCGTCAGTCCCACCGTTCCAACACGGGCGATCTCGAAGACAATGGTGAACACGACGGGAGCGATCAGAAGACTCCAACGGCTAGCCGTGACCATCCCGGCAACAAGCCCAACCGCCAAGGCGATGACCATCGACCCCAGAGCCTGGGAGGTGGTCAGCGGGCCACGGGGAGCCAGCCAGGCGCTGATCAGAGCAAAGACAGCGGGGACGGCGACGGCGATGGCGAAACCGACACGCCAGTCCCCCCACAACATCTCAAGCAACTTCCGGTCCTCATTTCCCCGGTGGGGAGCACCCGGTGGCACAAGCTCCTCCCCGGGCTTTGTCAGGTGGGTGGTACTCATCGAAAACCTCTCGACTTGGATATGCCCGCAAAGGCCTTTCCTGACCAGAACTAGCGCACAGTCGCTCTGGTCAATAGGGGCAATGGTCATAAGACGAGAGGCCATCTCGATGGACTCACCGCAGCAGGCTCAACCATGACATATCCGGGTCTTTGTGCCCGTCAGAAACTGGCCACTCGGTCCTATCGCTCGAAAGCGATATAGGTCAAAGATCGACGAGCCTGACCTGCACCTAGGAGGGAGACGCATGGAGCCGGCAGACCGACTGCTCGAGCTATTCGCAATGACTCCGATTGCAGTCGGCAGCGTCGAGCTCCCTGATTCTGACCCTCCGCCCAACCAGCAAGGAGACGATCAATGAGAAATACGCCCACGTCGACCATCGCCCGGCCAGCATCGGCGACACGAACCAGGAGCCGTCGACCGCGCTCCCGTTTCTGGCTCGGTGGAACCATCGCTGTCGTCGGTCTGGTCGCAGGAGTGGTCTTCGGTATCACCAGCTACCGAAACGCTCAACAGCAGATCGACACCTTCGCCCGCACGTCTATCCCCGGAGTTCTGACCGTGCAAGTCGACGAGCCAGGGCTCCGAGTCGTCTACATCGAGGCCGACCCGACCCCGGTGATTGGCGACCTGGCGGTCACGGTCACCGACCCGACCGGCGCCACTGTCGAAGTGGACCCGTTTGAGGATGAGCTGATCTACGAAACGGCCGACCTCACTCAGGGGCGTGTCATGGCAACCTTCACCGCCGACCAACCCGGGGAATTCCAGGTTGCAATGAGCGGCGCTGCGAACGGTGAGTTCACCGTCGGTGAGAGCTTCACCCGACTGGCGCTCCCCGGTGTCCTCGGCGGCCTGGCAATTGCAGGGCTATCCGTCATGGCAGGCCTGGCGATCTGGCTGTCGACATTCCTCAAGCGTCAAACAGCGTGACCCAGGCAGACACCGTTTCGAAGTTGCATCCGCGCCATCACGCCTTGGGGCTGTGGGTCGGCCATCCCCCGCTTCGGTCGTCACAGGAATCGAGATATCTGAGGTGTTCCGGCAGCGGGGATGTCACATGGCGACAGCACAGATAACAAGACAAGGCACAACCCGCGAAGACCAGGGAGTAGCCAGGTCGGGTGAGGCGCCTCGAGACCCAGTTCCGAGAGCATTCTCACTCCCGATCTCGGGACCGGGCATCCTCATAGGTGTCATGGTGATCGCGGCGTCTCTGTTCCCCTCTCTGCTGCCGAAGCTGGCAGTGACTCAGGGCATCGTCTCGGGCATCTCTTTCATGGTGGGCTATGGGCTGGGTACAGGCTGGCAGTGGGCGTGGAACTATCTTGAGCTACCGTCGCCCTCGGGCCGATGGTGGGGGGTCTTGCGCTGGACCTGTATTGGTCTCGTCGCCTACGTCTTGATCGTGGGCATGTGGGAGTTCGTGGGCTGGCAAAACGACTTGCGTGACACGTTTGGTATGGACCATCTCTCTCCGGTCGTTTGGTTGACCATCCTCCCGGTCGCGCTCGTAGTGGCGACTGCGATCCTTGTGGTTGTCCGGTCGATCAGGAGGAGCTTCCTCTTGCTCGTACGGCTATTCGGCAAGATTCTCCCCGGGCGTCTTGCGAGGCTGGTCGGTGGTGTTGGCCTCGTGTTGGTCCTCTGGGGTTTGTGGAGTGGAGTGCTGGTGAACGCCTTCTTCGCCGGGGCCAATCAGATATTCGCGTCGGCCGACGTGGTGACCGAGGAAGGGATCACCCCACCGGAATCTGACCTCAGGTCGGGGAGCCCCGAATCGTTCGTGGCTTGGGAAACCCTCGGGATGCAAGGCCGAACCTTCGTCGCTACAGGCCCCACGGTCGAAGACTTCAACGACTTTCACAGAGGAGGCGCCAAGGAGCCGATTCGGGTGTACGTCGGCCTCAGGTCGGCTGACACGCCCGAAGCTCGCGCGGAGCTGCTTCTCGACGAGCTGATCCGGACTGATGCCTTCGACCGGGGAGTCCTCGTCGTGGCAACCACCACTGGGACCGGGTTCCTGGAACCCAACGCGATGACTGCTCTCGAATACGTTGAAAACGGCGATGTCGCCATGGCCGCGGCCCAGTACTCCTATCTGCCCAGCTGGATCTCACTGCTGGCGGACCAGGACGAGGTGATAGAGACTTCACAGATCGTCTTCGACACCATCCACGCCCATTGGTCAACGCTTCCAGAAGACGAGCGTCCGGAGATCTACCTCTATGGCCTCTCGCTGGGGTCCTTGGGTGTCGAGTCCATTCTGACCTCGATCAACATCATCAATGAGCCCATCGACGGAGCTCTCATGGTCGGCCCGCCGTTCACCAATGGCCTCTGGAACGAAATCGTCGCCAATCGCGATCCGGACTCCTCCCCGGTGACGCCCATCTATCAGGGAGGGCGAACAGTCCGCTTTACCAGCCAGGAGAACGGACTCGAGATCCCAGACGGGGAATGGGGGGACACCAGGATCGTGTACCTCCAACATGCCTCCGACCCCGTGGCGTTCTTCTCGCCGTCCTTGTTCTTCAAGCACCCCGATTGGCTGGTCGATGCACAGCGAGGTGTCGAGATCAGCGACCAATTTCATTACGCACGTCTGATCACCGGGTGGCAGGTGATGATGGATCTGCCGGCAGCCGGCTCGATACCTGAAGGGTATGGGCACCTGTACACCAAAGAGGCCAACGCCGAGGCCTGGATAGCAGTGACCCGACCGGATAACTGGAGCAAAGCCGATCCCGAGAGACTCATCAGCTTCTTCAAAGGTCAGGGGCCAGCGGTCAGATCCTGACACTCGACGAGGGTCAGGAGGGATGAGGCGTGGCAGCTGAAACCCGCCAGGTGTCATCTCTCGCCTGCAGGAGGGGTGATGGTGTCGACATGCTGCCGGGGAGCACGTCGCCGAGAGGGAACGCCGAACAACACGACACCGACCCCAGACCCCCGGAGTCCCGGCGCATGTTCCCGACCGTGGCCGCCCAGGCAGAGACTGAATAGGACATCGGCCCGTGATCGGTTCTAAACCTAAACCGCTGACAGGAGCAGCAGAGAGTGACGACGCCGCGAGGCACCATCCCCGGATGCCGTCGTCCCGGGTCATTAGTTCTCCTGCGAGGGTCATTTGCCTCTATCGGCTTCGACCCGGCACCCCAACAATGAACCACATCAGTCTTTTCCGATGAGAGAAGTCGATTCCGAGACAACAAGCGGAGCGGAGGAGTGACTGGAGTCTCGCGCTCCCAAAGAGAGGATCCCATGACGACAACCGCAACACGAGAGCAGGCCACGGCAAAGCGCAGTAATAGGCCCGACATGAGCCTGCGCACGGTCTGGTGGTTCATGGCGCTCACCTTCGGACTGGGATGGGGGATAATGAGTACTCTCGTCCTGTTCACCGATCAGATCGAGTCGATTTTCGGTGAAGTGAGCGGGACCAACCCCGTGTTCATCCTGGCCGTCTGGACCCCGGCCATCGCCGGAATCGCTCTGGTCTGGCGCCACTATGGACGTAAGGGAGTCGCCAGTTATCTGCGGCGCGTGACCCTCTGGAGGATGCCGTCGCCGTGGTGGCTGTTTCTGCTGTTGGGCATACCGGCGGTCAAGTATCTGGGGGCAGCCTTCAACGGCACTGCAGGCGATTTTCCCTTCTCGCCCTGGTATGCGCTCCTGCCAGCCTTGGGGATTGCCCTGATCATCGGTCCGGTCGAGGAGGTCGGCTGGCGCGGTTTTGCCCTACCAGTCCTACAGCGCAGGTTCGCACCGCTGGGGGCCAGCCTGGTATTGGGTGCGTTCTGGGGACTATGGCACGCTCCCGCCTTCCTGATGTCGGGGACACCCCAAAGCGGCTGGATCTTTGCCCCCTACGTTCTTGGAGTGCTTGCCCTTTCGGTCATCGTCACCCCGCTGTTCAACGCCGCACAAGGGAGCATCCTGATGGCCGCGCTGTTCCACTTTCAGATGAACGGGCCGGCGTGGCCCGACGCCCAGCCATGGGAGAACTACCTGTTCGCCCTGGTCGCAGTGGTCATCGTGGTCATCAACCGAAAGGCAATGCTGACTCGTGACGGTGCGGTTACTGATGTGCTGATGCCAGCGACCAGTACCCAGAATACCGGGCGGCATCCTCTCAGCCGCCAAACGGCGGAGACCCCCAGTCGGTGAATCCAGAAGTGGGCGATACACAGATCAACCGAGTAGACACCGAGTCCGAGTTGACCCGGGCGCAGGCTGAACTTCGATATGGCTATCGGTCGGCATCGGTTGGTCAGATCTACGGGGGTGCGGTGTGGTTGGTGTCCGCAGTCATGTGGATAGCTGCGGACACCACGCTGGGTGTGCTGGTTCTGTTGATTGGGGGTTTTCTCATCTATCCGGTCACGACCCTGGCTTCTCGTCTTCTCGGCAACCCGGGCTCCGTCCCGTCGTCCAATCCGTTGCGGGAGGCGAGTATCGCCATTCCAGTCGTGGGCGCTTTGTGTATACCGGTGGTGGGAGCCGCCGCCATCTATGACATCAACTGGTTCTATCCGGCTTTCATGGTGGTAATGGGGGCGCATTACTTGCCGTTCTCCTTTCTATACGGGATGCCTGTCTTCATCCCCCTGGGAGCCTTCATGTGGCTGGCGGGTTTGTCGATCGGGTTGTGGGCGCCTGAGTGGTCCGTCGTCGGGGCGCTGCTCACCGGGGCGGCACTCGTGTGGGTTGGTGCTCGCGCCGCCATCGACTATCGGAAAGAGTTCTCGAGATCCACGGCTGGCTAGGGGCCAATCATTCCCGCAGGATCTGTGACCTTTGGCGCTATCACATTGCTCTCTGGTGTCTCAAGATGGGACGACGGACGCAAGAAGCGAAGGGTTCTGGATTCGGTCTCAGCTCACTGTCGCAACTCATTGCGGTGGGCTGGATATTGAAATGACAGCCGAGGTTCTACCGGCCCCTCGTGGTCGATCAGCCAAGCCGAGTCCCACGTCCCGGGACGCGCTGGTTTGTCCGATAGGAGAGAGTTATGGCTGACGGTTTGCTGCATCTGGGTGATGGACGAAGGATCGGTTACTCCGATTGGGGTCCTGTAGGCGCCCCTCCGATTCTGTATTGCCACGGGTTTCCAAGCAACCGCCGGGAGCTAAATCTGGTCCAGCCGGTGTTGGAGCGACGCCAAGTAAACGCCCGGTTGGTAGCTCTGAACCGTCCCGGGTACGGGCGATCAACCTTCCAGGCGGATCGAGCCATTCTGGATTGGCCGCGCGACGCCGCCGAGGCCGCAGACATTCTCGGTATCGGCCGCTTCGCGGTGCTCGGTGTGTCCGGGGGCGCCCCGTATGCCCTCGCCTGCGGCTACGCCCTAGGTGATCGGGTGACTCGCATCGGCATCGCTGTGGGGATAGGGCCAATGGACGCCACTGGGATGAAACAGGCCACTGCGATCAGCGGATTGTCTGCCCTCGGGTTGATTCGCCGGCTCCAGTTCGGGATGGCAGCATTGGCGTTCAGGAAAGGCCAAGAAGGCCGGTTCGTGGACCAATCGGTCGCCAGCATGGGCGCCGCCGATCGGGAGGTGATGGCACGCGACGAGGTGCGAGAATGGTTCATCGAAGTGATGCGTGAGTCCTTCCAGGAAGGTGGAAGAGCAGCAGCCCACGAGGCGGGTCTCTACAGGAGTGGCTGGGGATTCGACCCACAACAAGTCACCAACGAGACTCGGTTCTGGTATGGCGGCGCCGACGAGACGGTCCCGGCGTCGGCAGGAGAGTGGCTCGCCGACCGGATGCCCGGATCGGAGCACACCCTGTGGCCCCAGCACGGTCACTTCAGCTGGATGATCAGCGACGAGGCAGCCAACGTGGTCTCCGTTATCGCCACGGGTTCTGAGGGGAGACGGCCGCCTGCTAACTCGGTCTCGTAATGAGATTAGAAGTCTGGTGGGCCTTCGCGCCCTCTCGTCTGAAGACAGACTGAAGACAAACGACCCAACACCCGCTGATATCACACGGTATCCGTTGGCAGTCGCTCCGAAGAGGCATGACGTTGACTATCGCCACTCAACAGCTCATAACCCGAAGGTCGCGGGTTCAAATCCCGCCCCCGCTACGAAAAGCCCTGGCCGGCGGCTCGTCGGCCAGGGCTTCTACCGTGTTATGCGGTTCTTCTACCGTCCCTTCTACCGGCGGTCCCGGGTGGGTTCTCTTTGATGAGCTTCTCGAAAGTGCGGGCAGCTTCGGCCTGCATGCCGGGGAGGACGTGTTGGTAGGTGTCGATGGTGAATGCCGGGTTGGCGTGCCCCAACCTTTCTGACACCACCTTGACCGGGACGCCGGCCTTGATGAGCAGGTCCCGTGAGTGTGTCTTACGTCATGCAGGCGGATTCTGGGGACTCCTGCACGGTTGGCGATCCGCTCGAAGGTCTGGGAGATCGAATGCGGGTGGACGGGCTTCCCGTCGCTGCTCGTTAACACCCGACCCTCGGACTCGACTCCCGCCGCATCCTGTTCCGCCTTCTGCCACTCCCGCCATGCTTTGAGCACGTTGATGGTGGTGGCGTGGTCGATGGCACGCCTCGAGTTGGCCGTCTTGCCCCGTGACTCACGGAGCTCATAAGCGACGGCGACCAGTCCCCGGTTGACCCGCAAGGGGCCCGATGGACGGTCAAGGAGGCGAAATGAAGCGAAGGAGAAATGCGGCCTTCACTGGTTTGTGGAGTGCCATGTCAAACGAGCGTCAAACCTCCGGAGTCGAGTCTTGATTAGCCATGCGCCCGAAGGGCTCCTCTCGCGTGAGCGTGGGGACGCGATCGTTGAAGACGGTCATGTAAGGTCATGGCGAGGTTCGTACACCGGCTTTCAAGGGGTTTCGGCAGCTACAGACCAGCCTTCATGGTGGGACAGCTGCGCGCCTGAGGAGGGGGCTCCGCTGGTGTCGGTTCGGCAGCCGTCGGCTCTTCCGCGGCCGCCGCTTTCATGTCCATCCCCCGCAATGCCGGGTTCATAAACATGAGAACAACCACGATGACGTAGAGCCCTCCCATAACGGCGATTGTCGGAATCAGGCCGGCACCTTCGATCGCGAACCCAGCGATAGCGGCGCCGAAGGGGATGCCGGCCTGCGCGAAAGCGGTAAGAGCGCCAAACACCCGTCCCATCAGTTGTGGTGGTGTGTTCTCGTGGACGACGGTCTCCACGATGGGGTTGATCGGGCCGGCCACGATTCCGGCGACCACGCCTGCCAGCACGATTCCCGCCAATGGGAGCTGCGCCGATAGCGCTCCGTAGACGATCAGAGCGCTAAGGAGCCAACCCCATAGGAATAGCTTGCGGCGTGATAGTCCTCGTCCTATCGCTCCGAACAAAATGGTGCCTGCTAGCGCACCAGCCGCAAAGGATCCCACCATCAGCCCGAGGCTCGTGGGGCTGTCGAAGATCTCCTTTGCGTATACCGGAAGCACCACTGACATCAGCGGGACGTCGAAAAAGTTGCCTGCGAGGGCGAGGAGGATCACTGAGAGGATGAGGCGGTTTCTCCTGACAAACCGCAAACCTTCCGACAGGTCTGCGAAGTAGCTTTTGAACGTCGGTGGTTGATCTGGATCCGATGACGCCGGCGGAGTCAGCGGGACTCTTAGGCCGACCAGTGTCGCCGAGAAGGCGAAGGCGCAGGCGTTGGCCACCAGGACGTCGGATGTCCCGACAAGCGCGATGAGCACACCGGCCAACACCGGTCCGACCAGCTGAGCGGCCCGGGCAATTGCGCGGTCGGCAGTGTTTGCGCGCTCCAGGGACATCGAGGCGCGGCCGGCCAGGTCCGGAATGAGCGCAAACCGCCCGGTGTCACCCTGGGCGTTGAAGCTCGACATGAGGAACACGAGGACAATCAGCTGCCAGAACTGCAGGATTCCCAGGAGCTGCAGGATGGCAATTGTGGCGACAGCCACTCCGGCGAGAAGGTCTGTGGACACGCTCGTCCGTCGCATGCCCAGCCGATCGACGAGCGGCCCACCGAGGACCGAGGGCGCCACCCAGCCAATGGCTATGGCGACGCCGGTCAGGCCGACCTTTGCGGCTGATCCGGTCGTTTCGAGGACAAGCCACGGGACTGCCACTGCAGTCATCATGGCCCCGACCTGTCTTACGGCGTTTGCTGTCATCAACGCTATGAACGGACCGCGGTCATCGGACATAGCCACACCCCAGAGCAGCATGCACGTACGTCTTCAGTTTCCCCGGGGGGATGGTGTTTGTCGGGTTGGAAAGTGTGTAGGTCGACGCCGATCGCGCATGCGAGTTGTTACTCCAGTTCACGTTGGAATCGTACATACGGATGACGCACCGGCCTTAAACTCGGTAAACCTTGAGTCCGGTACCCGTGGAAGATGGTTCCAGTGGACGGATGCTCCGCTGGAAGAGCTTCGAACGACCTGACGATACGCGGCGTTTCCCACACGGGTTCGGCGCCTACGTCGACATCGGCCCTTTGGCGATCGGCCGTGCGGTCCTCGAGCCGGGATGGCGGTGGTCAACCGATCTCAAAAGCGCGGTCGGTACTGAGCTCTGTGAGTTCCATCATCTCCACGTCCTGGTGGCGGGGCGCATGGCGTTCCAGATGACCGATAGAGAGGTGTACGAGTTCGCGGCGGGCGACGTCATGGACATCCCGCCCGGCCACGATTCCTGGGTGATCGGTGACGAGCCAGTGGTCCTTCTTGACATCTCGGGCAACATCTCCGACTTCGGTCTTCCGGTCTCGCCGACGCAGGTAGTTGCGACCATGATGATGACCGACATCGTCGGTTCTACGAGAATGGCGTCTCAGCTCGGCGACGCTGTTTGGAGGCAGCGCCTTGCTGAGCACAACCGGGCGGTGCGCAGCCAGTTCGAGCGCTTCCGTGGCCGTGAGATCGATACCACAGGAGACGGCTTCCTGGCGATCTTCGACAGCGCCAGGGCTGCTCTGCTCTGTGCGCTTTCCACCCGTGACGCCACCAGCGAACTGGGTATCGAGATTCGCGTCGGCGTCCACACCGGGGAGATCGAGGTCCTCGCCGACGACGTGCGGGGCATCGCGGTCCACGCGACGGCCCGGATCATGTCAGCTGCTCAGCCGGCGGAGGTCCTCGCGTCGGCCGTCACCCGCGCGCTCGGGGAAGGGACCGGCCTCGGCTTCGAGGATCGAGGGTCCCACGAGCTCAAGGGGTTCGGTATCCCGATTGAGTTGGTTGCGGTGTCACGCGTCGCAGCCGGATGACTCGGCGCTGCC
>Ga0268386_10003650_pt1 | contig 11237 bp, 8 predicted proteins | sample RVTome_15_FD_200260 | JGI IMG/M metagenome (GOLD analysis project Ga0268386, IMG submission 200260) | Soil microbial communities from uranium-contaminated site in the Upper Colorado River Basin, Wyoming, United States - RVT150D86... ... | reverse complement strand
GGACGCTCGGTCGCTCGAGCTGCAGCGCAAACTGTTCGCGAAGGTCGACGAACCCCACCTCCGTCCCGCGTGGCGCGATCCGCTCGAGAGTCTCGACAAACGCCCTCCCCGAGCGTGTCGCATCGACGCGCGGGTAGATCAGGACGCCCGTGACGAGCATCGCCGATGCGAGCGTGCCGATCCAGGCCAGCCAGGCATCGCGCAGGCGGAACACCGCGAGCACCGCGCCACAACTGAGGGCGAGCAGCGTCAATGGCGCCAACGGATCGGCGACGGTCTGCGCGATACGACGCTCCGCTCCCTCGCCGCCAAGGGCGACGTACGCGGCCACGGCCGCAACCACGCCGGCAACCAGCACCGCCAGCGCGAAGATGAGCCGGCGCGGCCCGCGCGCTCGCAGCAGCTCGGACAGCCACGGCGCCGCGGCCATGGCCAGCGCCGGCAGCGCCGGCAAAATGTACAAGCCCCGCTTTCCGGAGCTCGCGCTGAAGAAGGCGAGCACGATCAGCACCCAGGCGAGCAACACCGCCGTCAGCGTGTCGCGAGCGCGCAGCGCGCCTCGCCAGCGCGGCCACAGCCATGGCACGAGCGCGATCAGCGGCAGCCACAGCACCGGGATCACGCTGGTCAGGTAATACCAGGCGGGTTCCTTGTGATGCCAGGCATCGGCGTAGCGCGTGACGGTCTGGTGAAACAGGAGCTCGTTGCGGTAGTCGAGCAGCTCCCCGCCCGACGCAGTCACGAGCCACATCGGCACGAACCAGATCGCAATCGCCGCAAGCATCGCGACCGGACCCAGGATCGCGAGCGCCCGCGTGATGCGCCCGGCCAGCGGCCAGCCCCGCGCGGCGAGCACACCCGCGGGAAGCAACGCGAGCAGCGGCAGGAAACCCACACCCTTCGTGATCACGCCGATGCCGGCCGCGGCCCAGCCGGCGACGTACCATCCGCGCGCGGGCGCGACCAGCAGGTGGCGCACGAGCCCGTACAGGCTGAGGGTCGTCAGGAAACACAAGGTCGCATCGATCTGCGCCTGCCGCGCCTGCCACGTGAACTGGAACGTGGCGAGCAGCATCAGCGCCCCCGCCAGCGCCACCTCGCGGCCGCGCGCGCGTCGCAGCAGATCGTAGACCAGCAACACGGTGCCGATGCCGGCGATCAGCGACGGCAGCAGGAAGCCCACCCGCAACGAGCCGGTCAGCGCCATCGATGCCGCCATCAGCCAGAAATAGAGTGGCGGCTTCTGCGCATACAGATCACCCGCGACCCGCGGCACGAACCAGTCGCCGGTTGCGAGCATGTCGCGCGCGATCAACGCGAAACGCGGCTCATCCGCGGGCCACGGGTCGCGCAACCCGAGCCCCGCACCGATCAGCAGGCAGGCGAGCCCGATCAGCCACCACAGGTCTACGCGCACGGCACCCGCGTCGCTTCGATCGGGGCGCAGCAGACGATCGAGCAGCGTGGGCGCGGCAGCGCCGTCCGGCATCTACTGCTCCTCGGTGACCGGGACGCGCGGCGACGCACGACGCAGCAGCCAGACCAGGCCCACGAGGTCGACGATTCCCACCCACAGCCGATTGTGCACACCGTACTTGGAGCGGCCACGCGTCCGCTCGCGATGATTCACCGGGACCGACACCACTTCGAAGCCTTCGCGACGGAACAGCGCGGGCATGAAGCGGTGCATGTGGTCGAAGCGCGGCATATCGAGGAATACCGTGCGGTCGAACACCTTGATGCCGCAGCCGGTGTCGGGCGTGCCGTCCCGGAGCAGCCTGCCGCGCACGCCGTTCGCGACTCGCGACGACATACGCCGCAGCCAGGTGTCGCGGCGCGTGGTGCGATTGCCCATGACGAGCCGCAGGCGACCCGGTTGAGACGCGCGCAGCGTCGCGATCAGACGAGGGATGTCGGCCGGATCGTTCTGGCCGTCGCCGTCGAGCGTCGCGATCAGCGGGGCGCGAGCGGCGCGCACGCCGGTCGCCACCGCGGCACTCTGCCCGGAGCGCACGGCGTGACGCAGCAGGCGAAGTTGCAGCAAGCCCGCGGACCTGGCACGAAGCGCGGCGGCCGCCGTTCCGTCGCTGCTGCCGTCGTCGACGAAGATGATCTCATGCGAGTAACGACCGTCGAGTGCGGCAGCGATCTCGCGCGCCAGCGGTTCGACGTTCTCCTCTTCGTTGCAGACGGGAATCACGACCGAGACGTCGGGTGTCGGGCGCCCAGCGCTCGCGCTCTCGTCGGTCATTGCGGCCAGTATAAGGTCAGTCTATCCCGCGCGCTTTTCCAGCGCGGCGTACCCGGAAGCCTTGAGCGCGAGCAGCGTCTCGCCGAGATCCTTCTGCAGCGCGGCGAGCGCCGCGGCATCGAGGCCCCGTGACACGATCACCGGTCCCCCGATCGATATCAGGACGCGGCTGAACGGCAGCGGCAGCTCGAAGCGATCCCAGGTCGAGAAGCGCAGCGTGCGCGATGCGGATACCGCGATCGGCAGGATTGGCTTGCCGGTCAGCTGTGCGAGCACCACCGCGCCCTGCTTGAATTCATGCACGGGCCCGCGGGGGCCGTCGGGCGTGATCGCCGGCGAGACCTGCTGCTTGACGATCGCCTCGTAAAAGTCGCGCAGCGCCCTCGCGCCGGTGTGGGTCGACGAACCGCGAAGCACGTGCCCGCCGAGCCTGCGCGCAAGCATTGCCGGTGCCGTGCCATCCACTGATGGGCTGATCAGAAAGCCGGGCGTCAACCCGTGCGGCTCGAGAAGGCGCAGCGCCTGGATGCCGAAGACGATGTGCTGATGCCAGTACACGGGAATGACCGAGCGGTGCGCACGCAGCGCCTCGCGAGCGGCGTCCAGGCCGGCGACCGGCATCATCCGGCAACTGCCCCAGAAAAAACGCAGCAGTCCCCACGCAACGAACACCGCGACCCGGTAGACCAGCATCCGTCCACGGGTCAACTTGCGCTGGCCGCGGGTAAGGCGGCGGTAAAGCGTGTTGCGCAGTTCCCGCCCTTCGGGCGCCGCCTCTTCCTCGCTCACGAACCCACGCCTTCGAGCCGCTGGATCTCGATTGCATCGGGGTGCGAGCTGACCGCGAGGCAGGCAACCACGCCGGGGCCGAGATCGAGCGGCACGAGGGTGTACTCGGTGTCGTCCAGACGCGAGAACCTGAGTTCCCGGTTGACCTCGACGGCGCCCGTGCGCCTGAGACCCGCACCCGCGGCCTTCAGTGTCGCCTCGATGGCGGTCCAGTGCCTGAGGCGTGCAGGCGCCTCGTCGCCCGAGAACTCCTCGTGATCGAGGCCGACGTCGCATTCGCGGCTCGCGGCGCAGGCAACGCGGCGCGCGGTGTGCGAAATGCTGAAGTACGGACCGCCTGCGACGCTGGGCTTTGCGCCCTCGGGAAAACGCAGCTCGTCCGACCCCACGTCGCCGAAGCCCAGACGTGCCGCCGCCTCGAACAGCAGCGCCGTGCCGCCGAGGCTCGCGCGGCGCGCTTCCGGATCGCGAGACTCGAGCTCGAGGCGGCGCGCGTACGGCAGTCGCTGCAGAAGGCCGCGTTCCCACTCCGGCGAGGCATGACCCGGCGTCGGAGCATGTAGTACGATCACTCGGCTCATCGGGCGCAATTCTCCGCTCGATGCCGCGACACCGCCAGCCCGCACGCGAGGCGCGAAGCGCAGCCAGTTCGATGATCAGATACCAGACGCTTCCCGAACTGCTCGAGCACCGCAGCCGTGGCGACGGCGCGATCGGCTATCTCGAAGGCGAAGGCGCCGAGAAGTCGCTGCGTCTTTCGGAGCTGCGGCGCCGCGCGCTCGGCATCCTGCATCACCTGCAGCGTGCGAGCGCGCAACCGGGCGACCGGTTGATCGTGCACGTCCCGACCAACGAGCAGTTTCTCGATGCGTACTGGGCCTGCCTGCATGGCGGGATCATTCCGGTGCCCGTGGCGATCGGCATCAGCGACGAGCACAAGCACAAGCTGCTCAGGATCGCACGCCAGCTCCACGACCCGCTGCTCTACACGACGCGCAAGCTGCACGACCGGCTGGCGGCGTTCGCCGCGGGCATCGGCGAGTCGACCGTCTGGTCCGCGCTCGAGGGGCGCACTTTCCTGATCGACGAGCTCGACGACGTGTCGCGCGAAGGGGCGCCGGCGCGTGTGCGGCCCGAGGATACGGCGTTCATACAGTTCTCTTCGGGCTCGACCAGCGACCCGAAGGGCGTGGTGCTGACCCATGCCAACATCCTCGCGAACAGCGACGGCGCAATGCTCGGCGCGGAGCTGAGCGAAACCGACACCTCGCTTGGCTGGATGCCGCTTACCCACGACATGGGCCTGATCGGCTTCCATCTGTTCATGCTGTACGCGGGGGTGCGCCAGTACCTGATGCCGACAGATCTCTTCGTGCGTCGCGCCCTGCTGTGGATGAAATTCGCATCGGACAAGCGGGTGACCGTGACGTGCTCGCCGAACTTCGGCTATCGGCATTTCCTGCGCGCGCTCGGCGACAAGACGCTCGACGGCGTCGATCTGAGCCGCGTGCGGATCATCTTCAACGGCGCGGAGCCGATCTCGGTGGAGCTCGCCGAGGAGTTCCTCGCCCGCCTGGCGCCGAACGGCCTGCGGCGCATGGCGATGTTGCCGGTCTACGGCCTCGCCGAGGCATCACTCGCCGTGACGATTCCAGCGCCCGGATCCGAGTTTCGCTGGCTGACCGTGGATCGCCGATCGCTGGGTCCTGGCACGTCCTTTGTGCCTGCCGCGCCACAGGACCGCGACGCGCTCAGGCTGATGTGCGTCGGCCGTCCGATTCCGCACACGAGCGTGCGGCTCGTGGACGACGCAGGCGCCGAGGTATCACCGGGCGTGATCGGGCATCTACTGATCAAGGGCGAGAACGTCACCAGCGGTTACTTCCGCAATCCCGAGGCCACCGCCGCCGTCGTCGGCGCGGACGGCTGGGTGCGGACCGGCGATCTCGCGCTCATGCACGAGGGTGAGTACTACATCACCGGCCGGTCGAAGGAGATCATCTTCGTCAATGGCCAGAACTACTACCCGCACGATCTCGAAGCAGTGCTGCAGAAGGAGCCGGGGCTCGAGCTCGGCAAGGTCGTCGCCGCTGGGGTGCGCAATCCCGGCGCGTCGACCGACGAGCTGGTGCTCTTCATCGTGCATCGCGGCGGTATGACAGATTTCCTGCCGCTCGCGACGCGCGCCGCGCACCTGGTCAACGAGCATGCGGGTGTCGAGGTCGCGCGCGTAGTCCCGATCCGGCGCGTGCCGAAGACCACCAGCGGCAAGCTGCAGCGCACGGCGCTGGCCGAATCATACGTCCAGGGCGAATTCGCGCCCGAGATCGTGGAGTTCGATCTTGCCTGGGCGGCGGCGCACGGTCACGGGCGCGCCGCCGCCGGGCGCATCGAGCAGACCCTGAAGGCGATCGTGGACGACACGCTGCCGGGCAGGGCCGTCGATGTGGACGACAACCTGTTCGACGTCGGTGCAAGCTCGCTCGCGCTCATACAGATTCACGAGCGGATCGACGAAGCCTGGCCGGGCCTGGTCGATCTCACGGAGCTGTTCGACTTCCCGACGATCTCGCAGCTCGCAAAGCACATCGGGACCAAGCTCGCAGCGCGGTAATGCAACGGGTCCCGCTTCGGGCCCGAAGCGGGACCCCTGACTCGGCGGCGTAATCGGCCAATACTTAACGCTTTGACCGGCCAGGCAGCAGGAACTCGCACATAGGTCCTATTGCCTTAGAAAGCCGCTCGTCCAGTGTCGCAAGCGGTAGCTTGAGCGCTTCGGCAAGGGCGACGTACCACGCATCGTAACCCGTGACCGTATGACGCAGCTCCCAGATGCGGTCCGCGAACGGATCGAAGGAGAATAGTTCCAGATTGAGCTGCATGAGGTCATCGTGCGCCGCATTCGCTTCCGGCGTCGTGATCTGCTTCGCCCGCTCGAGCCGGCGAAGAATGTTCGTCGCTTCGGCGCGCGCCGGTTCGGGAGCATTCAGCGAACCGCTCGAGAGAATTTCCTCAGCCCAGATTCCGTGGGAACCGGCATCGACGAGCGCGGCCACGAGCACAGACGAATCGACGATGACACTCAACGTCGGTCAGCGTTGCGGTTTTCGAGTATCTGCCCAGAGGAGACACGCGTCTGCGATGCCCGCTTTCTCCTGCGCACTTGTTCCAGCCAGGCATCCACTGACGGACGCGCGGCGAGGCGCTCCAGTTCCGCGCGCAGGTACTCCTGCATGGACTTGCCCTGCAGAGCGGCGCGGGCCGCGAGCTCATCCCGCACTCTCTCAGAAACTTCGCGAATGGTGATTTGAACAGCCATGCTTGCATACTGCCAGCATAGCAGGCAGTACGCAAGTACCAGCGTCCGCTACAGCGCCTCCGCCGCCGCGAGGTCCTGCCTGAGAGTCCTGGACGCGAGCAGGAAGTGCATTGCCGCCCAGCTGTAGCAGACCACCACGACCGTCAGGATGGAGTAACGCAGCGAATTCTCGCCGTAGCGCGCGTTGAAGTAGTCGCTCGCCGCGCCGACGATGAGCGGCCCGAGGCCGAGCGCCAGGAGATTGACCGCGAACCCGTTGATCGCGGCAGCCATCGCGCGCCGCGTCACCCCAGCGAGGCTCTGCACCGTGCCGTACGCCGGACCCATCCACGAGTGCATAAGGATCGTCGTGCCGATATGTACCAGCAGCGCGGTGATCGGATCCGGCCACAGGTAGACGAAGAACGAGAACGGCAGGATCGCCGCAGCGGCGATGCCGGAGAGCCATGCATACCAGCGCTTGTCGTCGTGTCGCGCCACGAGCCGGTCGGCGAGGAATCCGCCGAGCATTGCACCCAGCACGCCGCCGCCGCCGTAGATGAACGCGAGCCATATGGCCACGTCCGCGTTCGCCATGCCGTGCACGCGCACGAAAAACGACGGTATCCAGATTCCCGAACCGATCGCACCGAGCGTAAAGATCGTGGTCGCGAGCACCAGGTGGCGATAGGAGCGCGTCCGCCACAGGTAGCCGAGCGTCTCGCCGAGCGGCACGGTCGCGACGTTCGTGCGGTTCTCCGAGTAGCCGCGCGGGGGCTCGCGCACGGTGAGCCAGATCAGCAGCGCGACCAGCACTCCGGGCAGCCCAACGACCATGAAGGCCGCGCGCCAGCCATGGTGCTGGCTGACCCACCCCCCGATGATGAACCCGCAGAACACGCCGAACGGCACGGCGGAGTTGAGAATCGCGAAGACGGAACTGCGCTTCTCGGGAGGCACGTAGTCCGAGACAAGCGAGTACGCGGGTGGCTGCCCTCCAGCCTCGCCCACGCCCACGCACATGCGCGCGAAGAAGAGCGCCGTGAAGCTGCCGGCGAGCCCGCACAGGGCGGTCATCGCGCTCCATAGGGCCACGGCGGCCGCGATGATGTTGCGGCGGTTGTACCGGTCGGCGAGCCACGCGACCGGAACGCTGAGGGTGCCGTAGAAGATCGCGAACGCCGAGCCGGTCATGAAGCCGAGCAGCGTGTCGGAAACCTCGAACTCCCTGCGGATCGACTCGAGCAGCACGGCGACGATCTGCAGGTCGACGAACCGCAGCAACATCACCACCCAGATGAGAGCAATGACGTAGCGGAGATAGGCCCGCGAAACGCGGAACTCGCTGGCTGCAGGCGTGCTGGTGGTCGGGCTCACGCTGGACCTCTGGGTACGCGCCATGCTCCTCCCTCGTCAGAGCCCGAATACGTGCCCTGCTTTGGTCCACAGCCCGCGGTCAAGGTGGCGGAAGCTGCTTCCAGCGGCGATGCGACCACCACCACCCGGGTGGGTCCGCATGTATCGCACGCTCTAGCTCCCGCGCATAGCGCTCGGTGACCACTCCAACCAGCAGCCGCTCCTCCGGCTGACTGAGGGGAATGAACGTGAGCTCGTAGCGGCCGCGCGCCAGGCGGCGCAGGTCCGCGAACAGCACCTGTGAGCGGAGCGCGCGCCCGAGGATCTCGGGACCCATGTAGAACGCCGTCCGCTGACTGAGAAAGGCGGTCCAGTGGCGATCCGGGCTCGAGCGGGGCACCTGGTCGGCGACGATGCCGATGCCGGCGGCGCCTCGGAACTGCGCGAGCTGCGCCAGCACGGATTTCGCTGGGACCAGGCGCGCGCCGAACCGCGACCGCATGCGATGGAACCAGCGCTCGGCCCGTGCGCCGCGCATCGGCTTGTAGAGCGCGAGCAACCGGTCGCCGAGCTCGAGCGACACCCTGAGCTGCGCCCACTCGAAGTTGCCGAGGTGTGACCCCGCGAGGATCAGCGGCCGCGGCGGCGCGGCGGACGCGAGTACTTCCGGGTTCGCGAGCGTGACGCGCTCACGGAGTTCGGCCGCATCGAGGCTGGGCGCGAGCAGCACCTCGGCGGCGAGCTCGGATTGGCGGCGCAGAAACTCCCGTCGCAGTTTCCGGCGGGCTGCCGGGGCAAGCTCGGGAAACGAGCGCGCGAGGTTGTCGCGTATCACGGCGCGTCTCAGTCCGAGGAGCGAGAACAGGATGAAAAAGACGCCGCGCGACAGCGCATAGGTCACGTCGAACGTCACGCCGTCGTCCATTCTTGCCCTTCCTGACCGAAGGGTAACAGGCGACAGCGGCTACGAGCAGGATCCCGCGGTCGTGATCGTCACGTAGGCAGACCCGGTGCCGCTGATCGTGACCACGCGTTCCTCGTTGCCGACCGGGGAGGATCGGCAGACGGTCAGGGTGGCGGTCGTGGTACCCACGACCGTCCCCAGGAAGTTGAGGGGTGCGGTGCCGCCGGCCTGAGTGACGTTGAACTCGGACGGCAGGGCCTGCTGTACCTGCAGCACGGCGTCGTCGTCGGTCAGCACGACCCAACCCTGCTCCCACCCCCCGGACGCCGCGCAGGTGGCGCCATCGTCTGACGCACAAAGTCTGATCGTCTCGTTGCGCTTGATGGCCTCGCTGCGAGCCACCTGCGCGCTGGCCACCAGGCCGTTCGCAAATCCGTTTAGCCTGGCGGACAACGTGGCATCGTTGAAATTCGGCACGGCCAGTGCCACCAGCACCGCGAGCACGGCGACCGCGGTTATCAGCTCGACGAGCGTGAAGGCACTGGCGCAGTGCCTTCCGCCCTGTCGCGAACCGCTGCCATGCCGGCTATTCGCCATCGTCGGTACCCGCGGTTACTTGTGGATGTACCAGTATGTCAGGGCCTTCGGCTGCTCCGCGAGGCCCGATGGAACGGGCTCCAGACCCTCGAGCGGCGAATTGTGGTCGGCACCGATGATGAAGGGCATCGTCGTCCCGTCGTCGAGTGTCACCATGCCGGCCACGGGCGACGGGGGCAACCCACCGCCCACCACGATTTCGTTGCGATTGATCGCGCCGCTCGTCGCGGCAGCATTCGTGTAGTTGATGTTGTACACGCGTGCGGTGCCGAGGCTCGACGTGCACCCGCCGACCGCCGGCACGGTGGGCACGTGCGTGCTGAACGTCGTCGTGCCGAACACGGTGATCGCAGAGGTCACGACCTGCTCATGGGGGTTGAGCTCCAGTTTCCAGCCCTTGGGATGCGCCAGCAGGTCATTGGGGTCCGGGTCGTCGGCACCGATGGAGAGCAGCGAGTCGAGGCAGATGATGTCGGTGGTGCAGTGGCCGTTGCCGGTCGGGCCCTCACCCTCGAGCCAGTCGGGATCCGTCGGCTGGTCCGTGATCTTGAAGAAGTAATTAGTCACGCCGTATGCGTCGTCGAAGCCCATCAGCGGCTTTTCGCGGTCGCCGGAGCCGACCAGGATCACATAGCTGCCATCGAGGTCCTGGACGAGGTCCACGCCCATCAGCAACTTCCGGTTGGCGCTGCAGCCGGTCGACGCCGTGGCGCAGCCGAGCGAGGCGATCTTCGTCATCGTCCAGTCAACTGGATCCGTATCGGCGAATTCCGTGTTCGCGTCAATGCCGGAGATGCGATAGATGTTCCCACCGAGGTCGGCGGCGTAGGCCCACTTGGCCAGGCCCGTCGCGTCGTCCGTGATTACGGCGACGTCGGCTACCACGCTTCGATCGGTGGTGAAAGACGTCACCTTCGCGCCGGTGTCGGCATCGAGCAGGTAGATCTGGTTGCCCTTGGGGGTCCCGCCGCAGGTGTTGGGGTCGGCGTCCTCGCAGGTGTCGTATCCGCCGCCCATGATCAGCATCGGTGCAGTGCCGCCGGAGTAGCCGGTTGCCTTCACGATCCTGGGTGTGCTCCAGGTCTGCCCCATCTGCTCGAGACCCGTCGTGCAGCCCGTGTCGTCGGTCAGGTTGGGGCAGCCCTGCCGCCACTTGAGTGTCGGGCTCGTGGGGCTGGTGTTGATGTCCGAGACGTCGAATGAATAGATCGTCCGGGCGCCCCGGCGCATCGACGCGTACAGCCACAGTTCGCTGCCCTCGCCGTGAGCAACCAGCGGCCCGTCGACCCCGTAAGGCTTGGGCAGGGGTGCGGGCGAGGTGAACGTGTTGCCGAAGAAGTCGATCGGGATGGTATCGTCGCGCAGCCGCTTGATGTGGCCATAGAACTCGGGCGCCATGAACGCCCACATCTCCTCACCCGCGTCGACGCTGCCGATATCGGCGGTGCGGTTGCCGTTGACTGCGCGCAGCACTCCGTCGTTGCCGCCGTAGAACACCACGACCTCGGGCGAGGCGTCGGTGCCCATGTTGAGGGCGACCGGGCGCGAGTGCACGATGTCGCCGTGGAACGAGGGCCGGCGCTCGGCCGGCGTGCTCGTCGCCGTCACGCCGTCGACCTGTTCATCATCGACGTCCATGCCCCTGGCCCAGCTGATGAGCTGTCCGTGCTCCGTAGCGTCGGCGGCGCCCAGCGCGGGGTGCGTGACATTCGTGCTGTTGAAATCCATCAACGAAGTGCAGGCCGAATCCGAGCAGGTCTTGAACGGAGTACGCCCGGTCGTCGGCGCGCGCAATTTGTAGGCTTGCGCTCCCTTTTCGACGATATTGCCGTCGGGGTAGTTCGAGTTCCGGGAGCCAGCGACGGCGAGGCATGCGCCCTGCGGCTGCCAGTCCCAGTAGTTGTCGACCGTGGTTGGTGTCCAGAAACTCCGCGCGCACTCGGTGATGAACCCGGTCGACGCATTGATCGCGCTCACGGAATCGGCATCCTGGGTCTGGAGCCGCCCGTTTCCGAGTCCCAGCTTGTACTGCTTCAGGTTCC
>Ga0268386_10003649_pt1 | contig 11237 bp, 8 predicted proteins | sample RVTome_15_FD_200260 | JGI IMG/M metagenome (GOLD analysis project Ga0268386, IMG submission 200260) | Soil microbial communities from uranium-contaminated site in the Upper Colorado River Basin, Wyoming, United States - RVT150D86... ... | reverse complement strand
CGAACACCTTCTCGATGTTGTACGCCCGGTTCAGCGGACCGAGGGGATACAGGTAGAAGCCCATCGTCCGCGGATCGTAGTCGTACGACATCCCGTCCATGACCTCGCCCCAGGTGAACGTCACCCGCAGACGCTTGCCGTTCGGCGACAGGCGCGGCGGCGTGACGGGAGCGTCCCGATACGTGTGCCGGCTCGTGCGCATGAGCGCCAGGTCGCGCACGAAGAAAGCGGCGTGGACGTTCTGAAAGTCGATGTCGTGCACCGCCACCATGTTTCCCGCGACGTCCACTTCCTTCAGCAGAAAGGACGCCCGGGACGGATCGAACGAGTCGGCGACGCCCTTGCGACGCGATCCGTCGTTCAGGTGGACGACCACGTTGTGCTTGGTCTTCGACTTGATCTTTGGACCGGGCATGGGAGCGTCGGGGCCTCGCATTCGGGTCGCGGTTCGCGTCGGAGCGCTTCCGGGATACCTCCAAGCAACATCCGGGCCATTCTCCGCCAACTCCGGGAAGGGAAATGCCTCTCGGGAGGCGACCCATTCCTTCGCCGGGAGAATCGAGCGGCTTCGAGGCAAATCTTGCAAAACGCAGGGAACGGCCCGGGGGGATGGTGGGCCCGGTGGGACTCGAACCCACAACTCTCGGCTTAAAAGGCCGATACTCTACCCGTTGAGTTACGGGCCCGGAACCAAGGTAGGGTGCGCGAAAATCCTCGGCAACGCGCCTCTCGCGGTGGTCGGGAGTGGCTGCGCACGATAATCTGGGCGCGCGCCGACCCGGATGGGATCGCGTGACCGCCATGTCCTCCCGTCGTACGCATCGGGTCGTCGCGACGCACCCCGTGCCAAGGAGAGCCCTTTGACGTCTTCGGAACTCGACCTGAGCGCGATCGGGATCCACGGAGCGCCCACCGCCTTCCGCAACCTCTCCGTACCCGAGTTGTTCGAGCACGCCGTCGTCCGCGGGGAGGGAGAGCTCGTCCTGTCGGGTGCCCTGCGGACGACCACCGGCGAGCGAACCGGCCGGTCTCCGGAAGCCAAGCGGATCGTCGAGGAGCCCGGCGTGACCGACGACATCTGGTGGGGGGACGTGAACCGGCCGATCGATTCCGAGACGTTCGACCGCGTCCACGAGAAGGTCGCCGCGCACCTTTCCGAGCGGACGCTCTACGTCTTCGACGGCTACGCCGGTGCCGATCCGCGTTACCGGCTCGACGTCCGGATCGTGAACGAGCTCGCCTGGCACAACTTGTTCGTCCATCAGCTGTTCCTCCGACCCGGACATGACGAGCTCGAGGAGCACCGCCCCGGGTTCACGATCCTCCATGCCCCCAATCTGCGCGCCGATCCCGAGACCGACGGCACCGGCGACGAGGCGTTCGTCCTGCTTTCGTTCGAGAGACGGCTGGTCCTGATCGGCGGGACGCATTATGCGGGCGAGATGAAGAAGTCGATCTTCACGGTGATGAACCACCTGATGCCCCGCCGCGACGTGCTGCCCATGCACTGCTCGGCCAACATCGGTCGTGACGGAGACACGGCTCTCTTCTTCGGGCTTTCGGGGACCGGGAAAACGACCCTCTCGGCCGATCCGGAGCGGCGGCTGATCGGCGACGACGAGCACGGCTGGTCGGAGGACGGCGTCTTCAACTTCGAAGGCGGATGCTACGCCAAGTGCATCCGGCTCGCGGAAGAGAAGGAGCCCCAGATCTGGGCCGCCATCCGGTTCGGAGCAGTCGTCGAAAACGTGGTCGTCGACCCGATGACGCGGCGAGTCGACTTCGACGACGACTCGATCACCGAGAACACCCGCGCCGGGTATCCGGTCGACTTCATCCCCGGGGCGGTGATCCCGGGCATCGGCGGGCACCCGCGTACCGTTCTCTTTCTGACCGCCGACGCGTTCGGGGTTTTGCCTCCGATCTCCCGGCTGACCGGCGAGCAGGCCATGTACCACTTCATCTCCGGTTACACGGCCAAGGTCGCCGGTACCGAGGCCGGCGTGACCGAGCCCAAGGCGACCTTCTCCGCCTGTTTCGGCGCCCCGTTCCTACCCCTCCACCCCACACGCTACGCCGAGATGCTGGGCGATCGGCTGGAGCGCCATGGAACGCGCGTCTACCTCGTCAACACCGGATGGACGGGCGGCCCCTACGGTGTCGGTCGGCGGATGAACCTGGACCACACGCGCGCGATGGTGTCGGCGGCCCTCAAGGGCGAACTCGAGAAGGCGCGCTTCACCGCCCACCCGATCTTTGGCGTCCACGTTCCGGACCGCTGTCCAGATGTCCCCGATGAGGTCCTCGATCCCCGATCCACCTGGAACGACACGGACGCGTACGACGCGAAGGCGCGGGAGCTGGCACGCCGCTTCGAGCAGAACTTCGTCAAGTTCGAGGGGATCCCCGAGCAGATCGCCGCCGCCGGTCCCGAAAACTAGCGCCGCCCCGCGCGGGCCCGGTTTGGCTCACCCACCCGGTGGGTGCTACGATGATTTGCGAAGAGTCGACAGAGAAAGGGGCGGGAGGCCCACTCCTCCCGCCCCTGGTGTGCCGGCGCTCGCCAGGCCAGTGTTCGAGACGCCGGCGTTCGAATCGGATCGGGGGGACCCACCGTGACTCGAGTCCCGGCAGCCGGGGGGTGGTGCGACGGGAGCCGGTCCGGTGAGGGCATCCTAGATCCGTCGGTGGCGATTCTAGTCCTCGCGCATCACCACTCCGTTATTCAGTGCACTCGCATCCGTTATCCCAGCGTCACCTGGATGCCGAGGGCGGCTTGAGCCGGCTTCGCGTCCTAGGAGCCGTCGACCTGGAGGGACGCTCCGGAGCCACCATCGACGACGTCCTGGCCCAGCCCAAGCGGGTCGGGCTGCTGGCCTACCTCGCCCTTGCCAGGCCGCACGGGTACCAGCGCACCGACCCCCTCCTCGCTCTCTTCTGGCCCGAGCTGGATGCTGCCCACGCCCGGGCGGCCTTGCGCCAGTCGGTGTATTTCCTGCGACGGCATCTGGGGGCCGGGACGCTCCTCTCGCGGGGCCGGGGCGAGGAGATCTCGGTGTCGCGGGATCTGTGGTGCGACGCGATCGCGTTCGAGACCGCGCTCGAAGAGGAACGCCGCGAGGACGCGCTAGAGCTTTACCGTGGACCCCTCCTCGACGGCTTCCACGTCACCGGCGCCGGCGAAGAGTTCGAGCATTGGCTGGAGGCCGAGCGGCGGCGCCTGGAGCTTCGCGCGGAGCGGGCGGCGCTCGAGCTCAGCCAGGCGGCGGACGGTGACGGCGATCGGGCCGGCGCCCTCCAGTGGGCGCGGCGGGCGCACGACCTCCAGCCGCTCGACGAGGAGGCTGCCCGGGGCTTGATCGCACTCCTCGACCGGCACGGCGACCGGGCCGGATCCCTCCACACCTACGAGGAGTTCGCAACGCGCCTCGAGGCGGAGCTGGGCGTGGCGCCGGCCCCCGAGACGGAGCGGCTGGCGGCCAGGATCCGGAGCGGCGAATCGCGCACCGGGGATTCGGAGACGAAGCCTGCCGGGACGGACCGCCCCCGTCCCGCGGAGCGGCCGTCGGGATCCGGTCCCCGGCCGCTCGGAACGCCATCCCCCGACCCCCCCGGTCGGGTCACACGGGGGCGCGTCCTGCGGCTCGCCCTGGCGGGCCTGGCCGTCGTCCTCCTCGGAGCGGCCGTCTTCCTCGCGGTGCGACCCGAGGACACCTCTCCGACCGCGCCGCCGACCCTCGCCGTCCTCCCCTTCGAGGTCCACGGCGCGGACCCGGCGTGGCGGGAAGGGATGGTCGACCTGCTCACGACCCGACTCGACGGAATCAGCGACCTCCACACGATCAGCAGCCGCACCGTGTTCGCCCGGTGGCACGAGCGGGTCGGCGAGAACACGACTCCAGATCTGGAGCGGATGCTGTCGGTAGGACGCGCTTCCCGGGCCCGTTACGCGCTCGTCGGAAGCGCGATCGGCGTGGGGCCGACCCTTCGGCTGACAGCCGACGTATATCAGACCGCCGACGGCCGGGCCGTCGGCGGCGCCACCGTCGAGGGTCCCCACGACCACGTGTTGTCGCTCGTCGACCGGCTCTCGATGGAGCTTCTGAAATCGCTCTTCCGGGACACCGGGCCCGAGCCACTTCCGGTCGACCTCGCGTCGATCACCACCTCCTCCGTCCCCGCCCTCAAAGCGTACCTCGAGGGCGAATCCCGCTTCCGCCGTTCCGACTTCGATGGCGCCATCCAGGCCTACACACAGGCGGTCGCCGAAGACTCCGCGTTCGCCCTGGCCCACCACCGCCTGGCGCTTTCCTACGGCTACGTGGCGGGTTCGCTGAGCGACCTTCCGGCACGTCAGAGCGAGCTCGCCGCCCGGCATCTGGACCGGCTCCCCGATCGAGAGGCGCTCCTGGTCCGGACGAGCCGGGCCTTCGAGCAGGGATCCATCGAGGCGATCGAGCTCGCCCGGCGGGGGGTGGACCTCTACCCGGAGGACCCCGAGGCCTGGTACGTGCTCGGCGAAGTCACCTATCACCTGGGAGCGCCGGCGCTGGTCGCCCACATAGCCGGCGATCGGGCGCTGTCGCGTGCGGTCGAGCTGGACTCGCTCTTTCTGCCGGCCTACATCCACCTGGTCCACAACGCCTTCATCCTCCACGCCGACAGCGCCATGGCACGGCGCCGCATGGCCGACTTCGCCCGACGCCGCGGCGAGCCCGAGCAACAGGCGCGGAACACCCTCGCGTTCGATCTCGCCTTCGGCCCTCCCGACGCCGCCGGTCGAGGCCGCCGGGCCGTGGGCGAACTGACGCCGCGCTCGGCCCGGCACATCGCACTCAACTACCTCTGGCACCCGGCCTTCCTCGAGGCCCAGGCCGGGGTTCTGCGGACCGTCCGCTCGATGCCAGGCAGCCGTGGCGGTCTGGAGACGCTGTTCCTCTACTTCAATGCGCTCGGGCGGGGACGCATGAGCGAGGCCATGGAGCACCTCGGAGACCGCCGCATGGACGATTACCGTCCGGGTGCCGTTTACCTGGGGTGGTCCACCGGGCTGCCGATCCCGGAGCCGGTTCTGGATCGAGCGCTCGCCCCATTGGCGGTGGACACGACGGGCGCCTACCCGTTCTTCGCCGGCGCCCGCGCCGTCGATCGCGGCCGCTGGGAAGACCACGTTGCCGCCATCCAGCTTCTGGACCGTCTCTCGGAACGGTCGGTGGTCGCCGGCGACCCCGTGTCGGGCCGGTTCTACGCGGGCGCCGCGCGGGGGCTTGATGGGTACGCCGCCTGGCGCCGCGGCGACCTCGACGCGGCCCAGTCCGACCTGGCGGCGGCGCGCGTCCAGGCCGCCGGGCGGACCCCGGAGCGCTGGATGGTGAACTCCACGCTGCGGCTGTGGCTCGGCCGGCTGGCCTACGAGCGCGGCCAGGCCGGTGAAGCCATCGCCTACTTCCGCTCGCTCCACGAGGACGACATGCTCTCGAGCCTGGGGGCCCTCCACCTGGCCGTCGGGTTCGAGCGGATCGGCGACCCGGGGGCCGCCCAGACGTTACGGGCCGGGTTCGCCGAGACCTGGCAGGGAGCCGACCGCCCTGTCGGGGAGTGGTCCCGTCCTGGATTCATCCCCCCGACCCTCCGGGGACGTTAGCGCTCCAGGATCTGGTCCCGTCCCTGGCCGACGGAAATCCGATGGATCGGGACCATGACCAGCTCCTCGATCCGCTCCAGGTAGGCACGCGCCGGTCGGGGGAGGTCCTTCCACGATCGCGCCGTGACGGTCGAGCCGCGCCAACCCTCGTGCTCCTCGTAGACCGGCACACAACGATCGAGGAGGGTCGGGCTGGCCGGGAACTCGTCGAGCTCGTCCCCTCCGTCGGCCTCGGCGGCGCGATAGGCGACGCACAGACGGATGGTCTCGAAGTCGTCCAGGACGTCCAGCTTGGTGACGGCCAGGCCGGTCAAGCTGTTGACGCGCGCCGCGTACCGGAGCACGACGGCGTCGAACCAGCCGCAGCGGCGCGGCCGACCGGTGGTCGCCCCGTACTCCCCGCCCGCCTCGCGCAGCCGCTCCTGAAGCGGGCTCTGGACCTCGGTGGGCAACGGGCCGTTCCCGACCCGCGTCGTGTACGCCTTCACGACGCCCAGGATCTCGTCCAGGTACTTGGGGCCGATCCCCATGCCGGTGACTGCGCCACCGGCGGTGGTGCTGGAGGACGTGACGTAGGGATAGGTGCCGTGGTCGATGTCGAGCTGGGATCCCTGCGCCCCTTCCAGGAGGATCCGCCGGCCGGCCTCGAGATCGCGCGCGACCTTCTGCGAGACGTCGAGGGCACGGGAGAGGACCCGGTCCCGGTATCCGAGGATCTCTTCCATCACCCCCTCGGTCGTGACGCGCTCGTTCGAGCCGAGCCGCTCCAGGAGGTCGTTCTTGGCGTCCACGTTCGCCGTCACACGCTCCGCGGTCCGGTCGGCGTCGAGCAGGTCGGCCACCCGGATCCCGACCCGGCCGACCTTGTCCTCGTAGGCCGGGCCGATCCCCCTGCCCGTCGTCCCGATGGCGCCGCCGCTCCGATGCGCCTCCTTCGCCCCGTCGAGCACCTTGTGGTAGCCGAGCAGGAGGTGGGCCCGGTTCGACACCCACACGCGGGGCTCGGCGTCGATCCCCCGGGTGGTCAGCAGGTCGATCTCGTCGAACAGCTCTCCCGCATCGAGCACGACGCCGTTGCCGAGCAGGCATTCCTTGTCCGGATGGAGGATGCCGGAAGGCACCTGGTGGAGCACGAACTCGGCCCCGTCCACGACCACCGTATGCCCGGCGTTCGCCCCGCCCTGGTAACGGGCGACCACGTCGGCCTGCTCGGCCAGCACGTCGACGATCTTGCCCTTTCCCTCGTCGCCCCACTGGGCGCCGACGACGACCTGGCACGTGCCGCGCGTCTGTCTCATCGACGGGTCTCTCCGCGTCCGGCTGGCGAGCTCACGGACGATCGGTGGCACGGGAGGCACGAAAAAAGCGCCCCGGGGGCGCATCCTCCGACAAAACTGAGCGCCGACCGCCGGGACGTCAAACCGCGGGCGCTGCCCCCACCGGGATCGGGGTTGTCGCACTGCGGCATCCGTGTAGCCTTCGCCGCCGTGCCGTCCGTCCTAAGGCCATCCCTCAACTGGCTCCTGCCCCTGGTCCCGGCGGCGGTCGGACTCCGCTTCCTCGCCCCCGACGCCCACGTCTGGATCTTCCTTGTGGCCGGGCTGGCCATCGTCCCGCTGGCGGGCTGGATGGGGAAGGCCACCGAGCACCTCGCCGACCGTACCGGCGAAGGAATCGGCGGGCTGCTGAACGCGACGTTCGGGAACATGGCCGAGATCATCATCGCGGTCATGGCGCTCCGGGAAGGGCTCACGGAAATCGTGAAGGCGTCGCTCACCGGCTCGATCATCGGCAACGCGCTGCTCGTACTGGGCGCCTCCATGCTGGGCGGCGGGCTCAAGTTCCGGGTCCAGGCGTTCAATCCAGCCGGGGGCCGCACGCGGGCGACGCAGCTCACGCTGGCCGCGATCGCGCTCGTCATCCCGGCCGTCTATCACCAACTCGCCGGGGGGGCCGGGGCCGCTCGCGAAGGCGCGCTCTCGCTCGAGATCAGCGTGCTGCTCCTCGTCGTCTACGGGCTGGCGCTGGTCTTCTCGCTCCACACGCACACCCCCTACTTCACCCGCGAGGCCGCCGAGGCGGGTCGGCTTGAGGCGTCCCATGCCGCCTGGAGCGTCCGGCGCTCGCTGGCCGTACTGATCGGCGCCACAGCCGTCGTGAGCTGGATGGCCGAGATCCTGGTCGGATCCGTCGAGCCGGCCGCCGAGGCGCTCGGGATGACCGAGGTCTTCGTGGGTGTCATCGTGGTCGCCGTGGTCGGCAACGCGGCCGAGCACTCGACCGCCATCCTCATGGCGCTCGAGGACCGGATGGACCTGGCGATGGGAATCGCGATCGGGAGCGCGACCCAGATCGCCCTGTTCGCGGCGCCCGTCCTGGTCCTCCTCAGCTACGTGATCGGCCCCGCGCCCATGGACCTCGTGTTCACGCCCGCCGAGGTGGTCGCGGTCGGCCTGGCGGTGCTGATCGTGGGTCAGGTCGCCGAGGACGGGGAGTCGAACTGGCTGGAGGGGGTCCAGCTGCTGGCGGTGTATCTGATCATGGCGCTCATGTTCTATTTCCTCCCCTAGGCCTCGCTTGACGGCCTAAGCGGATCGTCAGTAGCCGGTGGGGCAGTCCAGGAACACGGTCTCGACACCGAACTCTCCCCTCAGGTGATCGCCCAGCGCGCGGACCCCCAGCGTCTCGGTCGCGTAGTGTCCGGCGAAGAACACGTTCACCCCCAGCTCGCGGGCATGGTGCCAGGCGACGTGGCTGGTCTCGCCCGTGACGAACGCGTCCACGCCTGCCTCCGCGGCCTCGGATACCAGGTCCGCGGCGGCCCCCGACACGATCGCCACGCTGCGGACCTCGTCGGCTCCGAAGGGCAGGACGTCCGGCCGCGTCCCGAGCAGGGCCTCCAGGTTGGCCGCAAGCGTGGCCCGGTCCGCGGATGAGCCCAGTTGTCCCCGCCAGCCGATGGACCGGGTGCCCCAGCGCCCGAACGGCTGGAGGCTCTCCAGCTTCAGCAGACGCGCCAGGACGGCGTTGTTCCCGACGCCCGGATGGGCGTCCAGCGGCAGGTGGGCGGCGTAGAGAGAGATCCCCGCTTCGAGCAGGGCCGCGATTCGAGCCCGCCGGGGCCCGACGATCGCCTGGACGCTGCCCCAGAAGAGCCCATGGTGGACGATCAGAAAGCCGGCGCCCGCCTCGATGGCCATGGCGAACGTGGCAAGCGCGGCGTCGGTGGCGAGGGCGACGCGATCCACCTCCGCCACGCCTTCGACCTGGAGCCCGTTGAGCGACTTCTCCTCCCACTCGTCGACCCCCAGGTACTCATCCAGATAGGTCACGAGGCGGTCGCGAGGGCAGCTCACGGCGCTCCACCCGTCGCCCCGATCCCGATCCCCGCTTCCTCCAGCGCGGCGGCCACCTGCCGGCGGCCGTCCGGATCGAGCGCGTCGAGGGGCGCCCGGAGCGGCCCGCCGCCGGGCCAGCCTCGAAGGTCGAGCGCCGCCTTGATGCCGGCGACACCGTACCGAGGACCGAGGCACTCGGCCAGCGGCCGGAGCCGATCCTGGATCGCCCGCGCGGTCGCGGAGTCCCCCGCCGCGTGCGCCGCGTAGAGCTCGCACACGGCCTCGGGAGCCGCGTCGGCCACGGCCAGGATGGCGCCGTCCGCCCCGAGGGCCAGCGACTCGGCCACCACCGTGGCCTTGCCGTCCAGGAGCGAGAAGCCCGGGCCAGCGTCCCGGCGGAGGCGCGTCTGGAGCTCGAGATCCCCCGCCGAATCCTTGATCCCCCGGATCACCCCTTCCGCGGCGAGCTCGAGGATCAGGTCGGCAGGCAGGTCGACCTTGGAGCGCTGGGGGATGTGGTAGGCCAGCAGGGGCACGTCGAGGGACTCGGCCACCGCCCGGTAGAACGCCGCGACCACATCGTGCCCGAGCGCGTAGTAACGAGGAGGGAGGCAAAGCAGGGCGTCGGCCCCGCCCTCCACGGCACGGCGCGCCGCGGCCCGACTGGCTCGCACGCTCTCTCGTCCGACCTGGACGATCAGCCGGCGGTCCGGAGGCAGGGCCCGCCGCGCCGCGGCGAGCAGCGGTGCCTCCTCCTGGGGATCGAGCAGCGGCCCTTCCCCGCTCGTCCCGAACAGGACGATCCCGGCCAGGTCGGTCGCGGCGTAGATCTCGACCTGAAGGTCCAGGCGCTCCGGGTCCGTCGCGCCGTCGGGGCCGAAGGGGGTCGTGACGGGCGCGAAGACGCCGGCGAGCGGCGCCGTCATTCGCCCACTTGGACCGTCTCGACGGCCTCGATCTCCAGCATCCGCTCGACGAACTCGTCGCGGGCCTCGACCGAGCAGGTGAGGGCGAACTCGACCTCCATCCCGTCGGCCCCTCTGGACAGCCGGAAGTCGTCGAGCTGGAGGTCGTGCTCCTCCGCGATGTCGTTGATCTCGTCGAGCACGCCCGCCTCGCGCCGGGCGCTCACCAGGAAGTGCACGAACCGGCGTGGCTTCGTCAGCCGGTTCTCGATCCGCGCGAGGACCCACAGGATGACGAGCAGGATCAGCGTGGCGGCCACGGCGAGCGCGTGCATGCCGGAGCCGATCGTGAGCCCGACCCCGGCCATGTACCAGATCGTCGCCGCGGTCGTCAGCCCGTGGACGGAGCCCCGGGCCTGGATGATCACCCCGGCCCCGAGGAAGCCGATCCCGGAGATCATCTCTCCCGCGATCCGCCCCGGGTCGCCGATGGCCGTCTGGCGCTCCGATAAGACGACGGCGACGTAGACGGACGCCATTGTCATCACCGTCGACCCTACGCAGATCAGCATGTTCGTGCGCAGGCCGGCGGCCTTGTCGCTGAGCTCCCGCTCGAGCCCGATGGCGCCTCCGCAGGCGACCGCCAGGCCCAGCTTGATCCACAGCTCCGGGTTGAGGAGCTCGCTCAGCTCAGCTTTCCTCGACGGGCGTCGTGTCCCGCTCGGCGCGGTAGGACCGGAAACGGCTCATCACTTCGTCCAGGGCGGCGTACGACTTGACGCCGCACAGGTCGCACAGATCGTCGTAGAGCTCGATGGCCTCCCAGTTCGCCTCGGCGCTGGTGAAGAACCGTCGCGATTCCAGGGCTTCCACGAGGTACGGGATCCGGTAGTCGTCCTCCTCGGGGCCCGCGAACGGCCGGACGACGCGGTCGAGGAAGTAGAGATCCTGCAGCACGATCTCGGGATCGACGTCGGAGGGCATGCGATCGAGGCGCTCGAACAGCAGGTCTTCCACGCCCGCGAAGTTAGAGGCCACGTCCCCCCCGGCAAGCGTCCCTTGCCTGGGGCCGGGCCCGGCCCGCGGAACCTCCCGATCATTCCGTGGGGATCTGACGCCAGCGCCGGGCGAGGCGCGAGGGTGGCACGCCGAGGAGGTAGCCGGCCCGGAGCGCCCACATGCGGAGCATCGTCCGGACGATGCCGTCACCGACCCAGCGTCGGGCGGAGGTCTCGAGGGGCCCGGCGGAGACGGCCGGCCGGCCGAACCGTCTGAGACGGCTCGCGAGGGCCACGTCCTCGAACAGCGGCCAGTCGGGGAATCCTCCGATGCCCTCGAAGACCTCTCGCC
>Ga0268386_10003645_pt1 | contig 11244 bp, 7 predicted proteins | sample RVTome_15_FD_200260 | JGI IMG/M metagenome (GOLD analysis project Ga0268386, IMG submission 200260) | Soil microbial communities from uranium-contaminated site in the Upper Colorado River Basin, Wyoming, United States - RVT150D86... ... | reverse complement strand
AGGTCCTCGAGCTGCCGCTCAAGGACGCCGTCATGGAGAAGTGGCTGTACCACAACGCCGCGCGCGTGCTCGGGATCGGCTGATACCCAGGCCAGCCAAGGCCTGGCCCGCTGACGCGCGATCTTGACGAGGCGGCAAACGAGGAGGCGCGGGCGTACCTCGACGCAGCGCTGGCGGTATCACGAGACGTCGGGGACCATCGCAACGAGGCTTTCGCGCTCCACAACCTCGGCACCCTGATCAATCCAACACATCGAACGGGTCCCAAACAACCAACCCCAGGCCCTCTGCCCCGGCAGGATTAGCGAGCGTCTGGTGTAACGGTTGCAGGGCCGCATGCATTCTGGCGCTCCCCCGAGTCTGGTATTCAAGCAGCAGGGTCCGAACGCTTTCCAGGTCGGTGGTAGTGATTCGCGCCGCCCCAAGGTGTCTGAGATCTTCGAACGCGGGCCTCAGTTTCAGGAGTAGCTCCACGGTTCTGCTCAGCAGTTCGGGGTCAGCCTGTGCAATGGCCACAGCCTCTTCGCTGACCTCAGAGATTCTCCCCAGTGCAAGCGCGATGGGCGAGCGATGTCGCAGCTGACCGCGGACTTGGTCGACACCCCGTTGCACGCTGCTACTGCTCAGCAATCTATTACCGCCGCAGCCGGCCGCGGTGTCGATTTCGTTCTTCTCCAAGACGTCTGGTCCGCCCTGGACACACACAACCGGGATCAGCTCGGGATGCTCCTCGGTGTCGACGACGTAGTCGAGGTAGTAACCGTTGAAGGTGGGCTCTACCCCGGGTGGCAGGGCGGCCACGTGCCAATGCAAGTGTACAAACCCGTCCGGGTTCGAGAATCCGACGTTGCTCTCGAAGCCGAGAAAGTCACCGGCATCCACCATGTCGCCCACGCTGAGACCGGCATCTCCCGTGACCGAATCCTTTGCGAAGTGTATGTACATCGTCCACTCGGTACAGACCTCTCCATCGCATTGATACGAATACTGAGGATGCTCGATCCAGACGTAGTTGTTGTCGTCGGTGGGTTCCTGGTTGCCATCTTCGATGAAACGCACCACACCCGCCGCGGCGGCGACCACTTCTGCCGGCGTCGCGTTCTGCGCCACCATGTCGTACATGGAGGCCTCGGGCGAACTATGCGTTTCGTGATCCTGGGCGACCAAGACCAGAATGCCATCCTGGTAGGGCATTCGATATTCTCCGACCGCGCAGCCGGCAATCAATGGAACAACGCCCAGCAGCCACATCCACGGGCTGAAGCCGCCCCTCTCCCGCAGGTCCCTCCGTTTTGCCAAAGCTCCTGTTTGTTTCATCCTGAAACCTCCGTGCGTTTTGCACCACCAGACCGTAGCTTGCATCGCGACGGCGCCGACGGACGGCATGCGAACGCACAACCTATTTCAGTATAGACAACGAATGAATTCTTTGGTGCACGCTCTCGATTCGCGCGGAGGATGGCGTCGCGACGGCAGGTGGGTCCCCGTGCCCTCTGTGGATGCGAAGGCCGCCATGTACAATCGGCGAATGCCTGTCGTTTACGAGAGCGAGACGCCGTTCACTCCTCGCGGCGATCTGGGACCGTACCGGCAGGCCGACTATCTGGCCCTGCCCGACGAGCCGCGCTGCGAGCTCATCTACGGCAGGTTGCTGGTGACGCCGGCGCCGACGCTGCGCCATCAGCGCGTGGTGATCAAGATCGAGCCGCCCGGCGGTGGCGACATCTACCGCCGCTTCCACGAGCTGCCCGGCATGCCGGACTCGGCGATCGACTACAGAGCAAAGGAGCTCCTCGCATCCCGCTCCGGCGACCCAGCGCGGACCGCGCCGAAGGGAAGGCTACGACCCGCCCCGGCCGCCGGGGACTCTCGACAGATCGAGCAGCAGGTAGCGCCGATCGCGGTAGACCGCCGCAGTCCCGGCTTGGCGCAGGACTTCGTAGGTCGCGCCGCGAGCCTGCGCGACCGCGCGCCGCACCGTGTCGTCGAACGGCTGGAAATAGCGCGGCGGGTCCGCCAGGTGGACGAGATCGACCAGGAGGTGGGTCGCGCCGAGCTGGTCACGCAGCGCCACGATCGGGTCGGGCGTCGTTGCGAAGTAGGCCGCGATCAACGCCTCGGTCCTCCGGCGCATGGTCGCGACGTAACCAGCGTGGTAGGGCTGGTGAACCTCGAAGCTCACGAGAACCTGCCGCCGGGTGAGGTACGGAATGTTGTCCAGTGCACCGCGCGGCCAACCGGCGATCAGCGCATCACCCGCTAGCACCGCCACCGCGTCGTAAGCGGCGACATTGGGGTCGACGCGCACCGTGAGCCCGGTGTCCGTAGTGGAGCGACCGCCCAGAAGCGCTACCAGCGCAGCCACCGTCACCGCACCGAGGGCACGGACGGCCCCCCTTCGGATCCAGGGCCTACCGATCGCGGCGCTCAGGAGCTCGACCAGGACCCGAGCCCCGGCGGGCAGCACGACGGAGAGCGCCACCGGAATCGAGTAGCCGAGGTAGCGCTCCGGAAAGTACAGGTACGGGTAGGCGACGCTGGCCGCGAGGTACCCGAGGAGGGCTGCGGCCGCGAACGGCGCAGCGCGGCGCGCCTCCGCGCGATGCCAGCCAGCCGCCACCCAGCCGGCGAGGGCGAGCGCGGCGAGCAGCGCCCACCTTCCGTTGCCCCGTCGCTCGAACCAGCGCCGCGCCGGCGGGACCAATGGCGCACCGGTCCCGTAGAGAGCCTTCTTGACGGCGCGCCGGACATCCACCACGAGCCCGGGCCCGGGCACCCGGTCGGCGACGGTGGTCAACCGGCCCTCGGGGCCAGCCTCGGGGTACTCCGCCGTCTGATTCGGCGTGATGAGGGGACCGTAGGCCCTGCTGCGCAGGGACACCGGAAGCCACGCCAGACCCGCGAGCAGCGCGGTCACGGCGAGACAGAGGAGGCGACGCCGCGGCGTCCAGCCAGCGGCGGCGCCGCGATCTCGCGCCGGCAGCACGAAGAGGTAGAGGGCCAGAGCAAGCCCGGCGCAAACGGCGACCGGGGGGTAGACCAGCGTGGCGATGACCACCAGCGCCGCCAGCGCGACCGGGCGCCCCCACACCAGAGCGACGAGCACGAGCGCCAAGAGCGGGAACGCGTAAGCGCGCGGGGTGGCGTCCGCCATCCGGCCCAGGGCGTAGCCGCTGCCGATGACGAGCACGGCCGACGCCCACGCGGAGACGACTCCGCCGAGCCGCCACGCCGCCGCGCCAATCGCTACCACACTCAGGAGGAGGAGGCCGTACGGAGCCAGCGTGGTGAAGGCCATCGGGTCGATCCATCGCGCCGCCGTCGAATAGGCGGCGCGCAGACCAGCCGGCGTGGCGGCGAGTACGTAGGCGCCGGCGTAGTCGGCGGTGAACGACGAGGGGTCGCTGAAACGATAATAGGGATAGACCGACCAGCGTGCGTCGTCGTTGAAGACCAAAGGGTCCCGCGCCAGCTCGAAGTGCGCCCGGAGCGTCGGCCCGTGAATGGCGAGGAGCGAGCCGGAGCATGCCAGCCACGCCGCGCAGGCCGCAAGCCGGCGCGCGCGACTGCGGCCCTGCCGGTCAGCCGTCGACATATCCGGCGGGCCGACCGGCGGTCGCTGTGAAAAGCGCGTAGCGGCCCGTCGTGCGTTCCACGCGGAGGTCCGGAAACGTCGGCCGCAACGAGTCGATGTCCTCCTCGCGCGCCAACCCGCGAAGCGGCGCACCGGCCAGCGGCGGCGTGGTTGTCCATACGCCCGGTCGGTCGGCGTCGAGCACGCGGACGGGTCGATCGAGATCGCCATAGAAGAGCACGAACGCCGGCCGCAGCGCGAGATGCCCGGAAGGGCTGACCACCACCGCCGTCTCGTCCGCCGCGATCGTCGATCCCAGCTCGCGCGCCGCTGTCACCTCCGGCGTCAGGACAGCGTGACGGTCGCCCAGGATGCGCAGCGCCGGTCGCAGGGAGGTCAGGGCGAGCAGACCGAACATCACCAGCAGCCGCCGCGAGCGCAGGCCGGAAAGGGCCGCGAGAGCATACGCGGAGACCAATGCCAGAAACGGCGTCACCGGCATCAGATAGCGCGGGCTCTGCTTGCCCAGGCTGGAGAGCACCAGCAGATACAACGCGGCGAAGATCGCCGAGGTCACGATCGCAGGCCGCTGGCGCAGCCCACGCACCACCAAGGCCAGAAGCGTCGCGGCGAGGGCGAAGAGCCCGATCCCTCCCCACCGCAGGAACAGGATCTCGACGATGCGGGCGAGAGCGTCGCTCCACGCGAGGTCCGCAGTCCCGCGCACGAGGTCGGTGAATCCCTCGCGGCGAGCGGTCGCGAGGAAGGCGGGCCCGTGCCTCGCGACCTGGAGCGCGGGCCAGGCCAGCGAGCCCAGCGCGGCGGCCACCCCGGCCGCGATCGCGTGAGCACCCGCCCGGTGAGGCCGGCGCAGAGCCACCCCCACGCAAACGGCCACCGCCACGTACAGCAGCCCGAACGGCGCCTTCTGCAGCCCACCGAGGACGACAGCGGCGGCCGCCAGCCAGAACCAACGCGGGTCAGTGCGCGCACGCTCGGCCCCGAGCGCCGCCAGCAGCAGGAGGAAGGTCGCTCCCGAGTCGAGCAACGCTTCGCGAGAGTAGTGAAAGAAGTACTGCGAGAAGGCGAAGCACAGAGTGGCCGCGGGCGCCGCCAGGGCGAGCTCCGGGAGCGCGCCACGGCTGAGCAGCCACAGCAGGGGGAGGCAGGCGACGGCGTAGAGCGCAGGCCACAGCCGCACGGCGAGCTCGCGATCACCGACCCAGCGCAGCGCCGCCGCCGTCTGCAGGTACTGGAGCGGCGGCCGCCGCAGGTCGGGCTCGTAGTTGAGGTGGACGTCGAGGACCGAGCCGGTGCGAAGGATCTCGCGCGAGCGCTCCGCGGTGTAGCTCGCGTCCCAATGACCGAGATGACCGTCGCCGAGCCCCCGGAAGAGAAGCGCCGCGTAGACCACGGCGATCACCCACCACGCCGCGACCGCGAGCCGTCGCCCGCCCGTCTCGGCCGCGCCGGGGATCGCGAGGCTCATGGCGACCGGTACCGCCGCCGCCGCAGCCAGACGACGCGCGCCAGGTCGCGGATACCGGCGGCCAGACGATCGAGGATGCCGTACTTCGACGCTCCCGACCGCCGCGGCCGGTCCGCGACCGGGGTGGTGATCACCCGGCCGCCCCGGTCGAGCACCAACGCGGGGAGGAAGCGGTGCATGCCCTCGAAGCGCGGGAGAGCGAGAAAGTCGTCGCGGCGAAACAGCTTGAGGCCGCAGGCGGAGTCGCCGACGCCGTCGGCGAGCAGGAGCTCACGCACACGGTTGGCGACGATGGAAGCGCGGCGCTTCGACCAGCCGTCGCGGCGAGCGATGCGCTCCCCGGCGACCAGGAGCCCGCGATCGCAGGGCGGCTCCCGTGCCGCTATCAGGCGCATCCGGGCGATGTCGGCGGGGTCGTTCTGGCCGTCGCCGTCCATGGTCGCGATCCAGGAGGCGCGGGCCGCTCGCACGCCGGTCCAGATCGCGGCGGTCTTGCCCAGTGGCCGAGGATGCACCTCGAACCGAACACCCCGGCTGGACGCGGCGAGCTCGCGCAACCGATCGACGGTGCGGTCGCGACTCCCGTCGTCGACCACGATCACCTCTAGGTGGACTTGCCCCGCGAGCACGGCGAGCGCCTCGGTCACCACCGGCTCGACGTTCCCCTCCTCGTCGCGCACCGGGATCACCAGCGAGAGCTCGGGGGACTGCTCCTCTTGCGGCGGCCGCGACGCTGGCGGTGACTCGGCCACGACCGGCTCAATCCTGCCGCGCCGAGCCTACGATGTCGATCAGCCGCTCGGTGTTGCGCCGCCAGGTGTGGGCGGCTCGCAGCTCTGCGCGCAACCGCCGTCCGAGATCGCGGCGCAGGGACGCATCGCCGAGCAGTGTGAGCAGGACCCGAGCCAGCTCCGCGGCATCGCCGGGCGCGACCAGCCTCCCCGTAACGCCGTCGCGCACGATCTCGGCGATCGGCGCGACGTTCGCCGCGACGACGCAGCGCCCCAGCGCGCCGTACTCGAAGAGTTTGGTCGGTGTGGCATAGCACGAGCCGTCGGGAATGACGCAGACGTCCATCGCGAGGCACAGCTCGGCAGCCACGGTGTGCGGCACCCGACCGGTGAACGTGACGTGACCGTCGAGGCCCGCCGCGGCGAACTGCGCCTCGAGGGACCCCCGTGCGTCACCGTCACCGACCAGGAGAAAGTGCACGTCGGAGCACGCCGGCAGAATCGCGGCAGCCGCCTGCGGCAGCAGATCGAGTCGGCGCAGCCCTCGTATCGAGCCGACGAACCCGATCACCAACTTCCCCTCGAGACCGATCGCGGCCGCGGGTGGCGGGGCGCCGGGTCGATCGTCGTGGCTCGCCCCGCGGCAGAACCACTCGTCGCCGGCGGTCGGGTAGATGACGTGCACCCGCTTCGCCGCGATTCCGCTCTCGATCAATCGCTCACGCAGCGCGTGGGAGCCGACCACGACCGCGGCGGCGCGGTCGAGGTTGCGGCGTTGACGGCGCAACGCCACCCGCTGGAGCGGCGGCATCGAGTCGCGGAGGCTGAGCTCCTCGACCGGGGAGTTCAACTCATAGACGTGCGGGATTCTCCAGGTCGCCGCCACCCGCGAACCGCTGCGGTGAAACTGCGTCGCGCGCTCGTAGACGAAGTCGAAGGGCACGCCGCGGAAGGATCGCAGACAGCGTCGGTACACCGAGGCGTCGTTCAAGAGCCAGTAGAGGTCGCGCAGCGCGAAGCGCAGGACGGACGTCAGCCGCCGCCCGAACCGCCGGTAGCCGCGCTTCGCCCGCCGCGCCGCCGGTGAGTCGCCTGCGAGCAGCCGCTCGACCTCGTGGCCCGCCTCTTCGAGGCCGCGGATCGTGCGCTCGATGTGCAGCGTATGCCCGGCGGGAACCGAGCTGTCGAGGCGCGGCGCCGACGCCAGGTAGAGAACTCTCAAGCCGGGGGTCGGGACGACGATGGCTCGTCGGAGAGCGCCGGCAACGCGGCCTCGACGCAGGCCACCAGGTCGGAGGAGGGAAGTCGTTCGCGTGGCGGAGCCAGGGCAAATGCGACGGTGACCGGCAGGTGGCAATGGTGGTCGTATCGCACCACCGGCGCAGGCAGCTTGACGCCGTAGCTCGGAGAGACCCACCCTGCTTCGACCACGGGCTCGAGCCGAGGATCGTCGAGGATCGGCCGGAGCTCGAGCTTCGCCCCCCGAGGGTGGCTGGCGACCACGACGCCCGCCGCGACCGCGAGCTCGATGCCCGCATCGAAGTGGAAGCGCCAGGAGAGCGTCCGCTCGCCTGCGCCTTCGAGCCGATCGCGGATGACCCAGAAGGGTGGTGCCTTGTGAAACAGGAACTGGCGCCGATGGGTGACCGGCGGGTCGAGACGCCGGTAGCCGCCGTGCTCGGCGTCGAGGCCGTCGACCGTCGGCGTCGACCGGAAGTGACGCACCCACACGATCGCGTCCTCGACCAACCCGAAAGGCTGCTCCGGGAAGCGGTTCATCTCCTGCCCATCGACCGTCACCGTGTTGTGCCAGGCGGTCGAACGGAAGGCATCGCGCCACTTCCGGCATCCGTTGTAGACGTAGGTGCCCGGATCGACGATGAACGAAGCGCCGTCGCAGCAGAGCTCGAAGCTCAATCGATCGTTGTGGCTGTGGCTCCCCCGCCCACGCCGCCCGAGGCGGGCGCAGTTGACCGCCAGGTACTGCGCACCGTGACGCATCATGTACATGCCGCCCCGAGGAAAAGCCTTCGAGCCCACCGGTGGCTGGTCCCGCGCCGGCAGCCGCTCGAAGGCCCGCCACCCGCCGGGACCGAGCAGCCAGAGCGCCTCCTCGGGGAAGCGGCCGCCCGCCGCCGCCTTGAAGTCCCCCCGCTCGAACAGGACGGCGCCCACCGCGAGCAGGTCCCGATGGTCGTCGCAGCGACGCCTGCCGAGAACGAACAGTCGCGAGTCGTCGGCATCGCCGAAGCGCGGGGCGTGGCCATCCGGCTTGGTGTAGTGGCGCGAGTAGTCGAGCATCGCTTCGAGCCGCTGCCAGAACGAGGCCGGCAGCGCGCCGCCGGTCCGATCGCAGAGGAGCGCCGCGGCCAGCAGCATCTCGAGCGCTAGCCGGTGGTAGTGGACAGAGTCTTCGAAGTGAACGCCGTCCTCGTGCACCTGGCTCTGCGCCTGCTCCACCAGACCGCGCAGCGCGATCCGTCTCCATCGCGACGCGGAGCGCAGCTCGGGGAAGGCGGACGCGGCGAAGAGGAGGCCGACGAGGTCGGCCAGGTAGTGGTTGCCGCTCCGACGACCGAAGTACTCCAGGTTCTCGGCCACCAGCTCCGCCTGCAGCAGCACACCCCTGGTGAAGTCGACCCGAGCCTCGGCGTCGAACGAAGCCGAGTCGGCGAAGAAGTGGTAGGCCCAGACCCAGCTCGCCAGACGGATGGCGACCTCCATCGGCGAGCTCCAGTGGATGGTCTCCCACGGCGGGTTGCCGGCGAGCCAAGAACGCAGGTGCCTCACGAAGGCCTCGACGTAGCGCTCGTCGCCCGAGTACCAGTAGGCGCGCCCCAACGTGGTGAAGTGCTGGCAGCGGGCGAGCTCCCAGACCACCTTGACGTCGGCGCCGGGGGGGCGTCGCGCCAGGTCGAAGCAGAAGCCCCTCGGCCAGCGGTGCCCGCTCTTGAAGTCGGCGCACCAGTCGATCGTCGGGCCGAGATCGACGGCGCCGGAGCCCAGCAGGTCGAAGCGGTTGGCGCTCACCGCATCCGCCGTCGCGAGAGTCGAGGCGACCACGCTCGGATCGAGCTCCCGAATCGCTTCGGTCAACCGTGGCCGATCGCCGGGCTCCCAGAAGAACGGCGCGGCCCGTCGCTCGAGGAGGTGAGCGCGCAGCTCGACCGCAGTCGCTACGCCGAACTCGCGCGCCAGCCACGCGTCGCTCACGGCGATGCCGCCCCGCCGCACCTGCGCCCGACGCCGCCACCGATGGCCGGCCCGCCGCAGGCGATGTGCCGCCAGCCGAGCCAGGGAAGGAAGACTGGACAGTAGGTCTTCCCGCTCTCGATCCCGAGCGTGAAGATACTGACTTGGTTTCAAGTGGGATCATCGTAGCATCCGCGACAAAACGGGCTTCCATCGAGGAGTGCTGGGGGTAGTGAGACAGTCGATCCGGCGTCGAGCCCACGCTTCGGGTGCGTGCGATCGCACGGAGCGGAGCAACGGCGCCGACCGGCCCCGTGACACCAGCCGATGGTGACCCGGACTCCGCTGCGCGCCACCGACGCCCGCGCCGAGCGCGACGGCGCCCGCAGCGGTCCGCTCCTGGTGCTCGCTGCCTGGCTGGGGACCGAGCCCCTGGCCGCCCCCCTCTACGAAGCCGTCGAGCGCGGCTTGCTCGGAGCGGTCGCGGGAGTGGTGCCGGCCCGGCTCGCCGAGCTCATCGCGGATGTCTCGAGCCTGGATCGCCTGGTGATCGGAGCTCTGGTGTTGGTCTCGGGAACGCGGATCCTGCGGCGACGGCGACCGCTCCCCAAGCTCGGAGCGCTCGAGCTCGCCATGGGCGTCCTCACGCTGCTCCTCGGCGCCAACGTGCTCCTGCTTTCGCACAACCAGGACCATGCCCTGCGCACCTTGGGAGACGCCTTCGTTTTCCCCTTCTTGCTCTACCTCGTCGTCCGCTGCCTCGTGACCGGACCCGAGGCGTTCCGTGCCTTCCACGCCGCCGTCGTCCTCCTCGGCGTCGGGCTGGTCGTCGCCGGGCTCGCGGAGCGGTTCGGCATCGCCACCGCGATGCACCGGCTGCGCGGCCCCTTCGAGGACCAGATCGTGCTGGGCGTCGTGGTGGTCGTCGCCTTCTTCGTCATCGCCTCCCGCCTGCCGGACGGCGTTCGATCGGCGACTCTCGTCACTCCGTTGCGCTTCGGCTTCGAGCTCGGGCTCCATCTCCTGCCGGCGATCGCGTTCTTCACCCTCAACCGCAGCGTCTGGCTGGGGTTCCTAGCCGGTCTCGCCGCTCTGGCCCTGGCGCCGAGGGGCCGCTCGCGGCGCGAGCGGCGGGCTCTGGCCGCGGCGCTCGGCGCGAGCGCCGTCGTGGTGATCGCCTGGGGTCTCTCCGGCGTGCCGCGGCACTCGCCGCGGCGGGCGGAGCGGCCGCTTCCCGCGGCCGCAGCGCGGCAGGAGCCGCTCGCATCGAGGCGGGCGAGCGCCCGGGAGCTGATGGACGACCTGATCGATCGGCGCCTGCTCAACACCAGGACGCTCGAGTATCGAATGGGCGCCTGGACCGCGCTGGTCGAGGGGCTGCCCGATCACCTCTTTTTCGGCTTCGGGCTCAATAACTCTCCCGAGTATCTCGCCGCCCGGCTCGAGCCGGGGAGCGGTCGCCGGCGGGCGGCGCCGCTTCACCCTCACAGCGCCTACCTCGCCATGCTGGCCGAGACCGGGCTCGCGGGCCTCGCCAGCATCCTCGCCATCCATGCCTCGATCCTGGTGCTCGGCTTGCGCCTGGCCCGGCGTGGCGAAAGCGACTCGCTGCGCTGGATCGGGGCCTGTCTCGCGGCGGCCGCCATCGCCTACCTCCTGCCGGGGCTCCTGTCCAACTCGTTCTACCGGCCGGTCTTCGCCAACCACCTCTTCTTCGCCTACACCGGCGCCGTGGCCGGGCTCGCCGACCGGCGCGTCGGCGCCGTCGAAGGCAAGGACCGACCGGCCGCCGCCCCGAAGCCGTCCTCACCGGGAGCCTGAACGGGGATGGCACGGCGACTGCTCAGAGACTTCACTCTCTACCTTCCCTCGCAGGTGGTGCCGGCGCTGACGGGGATCGGCTCGATCTCCCTCCTCACCCGGATCCTGTCGCCTCGCGACTACGGAATCCTGACCCTGGCCATGGCCACCGTCGGCGCGGGTCTCGTCCTGCATCAATGGCTCCTGGCCTCGCTGGCGCGCTTTCATCCGGCGGCGCGTGACGACCAGGGGCGCCGGGGCCTGATCGCCGCGGCGCTCTGCGGTCACGCCGCCGCCGCCCTCCTGTTGGGCGTCGGCGCTCTGGGTCTGGGCTGGCGCGCGGGTGCCGAAGAAGGCGGCTGGCGAGCCCTGCTGATCGCAGGGGTGGCGGTCTTCTGGGTGCGGGGTCTTTACGACCTGCTGATGCAGCTCCTGCGGGTACGAATGGAGGCGCGGAC
>Ga0268386_10003643_pt1 | contig 11247 bp, 9 predicted proteins | sample RVTome_15_FD_200260 | JGI IMG/M metagenome (GOLD analysis project Ga0268386, IMG submission 200260) | Soil microbial communities from uranium-contaminated site in the Upper Colorado River Basin, Wyoming, United States - RVT150D86... ... | reverse complement strand
GCGGTTCTCCTAACGCTCACCGTGAGAGGCAGATACGGCCTCGGGCGCGGGTTCGAACGCGGTCACGGGCGGCACCACCGCCCCCGGCCGCAGCACGTCCATGCGGTAGATGCGGATCGCCGAGAGCACGAGCGAGAGCACCACCGGACCCACCAGGAAGCCGGAGACGCCGAAGGCGAGGACGCCCCCGAGGATGGACAGGAACCCCAGCAGCGGATGGATCCGGGCCGTCCCCTGGAGCAGGAGGGGCTTGATCACGTTGTCGATGCCGCTGATCACGACCGTGCCGTAGGCGAGCAGCCCCACCGCCGGCCAGGCCTGCCCGCTCAGGAAGAGGTAGACGCAGGCGGGCACCCAGCCGAGGGGCGAGCCGAGGAGCGGCACCATCGCGGCCAGGATCACCGCGGCTCCCCAGGCGAACGGCGAGGGGACCCCGAAGATCAGGAAGCCGATCCCGGCCAAGATCCCCTGGGCGAGGGGGACCACCACCATGGACTGCAGGGCCCCCTTCACCGTCTTGCCGAGGTGGTCGAAGATCTGCCGCTCCTGGACCTCCGAGAAGGGGGAGATCGGCCGCAGCTCGTCCCGGAGGCGCGCCCCGTCCTTGAGCAGGAAGAAGAGCATCAGCAGGAAGAGGAGCAGGTGGAACAGCGCCTGGGTGAAGCCGGCCACCGCCCCCTGGAGGAGCGCGTTGGCGAGCCCGGCGAGCTCGGAGAGCGCCCGCGAGACGATGGGGGCGAACCCGCTCTCCCCCTGGGCCACCCAGTCGCGGACCGCGGGCAGCCGCTCGGCGAGGGCGCGCTCGAGGACCTGCTCCAGCTCGGCCGCCTGGAGCCGGGGCCGGGCCCACTCGAAGAAGACGAGGGCCTGGCGGGCGAGGAGGTTCAGGGAGAGGCCGACCGGCACGAGGATCACGAGGGTGGTCACGAGGATGAGCAGGCCGGCGGCCAGGGTGGGGCGTCCCCCGAGGGCCCGGCCGAGGCGCGAGTGCGCGGGCCCGAGGAGGAGGGCCACCGAGGCCGCCACCGCGAAGTCGAGGATGAAGGGCCGGAAGACCTGGAACGCCAGGACGAGGATGACCAGGAGGGCCAGGAGCAACGGCGTCAGCACGTCGCGGCGGCGTCTGTCGTTCAAGCCCCAGCCGGTCACGTTCACCCAGGATAACCCCGCGGGGGATGTTCCGCCCGCCGCGCGGGGGCGGGCGCGTCAGACCCGCCGCCGGCCGACCCGCCGCCGGCCGGCGAGCTGCCGGAGCATGTGCTTCATCGCCGGGTGGCGCAGGGGGAAGCGGATGCGGTAGATGCGCCGGTAGATCGCGTAGAGCAGCCCGCGCACCCGGTCCGTGGGGACCGAGGCGAGGCGCCGGCCCACCCCCTCGAGGTAGAGGACGAGGGGCACGTGGGGCTGGCCCTCGCCGAGGGAGGGCTGGCGGTAGTCGAGGTCGAGGGCGAGGGCGCCGTCGCGAGCGAGGTGACGGAGCCAGGGGTTGGCCGCCTCCACCTCCCCCATCACGCCGAAGAGCTCCCCGTGACCGGCGGCCCGGGCGTCCCGGCGGAACTCCCGGACGAGCCGCGCCCGGAGCCGGCTGCCCACCCGGGCGCCCGTCGTTCCCGGGGCCACCGCCAGGTAGCCCACGAAGCCCACGTTGACGAGGGCGAGGAAGCTGCCCGTGCTCAGCCCCACCACCCGGTCGCCCACGCGGGCGACCAGGAAGTGGAGGTTGAACGGGAAGAGGACCCCCAGCCGCTTCTCCTCGAGGATCTGGGCGAAGTAGCGGCGGTCGATCCTCTCCTCGGCCGGGAAGACCCGGTTGTAGAGCCGGAGGGCGCCCGAGAAGAGAGGGCTCCGGTGGTCGGAGACGGACTCGATGACGAGCCGGGGAGCCGCCATCAGGCCCCCGCGGATCCCCGGGCCGGCGGGGGAGGCAGCCGGAAGAGCTTGAGGGCGTTCTCCGACATGATCATCTCCTTCGAGCGCTCGGGGAGGCCGAGCTTCTCCATGAAGTCTAGGTAGGACTCCATGCTCGCGAGGGGCCAGTCGGTCCCGTAGAGCAGGTAGCGCGGCTCCCCCGCGTAGAGGATGACCTCCTCGATCTGCTCCCGCAGCCACCCCTCGAACTTGGAATCGAAGTCGCCGAGGACGAGGCCAGAGATGTCGGCGTAGACGTTGCGGTTCTTGTACATGACCTCCATGCAGTCCCGCAGCCAGGGGTTGCCGAGGTGGCAGATGACGATCTTCAGCTCGGGGTGGTCCACCGCGAGTTCGTCGATCTCGAGGGGATGGGCGTACTTGAGCCGGCCCGTCGGGGTGAAGGTGTCCCCGGAGTGGACCATCAGGGGGACGTCGTACTCCTTGCACAGGTCGAACATGACCTGGCAGCGCCGGTCCCAGGGGTAGAAGGGCTCGTAGCCCGGGTAGATCTTGAGCCCCTTGATCCGGCCGTCCTGGAGGAACTCGGCGATCTCCCGGAGGTCGCGCTCCCGGTAGCCGAGGTAGCTCACCCCCGCCACCACGAACACGTTGGGAAGGTCCCGGGCCGCCTCCACCACCTCGCGGGTGGAGGGCCGGTGCTCGCTCACCTTGTACGACGTGAGGACCAGCGCGTAGTCGACGCGGTTCTTCTCCATCGCGGCGAGGAGCCGGTCGAGGCACTCGCGGAGGGAGACCGGCCGCTCCTCGTGGTAGTTGTTCAGGTGGGTGTGGCAGTCGACGATCATGGCCGAGTCTAGCCACCGGCGGAGGGGCGGGCAATCGGCGGGACGGACGCCGGGGAGTCGCGGCGGCGGGGCGGGAGAGTCATACTCGGGGGGTCAGCCGCGCCGGGCCGGCGAGTTGTCCGGGCTCGGCCGGCGTCGCGAGGAGCCTGCCATGCCCCAGCCCGGCCGACCGGGAGCCCTCCAGATCGCGCGTGTCCTCGGCGTCCCGATCTACCTGCACTTCAGCTGGGTGATCGTCTTCGGGCTGATCACCTGGACCCTCGCGGCCGGCTACTTCCCCGCCCAGCACCCCGACCTGCCGGCGGCGTCCTACTGGGCCAAGGCCCTCGTCGCCTCCCTGCTCTTCTTCCTCTCGATCCTCCTCCACGAGCTGTCCCACGCGGTGGTCGCCCTCCGCCACGGGATCGGGATCCGCTCGATCACCCTGTTCATCTTCGGGGGAGTGGCCGAGATGGAGAAGGACCCGCCCGACGGAGCCACCGAGTTCAAGATCGCGGTGGTGGGCCCCCTCGCGAGCCTGGCCCTGGCCGGCTTCTTCTGGCTGGCCAGCCGCCTCGCCTTCCTGGGGGCGGCCGGCCAGGCGGTGGCGGGCTACCTCGCCCTCATCAACCTCGTGCTCGCGGTCTTCAACCTCGTCCCCGCCTTCCCCCTCGACGGCGGCCGCATCCTCCGGGGCTACCTGTGGCGGGGCGGCGACAAGCTGCGGGCCACCCGGGTGGCCGCGGGGGCCGGGACCTTCTTCGCGTTCTTCCTGATCGTGAGCGGGGTGTTCCGGCTCCTCGGCGGGGAGGCGGTGGGCGGCATGTGGCAGATCCTGATCGGATGGTTCCTCAAGGAGGCGGCGGGGGGCGCCTGGCGGGGGGCCCGCCTCGACGAGACCCTCCAGGGGCTCACGGTGGCCGACGTGATGGTGGACGGCCCGGAGACCCTGCCCGCCCACGTGTCGGTGGCGGACGCGGCCCGGGACCACTTCGCGCGCACCGGTTACGGGGGGTACCCGGTGGTGCGCGGGGACGAGCCGGTGGGCCTCCTCTGCCTGCGCGACGTGCTGCGCACCCCTCCCGAGGAGCGGGATACGGTCTCGGTCCAGGCGGTGATGACCCCGCTGGGGCGGGAGATCGTGATCTCGCCCGGGACCCCCCTGCGGACCGCGGTCTCGCGGCTGGCCGAGCAGGGGAGGGGCCGGCTCCTCGTGATGGAGGGGGGCCGGCTGGTGGGCTTCCTGACCCTGAACACCGTGATGCGCCACGTGCGGGTGCGGGAGCAGCTCGCCGCCTGACCGGGCCCCCGGGCGATCAGCCGGGGGGAGGCTGGAGCGCGGCCGCCCGCTTCCTCCGGAGGCGCTCCAGGCGGTCCTCCCGGCGCTCGGCGGCGGTGCGCCGCAGGTCGGCCACCCGGTCGGACTCGTCCACGATCTCCGCCCCGAGGAGGGTCTCCGTCAGGTCCTCCAGGCTGACGAGGCCGGCGAGGGACCCCAGCTCGTCCACCACCATGGCGATCGCCTCGTGCCCCTTGAGGAAGCCTTCGAGGGCCCGTCCCACGGGCAGGCTTTCCGGCAGGAAGGCGATGGGCCGCCGCCAGGAGTCGAGCCGCCGGGAGCGGTCGCCGCCTTCGGTGGCCGCGCGGAGGACCTCGCGCTGGAGGACGTAGCCCACCACGTCCTCCCGGTCGCGCCCGTAGAGGGGGATCCGGCTGAACGCGGGGGCCTCGGCCTCGGCGAGGAGGTCGGCCACGGTGGCCGCCGCCTCCATCATGAACAGGACGGGCCGGGGGGTGAGCACCTCCCGGAGCGAGATCTCGTGCAGCTCGAGCACGTTCTTGACGAGGCGGGTCTCGATCCCCGAAAGCGCCCCCTCCTTGGCGGCCGAGGCGAGGAGGGCGGCCAGCTCCCCCCTCGAGAAGGGCTCGGGCGCGCGCCGGGCGAGGACCCGGGTGAGGACCCGCGAGACCACGAGGGCGGGAGTCATCAGGAGGGTGAGGAAGTGGAGGGCCGTGCCCACGAAGCCGCTCAGGGGGACGGCGTAGACCGCCCCGAGGGTCTTGGGGACGATCTCGGAGAGGACGAGGATCGCGAGGGTCAGCACCCCCGAGAAGACCCCGACCCAGGCGCTCCCGAAGACGAGACCGGCCTGGGCCCCCGCGAACGTCGCCCCCAGGGTGTTGGCCACCGTGTTGAGGATGAGGATCGCGCTGATCGCGTCGTCGAGCCGCCGCTGCTTGATCTCGAGCAGGCGGGCCGCCCCCCGGCTGCCCGCCTCCGCCTGCCCCGCGAGGGCGGGCAGGCGGGCCGAGAGGAGGGCCGCCTCGAGGAGCGAGCAGAGGTGGGAGACGACGAGGGCGAAGGCGACGGCGAGGACCAGGAGGGTCATTCGCGCCCCCCGCCCCGGGGGGTCAGTCCTCCGCCGGGGTGGCGGGCTCGGGCACCACCGGCTCGTCGCGGACCGGCGTCGTCACCACCGGGGCCGGCGGAGGATCGGGGGCCGCCGCCCGTACCACCTTCTCCCCGAACTTCTCCGGCTGGACGAGCGCGGCGAGCCGGGCCGCCGGCTGGTGCAGGAAGGCGAGCACCGGCTTCGGGTAGACGCCGATCCAGACGCAGAGCACGACGAGGGGGACGAGGGTCGCGAGCTCCCGGGCGTTCAGGTCCGCGAGGTGCCGGTTCTCCTCCCGGGTGACCTTTCCCCAGAAGACCCGCTGGTACAGCCAGAGCAGGTAGGCCGCCCCCAGCACCACCCCCGAGACCGCCCAGTAGGCCCAGACCGGGTTCGCGGCGAAGGCGGCCTGCAGGATCATGAACTCCCCGATGAAGCCGTTGAGGAGGGGGAGCCCCATCGAGGCGAGGAAGATGACGAGGGTGAGGGCCGCGTAGACCGGCATCACCTGGGCGAGGCCCCCGAACTCGGCGATCTCCTTGGTGTGGCGCCGCTCGTAGAGGAGCCCCACGAGGAGGAAGAGGCCCCCGGTGGAGATGCCGTGGTTGACCATCTGGAGGACGCTCCCCTCGATCCCGAGGGGGCTCAGGGCGAACATCCCCAGCATCACGAAGCCCAGGTGGCTCACCGACGAGTAGGCGATGAGCTTCTTCATGTCCTTCTGGACGAGGGTCACCAGGGCGGCGTAGACGATCGAGATGATCGAGAGGGTGACCATCCAGGGGACGGCGTCGAGGGTGGCGCCGGGGAGGAGGGGGAGGGAGAAGCGCACGAAGCCGTAGGTCCCCATCTTCAGGAGGACCCCCGCCAGGATCACCGAGCCCGCGGTGGGGGCCTCCACGTGGGCGTCGGGGAGCCAGGTGTGGAAGGGGAACATCGGCACCTTGATCGCGAAGCCCAGGAAGAAGGCGAGGAAGACCCAGTACTGGAGGTCGGCGGGAATGCCCATCTGGTACCAGAGGGTGACGTCGAAGGTGCCGGTGCGGGCGATCCCGGGGTCCTGGGCGAGGAGGGCCGGGCTCGTCATCGAGTGGAAGTAGAGGGCGAGGATGCCGAGGAGCATCACCACCGAGCCGGCCAGGGTGTAGAGGAAGAACTTGATCGCGGCGTAGAGCCGGCGCGCGCTCCCCCAGATCCCGATCAGGAAGTACATCGGGACGAGCATCACCTCCCAGAAGACGTAGAAGAGGAACATGTCGAGGGCGCAGAACACCCCGAGCATCCCCACCTGGAGGAGGAGGAGGAAGACGTAGTACTGCCGGACCCGGTCGGTGATCGCGGTCCAGCTCGACAGGATCGCGATGAAGCCGAGGAGGGTGGTGAGGAGGATCAGGAGGGTGCTGATCCCGTCCACCCCGAACAGGTACTGCACGCCGATCGAGGGGATCCAGGAGGCCCGCTCCACGAACTGGAAGCCGTCCTTCCCGCGGTCGAACCAGAACCAGAGGGGAAGGCTCACCAGGAAGCCGAGGACGCCGAAGGCGTTCGCCACCCAGCGCACCGCGTCCTCCTTCTCCTTGCCCCGGAAGGCGGGGAGGAGGAGCACGGCCGCCCCCACGAGGGGGGTGTAGGTGACGATCGAGAGGATGTGGTCCCGGAAGAAGTCCATCGTTCTTGGCCCCCTGCTAGTAGAGCCCGAGGAGGAAGCGGCCGGCCGCGATCAGGAGGAAGACCCCGATCAGCATCGAGAGGGCGTAGCTCTGGACGAGGCCGTTCTGCATCGCCCGGAAGACGTAGCTCGCGTTGTCGAGGACGAACGCGGTCAGGTTGACCAGGCCGTCCACCACCCAGCGGTCCCAGAAGTTCGAGAGCCGCGCCACCACGTCCCGGGTGAGCCAGCCGATCCCGTTCACCCCCAGGCCGGGCCTGACCTCGCCGTCGCCCCCGTCCACCACGTACCGGTCGATCCCGTGCAGGAAGCGCCCCCCCCCGAGGGCGGCCCCCCGGACGAGCACCGCGTCGTAGATCTCGTCCACGTAGTACTTGTTCAGGAGCAGGCGGTGCGCCCCCGCCCAGGAAGCCGCGAGGCGCTCGGGGATCTCGTGGCTCCCCCGGTAGAACCGCCGGGCCACCAGGATGCCCGCGGCGGCCAGCGCCACGCTCGCCGCCATGAGCCCCAGCTCCACCCCCGTCCCGGGAGGGCCGGCGGCGAACACCTCGCGGAGGGCGTGGTGGGCCGGGGCGAACACCGGCTCCAGGAACAGGTCGATGCGGTTCCCCACGTGGAGGAGGTCGATCACGTGGGGGATGCCGAGGAAGCCCACCACGATCGAGCCCAGGGCGAGGACCTGGAGGGGCACGATCATGCTCGGCGGAGACTCGTGCACGTGGTGCTCCTGCTCGGGGGTCCCCCGGAACTTCCCGCTGAAGGTCAGGTGGTAGAGCCGGAACATGTAGAAGGCGGTCATCGCCGCGGCCAGGAACCCGACGAGCCACACCACCCGGCCGTAGCCCCCGACCTTGAAAGCGGACCAGAGGATCTCGTCCTTGGAGAAGAAGCCGGCGAGGGGGGGGATCCCCGCGATCGCGATGCAGCCCACGAGCATCGTCCGGCGGGTCCACGGCATCTTCTCCTTGAGCCCCCCCATCCTCCGCATGTCCTGCTCCCCCGACATGCCGTGGATCACCGAGCCCGAGCCGAGGAAGAGGAGGGCCTTGAAGAAGGCGTGGGTGGCGAGGTGGAAGATCCCGGCCACGAAGGCCCCCACCCCGCACGCGAGGAACATGTAGCCGAGCTGGCTCACCGTGGAGTAGGCGAGGACGCGCTTGATGTCGTTCTGGACGAGGCCGATCGAGGCCGCGAAGATCGCGGTCGCCGCCCCCACCACCGCCACCACGAGGAGGGCCTTGGGGGCGTGGGCGTAGAGCACGGCCGAGCGGGCGACCATGTAGACCCCGGCGGTGACCATGGTCGCGGCGTGGATGAGCGCGGAGACGGGGGTCGGGCCCTCCATCGCGTCGGGGAGCCAGACGTAGAGGGGGATCTGGGCGCTCTTCCCGCAGGCCCCGACGAAGAGGAGGATCGTGGCCAGGGTGAGGGTCCCCGTCCAGGCGTGCTCCACCGGCAGCTCGGCGGCGGCCGCCATCACCGTCCGGAAGTCCAGGCTCCCGAAGGCGGTGAAGACGAGGAACATCCCGAGGAGGAACCCCGCGTCGCCGATGCGGTTGACGATGAAGGCCTTCTTGCCCGCGTCGGAGGCGCTCTGCTTCTCGAACCAGAAGCCGATGAGCAGGTACGAGCAGAGGCCCACCCCCTCCCAGCCCACGAAGAGGACCGCGTAGTTCGCCCCCAGGACCAGGGTCAGCATGGCGAACATGAAGAGGTTCAGGTACGCCATGTAGCGGGCGTAGCCGGGGTCGTGCCCCATGTACCCGATCGAGTACACGTGGATGAGGAAGCCCACGACGGTGACGACGAGGATCATCACCGAGGACAGCGGGTCCGCCTGGTAGGCCCAGTCGATCGCGAACCGCGCCGACCCCGGGGTCCCCGCCACCGCGGTCTCGACCGCCCCCCCGGGAAGCCACGTCCAGAGGGTCTCCACCACCGTGTGCCCGGGCGCGCTCCCGGCCTGGACCACCGCGTAGACCGAGACGAGGAAGGAGAGGGCGACCGACCCGCAAGCCACGAGGCCGATGAGCGGGGAGGGGGCGGAGGGCTCGCCGTGGCCGTCGGAGGCGGCCCCGTGCCCGGACGCCCCCTCCCTCCGACCGAGCACCCTGACCCCGACCGTGAGGTTGAAGAGGAACCCGAGCAGGGGGAAGAGGGGGATCAGGTAGAGGTGCTTCATCGTTGCTCCACCGGCGCGGCGCGGCCGGCAAAGAACGTCACCCCGGGTTAGGGTGTGCCGAAAAACAACGTGTGCCGTCGCGCGTCGATCGAGCGCGAGGAGCGCGCGCCCTCGCGCTGTTTGTTTTTCGGCACCCCCTTAGAGGAGCGGCTGGATCTTATAGAAGGCGCAAACGAGGCGTCAAGCGAGCCGGAGAGCCGGCCGGCGTGGGATGCCGGGGCGGCGGCCGGGGTCAGGGAATGACGGAGCCGTTGAGGCAGCCCTGGACCCCGCGGACGACGGCGCAGATGCTGAAGGTGCCCAGGCTGCGGGGATACAGGCGGACGTTGAAGGGCACTTCGTCGTCGGGGCTCGCCGAGACCACCGCGCCGTCCCCTCCGTCCCGGAAGAACCAGCTCACGCTGTCCCCGTGCAGCTCGAGGGGGACCTTGTTCCCCTGGGGGTCGATGGGAGTGGCGGTGATCGTCGCGATGCATCCCATCGGAAGCTGCTTGAGGCCGGTGGGGGGCGGGGTGATCCCGGGATCGCAGTTGAGGCGGAAGATGGAGACCGCGACGGTGTGGACCGCCTGCTCCGGGTTGATCGGGAAGTTCGCGGGCGTGCAGCTGTTGATGTAGGTCGCGACCCCCCGGCGGATCCTCTGCTGGGAGCTCACCATGTCGTAGTTCTCGCTCCACTCGTTGGTCTGCTTGACCTCGACCCGCTCCCCTTGAAAGTCCCGCTGGGCGCAGAGTCCCTGGGCCTGGAGGTTGGCGATCACCCCCGCGTAGAAGGCCTCCACGTCGTAGATCAGGAAGCCGCCCGTGCCCGCCGGGCTGCTCGTGTCGAAGAGGCCCGGCCTCTCCTCGACCAGCTTGTCGATCGCGACGTCGATGTTGGGCAGGAGCGAGGGCCAGTCCCCCTGGCAGGTGAAGCGGGCGCTGCCGTAGCCCTGGGGACAGCCGGCGATCCCCGGCGTCGGCGTGGGACCGGGGGCGACCGTGGTCGTGGGCGACGTGGTGGGCGGGGTCGTGGGGCTCGAGCCCGAGGAGCACGCCACCGCGATCAGCAGGGCGAGGGCGACCGCGGACGGACGGCGCAACGGCGACAACTTCATTCGATCCCTCCCGGGACGCCTCCGCCCGGCCTCGCGAAGGCCGGCGGGAGAAGGGGCGGCCATGCGGGTCACGCCCCGCTCGAGCCCGCTGGCGTCGAAACCTCCAGCCCCAACCAAACGCGAAGGATAGCACGGTCTGGCGGCCGACATCAAGCTCCCGGCACGCCCCCCACGCCCCCGGGAGGCTCGTGGCTCGTCCGGCCTCCGAGGAGGTCCAGGACGTGGGGCAACAGGGGGAGGAGCACGTCCAGCCCGTCGCGCACTCCCGGGGGGCTCCCCGGCAGGTTCACCACCAGGCACGAGCCCAGGAGCCCCGCCCGGCCCCGGGACAGGGCCGCCCGCGGGTTGTGGCGAAGGCCGTGGGCGCGCAGGGCCTCGGCCAGCCCCGGAGCCTCGCGCTCGACGACGTCGCCGGTGGCCTCGGGAGTCACGTCCCGGGGGGCGAAGCCGGTTCCCCCGGTGGTGACCACGAGCCGGGCCCGCCCGGCCGCCCGGCGGATCGCCTCCGCGATCGCCGCCCGCTCGTCGGGCACCACGAGCGGATCCTCCACCTCGAGCCCGGCATCCCGGAGGCGCCGGCGGGCCTCCTGCCCGGAGACGTCCTCCCGCGTCCCCCGGGAGACGGAATCACTGACCGTGATCACGGCCGCTCGGTTCGGCATGGGTTATATTGAACCGTGGAAAGGCGGGGGCGGGAAGGGGATCTTCGAGCGATGGCGATCCTGGTGCTCCTGACGCTCTGCCTGGCTCCGTCCGCGATCGCGGCCGACGCCGAGGTGCGCACGGTGACGGTGACCGTCACCGACGAGAAGGGCGAGCCGGTGGAAGGCCTGGCCGTCCCGGACGTGGCCCTCCTCGAGAACGGCGTCGTGCGCGACCTCACCGCGGTGACCCACGATCGACGCCCCTTGACCCTCGTCCTCCTCGTGGACACGAGCCAGGCGGTGGACTCCTTCTACCGCCTGAACCTGGTGGACGCGGTGACCGGCTTCCTTGCCCGGCTCCCCGCGGGGTCCACCTACGCGCTGTGGACGACCGGAGACCGGCCGACCAAGGTCGTGGACTTCACCGACGACGTCCAGGCCGCCTCCCGAGCCCTCGTGCGGGTCGTTCCCCAGGGGGGGACCACCCTGCTCGACGCCCTGGTGGAAGCCTCCGAGGACCTGAAGAAGAAGGAGGGGGAGCGCACGGCGGTGGTCGCGGTCACCGCG
>Ga0268386_10003642_pt1 | contig 11247 bp, 13 predicted proteins | sample RVTome_15_FD_200260 | JGI IMG/M metagenome (GOLD analysis project Ga0268386, IMG submission 200260) | Soil microbial communities from uranium-contaminated site in the Upper Colorado River Basin, Wyoming, United States - RVT150D86... ... | reverse complement strand
CGCCCGATCACGCCTTCGGCGGCGAGCCGCTCCCCCACCTTGCGCGCCTCCCGGGAGATCGCGGTGGCGTACTCGGGGTCCGCGGGGAAGCGCGCGCCCAGGTAGGACTGGCCGCTCGGGCCGCCCAGGAGCTGGTCGTGCGTGGAGAGCATCTCCAGGACCCCCAGCGGCGTCACACGCATCTGGACGCTCGGGCTGCGCACCTCCGGCCCCTCCACGCGCTCCTCCACCACCCCGCCCTCTGCAGCGAAGCGCTCGCCGTACGTCTCCACGGGCTCGCCCGTCTCGGTCGCCATCCCGCGCACCCGATCCGCCACGGCCTCGTCGGCCGCCGCGCTCCCGGGCTCGGGCAGCCCCTCGAGCGCCACGGTGGCGTTCCCCATCCCCGAGACCCCCTCGTCGAGCTTGACGATGGCCGACCGCATCCCCGGCCGCTCCGCCCGAAGCTCGACGATGGCGTCGACCACATCGTCGAGGTCGCGGAGGTCCTCTCGTCCGGCCGGGTGGACCACCCCCTCCTCGGCGAACAGGCGGCGGCACCCGCTCTTGGTCCCGAACCGGGAGAAGCGGGGGTCCGCGGCGTACATCGGGATCCCGAGCGCCAGCGCGAGCCGCCGCTCCCGCTCGGTCGCGAAGAACGGCACCAGGTGCGCGCGATCGGGGTCCGGGATCAGGCCTCGGATCCGCTCCAGGAGCCGGGGGCGAGCCAGCACCTTGTCGCTCAGCGACGCGTCGGATGCGTCGCCGGGGGCCAGCGTGAACAGCCGCTCACGGGCGTGACTGGGGATCACGCCGGGCAGCAGCCCGAAGTAGTAGTCGAGGATCGCCGGATCGATGGGGAGCGAGGTCAGGTAGATCATCCTGGCGCGCGGCTGGCGGAGGAGCAGGAGGAGGAAAAGGTAGCGCTCCTCATAGGCCTGGACCCGCGAGCCCCAGAAGATGTCCGGAGGCAGCGCGGGGACCACGACGATCGTCTGCGGGTCGGGGTTGAACGACTCGATCGAGCCCCAGAGCGGGACGAGCTTGGCTTGGAGGGCGTCGAAACGCGCCTGGTCGTCGGCCACGGCCGATGATAGTCGCCCGCCGGGGCGGGCGGCCAGCCCTACTCCTCGGCGAAGTCCTCCGGCGTGACGTCCTCGAGGAACGCCTTGAAGCGCTCGACCTCCTCCTCGGCGTCGTCCTCGCGGATCTCGACCGCGGCAGCCTCGAGCACGTCCTCGGAGGCGAAGATGGGGACCCCCGTCCTCACGGCCAGCGCGATCGCGTCGCTGGGACGCGAGGAGACCTCGTGGCTCGACCCGTTCCGCTGGAGGTGAAGCATCGCGTAGAAGGTGCCCTCCTGGAGCTCGGTGATCTCGATCTTCTCCAGGGCGACGTGCAGCTCGTCGAGCACGTTCTTGAAGAGGTCGTGGGTCATGGGCCGCATCGGGGTGACGCCCTGCATCGCGAGGGCGATCGCCGTCGCCTCCGCGGCCCCGATCCAGATGGGGAGGTACCGCTCGCCGTCGGTCTCCTTCAGCAAGACGATGGGCTGGTTGGCGGGCAGCTCGACGCGGACGCCGATGACCGTCATCTCGACCATGGCTCTCGACTGTATCCCCAGACCCCGAGGGCGGCAACCGCCTCGCTCAGGAGGGTCTTCGGAGGTGCGGGACGAGCGCGAGCGGATCCTCCTCGAGCTCCTGCGGGTCGACCTCGAGGATGCACCGGAGGTTCCGGTAGCGCTCGGCGTAGTCGAGCCCGTACCCGACGACGAAGCGGTCGGGACAGTCGAACCCCCGGTACCGGATCTCGACCGGCGCGATCCTGCGCACCGACTTGTCCAGCAGCGCGCACACCGAGATCGAGGCCGGCTCGCGAGAGGACAACGTGGAGAGCAGGTACGAGAGGGTCAGCCCCGTGTCCACGATGTCCTCGACGAGGATCACGTGGTGCCCCCCGATGTCGAGCTCGAGGTCCTGGAGGATGCGCACCACGCCCATGCTCTCCTCGGCGCCCCCGTAGGACGAGATCGCCATGAAGTCCATCCGGCAGGTGATCGTGGTCGCCTTCATCAGGTCGGCGAGGAACCAGGCGGCTCCCTTGAGGACCGAGACGAGGATGGGGTCCCGACCCGCGTAGTCGCGGCTGATCTCCGCGGCGAGCTCCCCGACCCGCTGCTGGATCGCGTCCTCGGTGTAGAGGACGCGCGCTCCTTCCTCCATCGCTCGTAGCATACCCGCGCCCCGCGCCCCACCCGTGGAGGCGGTCAGAAGACAGCCTCGAGCCATCGCGGGATCGTGGAGGCGATCGAGTCCACGAGCTCATCCCACCACGGCGGGAGCTCTCCGCGGGCCGGCTCCGCCCCGACATCCGCGCTCGCCACGAGAGGCGCGCGTCCCGCCTCCTCCCCCTCTAGGAGCGAGATCACCTCGCCCACGACGTCGCCGGCTCGCACGGGGAGACCGAACGAGGGGTCTGGGAGCACGCGCAGCGTCGACCCCTGTCCCCGGCGGACCAGGGCCTCGATCGCCGCGCCGGTCTCGACCGGGACCTCTCGGCCGTCGATCGAAAGGGGCTGCAGCGGCTCTCCCTCTCCGACCAGCGCGCGGATCCGCCAGGCGTAGAACCCGTGGTCGAGGACGGCGGCCGCGTCCGAGAAGGCCGCCTGGGGCGAGCCGAGCAAGACCGCCGCGAAGCGACGACCGTCCCGCTCGGCGGCGGCGACGAGGCAGAAGCCGGCCGCCGACGTGAAGCCGGTCTTCACCCCCACGCTCCCCTCGTACAGCCAGAGCATCGCGTTGCGGCTCTGGATCCTCCGGGCCGGGCCTCCGGGCGCAGGGATCACGCGGAGCTTGGTGCGAGCGATGCGCACGAAGGCCGGGTGCGTGAACGCCTCGGCCGTGAGCTCCGCCAGGTCTCGCGCCGTGGAGAATCCCCGATCGTCCAGGCCGTGTGGGCTGCGGAACTCGGTGTCGCGAAGACCGAGCTCCCGGCCGCGGCGGTTCATGCGCCGCACGAACCGCTCGACCGACCCGCCGAGGTGCTCCGCGAGGGCGATCGCCCCGTCGTTCGACGACTGGAGCAGGAGCGCGAAGAGCAGCTCTTCGAGTGGGATGCGCTCGCCCGGCACGAGCCCCAGCTCCGACCCGGTCTCGCCCGCCGCGCGCTCGCTGACGGTCACGAGGTCGCGGAGCTCCGCCGACTCCAGCGCCACGAGCACCGTCATGATCTTCGTGAGGCTGGCGACGGGGCGGCGATCTCCCGCGCGCCGCTCCCAGAGGATCCGGCGACCATCGAGGTCCACGAGCGCAACCGAGGCGGCGGCGATGCGCGGCGGCCTCGCCGAGGGCTCCGGGGTCTCCAGCGACTGCGGGTACGGCGAGGGGGACCCCACCGGGGGCACCGGCGTCGGAGGCGGGCCGGCCTGCCCGTCCGCGGGGGCGGCCGGCAGGACCGGAGCAAGGGCCACAGCCAGGACCGCTCCGAGGAACCGCCGCATCGGAGGGGGCTCAGCCGTTCCCGAGGTGGTCGCGCAGGTTCGCGCGCAGGAGGGCCTGCTTCAGCTGGCGGGAGATGCGCGCGAGGTCGCTGAGCGACTCCGAGGCGGCCTTCCGAGCGTCGGGGTTCCGCTGGCGCAGCACCGGGAGGACGATCGCCTGGAAGAAGCTGGCCTCACGGTCGGCGAAGTGCCGGTACATGCGCAGGTGACGCGGCTCAACGCCGTACTTGAAGAAATCCTTGAGGACACGCAGGAGCACCAGGCTCTCGCCGTCGTAGTAGCGGACCCCGCTCACCGAGCGCGAGGACAACAGGCCGAACGACTCGAGCTCATCTATGAGCTCGGTGCCCACCCCGCCGGCCTGCGCCAGCTCCTCGGAGGTCAGCTGGACGTCAGTGGCCGGGAGCGCCATCTCGTCTTCGGGGGCCGGCTCGTCGCGCCGCGGCGGCGATTCGGAGCGGGGGCCGTTCCGATCGGGGCCGCTGTCGAGCCGCTCGCGGATCACCTTGAGGGGAAGGTACTCGTCGCGCTGCAGCCGCAGGATCTCGTGGAGGCGCTCGACGTCCCGCTCCGAGAACTTCCGGTACCCCGACTCGGTTCGGTCGGGATCGATCAGACCCTCGCTCTCGAGGAACCGGATCTTCGAGATGGTGACGTCGGGGAACTCCGGCTTCAGGGAGACGAGGACCTCTCCGATGGACAGGTGCTCCTTCCCCGCCATCACTCCCCCATGAAGAAGACCAGCTTGAACTTGCCGATCTGAACCTCGTCGCCGCTGGCGAGCTGGGTGCTGTCCACGCGGTCGCGGTCGACGTAGGTGCCGTTCAGGCTCCCCATGTCGTGGATGAAGAACCTCCCGTCCTTCCTGCGGAACTCCGCGTGGCGCCGCGAGACCGTGATGTCGTCGAGGAAGATGTCGCTCTCGGGGTGGCGGCCCGCGGTGGTCACGTCCTTGTCCACGAGGATCTTGGAGCCCGCGTTCGGCCCCCTCTTCACGACGAGGAGCGCCTGCCCGGGCTGCAGCTCGTCGAGAGGGAGGTAGACCTCCTCCCCCGCCTCGTCCTCGATCTCGGCGGCGACGAGGCCGACGGTGGTGTCCTCCTGAAGGGCGTGGCCGCAGTGCGCGCAGAATCGCGCGTCCTCTGGGTTCTGCCCACCGCAGCGGGTGCAACGCAACCTCGGCCTCCGATCCGACCCCAAGCCTCAGGGTGAGCCTGAGGCGACTGTATCCGACGTCCTCAGAACGGTCAACGAGGGCGCGAGGACTCAGCCCTCCGCGTCGCCGCCCTCGGCGAAGCCCCGGTACCCCTCGGCGTCGAGGAGCCCCTCGAGCTCGGACGACTCGGTCATCTCGACCACGACCATCCACCCCTCCCCGTAGGGGTCCTCGTTGACCATCTCGGGCTGGTCCTCGAGGCTCGCGTTCCGCTCGACCACGCGGCCGGTGACGGGACTGAAGATGTCGGAGACCGACTTCGTCGACTCGACCTCGCCGAAGGGCTCGCCGGCGCGCACCTCTGTGCCCTCCTCCGGCAGGTCCACGTAGACGACGTCCCCCAGGGCGTCCTGCGCGAAGTCGGTGATCCCGACGCGGACGCGACCGCCCTCCTGGGCGGCCGCCCACTCATGCTCCTTGGTGTAGCGCAGGTCTTCTGGGTACTCCATCGGTCCCCTTCCGTCACGAGGCCGGGCGAGCGTATCGGAACACGATCTCCCGGCGCAACGCCGGCAGCCGCATGCGGTCGCGCTCCTCGATCGCGATCGTCACCCCGGGCTGCGCCTCGATCAGGAGGATCAGCCCGCCGGGGATCCCGAGCGCCTCGTGAAGCCCCGGCGGGTCGCCGATCGCCTGGACCAGGTAGGGGGGCACGAGTTGCTCGCCGTCGATCGTGATGCCGGCCTCGCGGGGGGCGAACCACGTCGAGGCCACCACCCGGACGTCGTTCACGGCGATCGCCTCAGCCCCAGCGTCGCGCAGCTCCTGCACGAGGTCGAGCATCGGCTCCCAGCTCACCCTGCCCATCTGGTCGCCGATCTCCACCGCCACCCCCGGGCCCCGCACGTCGGTGGTCCCCGCGAGGACCTGGAGGTCCCGCAGGGTCTTCCGCGCGTCCCGCAAGGCGAGATCCTCCCGCTCGGCGGTCCCCTCGTACTGGAAGAGCTTCAGGCGGAGGTCGGCCACCTGGCGCCCCAGCTGATCGGCCTCGGCGTTCAGGTCCGAGAGGATGCGGGCCAGGTCCTCGGGGGACTCGGCCGCCAGCCGGGCCGTGCCGTCGTCCCGGCGCCCCGCCTGGACGCCGACCAGCAGACCCACCGCGAGCGCGACGACCACGAGCGCCATCTTCGTCTGGGTCCGGCTGGGGGGCCGCATCGTTGGGCGTCGTCGCCCGGACGCCTCGTGGAGGTCGAGATAGTCCATCAGTCGCGGAAGAGGTAGTGGCGGATCCCCGCCAGGCTCTGGAACATCCGGATCCCGAACACGACCACGACGCCGATCGTCAGGTCGGGTGCCCCGAGTCGGTCGCCCACCCAGACGATGAACGCGGCCAGCAACGTATTCGAGAGGAAGGCGACGATGAACTCGCCCTCTCGGTATCCGCCCTCGAGTCGCGCCAGGACCCCCGCCAGCACCGTGTCGAGCGCGGCCACGACGATCACCGGCAGATACGGGGTCAGCCCCGCGGGGAGCGTGGGCTGGAGGACCAGCCCGATCGCCACGCCGGCTAGGAGTGCGATCAGGGCGATCATCGGTCGCCCTCCACCGGCACCGCGTGGAGGAAGTCCTGGAGGCCCGAGAGCGCCGGCGCTTCGAGTGAGTCCTCGTCCCGGAGCGAGAAGCCGAGCCCGTAGATCTCCTTCCACACCCCGAATCGCTCGGCGATCTCCGACGCCTCCAACCCGTCCCGCAGCGCGTCGGGGTCGCCGATCGCCACGATCAGGTAGGGGGAGGAGACCGCGCGGTAGTTCACCAGGATCGCCGTCCCGGCCTTGCGGATCGCCGAGGTCGCGGTGAGGCGACGGCCGTTCACCGAGACCGCCTCCGCCCCCGACCTCCACAGCGCGTTCGCCACGAGCTGCAGGTCGACGTCCTGGATCCGGAGGTCGGTCAGCTCATCCCGCGTCGTCGCGGGGCGCGGGCTGTCCGAGAGCTCCACGACCACGCCGGGCCCCTCCACGGCCTGGAGCCCGACGACCTGACGAAGCTGCTCGACCCTGCGCACGAGGTCGTCGACCTCGGCGGACCCCTCCCCCGCGCGCTCCCGCACGCCGTCCACCCGATCCGAGAGGACGTCCACCTCGGACGAGAGGTCGCGGATCGCCGCCCGCCGCTGCTCGATCAGGCGCTGGAGCTCGGCCCGCTGGAGAGGAGAGGCCTCCTCGCGGAGCCGCTCCTGCATGAACCCCACGCTCACCAGGAAGCCGAACAGCGCGAGAACGATCCACAGCCCGAGGTGGATCCGCGCCTCCCTCATCGCCCTTCCCTCTCTCTCGCGCGCGTCGCTACTCGCGCAGCTGCTCGACCAGCGCGGCGTGCTCGACGGCCAGAGCGCTCGCCGACTCCTCCTCGTCCGCCTCAGCCCAGACGCGCACCACGGGCTCAACGGGGTGCGGCACGATCAGCGCCCAGTCTCGTCCGCGGAACCGCTTCACCCCGTCGATCGTCACGACGTCCTCGTCCGCGAAGCGCTCCACGAGCCGCCGCATGACCGTGCCCTTTGCCTCCCACGGACAGGGCACGTCGATCCTCACTACGTGCGTCTCCGGGAGACCGTCCACCACCTCTCCGAGGGAGCGGTCGTTCCGGGCCAACAGCTCGAGCAGCTTCGACAGGCTCATGACGGCATCGTACGCGGGGAGGAAGCTCGGGAAGATGTAGCCGCCGCCCTCGGCTCCGCCGAAGACGACCTCACCCCCATCGCTCGCCGCCGAGAGGGCGGCCGGAGAGATGCCCGTCCAGACGACCTTGCCCCCCCGCTCGGCCACGATCTCCTCCGCGACCCTGCTGGACGCGACCGGGATCGTGATCGTCGGCGCGTCCACGACGTCGGCCACGAGTCGCACGAACGCAAGCAGAGCCTCGCTGAGACCGACGATCCGTCCCCTCTCGTCCACGAGCCACAGCCGCTCCCCCGTCGAGTTCATCAGGACCCCGAGGTCCGCTCCGCCCGCGCGCACGAGGCCGGCGAGTGCGCGCAGGTGCTGCTCGTGCTGTTCGGGGGTCAGCACCGAGCGCTCCTCCTCCACCGTGGCGTTGATGACAAGCGTGTCGGCCCCCAGGCGCCCGAGGACCAGCGGGGCCGTGATCGCCGCCGAGCCCCACGCGTAGTCGATCACGACCTTGGGCCGGGCCGCCCGCACGACCTCCGCGTCGACCACCCCCAGGATCCCGTCGAGGTAGTACTCGCGCCCGCGCGCGGGGAACGTCAGCTCCCCGATCTCGTGGTGGAAAGCGCGGCGGAGGTCGTCCCGGAAGAAGGCCCGCTCCACCTGCCGCTGGGTGGAGGGGCCGATGTCGATCCCCCGCTCGTCGATGAACGCGATCTCGACCGACTGCGGGTCCCCCGGCGCCGTCCGGACCACGAACCCTCCGGTGGCCCGGCTGGTCCGCGCGTAGAAGCGCGTGACCGGTGTGGGGACCAGCTCGAGGTCGTGCGCGTGCACGCCCGCGGCGTTGACCCCGGCCACCATGGCCCGCTTGATCACGCGCGCCGTCCGCGTGGGGTCGCGCCCCGCGGCCAGCACCGACTTCTTGGCCATCGTGCTGGCGAAGGCGATCGCCAGGCGCATCGCCATCTCCGGCGTGATGTCGATGTTGACGAGCCCCGCGACGCCTCGCTCGCCGAAGAGGCCCTGCTGGGTGGTGGTCTCCCAGACGATGCTCTTCGAGACGAGCGCCCCGGGATCGATCCGCTTGAAGGGGAAGACCTTGACCCTGGGGCTGAGGACCGCTCCCTCGCCGACGTAGACCTCGTCGGCCACGACGACCTCCTCCTCGAGGCGGGCGCCGTGCTTCACGTCGACGTTCTTGCCCACGACGCAGCCGCGGATCGACGCCGAGGTGCCGATGTAGGCGTGGTCGTGGACGATCGCCCGGTGGACGAGCGCCCCGGTCTTGACCACGACCCCCTTGCCCAGCACCGAGTACTCGCGCACCGAGGCGCCGGCCTCGATCCGCGCGTTCTCGCCGATGAAGACCGGGCCGTTGATCTGCGCCTCCGGGTCGACCTCGGCGCTCTCGCCGCGCCAGATCCCGTTCCCCATCCGGAACCCGCCGATGTCGAGCCGCACCTTCTCGTCGAGGATGTCCCGGTGCACCTCGAGGTAGGCCTCCAGGTTCCCCACGTCGGTCCAGTATCCGTCGGCGACGAACCCGTACATCGCCATGCCCTTGTCCAGCAGCAGCGGGAAGAGGTCCTTCGCGAAGTCGTACTCCTGTCCGGCCGGCACGTGGGCGAGCACCTCCGGCTCCAGGACGTAGATGCCGGTGTTGATCGTGTCGCTGAAGACCTCGCCCCAGCCCGGCTTCTCGAGGAAGCGCTCGATGCGGCCGTCCTCGTCGGCGATCACGATGCCGAACTCCAAGGGGTTCTCCACCCGTTTCAGCACCACGGTGACGGCCGCGCCTTTCTCCTTGTGGAAGGCCACGGCCTCGGCGAGGTCGATGTCGGTGACCGCGTCCCCCGAGATCACCAGGAACGTGTCGTCCAGGAAGAGTTCGGCGTTCTTGACGCTCCCGGCCGTGCCGAGGGGCTCGTTCTCGGTCACGTACGACAGCCGCATCCCGAGGTCGTCGCCGCCCGCGAAGTAGTTGCGGATCACGCTGGCGAGGAACTGCACGGTGACGACCGACTCCTCGAAGTCGTGCCGCTTGAGGAGGCGCAGCACGTGCTCCATCATCGGCCGCCCGACGATGGGGATCATGGGCTTGGGCTGGTTGCTCGTGAGCGGCCGGAGTCTGGTCCCCTCGCCGCCCGCCATGATGACCGCCTTCATCGCGTCATGATACCCGCGCCTCCCCGGGCATCGTCAGTCAGCATCGTCGTTGCAGACTCCCGGGGTGAAACGCGCCGGGGTCGCCAAGCAGCCATGACAGAGAGATGGGCTTGAAACGCTGATACGGCCAACCGTAGGATGGACTCCGTCCCGTCGGCCGGGCCCACGTCCGGAGGATGACCTGTGGACACGAACGGGGAACGGGCAAACGGAGAGCGTCGCCCCCGCTGGGGACCGATGCTGGCGGGGTTCGCCCTCTTCGGCGTAGCAAACTTCTTCATCTTCCTGTGGTTGTCTTCGACGACCCTCTGGGACCTCCTGACGGGGCCGGGACCGGCGAAGCGGTCGCTCATGGCGGCCGTCGTCCTCCTGGCCGTGGCGCTCGCCGTCGCGGCCGGCACGTTCCTTTTCGGAGAGCGATGGTTCGCTGCGGGCTGGCTGGGGGGCTACGCGCTCCTCGCCATCGCCTCCTCAGGATCCTGCGCGTTCGTCCCGCTCGATATCCCGGTCGTGGACGGCGGGTGGGATGAGGCGGCGTTTGTCTACACAGTGGTCACGGTGGGCGGAGGGATCGGGCTCGTCGTCGCAAGCATCTGGTCCGCCAGGCGGCGGCGAAGGACCCCGCCTAGCGACGACCGTACCCTGCCCTGAGGTCCACGACGTAGAGCCACGTGGCGGCCAGATACTCGAGGTAGCCGACCGCGAACCAGATCCAGCCGTGGACCCGCACCGCGTCGTCGAGCAGGAGGCCCGCGTTCCCCCAGGCGATCATGGGGATCCCCCACATCAGCGTGAAGGTGGCGATCTTCCCGATCCGCCGCACCTCGATCCTGGGGCCGCGCAGGAGCGCGATCACCCCGGCAGCCAGCAGCACCAGGCCGTCGCGCACGAGCACGAGGAGCGCGGCCCACAGGGGGAACAGGTCGGCCACCACGAACGTGATCAGCGCCGCGCCCACGGCCAGGCGATCGGCGAAAGGGTCGAGAACCTTCCCCAGCTCGGTCACCTGCCCGTACCGCCGGGCGATGTAGCCGTCCACCCAGTCGGTGCCCTGGACCACCCCGAGGACGAGGAACCCCCAGAGCCGCGTGTCCTCGTCGAGCAGCAGGATCACGAACACGGGGATCGCCGCGATACGGAGGAATGACAGCAGGTTCGGGACGGTCAGGACGCGGCCGCTCGCCTCCGCCTCCCCGCTCCCCTGGCCCACGGGGAGAGTCTAGCCGCCCGGATTGACGCGCCGCGCGAAGGGGAAGGACACTGCGGCATGGACACGAGACTCCTCTCCATCTACCTCAACGACCACCTCGCGGGCTCTCGGGCCGGCCTCGAGCTGGCCCGCCGCAGCCTGCGGAGCAACGAGGGATCCGAGTTGGGCGACGACCTCTCCAGGATCGTCCGGGAGATCGAGGAGGACCGCGAGACGCTGGAGGAGCTCATGGAGCTCGCCGGCGTCCGTCGCGCGTCGGTCAAGGAGGGCGGCGCCTGGCTCGTCGAGCGCCTCGGACGCCTCAAGATGAACGGCCGGATCGTGGGCTACTCCCCCCTGAGCAGGCTGGAGGAGCTCGAGGGACTCCGCCTGGGCATCGAGGGGAAGCGCTCGCTGTGGACGAACCTCTCCGAGCTGCGTTCCGAGCTCGAGGCTTGGGAGGACGTGGACTTCGCCTCCCTCATCGCCCGGGCCGAGGGCCAGATCGAGCTCCTGGAGAAGCATCGGGTGGAGACCGTCCGCCGGGCGTTCTTCCAGCCCACGGCGGCGTGAGGTGATGCGA
>Ga0268386_10003641_pt1 | contig 11248 bp, 6 predicted proteins | sample RVTome_15_FD_200260 | JGI IMG/M metagenome (GOLD analysis project Ga0268386, IMG submission 200260) | Soil microbial communities from uranium-contaminated site in the Upper Colorado River Basin, Wyoming, United States - RVT150D86... ... | reverse complement strand
GACCCGAGATGTCCCGCCAGGAGGACGACGTCCGGCCGGGCCCGCTCCAAGGTCGCGACGGCCGCGTCGCCCGAGAGCTCGCGGAGCACTTCGCTCCCCCGCTGTTCGAAACGAGAGCCCAGCGTGCGAAGCCGGTCAGGGTCGTCGTGAACGAGCAGGACGGAGTCGGTCATGGTCTGTCAAGAATGTAGTCGGTCGGCTGATCGCGCAACCTCATAGCGGGGAAGCGCTCAACTGCTCGGAACCATGACGGTGAGCGCACTGGGCAGCACCCGGGCGCAGAAGGGCGTCGAGCCGACCGGGTCACCGTCGAATTGCACCGGCAGGGATTCGGCGGGCTCGATCCGGAATTCCGTGCCGCGGGCATAGCGCAGATACGGGGTCTCCCGTTTCGTGCCGAACGAATTACCGAGCACCCGCCCGAATCCACGGATCGCGCCGGCAGCGGAATCCGCGGCGACCACGACCAGGTCGAGGATGCCGTCATCGAGTTTGATCTCCGGACGTATGCGCACGACGTGCGGGATGACCTCGGAGCAATTCAGGATGAGGATCAGGGCGGCCGGCGCTTCGAATCGGGCGCCGTCGACAGTGATGCTGCAGGGGGTGCTGCGAATTTCGGAAAGCACCCGAAAGGTGGTGGCGAAGTAGGCGCCAATCCCCCATCGCCTCTTGTTCACCGGGAGTGTCTCGCCCATGACGCGTGCATCGACCCCCGCGCCGCAGGCTACCCCGAAATAGTGGGCGCCATCCGCCAGGGTCACCTCGCCCAGGTCGATCCGGCGTCGCCGTCCGCCGGTGACCGAACGCACGGCCGCGAGCGGATTCATCGGGATCCGCAGATTCCCGGCCAGGACATTCCCCGTGCCGCCGGGGATCATCACGAGTGCGACTTCCGTGCCGACCAGGGCCGCCGCGGCCTGCATCGAGGTGCCGTCACCGCCGAACACGGCGACCGCGTCAACCCCGTCCGCGACTCCGGCGGACGCCAGCCTGCGGGTATCGTCCGCGCAGGTCGTATTCTCCCGGTCGACCGCCCATCCCGCCCTCACCAGGGCGTCGACCACGCGCTCCTTGGCCGCCTCGGTCGTGCGGGCGGCGACCGGGTTGGTGATCACGAGAATCCGGGACATCAGTAGTCCCGGTCCCAGCGCAGCTCGGCGCCGAACTGATAGCGCCGCGGGGGAGCGTAGACGGTGATGCCCTGTGCGATGCACGAGGTAATGGGCTCCGCCGCGATCAGTGCCTTGACCTCCCGGCGGAATCGATACTCGACGCTGGCTCCCAGATTGCGCGGGTCGATCGCCTGTTGGCCGGAGCCGAGGCAGAAACCGGCGTTGGCGATCACGAAGAGCCGTTCACTGAGTGCCTTGCCGACCGAGAGCTGGGCGGCGGAAGTTCCCCCCGACAGGAACCCGCCGCTGGCAAACGGCGGCCGGATCTCGACCATGATGTCGTCGCCCGCGGCCCGGTTCTGGAATTCGCTCGCCAGGACCGAGGAGAGGTAGGCGGCAACCGCCTGCGCGAGCGCGGCCCGGTCGCTGCCGAGTCCGCCCAGTCCGCCCCCGACGTCGGTCGTCCCGAGCGCCAGCAGGGAGATGATCTCCGGCTCCGACAACCCCGGCCGGCCCGGAGCCGAGAGCTGAAGCTGGGGCTCGAACAGGCGCCCGGAAATGTGGGCGTGAATGACGACGTCGTTGGCCTCCTCGGGCGTTCGCACCTCGTGGCGGGCGAGGATGTCGACTTCGGCGTTCAGATCGTTGAAATACCGGACATTCCCCCGTTCCACGGTAAAGGTGCGCACCAGACCGGGCAGCCGCAGGGTGTACGTCCCGCGGTCGGCCTGCAACTCGCCGGTCACCTGATACACCTCGCCCCGCTTGCTGATCGTGAGCCGGCCCTCGAGCTGCACGTTCGCTTCGGTGGAGCGAAGCCAGACGCCCTGGTTGATCCGGAGCTCGAGATCGCGAATCGTGAGCGAGTCGAGAAACTGGCTCTGGAACGGCGCCCGGAGGTTTTCCTTGCGGAGCGCCAGGGTGTCGACGAGGTCCGCCAGCCGGGGGTCCTCGAGATTGACGATGTTCTTGGTGAGCAGATCGGTGAAATAGACGACGCTGTTCGTCACGGCGCCTTCACCGGTCAGGACGGGACGGAGGAGCGTGCCCGCAATGCGGACCGTGCCCCAGCCGGTCAGGCTCAGGTAGTTCTCGACGTCGATGATCCGGAACTCGCGGGCATCAAGCGTGAGGTCGAATCTCGGCCGGGTCAGACCGTCGAGCTGCACGCCCCCGGAGACATCCAGGCGACCGGGCTCGCTCTCGAGGCTCAGCCCCTCCGCCACGATGGAATCGCCGGTGAGGCGGAGATCGCCGTTGATCGCGGTGTACCGAACGCCGAGCCCCGGCACGGTCAGCTCGCCGTCGATCACACCGACGGTGCCGGCGAGACGTGGCGCGTCCCAGGTCCCCTCGACCCGGGCATCGACGTTCAGGCGGCCGCGCACCAGGCGGAAATTCGGCGAGAAGGCCTCGATCAGCGCCAGATCGACGCTGTCTCCCTCCGCGATGATGCTGATCGGCCCGGGAAGCTGCCGGCGCCGCACCCCGCTGAAGCCCAGGTCCATCGGCAGGTCCACGCTCACGTCGACGACCGGCTTGCCGGCACGCCAGAACGTGACGTTCGAGCGCACCTGCCGCTCGCGGTAGTCGAGGCCGGCACGGATGAATGGCGCCTGAAAGTCCCGGAAGACGGGGCCGGTAATCGTTCCCAACCCGCGGAGGGTGGGCGCCACGGAGGTGCCGCCGACCGCCAGGTCCACCGTGACCGTTCCGCTGATCTCGCTCGTGTCCCGCTGGGCCAGGCCGTACAGGTCCCGCAGCTGGACCCCGAGCGCCTGGATCGTAAGCTGGCCGGGATTCTTCCCGGGGATGTCACCCACCACCTCGATGCTGCCGGAGCCGTCGTTGGTGGCGAAGCGCACCGTGTCGAGCTTGAACACACCGTCGGTGAGCACGGCGCCGGCCGGCCTCGTCAGCCGCCAGTCCCGTCCGAGGAGATCGAGCGCGAGGCTATCCACTTGGATGTGCTGGTGCTCGGGGAGGCGCTCGAGCATACCGGCGGCGGTCAGCCGCGCGAACCGCCGGCCCGCCGTGCCGACGCTCCAGGTCAGCGAATCGGGACGCCCCTGGGCTTCGGTGAGCAGCTCGGCGAGGCCCAACGTGCCCCGAACCAGCGAATCGGCCTCGACGCGGGCGGTGAAGTGCGGCCCGGCCGTGGACCAGCTCCCCTCCCCACGGAGGTTCCAGCCGCGGTACCTCGCAAACCGGACCTGGGGCGCGGTGCCGCGGGCATCGAGCTCGAAGGTGTCGACCGCTCCGGTCAGGAAGGCCTCGGCCTGCACGCTCCCGCCGAGGCGGCCCTCGCCCTCCACCGTGGTGTCGGGCTCGACGCCGCTCACCGAGCGGACCAGCGAGTCGAGTCCCGACAGGTCGCGCACGTCCGCGAGGATCCGGATCGTATCGCTGACCGGGGCGCGCCAGCCGAGCGCGCCGGCCGCGGCGAGGCTGCCGCCGGGCCAGTGCACGGTGGCGGTATCGACCCGGATACGGCCCCCTTCCCCTCGCACGGTGGCCGAGACCGAATCGAACGGAATCCCGCGCACCGTGCCGGCCTGGAGGGCGACGTCGAGCCGGCCGTCCGGAGCGGTAGCGCTGTCCATCGTTCCACTGGCGGCCAGCGTCCCAGTCAGACTGGTCGACGGGCCGGTCCCTCGAAGCTGGGCGAGATCGAGCCGTCGGAAGGCGACGGTCAGGGAATCCGCGCCCAGCCGGGGCGGCGACAACATCAGCATCCCCCGCGCGTCGATCTCGCCGAGGGAACCCGTCACCGCGCCGTCGACGAAGAGGCTGTCGAACCGGCCCGAGAGGCGTACCGGGCCGGTGATGGTCCCCGTCGAAGTGAGCGAGGGAAACCCCCTTCGGATCCCGTCGAACGACAACGAGTCGAGCTGGACATCGGCATCCAGCCCGAACACCTCGCCCCGGGTGTCGAGCCGGGCCCGGCCGATGACCCGGCTGACCGGCCGATCCTCGTCGCGATGGGTGGCGGTTCCCACGAAGACCAGGTTCTTCCAGGGACCGTCGAGAATCCCGTCCAGGGCGAGCCGGCCCTCGAGAATCACGGCCGGGGCCACCTCGCGGACGGTCCGCAGGTCGAATTCCGTCCGGCGGATCGCGGCGCTGTCGAAGATCATGCCCTCCGCGCCCCCCAGGTGCACGAGGCCCGCAAGCGCCAGCTGGTTGGTCGCGCCCCCCTCGACGACGCTATCGTCGAACACCCAGTCGAGGTCCACCCGCATGGCGTCGAAAAACCCGTCCGCCCGCAGCGTCCCATTCACCCGCCCGTGAAACGGCAGCGTGTCGAGGTAGGGGCGCGGCACATCGAGGTCGACGTTGGTGAGGGTCAACCGAAGGTTGCGGAATCCGAGTCCGTGGCGGATGTCGGTGATCGCGACGAGGCTACCCTCGATCCGGCTCGCGGAGTCGCCGACGGCGAGGTCCCGAATGGTCCACTCGGTGCGCCGGTTGCTCGCCGAACGAGCCTGGAGCCAGGCGCGACCCCTGTAATCCGGGAAGAACGCCGAGACGAAGCGGATATCGGCGAGCGCCAGCTTCTCCGCGTCGAACGTGAAGTGGTACTGGATCGTATCCTGCGGCCAGTCGATCCTTCCCTCGACACGCCCTTCGGTTCCCGGCAACTCTACGCGGGGCAGCTCGAAGAGCAGGCTGTCGCCCTCCGTTTGCAGGGTGCCGCGGAGCTCCCGGATGTCGAGCGCGGGATCACTCAGCCGGCCGTCGAGCCCGCTGATCTCGATCGCGATCGGCTGGCGATCCGGCGTGCTGATGCGGATCAGCGGAAAATCGGCGTTGAGCCCCTCGATCGTGCGCAGGAGCGTCAGGCCCTCGCGGCCTTCCTCGATCCGCCGGCCGGGCTTGGCCCGCTCCGCGGCGAGCGCCGAGTCGTGCTGCTGCGCGGTCCGGAGGCGGCCGTCCGGATTCCACGGGAGGCTCAGCGAGACGTGGCCGTTCATGATCCGGACGTCGTTGAGCTCCACGAGCGGCGGCGCGCCGCCGGGGCCCGTGCCCTCGCCGAGCCGGAAGATCTCCTCATAGTTGAGGCGGCCGGTGCTCCGCCGCTTGATGACCTGGAACCTGGGCTGATCGAACACCGCGGACCCCAGCACAATGCGCCCGGCGATCAGATTCGCCAGCCGGTACGTGAGATCCAGGCGCGGCACCTCGGCGAACACGACCCCCATGCTGTCACGGATCACCACGCGCTCGAGCGTAAAGCCGGTCGTGAACCGCCCGCGCACGGCGCCGATGGCCATGGTGCCGCGCACCATCCCCCGGGTCTCTTCGATCACCAGCCGGGCCAGCAGGTCGCGTCCGGGTGGGCTCCAGAGCAACGCGCTCACCACCCCGAGCACGGTCGCCACTGCGCCGCACAGGAGGATGAAAAAGGCCCGCCCGGCACGCCGCCGCATCAGAACGCGTGCCCGATCGACAGCTGCAGCACGAACTTGCTGCCCCGCTCCGACGGCTGAAAGCGCTCGCGGAGCAGCTCGACCTCCCGGGTTCCCTCGCGCAGACCGTACAGGCGACCGACCGGCCGGGCATAGCCGTTGTAGGCCACGTCGAGCCGGCCGGGCCCCAGCGGCGTCGTGTAGCGGATTCCCATGCCCGGCGTGATGCGGAGCTGCGCCCCGACCGGCCGGTCGGTGCCGCGATCCCAGACCGCGCCGGCATCGACGAAGAACCCGAGCCGCACCTGATTCGCGAAGACCGGAGACGGCACGCGAAGCTCGAGGTTGCCGACGATGAGCGTGTTGGCACCCGTCGGCGAGAACCCGAGGGAATCGTCCGCAATCGCCACCGTCGAGTCGCGGTAGCGATCGATCGTCGAGTCGACGACCGGCACGGTATACACGATGGGACCGAGCTCGTTCCGCCTGAAGCCGCGCACGTCGTTCGCGCCGCCGGCGTAGAACCGTTGCTCGGGCGGGACGAAGTTTCCCGCCCCGGCCTCGAGTGAGAGCTGCGGCGCCAGCACCGCGCCGACTCGCGCATGAGCCGCCACGACCATGCGCCCGATCGGGTAGTACCAGACTGCGTCGCCGACGAGGCGGGTGAAGCGCGCGAACTCGGAGGATCCGACGATCCTGGAGCTGTGCGCCACCTCGAACGAGAAGGCGGAGCCGCGCAGGGGGTCGAGCGGATTGTTCAGGCTGGCCTTCTGGATGCCCAGGGTCATGACCGCGATCAGGCGGCGCTCGCGCAGCTGGGCGATATCGTCCTCGGTGCATGCGTTGAAGAACGCGCAGAAGGACACCGGCTGGGCCTCGGTGGCGCCATACGAGAGCCGGTAGGTGAGCGAGACCGGCACCCGCGCGGCCGTCTCCCGCGTGAGGGTGACGCTGCCCCCCACGTCTTCCCGCCGGTATACCCCGAATTCGCTCCGGCGCTCGGCGAACAGCGCGACCGTCAGCGCGTTCGACGGCGAGATGAACACGGGGCGCCGAAGCGAGACGGCGGCGGCATAATTCACCTTGCCGGAGCCGAGCGAGTCCTCGGAGAGGCGGCCGCAGAGGAAGTCGCGGGTCGGGCCGAACGACGTGGGATCGCCCACGCCGAGCTTGGACAGCTGCCCGGAAACCTCGAAGGCCTGGCCGCGTCCGAAGGCATTGCGGGACAACCAGCCGACGCCGAGCCGGAAGCAGTCGTCGGTCCCATACCCGCTGGCCGCGCGCACCCGGTACAGCGGCCCTTCGGTGACCGACACCAGCAGCGGCACCGTCGCGCTGTCGCTCGGAATCGCGGCGGAGTCCGGCTCCACGCTGACGTACCGGAACAGGTCCGACCGGTAGAGACGAAGCCGGCTGTCCGACAAATCCTTGCCGCTGTAGGTCCGCCCCGGCTCGGTGGCGAGCTTCTCCCGCACGAAGGACGAGTCCACCGCGTTCGTGCCGGTGACCCTCACCGCACCGATCGACGCGAGGCGGCCGGGCTCGACGAGGAGGGAAACGACCGCCCGGCGCTGCGCGGAGTCGACCTCCTGCCGGCGAAACACCCGCACCCAGGGGTAGCCCCGGTCCTGCATGCGGAGCGAGATGGTATCCGCGCTCGCCAGGAAGAGCACCCGGTCGTAGATATCCCCGGGACGCAGCGGCAAGTCGTTAAGCAGCTCGCCGGGGCGCTCGAGCGAGTCCAGGCCGAGGAGCTGGAAGCTCGTGACCCGGAGCGGCTCACCCTCCTGAATGGTGAACGTGATGTGCGCTTCCCGCTCCGTGCGCACGACGGTCGTGTCGATCCGCGCCTCCAGAAACCCGTGGATCGCGTAGAACAGCTTGAGGCGCCGGATATCGACCCGCAGCTCCCGCTCGCTGAGATACCGCACGGTCCCGAATCCGATCCAGCGCACCAGGCCCGAGCGGGCAAACCAGCTCGAGTTGGTCGTGGCGATCGAGGCGGCGAGGATGGGTTCCTGAAACGATTCGTTGCCTTCGAACTTGAGGCTCCGGATCATGAGCGCGCCGCCGGGCTCGCCCGCCTGCGGAAAGGCCGCGGGCACCGCGGCAAACGCAGGCAACGCGAGGAGCGACACGCGGAGTGCCACACTGAGACGCGCGCAGGCACGCCCGCCGAAGCCCGTCCGCTCGATTGACGCCACGCTGCAAATCTATTTGCGTTCGAGCCTTACGTCACCGTTGCAGGCGCATGTTCATCCACGCTTGGACACCTGAGGGCCGCCGGAGGGGCGGCGGGACCGTGCGGACCGGGACGCTCCTGGCCGCCTTCCTCTGCCTCACGGCCTCGCTCCCTGACCGCCTTCCGGCGCAGTCGCTCCAGCGGCGGTTGGACCGGCTCCTCGACGCGCCGGGCTTCGACCGGCACCACTGGGGTGTGGTGGTGCTCGACACCACCGGCAGGATCCTCTTCGAACGCAACGCCACCCGGCTCTTCGTGCCGGCCAGCAACACCAAGCTCCTCGTGGCGGCGGCGGCGGCGGCACTCCTCGGGCCCGACCTGCGGGTGAAGACCGGCGTGTATGCCGCCGGCCCGGTTTCGGACGGTGTGCTGCAGGGGGACCTGGTCCTCTACGGGCGGGGCGACCCCACCTGGAGCCGCCGGTGCTTCGCGGCGGACACCACCCGGGAGGGCGCCTGTGAGCGCGACCCGATGCGGCCGCTCCGTGACCTGGCCGCGCAGATCCGCGGGCGCGGCATCCGGACCATCACGGGGCAAGTGGTCGGCGACGGGAGCTGGTTCGAGCCGGTGCTGGTGCACCGGACCTGGGAACAGGGGGACCTCCTGTGGTGGTACGCCGCCCCGGTCTCCGCGCTCGCGTTCAACGACAACAGCCTCGACGTCGGGTGGGGCCCTGGAGACGAGGTCGGCGCGCCCGGTCGGGTCTCCATCACCCCGGATTTCGGCGAGGTGATGCTGGAGAACCGTACCCGTACCGTCGGCCCAGACAGCGGCTTCGCCCTGGACGTAGGCGGGGACCACGGCGGCCTTCGCCTCTGGGCCGCGGGGCGAATGCCGCTCGGGAGAAGCGATCGGACTTCCTATGTGGCGATCCCCGACCCGAACTGGTATGCCGCGAGGGCGCTGCGGGCCGCGCTGACGGAGGCGCGCATCGCGGTCCTGGGCGGCACTGCCTCGACGACGGACTCCCTGCGGTATGCCGCGGCCCGCGCGAGTGCGCCCCTCGCGGAGATCGAGTCCCGTCCGATCCGGGAGTGGCTCGTCCCCATCCTCGGACCGAGCCAGAACCTGTTCGCGGAGATGCTCCTCAAGCAGATCGGCCGCCGGGTGGCCGGCGAAGGGTCGTGGGCGAAGGGGATCGAAGCGGAGCGACGGTTCCTGATCGATTCGGTCGGGCTCGATTCCACCCAGGTCGCCCCGCAGGACGGATCCGGGCTCTCCCACGTCAACGTGGCGTCCCCGCTCGCGTTCGCGAAGCTCCTGCTGTGGATGCGCCGCCGTCCGGGCTTCCAGGTCTTCGCCGACGCGCTCCCCCTCGCGGGCCGAAGTGGAACCATCCGTACCCGGATGACCGCCACCCCGGTCGAAGGCAGGGTCTTCGCGAAGACCGGGGCGATCTTCCGGGCTAACGCACTCTCCGGCTACGTTACGCTGCCGGACGGTGGCACCCGGATCTTCTCGATTCTCGCGAACAACCACGACCTCGGCGGCGCGGGGATGAACCCGCAGATCGACAGCCTCGTCGTGGAGATCGGACGGCGGTGAGGGCGGTATGGCGGTGGAGCAACCAGAAGGATGGATAGGCCAATGCGAACCCTGTCGTTCCTTGCGGCCGCGTCACTCGCGGCGTGCGGCGGCCGGACCGACACTCCCGAGGCGGACCGGCAGGCCGAAGTCGCGGCGCGCGGCGCCGAGGTGATGCCGTTCGATCTCAGCAAGACGAAACACGTCTTCGCGAAGGACTCGAGCGGCGGTATTCAGACGGTCACGGCGGACGACCCCGCGGACACCCTCAACATCCGGCTCATCCGCGAGCACTTGCAGAAGGAGGCCGGCAAGTTCGGCCGAGGAGAGTTCGACGATCCGGCCGCGATTCACGGCGCGGCGATGCCCGGACTCGCCGAGCTCCGCGCCTCCGCGGGCCAGGTGGCGGTGCTGTACGCGGAGCTGCCGGCGGGGGCCCGGATCACGCTCATCACCGGCGATTCCGCGCTGCGGTCGGCGCTGCACCGGTGGTTCGATGCGCAGGTGAGCGACCACGGGGAGCACGCGGAACATCAGTAAGCGGTGAGCGGTAAGCGGTAAGCGGTAAGCGGTCCCACCGCTCACTGCTTACTGCTCACCGCTTACCGGTGTCAGCCGTGTTGCTGCGTGGCGAAAATTTTGAGGTCGGAGCTGTGCCCGGGGTTCATCTTGCGCTTCGGGTCGAGCCAGTGCACCGCGTGGTTCACCGCGGTGCACGCCTCCGCGACACCCGTCGCGATGAGCTTGAGCTTTCCCTCGTACGCGGTGATGTCCCCGGCGGCATAAATCCCGGGGATGTTGGTCAGCATGACCCGGTCCACCTTGATGTCCGCCTTCTCGGTCTCGAGTCCCCACTCCCGAATCGCGCCCAGGTCGGAATGAAAACCGAGCTGGGGAATCACGGCGTCGATCGTGAAGGTCTCTTCGAGGCGGGTCTTGGCGTTCTGCAGGATCACCCGCTCCACGACTTCGCCGCCCTCGATCGCCTTGACCTCCCAGAAGGTGCGGATCTCGCACTTGCCCTGCCGCTGCATCCGCTCCGCCTGCCGGACGGACGCCATGTGGGCCCGGAATCCGTCGCGCCGGTGGATGAGCATGATGGACGCGGCGATGTCCTCGAGGTGCAGCACCCAGTCGAACGCTGAGTCGCCCCCGCCCACGATCAACACCCGCTGTCCGGCGAACCGCTTCGGATCGAGCACTTTGTAGTAAAGCCCCTTCTCTTCCCACGGTTCGAGGCCCGGCGCCGCCAGCTTCCTGGGCTCGAACGCGCCGATCCCCGCCGCGATGATGATCGTCCGGGTCGGATGGTCGCCCTTGGTCGTCTGGAGCACGAAGTGACCCGACGGCCCGTCGCCGCCCTCGCGCCGGAGCCCGGTGACGACCTCGTCGAGGCGAACTTCGCACCCGAACTGGAAGGCCTGATCCGCCATGCCCTTGACGAGGTCCCTGGCGAGCACCTGCTGAAAACCGGCGACGTCGAAGATGAACTTCTCCGGATAGAGCGCCATGAGCTGCCCGCCGACGGCCGGGAGGGCATCGATGATCCGGCAGGACGCGCCTCGCATGCCGGCGTAGAACGCCCCGAAGAGGCCGGTCGGACCGGCGCCGATGATCGTGATGTCCGTGAGGTCGTTTTGCACGGGGGAATAATAGACTACTGCCACCCTGCCCGACTGCCGGTATCTTCTCCCCCATGAAGATCTACACCAGGACGGGCGACACCGGCGACACCGGCCTGTTCGGCGGCGGCCGGGTGCCGAAGTCGCATCCGCGCGTCGCCGCCTATGGCGACGTGGACGAGCTCAACTCGGCCATCGGCGTGGCGCGGGCCACGGCGCCCGCCGAGCTCTTCGACGGCGACCTCGAGGCGATCCAGCGGGACCTCTTCGCCATCGGGGGGCACCTCGCCACGCCAGACCCGGACAAGGTGCGCGCGGCGCTGGCCAAGGCGGAGC
>Ga0268386_10003639_pt1 | contig 11253 bp, 9 predicted proteins | sample RVTome_15_FD_200260 | JGI IMG/M metagenome (GOLD analysis project Ga0268386, IMG submission 200260) | Soil microbial communities from uranium-contaminated site in the Upper Colorado River Basin, Wyoming, United States - RVT150D86... ... | reverse complement strand
CTCCAGGCTGACGCGCACCGAGTCCTCGGTTTCGCGTTCGACTCGCGCGACGGTGAGTAGATGAAAGCGGCGCATCAGGGCATGGCCCTGCTCAGGGTCCTGTCCCGCAAATAAGTACGCAATTCCGGTCGCGGATTCTCGGGTCTGGCAAGGCGCGGCGGCGCGTGAGCACCGCTATTAGAGGAGCCGCAACGCGGCCATGCACGAAAAGACGCAGCGGAATAGTGTACTTGTTTGCGGGACACGACACTCAGATGCACTTGAAGTATTCGAACGGCTCGAGGCATTCGTCGCACTTGTACGACGCCTTACAGGGCGTGGACCCGAATTCGCTGACGCGGGTTGTACGGCCGGTCGCGCATCGCGGACACCTGATCGACGGCCGCGGACCGAGCAGGCTGCGTTTGCCGGCAGGACCCGCGGGTGGCGCGATGCCGTACTGCCGCAACTTTCGCCTGCCCGATTCGCTCAGCCAATCCGTCGTCCAGGGCGGCGACAGCACGCGCCGGATTGTGACTCCGTGAACGCCGTTCTCTTCGAGCTTCGCGACGATCATCTGCTCGATGACTTCCGTCGCCGGGCACCCGATATAGGTCGGCGCGACGGACACTTCGGTGCCTCGGGACGTTATCGTGATATCCCGTACGATGCCCAAGTCCACGACACTGAGCACAGGAATTTCCGGATCCGGGACAGTTTCCAGAAGCGTGCGCACATCGTCGCTCGTCGGTCTTGTCCGGCTCTGGCTCTCGGCGAACCCTGTCATCAGGCTTACCACCTCGCCCCCGGGTAGGCACGCTGCAGGAACTGCATTTCCGCGATCAGGTAGCCGAGGTGTTCCGTGTGCCGTCCGGCGCGGCCGCCACCGTCCATCCACTCGGCGTCCGGACGGATCAACGTTGCATCGGCCAGCACAGCGTCGACTTCCCGGCTCCAGGTTTGCTCGATTTCGCCGAGCCGCGGTCCGTTCCACTCGCGCTCGACGATCGTATCCACCTCATCTCCCGCGAACAGTTCGCCGGTGAATCTCCACAGCTCCGAAAGCGACTGTTGCGCGCGGGCATGGCTCTCTTCGTTCCCATCACCGAGCCTGACAAGCCAGTGAGAGACGTGCCTCAGGTGATACCGAATTTCCTTGACCGCCCGCGCGGCGATCTCCGCCAGTCGCGGATCGCTGCAGCGGGAAAGACCTTCGAGCTGCAACGCATAAAACGTCTCGAACAGGAATTGCCTCACGATCGTGTCGCCGAAATGTCCGTTGGGTTGCTCGACGAGGAGCACATTGCGGAAATCAGGGCCGTCTCGCAGGAAGGCAAAATCGTCTTCGGTGCGCCCTTTTCCCTCGAGCGTGCCTGCATAGCTGTAGTAGAGCCGAGCCTGGCCGATGTAATCGAGTGCCAAGTTGGCGTTGGCCAGCTCTTCCTCGAGTTCAGGCGCCCAGGTCACGAGTTCCGTGAGCCGCTGCCCGAGCACCAGCGCGTTGTCACCGAGGCGCAGGACGTAACGCAGAAGTGCTTCGTCTTTGTTCATGGACATGCAGACCCCTACAGGTTCTCGACGCCGTCCGGAATCTCGTAAAAGGTCGGATGCCGGTAGATCTTGTCAGCAGCTGGATCGAAAAAGGCGGCCGACTCGGCGGGATCCGACGCTACGATCTCGCTCGAGCGCACCACCCAGATGCTGACGCCCTCATTGCGGCGGGTATAGACGTCACGCGCATGGTCCAGCGCCATCTTGTCGTCTGCGGCATGAACGCTGCCTGCGTGCCGATGGCTCAGCCCCGACCGCGAGCGGATGAATACTTCGTACAATGGCCAGGTCTCGTCAGCCATGGCTTCGACCCCCCGCGCGCTGCGCCCGTGCACCAGTTGCGGCGGTATGCACCTCCCGCTTCGATGCATGAGCCTGCGCCGCGGCGCGCACCCAGGCACCCTCCTCCTGCGCCGCCCGTCGGTGCCGTAGGCGTTGCCGGTTGCAGGGCCCGTTACCGGCGAGCACGTCGTAGAACTCCTGCCAATCGATTTCGCCGAAGCGATAGTGGCCGGTCGCCTCGTCATACTCGAGCTTGTCATCCGGAATCGTGAGGCCCAGGAATTCCGCCTGCGGTGCGGTGACGTCGATGAACTTTTGCCGCAGCTCGTCGTTCGTGAAGCGTTTTATCTTCCACGCCATCGATTGCGCAGAATGCTTCGACTCCGCATCGCTCGGGCCGAACATCATGACAGAGGGCCACCACCAGCGGTCGAGCGCATCCTGGGCCATCTCCTTCTGCTTCGCCGTACCCCGTGCGAGCTCCAGCATGATTTCGAAACCCTGCCGCTGGTGAAAGCTCTCCTCCTTGCAGATGCGCACCATGGCGCGCGCGTACGGGCCGTAGGAACAGCGACAGATCGGAATCTGATTCATGATCGCGGCGCCGTCGACCAGCCAACCGATTGCGCCGACGTCCGCCCAGGTCAGGGTCGGGTAATTGAAAATGCTGGAATACTTCGCCTTGCCGCTCAACAGGCCCTCGACCATCTGCTCGCGCGAGGTGCCCAGGGTTTCGCCCGCGCTGTAGAGGTACAGGCCGTGACCGGCTTCATCCTGCACTTTCGCGAGAAGAATGGCTTTCCGCTTGAGCGTCGGTGCCCGCGTCAGCCAGTTGCCTTCCGGCTGCATGCCGATGATCTCGGAATGCGCGTGCTGCGAGATCTGCCGGACCAGCGTCTTGCGATAGGCGTCCGGCATCCAGTCTTTCGGCTCTATTTTCTCCTCCGCGTCGATGCGCGCCTGGAAGCGCGCGAGCTCTGCCGCCGTCTCCGCTGGCGCAGGCTTTTCGACGTTCGCTCCTGGTTGGTCGAGACCCTGCGTATACATGCCACCTACCTCTGTTGCATACTCCCTAATGTGTCACCGTTTTTCCCTGATTTCAATGTTTTCTGTATCATAACTGGCAGGATTCGCTCCGATCACAGGGCTTTCCGTGGCGCGGGACCGGCCGCGGAACAGGGCGACGGTCTGCCCGTCCTGGTTCGTCACCGCCACGTCGTAGATGCCGCTCTTTCGTCCACGGTACCGCTCGGTGGCTTCAGCCATCAGACGATCGCCCAGGTGCGCGGGGCGCAGGAAGTCAATCGTCGCGCCGGCCGCAAACGTGGTGCGGTCGTAGCTATTGCAGGCGAATGCAAAGGCGCTGTCCGCCAGCGTGAACACGTAGCCGCCATGACAGACTCCAAGCCCGTTCACCATGGCTTCGTTGATCTCCATGCGCGCACGGACGCTCCCGGCCTCGACGATTTCGATGGCGATACCGAGTCTTCTCGACGCTTCGTCTCTGGCAAACATGGCGTCGGCGCAACTTTGCGCGAGTTCACGGCTGTTCATTTTTCTGTTCCTTGAAACAAGGAGAGTGGTGACGGCTTCATGGCAGGTCCTCGAGCCCACCGAATCGGGTAAAAAAATCTGCGGAAGGCGGAGGCAGCGGTCCCTCTGCAGTCTCCATCGTTTCGCTTACGAAATCGTCTGCCGCGCGGTAAACCCGACGATAGAGGTTGCGGCACAACTGGTAGGCCGGTACTCCATGCCAGGCCTGCGGCAACAACTCCGCAGGCAGGAGTGGGTCGCGCAGCAAAATTTTGCGGTACTCCTGGAGCATCAAGGTGCGAATCTGGAAGGCCATGCGCGGCTGGACGTTGCGGCAGCGCTTGATCGCGGCGAAAACCGGACGGAACCGGACGAGGAACGCCTCGTAACGCGCTTCAATCTCCTTCAGGTTCCAGCTTCGGTGAACCAGGTCGCGGAGGGCTCCATTCTGCAGAGTCGGTCCCGCACCGCGCCCGGTCATGACGATCAGGTCGCCGGCGTCCAGTCGCTTCATCTGACTGTCCAGATCCGAAACATCAGGCGAAGGATGCGCGAGGACATCGCCGGCTATGGCGGCGAAGCCCAGCCATGAAAGTTCCCGACGGATTAGCTCGCGCCGTTCCGCATCGAGTCCTGCCGTGAACACCAGGCACCAGCTGCCCTCCCAGCTTTGCCTGGGCTCTCCGTAGATGCGGTGCGTTGCCTGGGCGAAGCGCCGGGCACCCTCCACGGTCAGCCTGTAGTAGCTCTGCCGACCAACCTGGTCGACCTCCAGCCAGCCATCGCGCGCCAGGCGGAAGACGGATGTCCGCACCAGCCGTTCACTGATGCCGAAGTCCGGCATCACCCTGATGAGGCTGCCAATCCAGACAGTCCCTCCGCGCGGAGCGATCGCATCGCCGAAAACGGTGATGATCAGGGAGCCTGCCCGGAGCGTCGGACGAGAACGGAATTCGTCGATGAGTGAGCGGGTAACCGTTTCGAGCGACATGAGCAATGCACCGCGGCTTCGGCTTTCACCGGACTGTTGACGCAACTTTGCTTTGCGAACGGCCGGCCGTACAATCTGATACCTGATTTCTAGAATTCTTGCATTTTCCGTGTCTATTGCGCAATTTCTAGTGCGAATGGCACTTAGCTAAGCGTTTCGGTCTCTGCCTCAGGGTGGGCCTTTGGCGGAATGGCTCCCTGCGGTCCGCTTTATTTCCGCCAAAGGCCCACCCGCCGTCGAGACCTAAGGTCGTGGTTGCTCGCGCTGTTAGCGTAAAGTAAGTGCCATTCTCCCTAGTGCGCGATTCGCACGACGCGGCCGGCGGCACGCGAGGAACAAGCGATGCAATTAATGAGCTTTGCCCGGGGTGCCTGGATACCCGGAGACGGTGACGGGCAGGCGCTCGCGAGCGCGGTCGACGGCCGCACGATCGCTACCCTGTCGAGCATCGGCCTCGATTTCGCCGTGATGCTCGACTTCGCGCGTCGTGTCGGCGGACCGAACCTGTGCAGATTCACCTTCCACGAACGCGCGAACATGCTGAAGGCGCTGGCCAAACACCTCACGGAGCACAAGCCGGAGTTCTATGCACTGTCGACCGACACAGGCGCCACGAAGAGCGACAGCTGGATCGACATAGACGGCGGCATCTCCACTCTGTTCGTCTTCTCGAGCAAGGGGCGGCGGGAGATGCCCAATGACCGCGTCTACCTCGACGGCCCGCCCGAGCTGCTGTCGAAGAGAGGCACGTTCGTCGGGCAGCACGTGTTCCTGCCGCGTCTCGGCGCCGCGGTGCACATCAATGCCTTCAATTTTCCCTGCTGGGGCATGCTGGAAAAGCTGGCGCCGACCATTCTCGCGGGCGTGCCGGCAATCGTTAAGCCGGCGTCGAGTACTTCCTACCTTACCGAAGCGATCGTACGGCGCATCGTTGCATCCGGAATACTGCCGGAAGGTTCCATCCAGCTCATCTGCGGCAGTGTCGGGGACCTCTTCGATCACCTGACCAGCCAGGATACGGTGGCGTTTACCGGTTCGAAAAGCACTGCCGAGAAACTGCAGCAGCATCCGCGCGTCGTTTCACAGTCCGTGCGCTTCACCGCGGAGACCGATTCGCTCAACGCGTCGATCCTCGGGCCGGACGCGGTCCCGGGAACGCCCGAGTTCGACCTGTTCATCAACGAAGTCAAGCGCGAAATGATCAGCAAGGCGGGGCAGAAATGCACGGCCATCCGGCGCATCATCGCGCCCGCCTCCGTGAGCTCCGATCTCGTGCAGGCATTGTCGACGGCGCTCGGCAACGTGCGGATCGGCAACCCCTCGAGGGACGACGTGGACATGGGAGCGTTGGCGAGCCTCGGGCAGCGCAACGAGGTGCGAGCGCGAATCGCTGAGCTCGCTGTCGACGCCGAGATCGTTTTCGGCAACGAGGAAACGTTCCCGATCACCGATGCCGACGCAACGAAAGGGGCGTTCTTCATGCCCACGCTGCTGTACTGCCAACGTCCGCTTTCGTCCAGCGCGGTGCACTCTGTCGAAGCCTTCGGCCCGGTGAGCACGGTGCTGCCTTACGAAACTCTGGACGAGGCCATCGAGCTCGCAAAGCTCGGGGACGGGAGCCTGGCGGGATCGATCGTAACGAACGACAACGACGTCGCGCGCGAGCTGGTGCTCGGCGTCGCGCCGTATCACGGTCGCCTGCTCGTCATCAATCGCCATTGCGCAAAGGAATCGACCGGCCACGGTTCTCCCCTGCCCCATCTCGTGCACGGCGGCCCCGGCAGGGCTGGCGGCGGCGAGGAACTCGGCGGCATCCGCGGCGTGCTGCACTACATGCAACGCACGGCGCTGCAGGGCTCGCCGGAAACGTTGAGCGGAATCGGCCGCCGCTGGATCCGCGGCGCAGACGAAAGAACGTGCGGAGTGCACCCGTTCCGCAAAACGTTCGAGCAACTGCAAATCGGCGACACGGTCCACAGCGCGGCCCGCAAGATCACGCTCGAGGACATCGAGCATTTCGCGGAATTCACCGGCGACCACTTCTACGCCCACATGGACGAGGACGCGGCAAAAAAGAACCCCTTCTTCGAAGGTCGCGTCGCTCACGGCTACCTGATCGTCTCCTTCGCCGCCGGCCTGTTCGTCGACCCGGACTTCGGCCCCGTCCTCGCCAACTACGGCCTCGACGACTTGCGCTTCGCGAAACCCGTCAATCACGGCGACACGATCAAGGTGCGCCTGACCTGCAAGCAGAAAACCCTGCGCGAAGGCTCAGGCTACGGCGAAGTCCGCTGGGATACCGAAGTCACCAACCAGGATGACGAAATCGTCGCCAGCTACGACGTCCTCACCATGGTCGCCACTAACGACCAATGGGCCTCCGTCAACCACTGAGCCGCGATTCGCGTTATTCACGCTCGGCTTCGCGGGCATTGCCAGCCCTTAAGGCCGGTTTCGGGTGGGCTTAGTGGCGGATTTCGTGGAGCGACTGAAAAGGAACCCGCGGAGCTCGCCGGCCATCGACCGGAAAGACTTCAGCTCCCCGCAAAAACAGAGTGCTCTCGGCATGCGGGCCGTTTCGGCCTGGGTCGTGGTTGCTCGCGCTGTTAACCATGAGTCAAGTGCCATTGGGCCTAATCCCGGAACGGCAACGCCGTGTCCGTCTTGATCTCTTTCAGCACGATGTTCGACCTCACCTGCGACACCCCCGGCAAACGGAATATGAAATCGTCTAGAAACCGGTTGTAAGCCTCCATGTCCTCGACCACGACGCGCAGGTGAAAATCCGCCTCGCCGCTGGTCGCAAAACACTCGAGTACTTCCGGATGCCGCATCACCTCGGTGACGAAATTCTCCACGTTCTTCTGCTCGTGCCGCGCCAGCGACACCAGCGTCATGGATGACAACGAGAACCCCGCTTTTTTCGGATTGACCATCACCGCGTAGCGCTCGATAACGCCGGACTCCTCGAGGCTGCGGACTCTGCGCCAGCAGGCTGAACTGGACATGCCTGCCCTGGCGGCAAGCTGCTCCATCGTGAGCCGGCTGTCCTGTTGCAGGGCCTTTAAAATCACGCGGTCTTTGCGGTCGAGCATGCCTGCCACCAAAAGGACAATATCGCAATAAACTCCCGAAAAACGCCAGGAAATGGAATGAATCCTCGAAATGATACTCAAAATCGGGCTATTCTGGTATCCCGTTTCACCTCGCTTCTGCCATCATGTCGAACCGGCTGCCTAATCCGCGACCCCGGCTGGCCGGGAACGACGGGAGTGCTACATGGTCACCGCGACACCGCTTAGCCCTGCGAAATACGCCATCGATGCGTACGAGCTCGACGACCGCTACCGGCGCGAATCCGGCAGGGTTTTCCTGACGGGGACCCAGGCGCTGGTGCGCATTCCCCTGATGCAGCGCCGCATCGACCGCGCGGCAGGCTTGAACACCGCCGGTTTCATCAGTGGTTATCGAGGCTCCCCGCTCGCGGCGTACGACCTCGAACTGTGGCGGGCGAACAGGTTCCTGGCTGAAAGCAGCATCAGGTTTCTTCCGGCGGTCAACGAAGACCTTGCAGCCACCGCGATTCTCGGTACCCAGCAGGTCGAAGCCGACCCGGACAGGTCAGTCGATGGCGTGTTCGGCATCTGGTACGGCAAGGGACCGGGCGTGGATCGCGCCGGCGACGCGCTGAAACACGGCAATGCTTACGGAAGTTCGCCGCACGGCGGCGTGCTGGTGATAGCCGGCGACGATCACGGCTGCGTCTCGTCCTCGATGCCGCATCAGTCGGACGTCGCCTTTCTTAGCTGGTTCATGCCGAACCTGAATCCCGCGAATGTCGCGGAATACCTCGAGTACGGGCTTTACGGCATCGCCCTGTCGCGCTTCTCGGGCATGTGGGTCGGCTTCAAGGCGATTTCGGAAACGGTCGAGTCGGCGATGTCGATCGAGTTGCCTCCTGTGCCGAAGTTCGCCACGCCCGCGGACTTCGTCCCGCCGCGCGATGGTCTCCATATCCGCTGGCCGGACTACCCGGGTCCGCAAATCGAGGAGCGGATGGAAGCGAAGAAGGCTGCGGTACTCGCGTTCGCCGCGGCAAATCCGATCGACCGAAAGATATTCGACATGGCTGATGCCCGTTACGGCATCGTTACGACCGGTAAAGCGCATCTCGATACAATGGAAGCACTACGCCTCCTCGGCATCGATGACCGCGAAGCGCGCCTTCTCGGCATCGACGTGTACAAGGTCGGAATGGTGTGGCCGCTTGCGCACGACTCCGCGCTCGATTTCGTCAAGGACAAGCACGAAGTGCTGGTCGTGGAAGAGAAGCGCGGCATCATCGAGAGCCAGTTCAAGGAATACTTCTACGATTATCCCGGACGCAAGCCGAAACGGATGATCGGCAAGCAGGACGAGTTCGGGAACCGACTCGTGCCGTGGGTCGGCGAACTGTCTCCGATCCAGATTGCCGGGATTGTCGCCGAGCGCCTCGATGCCGCCATGCCTGGGCTGGACCTCACGGCGCGTGCCCGTACGTTGGCTTCGGGCGGCGCGAACGTGATCCGCGTGACCGGGGCGTCCCGCACTCCCTATTTCTGCTCCGGCTGCCCGCATAACACGTCCACGCGCCTGCCCGAAGGATCCAGGGCACTCGCCGGTATCGGCTGTCACTTCATGGCGAACTGGATGGAGCGGGACACGGATGGCCTCATCCAGATGGGCGGCGAGGGAATCAACTGGGTCACCCGCTCGATGTTCAACGGAGGCAGGCACGTATTCCAGAACCTGGGCGACGGCACGTTCTATCACTCCGGCTCGGTCGCGATCCGCCAGGCGATCGCGGCAAAGACGAACATCACCTACAAGATACTTTTCAACGACGCGGTAGCGATGACCGGCGGCCAGCCGGTCGATGGTCCATTGACCGTCGAGATGGTTGCGCACTTGGTACGGGCGGAAGGCGTGCAACGAATCGCCGTGGTCTCCGATGAACCGCAGAACTTCGAGACGATGAAGTTTCCGCCCGGCACGACCATTTCGCATCGGCGTGAGATGGACGCCATCCAGCGCGAATTGCGAGACATCCCAGGCGTCACCGTGTTGATCTACGCACAGATCTGCGCGACGGAAAAACGACGCCGTCGCAAACGCGGCACTCTCGAGGATCCGAAGAAATTCGCCGTCATCAACGACCTCGTGTGCGAAGGTTGCGGCGATTGTTCGATCGAGTCGAACTGCCTTTCCGTAGTACCGAAAGAGACGCCGTTTGGCCGCAAGCGGCAGATAGACCAAAACAGCTGCAACAAGGACTTCTCCTGCGTCAACGGCTTCTGCCCGAGCTTCATCACCGTCGAAGGCGGCGAAAGGTCGGCCGCAAAATCCGGCGACAGAAACCTACCTGGTGATTTCCCTGCCGGCAAACTCAATGCGCTCACGGCCCCCGCGTTGCCGGATCTGCGCCATGGATACGACCTGCTAGTGACCGGCGTCGGCGGCACCGGCGTCGTCACCGTCGGCGCAGTCATCACGATGGCGGCACACCTGGAGGGCAAAGGCGCGAGCGTGCTCGATTTCGCGGGATTCGCGCAGAAGTTCGGGCCGGTTCTGAGCTATATCCGACTTGCGCAAAGCCCGGGAGAGCTGAACCAGGTGCGCATCGACAAGGAGCGGGCCGATGCGCTGATCGGATGCGATCTCGTCGTCAGTTCCTCGCCGAAGGCATCCGGTACCTACCGCACCGGACACACCCGAGCGGTTCTCAATACCGCGGAAATGTCGACAGCGGATTTCGTCAGGTACCGGGACGCGAACCTCAGGGCTTCGGAGCGGCTGGATGCCATCGAACGCGTGGTCGGACGCCAGAACCTTTCGACAGTCGCAGCAAACGAGTTCGCGAGCCGCTTGCTGGGCAATACGATTTACGCCAACGTACTGATGCTCGGGTTTGCCTGGCAGAAGGGACTGGTGCCCGTGTCCCTCGACGCGTTGCAGAGGGCTCTCGAACTGAACGGCGTCGACGTGCAGAAGAATAAGGAGGCGTTCGGCTGGGGACGCATTGCCGCGGCCGATTCCTCGTACGTGGCGGCCATTGTCGACGGCGCATCCAGCGCATCATCGCAGGAGGAATCTCTCGACGCGATGATCAGGCGCCGCGTGGAATTCCTGCGCGACTACCAGGATCAGACTCTGGCGGACCGGTACTTGTCCCTCGTCAACAAGACACGCGAGAGAGAGCAGGCGCTGCGAAAAGCCGGGCACCTTCCCTTTACCGCGGCGGTTGCAAGAAGTTATTTCAAGACTCTCGCCTACAAGGACGAATACGAAGTGGCCAGGCTGCACGTCCACAGCGGATTTCTCGGCACCGTCAGGCAGGAGTTCGGAGAGAACGCCAGAATCCGCTTCCATCTCGCACCACCATTGCTGAGCACCGGCGTCGACGCCCGCGGTCGCCCGCGTAAGAAAGAATTCGGTGCCTGGATGATCCCGGCATTCCGGATCCTGGCCGGCCTGCGCAGGTTGCGCGGCACCCGGTTTGATGTCTTCGGCCGCACCGCCGAGCGCCGCATGGAGCGCGAGCTGATCGTCGATTTCGAAACGACCGTCGACAGCCTCCTGCAACGCCTCGACGCAGGCAACATCGAGCAGGCCGCGGAGATCGTCGAGCTGTACATGGAAATTCGCGGCTACGGCCCCGTCAAGGCAAACGCAGTCGCGGAGATTCGTCCGCAGATCGAGAAGTTGCTGCGCGATTTCCTGGAAGGACGACGAGAAGCGGCGTAGCCCGGAGTACTCGCGTAGTCCCGCATTATTCATGAACGGGTGGGCGTAGTGGTTGCGGTGCGTTTTGGCACCGCCGGCGGGGTGGCCTTTGGCGGAATGGCTCCCTTCGGTCCGCTTTATTTCCGCCAAAGGCC
>Ga0268386_10003638_pt1 | contig 11256 bp, 6 predicted proteins | sample RVTome_15_FD_200260 | JGI IMG/M metagenome (GOLD analysis project Ga0268386, IMG submission 200260) | Soil microbial communities from uranium-contaminated site in the Upper Colorado River Basin, Wyoming, United States - RVT150D86... ... | reverse complement strand
GCGAGGAGACCGGCGGTGTCGCGCCGCGCGATCGCCCGCTCGAGCCGCGCGCGGAAGGCGAAGAACGCGGGCTCTCGCGCCGCCTCGTCGACCGGAAGCACGATGGGCAGGCCGTCGGCGACCTGCCCGGCGTCGCGGGAGGCTCGTTCGACGACGCGGGAAGCCTCCCCGGCGCGGCCGGGCGCCTCCTCGGTGCGGTCGGGCGTCGCTCCGGGCATGTGGTGGAGCCCCGCGGCGAGCGCCACGAGACCGACCGCCGCCAGCCCGCGAGCCACCCTCAGCATCCCTTCTCCGGATCCGATCGCGCGTCCATGATCCGGGCTACCCGCGCGGCGGGCGACCGGTCCGGCCCCGGTGCTTTGACACCGCGCGCCGGCCGATCAAATAGTCACAACCTGACTTAAATGCGGAGAGGGGTCGGGGAGCCCGACGTCCCGCGAGGGATCGGATGACCGCCCCAACAAGACGTTCACCGGGACGATCCGGGCCGTAGGCAACGTGAGGGTTCCGCATGTACGCGGAATCGGACACGCGCTTCTTCCTCAAGCGGACGCCCTGGCGCTTCACGTTCACGAAGGACGACGCGGGCGAGGTGGTCGGGGTATCCGCGGACCTCGAGGGGACCGAGCGCACGGCGCGGAAGGTGAGCTAGCGGGGCCCGATCGGCGATGCCATGATGGATGGAGGCGCCGACGCAGTGGCGGTCCGCCCCTGGCCGTAGCGGACGGGCCGAAGCAGGAACCGAGGGGATCTCACCACGTGTCCGACAACGACTCCCCCGATCACCGCGAGCCCCGGCGGATCGGGCCGTACACGCTCCTCCGCACCCTCGGCGAAGGCGGGATGGGGGTCGTGTACGAGGCCACGCAGTCGGAGCCCATCCGGCGCCGCGTCGCCCTCAAGCTGATCCGCGGCGAGCTCTCGTCCCCCGAAATCACGGCGCGCTTCGAGGCCGAGCGCCAGGCGCTCGCCGTGATGGAGCATCCCGGGATAGCGAAGGTCCTGGACGCGGGCATGACGGAGGGCGGGACCCCCTACTTCGTCATGGAGTTCGTGGACGGCGTCCCGATCACCGAGTACGCCGACGCACGCTGCCTCTCGGTTCGGGAGCGGGTCCGACTCTTCCTCGGCGTGTGCGGCGCGGTCCGGCACGCGCACCAGAAGGGCGTGATCCACCGGGACCTCAAGCCGTCGAACGTCCTCGTCACGGAGCAGGCGGGCGAGGCCGCCCCGCGGGTGATCGACTTCGGGATCGCGAAGGCCGTCGGCATCACGCTGACCGAGAAGACGCTGGAGACCCGGCACATCGTGGGGACGCCCGCCTACATGAGCCCGGAGCAGGCGGAGGCCTCGCATCTCGATGTGGACACGCGCTCCGACATCTACTCGCTGGGCGTGATGCTGTACGAGCTGCTCTCGGGGCGCCTGCCCGTCGACCCCGACGAGCTCGGGCTCCTCCGCTTCCTGGCCAGCCTCGTGGCCCGCGACACGGCCCCGCCCACGCCGAGCGCGAGGGTCGCGGAGCCGGGCCCGCTGGGACCGGAAGTGGCCGCGCGCCGGGCGACGGATCGGGCGGGGCTGCGTCGCGATCTGAAGGGCGACCTGGACTGGATCGTCATGAAGGCGCTCGAGGCGGACCGGGAGCGGCGCTACGAGACGGTGAACGCCCTCGCCCTCGACCTCGAGCGCTACCTGCGGGACGAGCCCGTCTTCGCCCGTCCGCCGTCGACCGGGTACCGGGTCCGGAAGTTCGCGCGACGGAACCGCGCGGCCGTGACCGCCGCCGCGTTCGCCGTCCTGGCGCTCGTGGCGGGTCTCGTCGCGTCGGCCGTCGGGCTCCTCCAGGCACGCGACGAGCGGGACCGCGCCAACCGGGAGCTGGCCAAGGCGGAGGGGGTGAACCGGTTCATGCAGGAGTGGATCCTGTCCTCCGACCCGGTCGAGGGGCTGGGACCCGACGCCAGCGTGCTCGAGGCCCTCGACTACTCCTCCTCGTACATCGACACCGTCCTCGCCGGTCCGGAGATGGTCCCGGAGGTCGAAGCCTCGATCCGCGACGCCATCGGCTGGTCGTACTTCAAGCTCGGACAGGCGTCCAGGGCCACGTCCTTCCTGGAGCGGGCGCTCGCGACGCGCCGCGAGATCCTGGGAGACGAGGCCGAGGAGACCGCGCAGAGCTCGATGCGGCTCGGCCAGGCGTACGCCGAGCTCGGACGCTTCGACGAAGCCGACTCGCTGTTCGTGGCCGCTCGGCGCGCGCTGAGCGCCGCCATGGGCGACGAGCACGAGGCCGTGGCGCACCCGATCAAGCACCGCGGCGCGCTGATGAGGGAGCTCGGGCGGAACGACGAGGCCAGGGCGCTGTTGGCCGAGGCGCTGGAGCGCTTCACCCGGGTCGATTCCTCGAGCCTCGAGACCGCCGAATTGCTCGGCCATCTGGGCACGCTCGACTACCAGGAGGAGGCGTTCGAATCCGCACGGGACCGCTTCGCCCGCCAGCTCTCGATCCGCGGGCGGAGCCTCGAGGCCTCGCACCCGCTCGTCCTCGAATCGCGGAACAACCTGGCCGCGGCCCTCGAGCAGCTCGGCGACGCCGAGAGCGCGGAGGGAGAGTACCGCGCCGTGATCGCGGCGCTGGAGGCGGCCGGTCAGGGTCGCGAGACCGACATCACGCCGACGATGGGGAACCTCGCGCTCCTCCTCGAGCAGCGTGGCGAGAACGAGGAGGCGGAGACGCTCTACCGCACCGCGCTCGAGATCCGCGACGAGAAGTTGCCGCGGCCCCACGAGGAGCGCGCCGGCGCGCGGGTCAACTACGGCGTGTTCCTGTGCTTCCAGGAGCGATTCGACGCCGGCGCGGGGCTGTTGCGCGAGGCCGTCCAGGAGCTCGAAGCCTACTTCGGCGGACCCCACTGGGCGTCCGGGAACGCGACCTATTGGCTCGGGGACTGCTTGGTCCGCGCGGGGGACGTGGAGGAGGGCGAGCGACTCCTGGTCCAGGCTCTGTCGGTCCTGACCGAGACCCTGGGCGAGGACCACGCCCGGACGGTGCGTGCGCGAGACCGTCTGGCGGAGCTCTACGAGACGCGGGGGCGACCCGAGGAGGCCGAGAACTATGGTGGAGGCCGGAGCGCCGATGGGACGCCGTTCGGCGGACGCGCGCGTCACCCCGAACAGCGCCCGGCGCTAGCGGTCTCGCCCCGGGCCCGGCTCAGGGCTCCAACGGCCACGGGGAGCCCTGGCCGTCGGGCGGGCGACGGACGAGCACCCGCCGCAGGATTCCCGGGTACATCAGGACCGACGGGGGCTCGAGCAGGCTCAGCACCTCGAAGAACCTCCGGCACACGACCCGATCCGCGGACGCGACCGCGTGCACGCGCTCGAAGTACCGGTTCATCACGCGCGACGCCGGGGATCGGTGCCCCTCGACCGCGGGGAAGCGGAGATCCTCCCCCGTCGCGATGAGCCAGGGGACGTCGATCAGCGGGCCCGCGAGATCGTAGAACCGCCGGGTGAGACCCTCGAGCCCGCCCGCGAGCGCGTCGTCGAGCGCGCGGGCCTCCTGCGCGGCCACGGACATCCCCTGCCCGTAGATCGGATTGAAGCTGCACGCCGCATCGCCGAGCACGAGGAAGCCGTCGGGGAAGGGGTGCATGCGCTCGTAGCGTCGCCGCTGGTTGGCCGGGAAGCGATAGGTCGCGGTGTCGGTGAGCGGGCGGGTCGAGGTCACGAGGTCGCGGACCGCAGGCACCGGGAGGCTCGCGGCGAAGGCGAGCCACTCCGGCTCGGCCGTGGGCGGGTGGTCGCCGAGGACGCCGGCCAGCGTGACGACCCAGCGGTTTCCCTCCGCGGCGAGCACGGCGGCCAGACGGGTCCCCGTGGGGGGCGTCCCGGAGATGACGCCGCCCAGCGTGTCGAAGAAGTCTCCCGGACGCCGCTCGAAGGTCCGCGTCGCGTACCCGACGTCCACCTTGACGAGCGACTCTTCGGGAGGGCCGTATCCCCACTCCGCGAGCCACTTCGGCGCCCGGGAGCCCCTCCCGCTCGCGTCCACGACCACATCGGCCTCCACCGTGTCCCGCGCGTCGTCGTCCCGCGAGCGCACGTCGAGCCCCACGACCCGGCGCGCGCGCGCGTCGTAGCGCGGGCTCAGCCCGTCGGTGCGCTCGAGGAAGGTCACGCTGGGAAGGGCCTTCACCCGCCGCCGGACGGCCGCCTCGAGGCAGGGCCGGCTCACCGTCATCCCGCGGATCCCGGTGTCGTGCCGGCACTTCCAGCGGCCGAACAGGAACCAGAGGAAATCCCCCACGACATCCCCGCGCGGCGCCCCGAGCCCCTCGAGTTCGTCCATCATGCCCGGAAAGAAGCCGTCGAGGAGGCGGTACCCGCTCGCCAGCAGCCCGTGCGCGTGGGCGGCCTGCGGCACGCCCCGGCGTGGCTCCGCGGCGTCGGGGAGCGTGTCCCGCTCCACGATCGTGACGCGACCGACGTGGTCGCTCAGCACCCGGGCGGCGAGCAGCCCGCTCATGCTGGCGCCGAGGACGACGGCGGAGGAGGATGGTGTGGACATTCGTGGCGCTCCCGGAGGGCGGATGCGGGCCACGTTAAGGGGGCGTCGGGTTCGGGGCCAACCTCGGGAGGGACGCCGATGACGCTCCTCGCCATCCTGACCCTGTTCGGCGCCGCGGTGATCGGCGGGGTGTTCTTCGCGTTCTCGAGCTTCGTGATGCGGGCGCTCGCGCGCGTGCCCGCCACTGCCGGGCTGTCGGCCATGCAGTCGATCAACGTCACGGTGATGAACCCGCTGTTCATGGGGGCCTTCTTGGGGACGGCGGCGACCTCGCTCGGCGTAATCGCGGTGGGGATCGCGCGCCGGGAGGATCCGGGCGCGGGCTGGCTCATCGCGGGGGGCGCGCTCTACCTGATCGGCACCTTCTTTGTCACGATGCGCTGCAACGTGCCGCTCAACGACGCGCTCGCGAAGCTGGCCCCCGAGGACCCCGGAGCCGCGGGCGCATGGACGGCGTACGTCGAACGCTGGACGAGGTGGAACCACGTGCGCACGGCGGCGGCGCTGCTGGCCGTGCTCGCGCTGGTCGCGGGGCTCCTGCAAGCCGCCGGCGCGGCTCCGTGAGCGGACCCCGGCTATGAGCGCCGGCGCGGGCGCCGGCGCTCACGCCCGAACGGTCGCCCGGCCGCCGGAGGTCAGGACCCTACACGGCCACCCAGGGCCCGGTACACCGACACCAGCCATCCCGTGGCCTCGCTGCGACCCGCGGCCAGCAGGTCCTGCGCCTCGAGCAGTCGCCGCTCGGCATCCAGCACCTCCAGGAAGTCCGTCCCCCCCTCCTCGAAGCGCAGGCGCGCCAGCTCGGTCGCGCGCGCGCTCGCCGCCGCGGCGTCCTCGAGGTGCCGGAGCCGCTCCCGCGCGTTCCCGTACGCGGCGAGCGACGTCTCCGCCTCTTCCAGGGCGCGGAGGATCGTCTGCTCGTAGCGGGCCGCGGCCCGGGTTTCGGCGGCGCGCGCCCGGTCGACGCGCGTCTTCACCCGCCCGAGGTCGAACAGCGGCCACGAGAGCACCGGCCCGACCGCGTAGCGGGCGGTGCCGGAGTTCACCAGGCCGTCCAGCTCGCCGCCCGTATAGCCGGCCACGGCGTCGATCGACAGGCGGGGCAGGTAGTCGGCCCGCGCCGCGCCCACGAACGCGTCCTGGGCGGCGACCTGGCGCTCCGCGCTCCGCACGTCGGGTCGCCGGCGGGCGATGAACGCGAGGTCCTCCACCTCGAGCTCGGGAAGGGTCGGGTCGGACCCCATCGCCGTCGAGAGCTCTCCTTCGACCGCGGCGGGCGCCCGTCCGAGCAGCACGCCGATCCGGTGACGCGCGGCCGCCACGCCGGTCTCGAACGACGGGATGGCCGCCAGCGTCGAGCTGAGCTGCGCCCGCGCGCGCTCGGTGTCGAGCGCGGTGCCGCTTCCGAGCTCCAGGCGGTCGAGGGTCAGGCCCAGCGTGCGGCGCTGGTTTTCCGCGTTCCGCCGCGCGACGGCGAGGCGATCCTGCGCGCCGCGCAGGTCGTAATAGGCCCGGGCCACCTCGGCCGCGAGGAGGATCCGGAGGTCCTCGGTGTCGCGGCGGGCCGACTCGACGAGGGCGCTCCGCCCCTCGAGCGAATGCCGGAGCCGGCCGAACACGTCGAGCTCCCACGACATCTCGACGCCCGCGTCCCATACGCTCTGGTCGGGGAGGCTGCCCGGCGCGCCCGGGAGCGAGAGGCTCGACAACCGCTGCCGGCTGTAGCCGGCGCTCGCCGTCACGCGGGGCGCCAGGTCCAGCGCGGCCTCGCTGCGCGTCGAGCGCGCCTCCCGCACGCGCGCCTCGGCGGCGCGCAGGTCGTGGTTGGCGTCCAGGGCCCGGACGATCAGTCGCTCGAGGGTCGGGTCGCCCATCGAACGCCAGAAGGCGACCGGCGAGGTCTCCGAGGCGGCCTCCGGCTCCTGCGCCGGGGCGGGTGCCGTGGAGACCAGCGTCGCGAGCGCCAGCATGGGCGCCGCCGCCACGACCCGCCGCCGGCCGGCTCCGGTCCGCGATGCCCCGGCAGGCCGCGCGTCACGCGACCCGCTGGAGTCTTTCAGCAGCCCGCTACGCATACGCGGGCTCGAGCGCGCCGGCGCCCGCCTCCTCGGACGCCGCGTCGCCTTCCACGACGGGGCCTCGCTCCGCGGCGATGAGGGAATAGAACACCGGCACGATGAACAGGGTGAACAGCGTACCGACGACCATGCCCGACACGAGCACGGTGCCGATCGAGTTGCGCGCCGCCGAGCCGGGCCCGGAGACGAAGACGAGCGGCAGGTGTCCGAACACGGTCGCCGCCGAGGTCATGAGCACGGGCCGGAGCCGGGTGAGCGAGGCTTCGCGCAGCGCGTCGAGCTTGGCGAGCCCCCGTTCCTGGAGCGTGTTGGCGAATTCCACGATGAGTATGCCGTTCTTCGCGATCAGCCCGACGAGCGTGATGAGGCCGACCTGCGAGTAGATGTTGATGGTCGTCAGGTCCAGGTAGCTGAACACGAGCGCGCCCGAGATCGCGAGCGGCACCGACCCCAGCAGCACGATCAACGGGTCCCGGAAGCTCCTGAACTGGGCCGAGAGCACCAGGTAGATGAGGAGGACGGCGAAGCCGAGCGTCCCCGTGAGCGCGCTGCCCTCGAGACGGATCTGGCGCGACTCGCCCGCGTAATCGAGCACGACGCCCGGACCGACGGCCGCCCTGGCGGCCTCCTCGAGCACGCGCAGGCCCTCCTCTTTCGTGACGCCGGGCTGCACGCCGCCGACCACCCGCACCGCGTCGCGTTGCTGGAAGCGGGTCAGGCTGCGCGGCGCCGTGCTCGACTCGATCCGCGTGAACGTGGAGACCGGGACGAGGTCGCCCGCCGGAGTGCGGATCTTCAGGTCGAGGAGCGGTCCCACGGTGGCCCGATCCTCCAGGGCGAGCTGCGGGATGACCTTGTAGCTCCTGTCGAAGTAGTTGAAGCGATTCACGTACGCGCCGCCCAGGAGCGTCCCGAGCTCCCGGCCGACACTGGCCAGATCGAGCCCGAGATCCGCGATGCGCTCGCGATCGATGACCACGCGTGCCTCCGGGAGGTCGAGCTTGAGATCGGTGTCCACGTACAGGAACTTCCCGCTCTGCCAGCCGGCCTGGAGGATGGCGCCGACCGTCTCGAGCATCTGCTCGGGCGGCGCGTCGCTCTGGAGCACCAGCTCGACGTCGTACTGACCGGGGGTCGGGAGCGGCGGGTCGAGTCTCGGCAGGACACGGAGGTCCGGTATCCGAGAGACCGCGCCGTACACCTCGCCGTACATCTCCTCCGTCGAGCGCTCGCGCTCGTGCCAGTCCTTCGCGACCAGGCCGCCGAAGCCGCCCCAGGACGCGGAGAGCGACCACATGAACTCCGCCTCCGGGAACGCGGTGATCGCATCCACCACCTTGAGCGACGCACGGTTGACCGCGGCGAGCGAGGCGTCGGGCGAGGCCTCCATGAACAGGAAGATGTGGCTCTGGTCCTCGACCGGAGCGAGCTCCCTGCGCGACCCGTCGTACAGGGGCCACGCGGCGGCCGTGACGAGCAACGCGGCGACGACGATCGCCCCACGCATCGAGAGAGCCCCCTCGAGCATCGCCGCGTACCGCCGCCGGACGACGTCGAACCCGCGGTTCACGAGGTTCGTGAGCCGCCCCTGCTTCCCGGAGGGGTGCAGGAAGCGCGAGCTCATCACCGGCGAGAGGGTCACGGCCACGATGCCGGAGACGACCACTGCGGCGGCCAGCGTGATGGCGAACTCGAGGAACAGCGAGCCCGTGAGACCGCCCTGGAATCCGATCGGGGTGTAGACCGCGGCCAGCGTCACCGTCATGGCGATGACGGGCCGGATCAGCTCGCGCGTCCCGGCCAGGGCGGCCTCGATCCGCGATTTGCCGAGACGCACGTGCCGCTCGATGTTCTCGACGACGACGATCGCGTCATCCACGACGAGCCCCACCGAGAGCACGATCGCCAGGATGGTCAGCAGGTTCAGGCTGAACCCGAAAGCCAGCATCACGATCGCCGCGCCGATGAGCGAAGTCGGCATCGCGACCAGAGGCACGATCGCGGTGCGCACGGACCCGAGGAACAGGAAGACGACCAGCGCGACGATCAGCATCGTCTCCGCCAGCGTCTTCGTGATCTCCTTGAGCGCGTCCTGCATGAACACGGTGCCGTCGTAGGCCATCTGCATGTCGATGTCCGCCGGCAGCGTGGGTCGGATGCGGTCCATCTCCTCGTAGAGCCGGTGCGCCACCTCGATCTCGTTCGAGCCGACGAGAGGCCAGATTCCGAGGTAGACGGCTTCATCGTGGTTGTATTTCGCGACCATGTCCGCTTCCTCGGCGCCGAGCTCGACGCGCGCGACATCGCTCAGCCGGACGATCGCCCCGTCCCGCTCGGCGACGACCAGGTCCGCGAACTCCAGCTCCGAGCGCAGATCCGTGTTGGCGAGCAGGTTGATCTGGACCAGATCTCCCTTGGTCTGGCCGACCGCGGCGAGGTAGTTGTTGCGCTGGAGCGCCGCCTGGACGTCGCCCGGCGCGAGGTTCAGGGCCGCGAGCCGGTCGGGGTCGATCCAGACACGCATCGCGAGCTGGCGGCCACCCTCGATCGACACGCGTTGCACGCCCTGGAGGGTGGACAGCTGCGGCTGCATGGAGCGCACGAGCCAGTCCGTCACCGCGGGCCCGCTACGCTCGGACGACGTGAAGCTCAGGTAGAAGGTCGCGTACGGCCGGTCGGCCCGCTGGATCTCGACGGCCGGTGGCTCGGCGTCCGGCGGGAGCTCCGAGCGGACCTGTTGGAGCCGGGCCGTGACCTCGGCGAGCGCCGCCGTGCTCGAGTGGTCGAGCTTGAGCCGCACGGTGACCGTGCTCACGCCGGCCCGGCTCGCCGACTCCACGTGATCGATGCCGCCGATCGACGACACGGCCCGTTCGATGGGCGTGGTGAGGAAGCCCCGCACGGTCTCGGCGCTCGCGCCGTAGTAGACCGTGGTGATGACGATCGACGAGCTCTCGATCTGCGGATACTGCTGTACCGGCAGGCTGGTCAGCGCCCGCCACCCGACCAGCACGATGACCAGGTTGACGACGACCGCCAGCACGGGGTGCCTGATGAACGTGTCCGTGAAGGAGCGCATGGCGGTCAGCTCCCTCCTGCGGCGCGCGACCCCGCCGCCCCCGCGACATGGACCAGCGAGGAGTCGCGCAGCTTGAACGACCCGGAGGCCGCGACCCGATCGCCGACCTCGAGCCCGGCCAGGATCACGACGTCGTTACCCACGAGCGGGCCCGCCTGGACCGGACGCACCTGCGCCCTGACCCGGCCTCCCTCGCCCGTCTCGAGCGCGAACACGTGGTCCCCCGCCGGACCCTTCCGGAGCGCGCTGGCGGGAACCACCACCGCCGTCCGGGTCGCGCCCACGGGCACGCGCACGCGTACCGAGGCGCCGGGCCTGACCACGCCTCCGACGCCATCGAGGCGCGCCCGCACCATCGCGTTCCGCGTGGTCGGATCGATGCGTGCGTCGACGGCCACGATGCGCCCCGTGAGCGCGGCGCCGCCCTCCTGGCCGGCGAACACCTCGACGGAGTCGGCCGGCCCCAGCCCCGCCGCCACGTCCTGCGCCACGGCGAAGTCCACGTGCACCGCATCGTCCACGCCCTGGAGCGTGGTGACCGGCGTCCCGGCGTCGAGGAACTGGCCGGGGTGTACGTCGGCGATGCCCACACGTGCGCGGAAGGGCGCCCGGATCGTCTTGCGCTCGATGACGGCGCGCAGGCGCTCGATCTCCGCGATGGCGATCTCCCGCTCCGCGCGCGCGTTGTCGAGATCGATCGCGGACACGGCGCGTCGCTCGGCCATGCGCTCGACGCGGGCCAGCGTCGTCCCGGCGAGCGCGGCGCGCGCCTGGAGCGCCCTGAGCTCCGCCTCCTCGACGGAGACATCGAGCGCCACCAGCACGGTACCCGCGCCGACGATGCTCCCCGGCTCGAGCCGCACCGAGCGCACCGTCCCGGCGAGCTCGTTGCGGAGCGAGACCGAGCGCGTCGCGAGGACGGTGCCGATGGAGGTCGTCGTGGCGCGGTGCTCGTACGCCGACGCGACCGCCGCGGTCACCACCTCCACCGGCCCCGGCGTGTTCGCGGCCGCCGCCTCCGCTCCCACCGCGCTCGCCTGCTTCCACGCCGCGAGCGCCAACCCGATTCCCACGATCGTCGCGAGCAGCGCCGCCGACCGGATCGCCCCTCCGGAACCACCAGGATTGAACCGCCTCATATCCGTCGACCTCCGATTTCGCTCTCTGGACTCAGGCCCTTGGATCCGTTGAACCGTCCCACCCCGCCGGCCGTGAAATCCGACGCCCGTAACGAGTTCGTGACGTCGGTCGCGGTCATCCCGTGGTCGGGCGAGCCTCGCCCCTTTAGACAGGTTCCCCGAATCCGCGGGCTCACGGGCGTCCGCGCGCCATGCGTCGTCCTCCACTTGCCAGCCGAGCCCGCCACCGGCCACTTGAGCGATACCGCCCTCGGCGAGGACCGGCTTCGATCCCGACCCAGGAGACCCGTCATGCCCTCGTCCCTGATCCCCTCCTTCTTCTACCGCGACGCTCCGCGCGCCATCGATTGGCTGTGCGATGCGTTCGGTCTCGAGCGCCATCTCGTCGTC
>Ga0268386_10003637_pt1 | contig 11258 bp, 10 predicted proteins | sample RVTome_15_FD_200260 | JGI IMG/M metagenome (GOLD analysis project Ga0268386, IMG submission 200260) | Soil microbial communities from uranium-contaminated site in the Upper Colorado River Basin, Wyoming, United States - RVT150D86... ... | reverse complement strand
TGACGGCCCGCGGCACCACGCGAATCTCGCTCGTTCTCGCCATCGCAGGAGCGCTGATGATCACCACAGCCATCCTGGAGCGCGCGGTCCGCACGGCGTACGACGACTCGCTCCCCAGGTTCAATCGATCGCGGCCCGAGTTGCCGGACTGGCCGCGCAAAACGCCGAAGGGACTCTTCGCATGAATGCCACCCCCACGACGCAGCCGTTCCCCTGCCCGTTCTGCCAGTCGTCGCGCGTGGTGCTGCTGGGCGGCGGGCTGGTGTTCCTGCATTACGAATGCGCCGAATGCGCCGAGGTCTGGACGGCCATGGCCGCCAGGACCCCGTCAGTCGTTCGCCCCAAGTCGGCCGCGCCCAGGTTGACGTTGCACGTCACGCGCAAGGAAAAACTCTGGCCCAATTGAGTGTTCTGCCGGCGCACGGCCCAGGTGTGTGCCATTTTCGGACTTCCTGGTACATTTGTTCCAGACCAAGAATTGCGAGCTAAGATCAAGAGCCGCATAGGCTAATCGGGATCTTACGCTCCTGTTGTGTCCCGTCGCGGAACATCACCCGCGTGATTACAAGTCTGCTCTTTCCTGCAAAGTCTTTCACCGCACGGATTTAAGCGAAGCGGCCGAGCTGGCTCCGCCCTTGCCTTAGAAGGGGGCGGAGCGCCCTTCCTCCCCCGGGGGTCGCTCCAGACGGAGCAGCCATGTTCAGCGTGTCCGAACGCCCGCAATTCGAGGAACTCCCCGGCGGAGAGCCGATCATCGTCGCCGCTTCGCCGGGCATGCTGGAAGTCCAGTCGATGGCCCGCCGGGCGGCCGTCGGTGAATCGAAGGTGCTCATCACCGGCGAAAGCGGTGTCGGCAAGGACCTGATCGCCCGGACCGTGCACGTCCGGTCCCCGCGAGCGAGCGGACCGTTCGTGGCGGTCAACTGCGCGGGCCTGACCGAGACCCTCCTCGAATCGGAGCTGTTCGGACACGTCAAGGGCAGCTTCACCGGCGCGTACCGTGACAAGCCGGGCAAGCTGCAGCTGGCCCATCGCGGCACGCTCTTCCTCGACGAAGTCGGCGAGATGAGCCTGCGCATGCAGGCGCTGCTCCTCCGCTTTCTCGAGACCGGCGAGATTCAATCCGTGGGCGCGCACCAGGCGTCGGCCGTGGCCAACGTGCGCGTCGTGGCGGCGACGAACCGCAATCTCGCCGAGCGCGTCGCGGCCGGAGAGTTCCGCGAGGATCTGCTCTACCGGCTGCGCGTCATCCACATTCACGTGCCGCCCCTGCGCGAGCGCCGCGAGGACGTGCCGCTCCTCATCGACTACCTCCTCAAGCGATCGGGCCGCGCCGTGCGGATGTCGGACGAATCGATGCAGATCCTGACGCGCTACCGCTGGCCGGGCAACGTGCGCGAGCTGCAGAATGTCGTCGAACAGGCCATCTGGTTCGCCGAAGGCGGCGTGATCGAGCGCGATCACCTGCCGCGCAGCGTCAAAACGGCTGGCGATGCGCTGCTTCCCGCACGGGAACGCCGCCGGCAGGTCGCCGACGACCTGTACGACGCGCTCGTCTCCGGCGGGTATTCGTTCTGGGAGCACATCCATCCGATCTTCCTGGCGCGCGACATCACGCGGCACGACATCCGCGAGCTGGTGATCCGCGGCCTCCGGACGACGCATGGGAACTACCGGGCGCTGCTGCGGCTCTTCGGGATGCCGCACACCGACTACAAGCGGTTCCACAACTTCCTGATGACGCACGGGTGCAAGGTGGATTACCGGGCCTTCCGGCAGGGGAACGAGCCGGCGCGCCAGCCGCGCATCCTGCTGCCGCCGCTCAAGGCCGTGCCGGGCGTCCAGATGCCAACGGACTCCGATGCGGTGGCACAAGCGGTCTCGCCGCGGCGGTAAACGACCGCTGTACGGATCAACACCCCCACGCGGTCGTATAGACGCGTGGAGGTGTTGAAGTCGTCAGGTAACGCGCCGGATGTTCAGTTCGACGGCATCCGCTTGCGGCGCGCGCGGGCGGCCAGTCCGAGCGCCGCCATGCCTAACAGCAGCAGCATCGCAGGCTCGGGCACTGTCTGCAGATGGACGTTGTCGAGCAGCGCGCCGATGTTGTCGCCACCAATGACCGGCTCGTTCTGGAAAGCGAAGAAAATGGCCCCGCCCGAGAGCAGCGTGAAGGGGTAGCTGAATGTCGTGAACGGATCCGTCCCACCCATCGTGATGCTGTCCAAAACGAACACGCCTGGACCGAGCAGCGCGAAGAGGACGGTCTCGTCGGTGGCGTTGCGGTTGTTGCCGGCAAGATCGAACGACAGGCTGTAGATTCCGGCCGGTAGCACAAGGGGATCGGCCAGCATCAAGCCCGCGTCCAACGTGCTCCCATCGAGGTCCACGTACAACCCGTTGCCCGGCGCTACATCGAACAGCGGCGCCCCGACCCCGGTAAAGCCGATGAGATCGACCGTTCCTGCGCTGACGCTGAAGTTGGCAAAGCCGGAATAGTTGAGCAGCCCGACGCCGCCGTTCTCGCTGTCGAAGTTGTCGAACAGGATGGTCGCAGCGCCAGCGCTCCGTGGCGCGAGGACCGCGAGTACCGCGACGAGCAACAGGACCGATCGTTTCATGACTCCCTCCAGGGGACCCGTACGGATGATCCGGGCATGCGAATACCCGGTGGACCTGGAGTCGCAGAGGCATAAGACGGGCCGCGCCCAAGTCCTCGAAACGTTGGGAGAATGACAAGGCCTTTGGGAAAAGTCAGCGCAACAGTGGTTTTTGGTCTGCTTTTCCCAGGTGCAGGAGTGCTCGAATTTTGGATCGGCGACCGCCTAAATTCCGTCGCCGTTTGGGAAGAGACGGGTATCCCAGCGCTGATAGGCCTCAGCGACGCCACGGCACCAGGAGTCCAGGAATCGGACGATCGCGCGAATCAGCATACGTGAACCCGTCGCATAGACCGGCAGCAAACGAAACGCCAGGCCTGATCCTACCGTTTTCGAGGAAAATCGCGCGCAGCGTCCTCGAAGTCGCCGCCCTGGGGGACAAGACACGCGCGCTCAGGAGACTGCTTCTCGCCCGACGCGGCGCTGATGAGCCGACTGGCCGGGCGGACAAGCAATCACCCCGCAGCCACGCCATCCCGGACGTGTGCTGCGGGGTGATGCCCTCGGGGAGGGACTTGATGGAACCGGCGCTCCCCCGGCATCCCGGATTAAGCCGATCGACGACGCAGACGGCGAGCGGCTGCGAGTAGACCCAGACCCAACAACAGCAACCCGGCCGGCTCCGGAACCTCGCCTTCATTCTGGCGCACGTAGGCGCTGATGTGAGAGAGGCCGGTCAGGCCTCTGAAGTTATTCAGATTGATGAACGGCGAAACGTACGACCCTTCAGTCGCGCCGAAGGCGATGAGATAGGCGAGAAACCCACCGGGCTGGTGCGCCTGGCCGCCCTTGAGCACAAGCATCAGATGCGTGATTCCGCCATCGGTCCAGCTATCGTCGTCGACGAACCACTCGCCCGAGAGACCATCCCCGTCACCCCCAAAACCGATATCGGTGTCGATCGCATCCGGGTTCGTCCCGATCGCTTTTCCGGCAAACAGCCAGTCGTCGAATCCAAACAGTTCGTCGATGTTGACTTGATAACCCGTGTTCTGCAGGAAGTCGTTGTGATCTCCGCCAATCTCACAGGCAGTGCTCGGTGTCACGGCGCCCGCATACGGAGGTGGACACACGATCCCTGACGCGTCCGCCGGCACGGTGCTCGCGCAGATCACGCCGGCCGTCATAACTCCCTTGAGACTCCACCGAACACATCGCCACATTTTCGTCAGTCCTCGCTCGGCACACCGTAACGCGTGCGCCGCCTGAGCAGTAGCACGGGGTGTGCCGCACAGAAGAGCTCGAATCACGGGGCAATTCCGGTGCTGTACGCGCGGCACTCCTCCCCGGAGGCGACTTTTGTCGGAACGCGTTTACGGCAGGGCTACACAAGTCTGGCGGCAGGCAGACAGGGACGCCCGCGCGAGGGCCGGAGTAGTCAGGGGGCCAGCAGCCGATTGCGCAGAACACTGACCTTCCGGAGTGAGTCGATGCGGCTGAACCCGCTCTGCTCGAGGCGCGCGACCATGGCTCCGCGCAGGTCCGCGGAGCAATACTCCGGATGCTCCTCCAGCACGATCACTTGCACGCGTCGCGTCAGGAGCGCGCCTTCGTGATTGACCAGTTCGATTTCGGCGCCTTCGATATCGCAGATGAGCGTGCAGCGTTCGAACGAGTACCTCGCGAGCAGATCGTGTAACTGCACGACAGGCACGTCGCCGGTCTCCACTGGATCGGTCTGCGACGCAAGCAGATCGCTCGTGGTGCTCAGAGCCACGTGCTTTCTGCCGTAGGCGATAGCGCCGTGGACCAGCGTGAACGACCCGCCATTCAACGCCCTGTTGCGCGCGAGAAGCGGCAGCATCAAGCGGTTTGCCTCAACCACCACGTGCCGCTCCGGCTGATCGAGCCGCTTGTTCACGATGCAGGCGACAACGCCCATGCCGCCGCCGAGCTCGATGACAGGCAGGCTGGGATCCAGATGTTTCCGCAGAAGCTCACGCTCCGTCCGCTCGTATCGGCCGTACAGCAGGCGGGACTTGAGCGGGTCGCTGATGAGCGGAGAATCAATGCCGAACCGGCATTCTTCCACTCGCACCGTGCCCAACCTGGAAGCGATTCGGCCGACCCACGCCCGATCGCGGACTGCCCAGCGCTTGAGCCGGCGCCGGAGGCGCGTCAGGCTCACGCGGGACTTGATGCGCTGCACCAGCATCAGCGTGCCGTGGGCAACGCCGCGTCGAGCACCGCAGCGATCCGCTCGGCCGCGTGCCCGTCCCAGAGCGGCGGGATCCGGCGTACGGCCGGCCGTTCTCGCAGCCGTCGCCACGCGTCGAGAATGCTGTCCGGCGCGGTGCCGGCCAGGATATTGGTGCCGTCGGTGACGGTGACCGGGCGTTCCGTGTTGTTTCGAAGCGTGAGGCACGGCACGCCGAGTATGGTCGTCTCCTCCTGAATGCCGCCGGAATCCGTGAGCACGACCGCGCTTTCCTGCATGAGCCCGATGAAGTCCAGATAGCCGAGCGGCTCGAGAAGCGTGAGGCGTCCCTCAGCCGACAGCTTTCGTGCGACCGGCGAGGCCATCAGCGTGCGCCGGGTGCGCGGGTGGACCGGAAACAGCAGTGGAACGTCCCGAGCGATCACGTCGATGGCGGCCAACAGGCCCTCGAGCGCATCCGTCCGATCTACGTTCGACGGGCGATGGAGCGTCATCAGCCCATAGTGACCGTTCAATGCATGCTTGCGCGGTACGTCCGCCGCGCGAGCACGCTCCCGGTGCGTCAGGAGCGTATCGATCATGACGTTGCCCACGAAGTGAATCTTCTCCGGCGGGATGCCTTCCCTGCGCAGGTTCTCTTCCGCCGATGCCTCTGTCGTGAAGAGAAACTCGGAGATCTGATCGGTCAGCAGCCGGTTGATCTCCTCCGGCATGCTCCGATCGAAACTGCGCAATCCAGCCTCGACGTGCGCGACCGGGACGCCGAGCTTGACCGCGACGAGCGCGCACGCGATCGTGGAATTCACGTCACCCACGACGATCACGAGTTGAGGTGCGACATCGAGCACTACCGGCTCGAAGGCCGCCATGATCGCCGCCGTCTGTGCCCCATGAGATCCCGAGCCGACATTGAGATCCACCGCCGGCCGCGGCATTCCGAGTTCCTCGAAGAACACGTGAGACATCGCCTCGTCATAGTGCTGGCCGGTATGCACCAGCGTCGTGGCGAATCGGTCGGGCCTCTGGCCGAGCGCACGCACGATGGGCGCCATCTTCATGAAGTTCGGGCGTGCGCCCACGACGCAGAGGATCCGGCGGGAGGACATGCCCGTCAGGATAGCAGGAGATCTCGTCATCCGGGCCCGCCTGGCACCGCCGATCACGAGACGAGGCGGATTGGCCGGGCGGGCGCGGGCTCGAAACTCTCCGGTCCCGGCCGCGCGCTGAGGCGAATCTGGTAGTGCCGATCATCGGTGTACAGCAGCCGGATCCACTGCACACCCCGGAGCTGCCTGGCGCTCGCCCGCAGCTCGCGGATGAGCCGCATCGCCACGCCCATGCCGGTTCGCCGTGTACGGCCGTGGGTCTCGGACACCGCGATGTGGACCACGAGGATCTCTTCGATACTCGTCCTGAGGTACACGAGCATCCCCGCCAGAGCGGCACGCCGGTCGGTGTCGAGCGCGAACAGGCACTGCGCCTCGAGGCATCCGCTGACCCTGAGCGAAAGGCCCGCGGGACCTGACACGATTTCGGGAGTGCCGTAGAGGTCCAGGGCACGAGCGATCGCGCCCTGCATCGAGACCTGGTTGGGATTGAAGAACACGAGGCGCTCGAGCGCGTGGCGGTAGCGGACCGGGACACAGGATTGGAACACGAGGTCCATGACGTGCACCTCGCAGCGGGCGACTGAAGTCTGCCCAGTGGTTACCAAATGCCGGAAAATCGCCGGAAGGGCGGTTCTTGCTCCTGTGCAGCAATGTCAAGGCCAGAAATGCAGCCGCCGGCCCATTCCGATTAAATCTGGAGACGTTCCCCGCGTGCCGTTTCTGGCGGACGGATCGCGAAAGAACCTGCACGCCATAGAACGAAGACTGAGAAAAGGACGAGGCCCACACTGGCGAACAGATAGGCATCCGCCCGGCTGTCCGTGACCGCAGGCATCATCCCGATGGAAAACGCAACCGCAACCAGCCCGATGCCGACCAGCCGGTCGAGCGGCCAGAGAAAGGTGAAGACGAGCAGTATCGTGTAGTAGTAGTTCGCCATCGTTGCTGCAACGGGTATGAACGCCACGCTGAAGACGAGAAGCTCCCAGTCGTGGAGGAACCGCGCCCGAAGCGCGAACAGTGTGCCGAACGCCGGCACGATCACCCAGTACGTCGCCTGACGCACGGTCACGTTCGACATCGTTCCGGTGGGATCGAAAGCAAGCAGCCCGTGCAATCCGAGCTGGTTGGCGGTCAAGCTCCCCATGTGCCGGCGCGTGTTGTCGGCGAACGACTGCCAGGGTTCGAGAATGCCATGCCACGAGGAAGCCCAGGTCATCGCGGAGAAAGCCAGCAACGAGATCGCGCAAAGCAGGAATCCGGCGGCAAATCGACGATAGCGCCTCCAGGCCGTGCCAGCACCGTCGCGATGCGCGGTGAAGAGGACCTTCACACCGAGCCCGGCGAGCAGAACAACGGGAAAGATGCGGAGCACTGTCGCGGCCGCAAGCGCTCCGCCAGCCAGCACCGGTCGTCCGACTTTCATCGCGCAGATCGACAGCGTGGCCAGGACGTACGCGTCGTTCCGCAAGAAGGCGCCACCAAGATAGCCGTAGCCTCCACTGACGCCCCACCAGGTCAGCGCGACACACGCCACCTCCCAGCCGAACGTCCGCCAGACCGCGATCCACATGATCAGAATCGCTGCAACATCCAATAGTGCAAGACTCAGAATCTGTGCGTCCGACGCGGCTCCGAAGCCCGACAACCAGTAGCCAATGGTTGTCCACACGGGTGTCGCGTTGAACCCGCGATCCCGGAACACGGGGTCCCATCGCCTCCCGAGTCGCGCACGGAACCAGTCGAGGTCCGCGCTGAACTCGCGCCAGCGCGTTTCTCCAAAGCGCGTCAGGCATTCCTCGGTTTCAGCGCTGGTGGGAACGCGTGCTTCCAATTCGTTGGTCACGAGATCTCGAGACCACCGGCGCGCAACATCAACCGCGCCGCCGCGTTGAACTTCCCATACCGCAGCGCATCGATAGATGTGTGTGTAGTTCAGCTCAGCGTAGTACTTCGACCCAAGGTAGTAGTGGAACACGTCATGGACGTGAATCGGCCGGCCGCGGCCATGGAGCGCTCCGAAGTTCCACCATGCGAGGAACGATAACGTTCCAACCGTAGCCAGGGCGAGCCTCCAGGCTCTGGTTCGGCCGCTGCGCCGCGTGAGGTCCCAGAGAAGGAGTACCAACGCGGCGCCGGGAAGAATCGCCCGCGCCGCCAGCAGCAGGCGGTAGTCGATGTCAAACCCGAGCGGCAGAGAGCTCATGTGACGACCGGGGGACTGTCACTGCACATTTCTGTAATTTCCCAGACTTTCTCGGCGCGTCACTTTGGCTTCACCGGTGCGTCTGCCAGCGCTCCCAGCCACGTAACTCGTTCAAGTGAAAGCCTCGGCCGCGCGCGCTTCCAGCCGGTCCCTACCTTGCAGCCCGGCCGATCGGCTCCCCTGCCCAACGATACGCACCTGGTGTTTGGAGGATGTCCATGCGTACGTCCGACTCAATTCTCTCGACGCTCGTTCTGGCGATCGCAACCCACGCTGCAGCCTCGGACGCGGTACCGGTACCGGTGCCGGACCGAGTACGCGGCGCCGACCGAGTAGTCGTGGCGACAGTACAGGATGTCAAAGCCAGATTCCAGACGAACGAGTTCGGCGACCAGCTGATCGTCTCGGCGGTGCGGCTTCACGTCGAGGAATCGTTGAAAGGCCAGCCGGAACCGGCAATGGAGATCGACGTGTTGGGAGGAACCGTCGGCGATCTGACGCTCGAGGTCTCTTCGCTCCCCAGGCTGTCCCGCGGTGAACGGGCGGTGTTCTTTCTGTCTCGAGACCACTACACGGGAAGACTCGTGCCGCATCTTCGAGGTCAGGGCATTCTGAAGCTCGACAATCGAGATCGAGTCAGGGGGACCCCGCTCGATCTGACCACGATCAAAGAGATGGCCGCGTCGGTGGCGGGCCGTTGACACCGTGCGAGGGACATCATGAACCGCACACTTCGTCCCGCTCTGACGGTCATTCTCGCAGCCTCGGTCGTAACCATCGGGTCCGGGTACAGCTACTCGGGCCACAAGTGGTCCGTCCGTGAGGTGCCGTACTACATCAATCCCGCAAACGCCGACGTGAGCGAGGCCGATGCCATCGGCGCGATTCAACAGGCTGCATCCGCCTGGAGCATGCAATCGAACGCCGACGTCACCTTCTACTACATGGGACGAACGTCCGGCACCTCGGTGAGCAGCAATGGAAAGAACGAGGTGTTCTTTCGGCAGTCGACCGGAGCGAACATCGCCGAGACGTACAGATACTGGAATTCCTCGGGCACGCTCGTCGACACGGATATCGTGTTCTATGACGCGAGCTGGAAATTCTTCACCGGCGACTCTGGCTGCTCCGGCGGGTATTTCATCGAAGAGATTGCCACCCACGAATTCGGGCATGCGCTCGGCCTCAACCACAGCGATGTCTCGACGGCCAGCATGTACGCGGGCGCCTACACCTGCGCGACCTGGAAACGCTCGCTGGACCCCGATGACATCGCCGGCGTCGAGGCCGTGTATCCGCCTTCGAGCGGCGCCGTGAATACTTCTCCTTCGGTGACCGTCTCATCGCCTGGCAACAACGCCACGTTCGTGAAGGGAACGGGCATTACATTTTCCGGTTCGGCGTCGGACAAGGAGGACGGGAACATCAGCGCACAGCTGCGGTGGATTTCGACGCTCGATGGGCAGCTCGGAACAGGAAGCTCATTCACGCGTACCCTGTCGGTCGGGACGCATAGCGTAACGGCCCAGGTCACGGACAGTGCGGGCGCCAGTGGTTCCAGGACGATCACCGTGACGGTGACCGAACCGTTCAATGCCCCGCCGGCCGTCACCATCGGCTCTCCCGGAAACGACGCCTCCTTCGTGCAAGGGACTGCCATCAGCTTTTCAGGATCCGCCACGGATACGGAGGATGGCAATCTCAGCTCGACGATGGTCTGGAGCTCGAACCTCGACGGCCAACTGAGCGTCGGCAGCTCGTTCGCTCGTGCGTTGACGGTCGGCACTCATACCATCACCGCGCAGGTCTGCGACAGCGCCGGCACGACATCCTCGAAGAGCGTCGTCGTCCTGGTTACTGCGCCGGCGAACAACGCCCCGGCGGTGACGATTTCCTCGCCTGCGAACAAGTCATCGTTCGCCGAAGGGTCCAGCCTTACGTTCTCGGGATCGGCGACGGATACGGAAGACGGCAATCTCAGCTCGCGGATGACCTGGCGCTCGAGCATCGATGGGCCGCTCGGAATGGGCAGCAGCTTCACACGAACTCTCTCGCCAGGGTCACACACTGTCACTGCCGAAGTGTCGGACAGCGCGGGAGCGACTGCGTCGCAGTCGGTGAGCGTCACGGTCACGGCATCGGCTCCACCGAGTGGCGGCCTTTCGTTGACGGCCAGAGCATACAAGGTGAAGGGAAGGCACCTGGCCGACCTCTCCTGGACGGGTGCGGCCTCGGGAACTGTTGATGTCTACAGGAATGGGGCGATCGTCGCGCGCACCAGCAACGACGGAGCCTTCACCGATACCATCAACCAGACGGGCAAGGGCCAGTACAGCTATCAGGTCTGCGAGGCTGGAACGACGACGTGCTCCAATAGCGTTGCGGTGAAGTTCTAGCGAGGCTGCGCCGGAGACCGATCCCGGCTCGCCCGCGGGGCCTCCGCAAGCGGGGCTTCACACACCTCGATCAGGCGGCCGCTTCCGGCGCAGCGACCCGATGCCGGACGGCACGGCCCGACCACGCCACCGCCGCCGTGACGGTGAACACATAGAGGACAATGCCGAGGCTGATCACCGTATAGCGGACTTCCTCTGTATCGGCCAAGGGGGCTGCCATCAGCGTGAACGCGGACAGGCCGAGGAGTCCCGCCCCAATCCACGGATACCGATCCGTGAGGAATCCGTACACGAGCAGAATGCCGTAGTAATAACAGGTGATATCGGCCACCATGGGAATCAGCCCGACACCGAGCACCAAGGCAATCCAGTACGGCTGGTTCCGCACGGCCGCAGCAAGGAGGGCGAGAAAGACGAGGACGACCGCCCAATACAGCACGCGGCGGTCGCGGAATGCACGGGCTCTCAGTGTCTGCCAGGCATCGCCTGGAGTGTCCACCCAGAAAGCGCTGAGGCTGCGATAGTCGTTCCCCGGCGTGTAGGACGCGAGCATCCTCAGGCCGACGCGGTTGACCGAACTGCCGCTCAAGTGTTTTTGACTGTTCTCGACGAAACCGGTCCACCGGCCGAGACCCTGGTTGAAGCCTCCGCCTGGGCTGAGGAAAGAAAAGGTTATCAGCACCGTCACCGCGAGGCACCCGCCACCCAGAAGCCGCAGGGGCTCGCGCG
>Ga0268386_10003636_pt1 | contig 11263 bp, 10 predicted proteins | sample RVTome_15_FD_200260 | JGI IMG/M metagenome (GOLD analysis project Ga0268386, IMG submission 200260) | Soil microbial communities from uranium-contaminated site in the Upper Colorado River Basin, Wyoming, United States - RVT150D86... ... | reverse complement strand
TTCTGCTGAATTCTCATGTTAAATAATTCTTGCTCAACAAACTTTTAGTTATTTACTAAGCAACTTGTCCTCGTGTAACTTAGCAACAGCGACACGGGAAACCAAATTGTAGCCCTGTCGCATCAACGCTGTGAGCCACAAAAAGGCACAAAGGGCTCAGGTAGAACAGAACGGTTAACGGAGAACAAATGTTTCGAATCAAGGCCTCCTACGCGGATCAATTGGAACTACGGACCACCATTGAACGGGCCCGTGAGTTTTTTGGCGAGCTCCGTAATTTTGCGGATTTAATGCCTGGCATCGAAGGAATTCGCAAGGAGGCCGGAGGCATCATGCGTTGGGCGGTCCGCGCTGAAGTGCCTATCATCGGCGCCGTCCGTGCCACCTTTACCGTAGAGAAAACGGAAGATTCTCCGGACCGTTTAGAGTGGTCGCCTGCCCGCTCGGAGATGAAGAACTATCTCCGCTACGCCGCAGCCTTTGAAGAACGCGGGCACAACGTTCTGATCAAGATTGTCCAGCACGTTGAGTTGCGCCGTCAGCACGCAAAGGATTTGCATCGTTTTGCGATTCTGGTTGGCGAGACTGCGATTAGCGCCGAGATGCAAAAACGCGTTCGCGAAATGATCAAAACATTTCTCGAACGCGCGCGCGTGAAACTCGAAGGCGAAGAGTCGTTGGAGCAAGACGCGATGCTCGACCAGCCCGCTTAATCGGGACCAGGAGCAGAAGGCACGTGCAGGAGCACACCTGCTTCCTGCTTCCTGACATCTGCTCCTGTCAATCTTCCTTCCTCCGCCCGTAACTGATCAAATTCGCAAAGAACCTGTAGCCGCCCGGCAGTCCCGCCCGAAGTTGTCGATACCAAACCATGCTCGTGTAGATGTAATTCCCTCTGCCGTAAGGCGCTACGAGAAGCCCGCCTCTTAACGGAGTATCTCCCTTGTCGCTTGTTGACAAGACAGCCGTATAGCGCGGGTCCCACTCCCTTGGGAAGTATAGTCCTCTTTCCTGGATCCAATTTGCGAAATCCGTCTGCGTGATTTTGTTTGGAAAGTTGAGCAGAGGATGCCGCGGTTGAAGAAATGTGATCGGAGCATCCTCCTCTGTGACACGCTCATTACCAAGAATGATTGGATAGGGCGCGAGCTGTGGACGAGAGCGCCGTTCGTCCGGATTCCACTCATTTATCCGGTGATAAAAGACCACGACCGTGCCGCCGTCTTCGACAAATCTCAGCAGGCGACTATTGACCGGGATCAATTCCTGATGTGCTTGATATCCGCGATTGTCGATGATGATCGTATGAAAGGGTGAGAGATCAGATTTCGCGATCTCATCGACATTCAACTTTTTAGCATCAACGCCCAATGCTGCCAGGGCGCGCTCCAGGGTTTCGTCGTAGCTCGGCAGATAACCTACTCTCCGTCCGCTAACAACCAACGCTTCAGCGTAGACCAACGGAACGCCTCTTTTGGCAATCGGGTCTTTCGGAATCGGAAGGTCGACTGTGATGGCAACGCTCGACCCCTGGATCATTCCACTCAACGGCAGCGTTGTACGTACAACGAGATTCGACGTTTCCGTCGCGTTTGACCGGAGATTTATCTCGTGCCCCGTCTCGAGACTTTGCCCACGTACTCTCAGTAGTCCACGGAATTCCGACTGAAGATGATTCTTAAGCGTTACTTTGAAGTCGAGCGGCCTCTGAGAAGTCGCTGGCGTACTGACGTAAGGCAATGGTTCGACGTCGACTATTTCAACGGGCGGCACGATATCTCTTCGCGCTTCGTTGTCTATCAGAAACGAGACACCTTCGATAGCCAACTCAGCTTCGAGTGTTAGCCGCTCGCCGAAGAGACGGCCATCGTAAAGATGCTCGGACGAGGGAACGCTCAGGCTGTACGTCCTTGGGGTGATGACTTTCACCTCCGCTGAAGTCTCAGTGCCCGGCAGCATCTTCTCAGCGGCGTTCAGACGTGTTTCTGAACCCAGGCCGCGAAATCTCAGTTGTTTTATTTGAATCTCAGCGACACCTGCGTTTGCAACAACTGCCTCAAGTCGAGCTTCCTCACCGGGAATGAGGGCAGATCCCTCAGGACTCAGATAGACGGAGGCGCCACTTGCGGCGGCCAGCGCCTTGTTGAGCCGTGACGACATCAGTCTGAATCGCTGCGGGTCGAGTTCAACAACTTCCCTGGGGGCAGTGAAAGCACCGCGCCTGCGAGCGTTGAGAAGAGAGACGAGGAGTTCGAGACGCCGGTCAGTAAACTCCGTTAGCGGCTTGTCTTCAATCGTGGGTGGCACAAACTTAGCAGCAACTTGCTCCGGCAAAGTAAGTCCGTCAACCGGAGTTTTCGCGCTTGCCGGAAGCGCGCCCGCGGATGGGACCTGTCGTACGAGGTTGTAACGAATGACCCGCGCCCCGCCGGGAGGGAGCGTCTTAGGCCATGGACCTTGCGTGGCATGTTTTTGTAGTCCCGATAAGGCTTGTTGTGCGAACGTCATGCCTCGAACCGGATCGGTCTCGTTGGGATCGATGGATATAACTTGTGGCGGAGCTTGAGGCCCTGACGTAATTTCTGATTGGCCTCGAGAGCGCACAAAGAGTCGTTGCACTTGCCATGTGCCCACCTGGGCCAATTGCTCGGGAAACTCTTTTGGATCGGCGGCGGCATCGAATGCCAGCCGCACGGTACGGCCCGTTGCCTGGTGATGACCGTGACCACTCTCTGTGTCGTGGTTGGTGATGATGACATCCGGACGAAGCAAGCGAATCTGCAGGACCATGCGACGAAGAATTTCTTTCTCACCCCAGGCGCGAAAGGTCTCTTCGGCGGACTTCGAAAAACCAAAGTCGCGGAAGCCGAGGAAGTGCGGTTCGGATCCCTGCACCTGAGAAGCGGCGATTGTTTCGCGGGCGCGAATCACGCCGAGTTCTTCGTAGAGTTCAGGGCCGACGGCGTTTTGTCCGCCTTCGCCGAAGGTCGAGAAGAGGGAGACGGTATGAATTCCGTATTTTCGTCTCAGTACAGTCAACGTGCTACCGTCTTCGTCGTCGGGATGCGCGGCGACACACATTACGGTCCAGGGGTTGGTGAGATCGAGTAACGCCTGGTGGAGTTGGGCCTTGTCGGTTTTTTCGGTTGCAGTTGAATCGGTGAGCGTCTGTGCTTTTAGTGGGAATAATAGAAGAAATGTCAGCAGCAGGGAGACGTAAATTCGCAGTTTTTTTGAATCAAATCCCATTAGTCTGTTTCCCATTAACAGCCACAAATAAACACAGGTGACACAGATCAGAATCAAACCCTTGCATTATCCGTGTCATTCGTGAAAATCTGTGGCCTAACTTCGCAATCGCTCCAACCGCCCTGCGACTACCATGCTGATCGAAATGATCGCAATCAGCACGACACCGTATGCCGCCGCAGTTCCGAGATTGAAATCACGCAACTCTGATGCGATCGCGATTGAAATCGGTCGATTCGTCGGAACAAATACCAGTACCGACGCAACATATTCTCCTAACGCGATTACAAATGCCAACAGGGTGCCTGCAACTGCACCCGGCCACACCAATGGCAGGGTGACCCGCATAAATCTTTGCCATGCACGCGCTCCCAAAGACCCCGCAGCTTCCTCGAGTGTCGGATCGAGCTGTTCCATGCTTGCCTGAAGAGCACGTACCACCAGGGGCATGAAACGCAGAAAGTAAACCACAGGCAAGATCCAGAACGTTCCGACAAGCACAAAAGAGCCCAACAACGAGCCGGGCCTTCCATAAGCCTCCGCCACCGAGACCGCCACGACAGTTCCAGGTAAAGCCCATGGAATCAAGACCAACAACGACAGCAATCGGCGCCAGCCTTCTCCAAAAAACTTCCGTTCCTCGTTGCGTCGCCTCAATAGCGTAACTACGCAAAAACTCCAAAGCAACGCCGCCACGGCAGCAATCGCAGACATCGTGAAGCTGTTGAAGAACACCTCGGCGGCGAATGGATCGCCGAGCAAACGCTGGTAGTTTGAAAGTGTGTATGCAGACGGCAATGTCTGCGTGGTCCATGAACCTTCCTGCGCGAAACTTACCAGCAACAACGTCGCAACCGGCAATACCAAAACGATTGCGAAGACCACAGCCACGATCGTAGCCAGCGCGCGCGCCTTACCACTCGCGATACTTGCACGTTTTCTCGGAGCACCTTTCATCGCCGCCGCCGCAAATTTTCGAGTTCCTTCGTAACGTTGAAACACTACCAGCGCGCCAAGCGAGATGACCGCGAGTATTACAGTCTCAGTCACTGCCATGACAACATCACCACGCTGCCTCGCGGTGAAAATCTCCAGCGTCAACACACGCACATTTCCACCAAAGAGCAGTGGCGCGCTGAACGAAGCCATCGAAGTCATGAAGGTTAGCAACGCAGCGGCGAGAAGCGACGGAGTGAGCTGTGGCAACACGACGCGCCTGAGCACAACAATCTTTGCGGCTCCTAAATTTCGCGCAGCCTCAGCGAGGCTTGCGTCGATCCTTCGCAAACCCGCGCCTGTGAGCACGTAAAAAAACGGATACATCGTGTAAGTGTGAAAGAGCAGCAGCGCGGGCCAACCTCGCAGCCGCCACGGCGGACTCTCGAGTCCAAGGAGATTCTGGATACCGTGGGCCAGAATTCCCGATTCGCCGCAAAGGAAAATGAAGGCCACCGTACCGACCAGCGGCGGCAAAACCAGCGGCAGTGCCGCGAGCGCAGCGAAGAGTCGTCGACCAGGAAACGTGAAGCGCTCAAAAAGAAACGCGAGCGGCACACCTACAATCGAACAAAGCAAAACTGTACCAACGGATAATCCGAGACTACTAACAATCGCTTCAATCACGATCCGTTGAGAGAGCAGTTCGCGATAGTTTGCGAGGGTCCAGTTGCCGGCTCGTTGAAGCGAGATGATTACTACTGAGAGGTTGGGATAGATAACTCCGTAAAGGAGAACTACGCCGGTAATAACGAGCAGCAGATTTGAGCCACGGATTTTCACGAATTAACACGGCTCAGAAAAGCAAGCAGCGGTGGTCTCGATTTCGGTTTTTGATCGATCCGTGTTCATCCGTGTCGATCCGTGGCCAAAAGGGTCAGATGCTCCGGTAAAAGAATCACATTGCACGGCTGATCCACCTCGAGCCCTTCAGTGCGCAACACGAGTGCTTCGACTAACAATCCTCCGGCATTTACACGTACGGTCGACGTCGCGCCTGCAAAAACGATCTCGCGAATGTTTCCTGGAAGTGAGTTCTCTGCGTGGTTGTCGTTCCTGCTGAGTTGAACGTGCTCAGGTCGAATGGCGAGAAACACGGGTTTATTCAGTGGCGCAAGCTCATCGTGATTAACTGTCAGACGAAGAGTATGGCCGCCCTCTAGTGTCTTAAATTCACGATCGGTTGTTTTGCTCGAACTCAGACGCATCGCTTTGATCAGATTGTTTCTGCCCAGGAACTTTGCGACTGAGATTTCTGAGGGTTGTTCGTAGAGTTCGCGTGGCCGCCCGGTCTGCATCAATTTTCCACCGACCATCACACTGATCCGATCGCAGAGTGCGAAGGCTTCTTCCTGATCGTGAGTGACGTAAACGGCTGTCAAGCCCAGGCGTGTTACCAGTTCGCGCAGTTCGCTGCGGGTTTCTTCACGAAGCGAGACGTCGAGATTCGAGAGTGGCTCGTCAAACAACAACAATGCCGGCTCGATGGCAATTGCGCGAGCGATCGCGACTCGTTGTTGTTGACCGCCCGAGAGTTCGTCGACCGCGCGTTTGCCATAACCGGGCAGTTGGACCAGCTCGAGCGCGCTCGCGACTCGGTCGGCCATTTCCGACCTGGTTTTATGACGCGCGCGCAAGCCGAAGGCGACATTGTCGCATACGTTCAGATGAGGAAAGAGCGCGTAGTTTTGAAAGACCATGCCGAACCCACGTCGTTCGGGAGGCAGGTTGGTGATGTCGGAGTTTTGAAATTCGATAACGCCCGAGTCGGGTTTTTCCAGGCCTGCGATCATTCGCAGCGTCGTTGTTTTGCCGCAACCTGACGGTCCAAGCAGCCCGAAGAACTCGCCCTGGGCCACGTCAAGGGAAACGTCGGCAACAGCTCGCGCTGAACCAAAGCTGCGGGAGATGCTTTTTAGAGACAGGAATGACATTCGTTGGGGGTCTCAGTTTAAATCATTTTCCATTTTTCATTTCTCATTTTGTTAGGAGTTGCGGCCCCCAAATGAAAAATGATAAATGGAAAATGCTTCCTTTCTAACGTCGACCACGCCCCCGAATTTCCGTGTCCCAGTATCTTAACCAATCGCTGCCATTTTTCCGCAACAGCTCCCAGTCTAACGGCAGGCGCGTGAATGGCTCATTCATCCAGTCAGGTAATTGAGAACGATCGAGGTCGGCGCGTACAGGAATGCGGTAATACTTATGCGCGGCGTACGTCAGGCTCTCAGTTGTCGTAACAAATTCATAGAAGCGCTTTGCTTCTTCCTGGTTGCGTGCGCCACGAATGATCGCTATGCCGTCGATGATCACTGGAGTACCACTCGAGGGAACAAAGTAGCCCACTGGAAAGTTTTTCTGTTCCTTGTAAAGCCGGACATCCGGCATGTCCCAAAGCGTAACAAGGCCTTCGCGTCGCGCGAGCTTTTGCATCAAGAGCGTTCCGTCGGCTGTGTATTCGTGAACGTTGGCGTCGAGTTTTCGCAACCAGTCGTAGCCGCTGTCCGGAGAGTTGGTGTCTTTGTAGAACCTCCAGATCATCGCGCCGAAGATCGCGCGCATGGTGTCAGAAGGGTTTGGATTTCTAATCAGAACTTTGTCGCGCCACTTTGGATCGAGTACGTCATCCCAATCGCGCGGTGCTTCTTCAGCACTAACAGCCTCGCTGTTGTATGCGATCACCTGCGGTGTTTCGTAAGTGCCATACCAGCGGTCGTTCACGTCGCGCGAGGACGCGGGAATCTTGTCGGCCCAACTCGGACGAAACTCAACCAGCAGATTCTCATCGGCAGCGGTTTGAAAGGTTGTGTGAGAAGCACCCCACCAAAGGTCTGCCTGTGGCCGGTTTCGTTCGATGCCCACGCGCTCGAGGATCTCGCGCGAACCCATGTCGAGAAACTGCACTTCCGCATCCGGGTAGCGTTGTTTGTAGCGTGCAATGAAATCTTTCAGGAGATCCTGTCCGTGTGGAGTGTAGATCAGCAGACGACCACTACTGCCGCCAGGACGACAGGAAAATAGACCAGCGGCAGCGATAAGTGCAAAGACGAGAAGAAAGAGCCTTGCGCGCATTGGTGCAATGCTAACACGGACTTGGGACTTTGGGCTTGGAGAGAGTCAGTACGGTAGTGTCCAATATCTGAAAAGTTTTCTCTGCGTAATCTCTGCGACCTCTGCGTCTCGGTGGTGAATCGGCAAATAGAATTAAGTAAACCGCCGAGACGCAGAGGTCGCAGAGATTACGCAGAGATGAAATTAGGGCACCACCGCCAGTACCGTACGCCGATACCGACCCTATCCAAGTCCACAGACCAGTCCAAGCAATCCTTGGCAAGATCCCCGCATCTATGCTTCTATCGAAAACGCGATGACCATGAGACGCAGAATTGTCAGGGCTGGTGGATGGCGCTTAGCCAAACGCCTCATCAAACCGATTCCCATCATCGGATCGCTCTTTGCCGTTGCCCTCGCGGGATACGAGATCAGGAAGAAAGGCCTGATACCTGGAGCGGTTCACGTCGGGTTAGACGTTACGCCGGTAGTGGGAACAGCGAAAAACGTCGTCGAAATCTTCACAGGCGATCTCATTCCCGATAAGTCTGAACAGCGCAAACCTCAATCCCAACAGATTTCAGAACGTAGTCTATGACGCGCTGATGGGCGGCCTTTCCGTGAAGGGGCGTGCCTGTTCGTAAGAGTAGGCAAGATTGAAAAGCATAGGTTCGGACCAGTAAGGTCCAAGCAACTGAAATCCAATTGGCAAACGTACGGAAGAGAGACCACACGGAACGCTGATCCCCGGAACGCCCGCGAGGTTTGCTGTCACTGTGTAGATGTCGTTCAAATACATCGCGAGCGGATCATCCACTTTTTCGCCGATTGCAAAAGCCGGCGTTGGTGAAGTCGGCGTGATGATCGCATCACAGCGTCCGAACGCGTTAAGAAAATCGTTTTTGATGAGCGTTCGCACCTGCTGGGCCTTGCGATAGTACGCATCGTAATAGCCCGCGGAAAGCACGTAAGTCCCGAGCATGATGCGCCGTTTAACTTCCGCCCCAAACCCTTCCTCGCGCGTTTGTCGATACATCTGGCGCAGCTCCGGCGTCTCCTCCGCGCGAAAACCGTAACGGACACCGTCAAATCGTGCGAGGTTCGAAGATGCTTCGGCAGTGGCGATGATGTAGTAGACGGCAATCGCATAGCCTGCATGAGGTAGTTCGACCTCGACAATCTCTGCGCCAAGCTCGCGATAGACCTCCACCACGGTTTCGACTGAGTTTTTCACTTCCTCGTTGAGACCCTGGCCAAATAGCGCACGAGGGAAACCGAGACGCGCGCCCTTGAGATCGCCTGTCAACGATGCTCTGTAATCGGGAACCGGAACGTCGGCAGTGGTTGAATCATGTGGATCTCGTCCAGCGATAACTCCCAGGACGCGCGCCACGTCTTCCACCTCTCGCGCGAAGACGCCGATCTGGTCCAACGACGACGCAAACGCCACGAGACCGTAACGAGAGTTGCGCCCGTAGGTTGGTTTTAATCCGATCACGCCGCACAAAGATGCCGGCTGACGAACGGAACCGCCGGTGTCAGAACCCAGTGCAACGGGCACAATTCCGGCGGCGACGGCCGCTGCAGAACCTCCTGACGAACCGCCTGAAACTCGCGTCGTGTCCCAGGGATTTCGCACTGGACCAAAGGCGGAATTTTCATTCGACGAGCCCATGGCAAACTCGTCGCAGTTTGTTTTTCCAATAACGACAGCGCCTGCTTTAGTTAGACGTTCGATGATTGTTGCGTTGTAAGGCGGGTGATAATCGCCAAGAATTTTTGACCCGCAGGACGCCTGCATTCCACGGACGCAGATGTTGTCTTTGACAGCTACAGGAATGCCGTTAAGAGGGGCCGGGCTCCCTTTTTCGATCTCAGCGGCACGTTGCAACGCGCCATCACGATCGATCTCGAGGAAGGCGTTGAGTGTTTCGTTGAGTTTCTCAGCCGCAGTTATTGAAAATTCTACAGTTTGACGCGACATAATTTCATGGACAGGATTACAAGATTTTCGAGACATGAACTGGCTTTGCACGAAAAGTAACAAGAACCAGCTTCTCTGTGTTATCTCTGTGTCCTCTGTGTCTCTGTGGTGGCTTAATTTCCCAGCAGAGATAACACAGAGAAATCAGTGCGCAAGGCACTTTTCGTGCAAAGCCCCATGAACTCTTTAGGAAAAATCCTGTATATCCTGAAATCCTGTCTATAACACCTTTGGAACGCGGAAATGTCCTGACGCCGGGTCGGGGGCTTCCGCGAGAGCGGTCTCTTGTCCGAGTGAGCCGGCGATCTCGTCCGCACGAGCGGATTCGGTCTTTGCGCCTTCAGGTGTTAGACCACCGATTGCAGGTTCGACGTTTTTCGTGTCGAGCTCGTTGAGCTGTTCGACGTAATTAATGATTTCAGTTATTTGGGGCCCAAAGGTTTTTAGTTCATCCTCGGCCAGCTCCAGATGCGCCAGGTGCGCAACCTTTTCGATGTCTGATTGATTTATGGGCATGAGTGATTTCCGATTGCCACTTGCCGATTGCCAATTTTAAGAGCCCCGGCGTTTTAACGAGACAGAAGCTGCTCTCAAAAAGCTCTTTCGCAGTTCTTTGTCATGAATCGCGTTAGCCGCAGACCATAATTCAAGCCCCACTTCATTGTCGAGCGGCTCTTCCGGCTGTTTTTGCTCCGCCTGCGCCGTCAAGAGCTTTGGATCAATCACGAAGTCGATCGCACCGACAATTGGCTGGCCCAAAATTGTATTTACTCGAAAGAGAAGTTGTCCTCTCATCGAGTGCAACTGCTTTTTCCAGATGGCGTCTGCCACTGAGACTATCAGCTTCCGGTTTTCGAGTTTTACAGCGACCGCGTGTCCTTTCAAGCCATCGCCAGCCGCATGCTTCCAGGCCGCGATCGCAGCGGCTTCGGCAACTTCTTCCGAGTTGCCCGCCGCGCGAAGTACCTGAGGTAACGATTTGATCAGTTGATGCATTTAAATCAGGTTAACTCTTGCGATCGCCGATTGAAACACGCAAACTCTGCGGCAGCAAGTCATAGACGAACCTTATGCACCAGCACGCAAATCATCTCCGCGAAAAACTTGTGCTCGCCTCAAGCAGTCCGCGCCGCACCGAAATACTTGAGCGCGCGGCATGGCCCCACGAAGTGATGGTTGCAGGCATCGACGAGGCTCTAAGACCGCACGAAGATCCGGCAGCGTACGTGCAGCGACTCGCTCGATCCAAGGCAGAGGCTGTGGCCCAACGGCTGGAAAAAGGTCTGGTGCTTGGCGCCGATACGACAGTTGTTATTGCGAATCAGATCCTGGGCCAACCCAGTGACGATGCAGAAGCAAGAATGATGTTGGACTTACTGAGTGGCAAGTGGCATGAGGTCCTGACTGGAGTCGCGCTGGTTAGGGTCGGAGGTGAAACACGAGTCGCTTGCGAGACAACGCGCGTGCGTTTTGCGGAAATAAGTGAAAGTGAGATCGATTGGTACATCTCCACTGGCGAGCCTTTCGGGAAAGCCGGAGCTTATGGAATACAGGGAAAGGCCGCGCTCTTCATTGAAGAGATCCAGGGCGACTACTTCAACATCATGGGATTGCCAATCAGGCTTGTTTATGAACTAGCAGCCACGGATCTTCACGGATAAACACGAATCTGAAAAAAATCAAAACCAGATTTCTGATCAGTGTTCATCTATGGTCATCCGTGGCTCAAAAAAGCACCGTCCCACCGTCCACATTGATTCCCTGACCGTTGATTCCTCGCCCTTCCTCGGAAGCAAGCAGCAACGCCACCGCGGCAACTTCCTCTGGCGTCACCAGGCGGTTCTGAGGACTCATCGTTTTGAGTGAGTCAAGAGCTTCTTCAGCGGAGCGTCCGGTTGTTGCAGTGATTCGTTCGACTCCGCGCGAGACCATTTCAGTATCGACATAGCCAGGACAGATTGCGTTCACGGTGATGCCTGTTGT
>Ga0268386_10003635_pt1 | contig 11264 bp, 6 predicted proteins | sample RVTome_15_FD_200260 | JGI IMG/M metagenome (GOLD analysis project Ga0268386, IMG submission 200260) | Soil microbial communities from uranium-contaminated site in the Upper Colorado River Basin, Wyoming, United States - RVT150D86... ... | reverse complement strand
GGCGTCTCGGGGACGTGGAAGGTCATGACGTCGGCGGCCGCGAGCAGCTCGTCGAGCGACGCCGCCGGGCGCGCGTTGCCAAGGGGCAGGCGGGTGACGACGTCGTGGAACAGGACCTCCATGCCCAGGGCCTCGGCCATCACCGAGAGCTGCGAGCCGATGTTGCCGTAGCCGACGATGCCGAGGGTCTTGCCCCGTACCTCACGGGCCTCGTCGACGGACTTGGCCCAGACCCCGCGGTGGAGCAGCGCGTTCTTTGCCGGGATCCCGCGCATGAGGAGAATGATCTCGGCAAGCACCAGCTCTGCCACCGACCGCGTATTCGAGAACGGGGCGTTGAAGACGGGGATGCCCCGCATCATGGCGGCGTCCAGGTCGATCTGGTTGGTGCCGATGCAGAAGGCGCCGATCGCCATGAGCTTCGGCGCGCGGGAGATGGCTTGGGCGGTGAGGCGGGTGCGGGAGCGGATCCCCACGAAGTGGACTCCCGCGATGGCCCGGGCCAGCTCCTCGCCCGCCAGCGCCTTGCCGTGGGTCTCGATCGTCGTGTAGCCGTGGCGGGAGAAGTTCTCGACCGCCCGCTCGTGCACTCCTTCCAGCAGGAGCACCTTGATGCGGGTCTTTTCGAGGGACGTGGTCACCCCAGGCTCCCTTCGTGTCATGGGCCAGCGGCGAGAGTACCAGACGGCCGATAATGCGCGGTGGAGGGAGGGTGGATGCAGGACGACCGTGACCGAGGGAGCGGCAGGACGAACGGGTCCCGCCGCCAGGCGCTCGTGGCCTCGCTGCGGGGCCTCCTCGGAGAGGGGGCGGTGCTCTCCGAGCCCCACGAGCGGGCCCGCTACGAGCAGGGCTGGCGCTACGGCACCGGCTCGGCGCTGGCCGTGGTCCGCCCGGGCAGCACCGAGGAGGTGTCGCGAATCCTCGCCCTGGCGTCCGCGGAGGGGATCCGGGTGGTCCCGCAGGGCGCCAACACCGGGCTGGTCGGAGCGTCCACTCCGGACGGGTCCGGCGACATGCTGGTGCTGAGCCTCGAGCGACTCACCCGCACGCTCGCGGTCGACCCGGTCGACCGGACGGTGCTGGCCGACGCCGGCGTCCTGGTGAGCCAGCTCGACGCGGCCCTCGCCCCCCACGGGCTCATGTTTCCCGTCGACCTGGGCGCGGACCCGACGGTCGGCGGCATGGTGGCGACCAACACCGGGGGGACGCGCCTGCTGCGCTACGGCGACCTCCGCCAGAACCTGCTCGGGCTGGAGGTGGTGCTTCCCGACGGGACCGTCCTGGACCTCCTGACCGCGCTCAGGAAGAACAACACCGGCCTCGACGCCAAGCAGCTTTTCGTGGGAACGTCGGGGGTCTTCGGCGTGGTCACCCGGGCCGTGCTCCGCGTGGTCCCGCGGCCCGCCCAACGCGCGGCCGCCCTGGTGGGCGCTTCGGAGGGAGCGTCCGTGCTCCGGCTCCTCTCGCACCTGGAGCGCCGGCTCGGCGACGTCCTCACCGCCTTCGAGGTCACGAGCGCCGACGCCCTGGCCCCGGTCTTCCGGCACCAGCCGCGGCTGCGAAACCCGTTCGGGGGCGGCCTGCCCCCCTACACCGTCCTGGTGGAGCTGTCGACGACGCTGCCGGCCGCCACGGTGGCGCTCGCGGAGCTGCTGGAGTCGTCGCTCGGGGCGTTCCTGGACGAGGACGGCGGCGAGGGCGTCACGGACGTGTTCCCGGGCCGGCCCGCCGAGCTGTGGGACATCCGCCATCACGTCTCCGAGAGCCACCGCCACGAGGGCGAGGTGCTGGGCTTCGACCTGAGCGTGCCCCGCTCCTCGATGGCGGCCTTCGTCGAGGCGGCCCGCGGCCTGCTCGCCCCCGACTACCCGTTCGTCCGTGTCTGCGACTTCGGTCACTGGGGCGACGGCGGCGTGCACCTGAACCTGGTCTGGCGCCCGGAGGAGGCGCCGCGGCCGACGCCCGAGCTGAAGGCCGAGCTGCAGCCGCTCGTGTACGAGCTGGCGGTCACGCGCTTCCGCGGCAGCTACAGCGCCGAGCACGGCGTCGGCCCCCACAACCAGGCCTTCTACGACCGGTACACGCCCGAGCTGGTCCGGGACCTGTGTCGGACCCTCAAGGCGAGGCTGGACCCCGGGGGCGTGCTGGGGACGACGCGCCTCGGATGACGCAAGGACCGGCGTCGGCGACGAGCCGCATGAGCCTCGCGCTCCGGTCGATCGGCAGTGCCGTGACGGTGATGGCGGGCGGCCTCGCCTGGGCTTCCGCGGACGGCGTCGGCACGATCGAGGGGCGAGTCGCGTTCTCCGGCACGCCACCGCCGCCGACCATCGTGTTCGAGGGCGGCGGAGTCCAGCACGTCCTGCACCTCGGCGAGCGGCAGGGCCTGCGCTACGCGGTCGCGTTCCTCGCCGGCGCCCCGACGGAGGCGGCGGGCAACGACACGCCCGCCACGGTGAGCCAGGTCGGGTTCATCTTCGACCCGCCGGTGCTCGCCGTGCGCGAGGGCCAGGCGGTCCGGTTCACGAACGAGGACGGGGCGAACCACAACGTGCGGGCCGAACACGCCCTGCCGGCGAACCGCCTCGACGCCTACACCGGCGCGGGCCAGGCGCACACGCACCGCTTCCGGGCCGACCCGGGCGGCAGTCCCGTCTCGGTGACGTGCCGCGTCCACCCATGGATGGCGGCCTGGATCTACGTCTTCCCGCATCCCCGGTTCTCGGTGACGGACGTCGGCGGACGCTTCCGCATCGAGCGAGTTCCAGCCGGCGAGCACCGCGTGTCGATTCGCCATCCCGCCGGCGGCCTCGCTCGGGACCTGACGGTCCGCGTGGAGGCCGGCGCGACCTCGAGAGCCGAGGTCGTGTTCGATTCGAGCGACCTGGCGCCGCCGCCGTCTCCCTGAGCCGCGATCGGCTCCGGTGTCGGCCCTCACGGAAGCCGGCTTCGGAGTGGGGTATGGTCGCGTGATGGCGCGCCGGGTCGTACTCGTCGTTGCGCTGGTCCTGGCTGCGGCCGTGCTCGCCCTCGCCGCCTACGGCGCCCACCTCGCCCGTTCGCTGGACACCCCGGAGTTCAAGCAGGCGCTGCTGGCGCGGGCCCATCAGTCCCTCGGCGTAGAGGTCAGCGCCGGCGATCTCCACGTCTCCCTCCTGAGGGGCGTGGAGGTCGAGACGATCGAGATCGCCAATCCCCGGGGGTTCAAGGGCCCGCTGCTGACCGCCGGCTCGTTCGGCCTGCGCTACGACCTCCTCCCGCTGCTCCGTGGACGCCTCCAGGTGGACGAGCTGGTCGTGAAAGGGCCGGTGCTGGGTCTGGCCATGGACTCGAAGGGAGGATTCAACTACCAGAAGCTGGGGCCCGCCCGTGCGGCACCCGGCCAGTCGCCGGCCTCACCGTCCGCGTCGCTCGGAGCCCTCGACCTCGTGCTGTCGCGCGTGGCGGTCGAGGACGGCCGGATCGCGATCACGGACCACCGCGGTGCGAGCTTCCTGAGGCTCGAAGGGGCGGAGCTGTCGAGCTCGTTCCGGGTCCGGGGCGGTGTGGCGCAGGGGAAGGGCGAGGCCGAAGTCGCGAAGCTCTCGTTGATGGACGCACTGTTCGTCCACGACCTCAGAGCACCCATCGAGCTCGTGGAGCGCAGCGTGCGGCTCGGCCCCCTCCGCGGCCGGGTGGCGCAGGGCGACGCGTCCGGCGCCCTGGACCTCGACCTGCAGCGCTTCCGCTACGCGCTCCAGCTCGTGGTCGACAGGGCGGACGTGGCGACGCTGCTGCGCGAGGCCGGCGCCGCGCCGACCCTCACCGGGCGGCTGCGCGGGACGGCGTCGCTCGAGGGCACCGGCGGCACGGCCACGCTCACCGGCCGCGGTCAGGCGGAGGTCCGGGAGTGCCGGGCGACGAAGGCGCCGCTCCTCCTGCTGCTGGCCGCCACGCTCCGGCTGCCCGAGCTGGCCGACCCCGACTTCGAGGAGTGCCGGGCGGAGTTCACGCTCGGGGGCGGCCGGGCGCGTACGCCGGTCCTGGGCCTGAAGGGCCGGGCGGTCCGCCTCAGCGGCCAGGGCAGCATGGGCCTGGAGAGCGGGGCCCTCGACTACCGGATGACGCTCGCCCTCGCTCCCGCGCTCGTCGGGCGGATTCCCGCCAAGGAGATCCGGGCCGCCTTCGAGGATCGTGGCGACTCGTTCCGGTCGATCGACTTCGGCGTGTCCGGCACGGCCGGGGCGCCGCGGACGGACCTGCTGGCGCGGATCGGCAAGGCTGGCGCGCTGGAGGTGGTCAAGGGGAAGTTGCGCGGCTTGTTCGGTAGGAAGCCCTAGCCTTCAGCGCCGGACGTGTCGTGTGGGAGCGCCGGGCCAGGAGTTCGGCGCTCGGAATCGACCGACACTCTGTTCGCTGCCGTTGCCCTCTGGTGACTGCCTGCGGCGGTGTTGGCGCAGGCACGAGCCAGCACTTGAACGACGAGACGAGAGTGATGGCCCGTGCCATTTCAGCCCGCGAGGGTGCGGCGCTACGGATCAGCCGCACCCTCGCGGGCATCGTTCACGCTCAGGTAGGTGTAGCCCTCCAGCGCCTCTTCGTAGCGCCGCATCAGGCGGCCGGACTCGGCGGGGGTGATGCGCTTGTCGCGCAGGGCCGCTTCCATCGCCCGGCGGACCCGGGAGACCAGGTCGTCCTTGGAGTACTCGACGTAGGACAGGACCTCGGCGACCGAGTCCCCTTCCACTACGTGCTCCACGCGGTAGTCGTCGCCGTCGAGGCGCACGTGGACGGCGTCGGTGTCCCCGAACAGGTTGTGGAGGTCGCCCAGGATCTCCTGGTACGCGCCGACCAGGAATGTGGCGATGTAATAGGGCTCGCCGGTGACCTGGTGCAGCTCCAGGAAGTGCTTGACGTCGCGGAGGTCGATGAACTGGTCCATCTTCCCGTCGCTGTCGCAGGTCAGGTCCGCCAGCACCGCGCGCCGCGAGGGCGGGCGGTTGAGCCGGTCGATGGGCAGGGTCGGGAAGAGCTGGCGGACCGCCCAGTGGTCCGGGATCGACTGGAACAGCGAGAAGTTGCAGTAGTAGGTGTCGGTGAGGTGCTTCTCCAGCCCCTCCAGCTCGTCGGGGACGTACGGCAGGTCGCGGACGATCTTCAGGATCCGCTCGCAGATCGCCCAGAAGAGCTGCTCCATCCGCGCCCGGGCCTTGAGGTCGAGGAAGCCCAGGTTGAACGCGGTGATGGCCTCCTCCTTGAGCTGCAGGGCGTCGTGGTAGGCCTCCTGGAAGTTCTTCCGGGAGATCCCCTCGTAGGTCTCGTGGAGGTTCTGGATGAGCCGGGGCTCGTCGCCGGCGAGGGACTCCGGGATCTGTCCCAGGAGCATCTCGTTCGTCCCCAGCACGTTGAAGACCAGGACCGAGTGGTGCGCCACGAGCGCGCGTCCCGACTCGGTCACGATGTCCGGGTGGGGGACGCCCTTGGCGTTGCAGGTTTCCGCGACCTGGCTGACGACGTCGGCGGCGTACTCCTGCAGGGTGTAGTTCACCGACGAGTGGAAGTTGGTCTGGCTGCCGTCGTAGTCGACTCCGAGCCCACCCCCGCAGTCGATGTACTTCATCTTGGCGCCGAGGCCGTGCAGCTCCACGAAGATCCGGCTGGCCTCGCGCAGCGCGTCCTTGATCGCGCGGATGGCGGTGATCTGGGAGCCGATGTGGAAGTGGAGGAGCTGCAGGCAGTCCAGCATCCCCGCCGCCCGCAGGCGGTCCACCGCGGCCACGATCTCGGCGGTGGTCAGGCCGAACTTCGAGCGGTCGCCGGTCGACTCGACCCACTTGCCGGCGCCCTTGGTGGTGAGCCGGGCGCGGACGCCGATGACCGGCTGGATCCCCAGGTCCCGGGCGGCGGCCAGTATCGTGTCCAGCTCGCCCAGCCGGTCCATGGTGATGATCACCTTCCGTCCCAGCTTCTGGGCGAGGAGGGCGGTCTCTATGTAGGCCCGGTCCTTGTACCCGTTGCACAGGATGAGGGCTTCCGGGTTCTCCTGTAGCGCGAGGGCCACCAGCAGCTCGGGCTTGGAGCCCGCCTCCAGCCCCAGGTTGAACGGTCGGCCGTACTCGATGAGCTCCTCGACCACGTGCCGCTGCTGGTTCACCTTGATCGGGTAGACGCCGCGATAGCTGCCCTTGTAGTCGTTCTCGGCGATGGCCTGCTGGAACGATCCGCAGAGCTGCTCCACGCGCGTCCTGAGGATGTCGGAGAAGCGGATCAGCACCGGGAGGTTCAGGCCCCGCTCCCGCAGGTCGTCGACCAGCTCCTTGAGGTCTATCCGGGTGGAGCCGGGGCCGGCCGGGGTCACCTCGACGTGGCCCGCCTCGTTGATGGTGAAGAAGTCGCGTCCCCAGCCGTTGACGTTGTACAGCTCGATCGCATCCTTGACCGTCCAGGCCCTCAGCTCCGTCTGCAACTTGCCCTGCCACCTCCTCGGACGCGCTCCCGCGCCCCAAGACGCCATTATCGAGGCTGGATTCCGCCGAAGTCCAGAAGAAATCCGTCCGCCGGAAGCGTCTCCGGGCGCCTTCGCCGAAGCGAGAGAGGCCCGCTAGCGAGGAAGGGCGGCCAGCTCCGCGTCCACGACCTCCTGGAGCTGATCGAACGGCCGGGCTCCCATGACCATCCGGCCGTTGATGAACAACGTCGGCGTCGCGCTGACGTTGGAACGGGCGCCGTCCTGGAGGCCTTGGCGTACGACGTCCTCGTGACGATCCGATGACAGGCAGCTCGAGAACCGCCCGGCGTCGAGGCCTACGCGGGCCGCCCGGGCCGACAGGTCCTGGTCGCCCAGGTCGCCGGGTGCGGAGAGGAGGTCGCGGTGGTACTCCCAGAACCGGCCCTGCTCGCCGGCGCACCGCGCCGCCCGCGCCGACGGCACCGCGCGCGGATGGCCGTCGAGGGGGAAGTCGCGGTGGACGAAGCGCACCTTGTCGCCGTACTGGCTCAGGAGCTGGTCGAGGGCCGGCTGGGCCCGCCGGCAGTAGGGACACTGGTAGTCGGAGAACTCCACGATCGTCACCGGTGCGTCGGCGGGCCCGAGGCTGGGAGCGTCGGCGGGGATGGCGATCTCGGTCCGGGGCGGATCCAGCAGGATCCGCACGCCCGCCTTCTTCCGGAGCTCCTTGCCGAAGGTGCTCGTCCGCGCGGCCAGGGCCTGCTGGCGCAGGGCCCGCGAGATCTCCGGGGTCACGTCCTCCCGGGTGCGTCCGCCCAGCCGGGCGCGGTTCTGCTCGTAGACGGCCTCGATCTCCGCCGCACCCGGCGCCGGCACCTTGGCCTCGACCTCCGCCTTCAGGAGCTCGTCGCGGGTGGTCCCTCGGGCCGCCGCCTCCCGGTCGAGGACGCGCTCGGCCAGGATCTCGTCGAGGGCCGCGCGCCGTGCGTCGTACTCCTCTTGCCGGATCCGGGCGAGACGGGAAGCGGCGCGGCGGTCCACCTCCTCGCGGGTCACGCGAATCCCCGCGCCTTCGGCCACGGCCTCGTCAGGGCCTCCCCCGGGGCGGGGCTCCGTCTCCGAAGCCCTTCCCGGGCTGCAAGCCCAAGTGACGGCCGAAGCCAGGATCGTGACCGCCGCGATGCCCCATCTCTTCATCCGAGCAGGGTAGGGTGGGAGGGGCGCCGGGTCAATCCCGGAGCCGCAGGACCGCCTGCAGGGTCTCGAGTAGGGTCTGCGAGGTGTACGGCTTGGAGAGGAACGCCTGGACCTCCAGCGTCTCCGCCTCGTCGAGCTGCGGGCCGGTGCCCAGGCCGCTGGCGGCCACGATCGGGAGCGCCGGGTCGAGGGTCCGCAGGGCCCGGATGGCCTCGCGGCCGTCCATGTTGGGCATGGCCAGATCGGTCAGGACCACCCGGACCTCTCCCTGGTGCTCCTCGTACAGCCGCACCGCCTCGCGGCCGTCGCTGGCGGTCAGCGTGCGGTAGCCCTGGGCCTCCAGGATCTCGCGCGCGATCTCGCGCACGGAAGCCTCGTCGTCGACGATCAGCACGAGCTCCCCGTGGCCGACCGGCAGCGGGGGCAGGTCGGTCTCTCCGGACGTGGCCTCGCTGCCGGGCAGCGCGGGCAGGAACACCTTGAACGACGTCCCTCGATCCCTTTCGCTGTACACGTCCATGAAGCCGCCGTGGCTCTTCACGATCGAGGAGCTGGTGGACAGGCCCAGCCCGGTGCCGCTCCCCACCTTGGTGGTGAAGAACGGGTCGAAGATCCGCTCGAGGTGCTCGCCCTCGATCCCGGTCCCGGTGTCGGAGACGGTCAGGAGGATGTGGGGCCCCGGGCTCGACCCAGGGTTCACGCGGCAGGTCGCGTCGTCGAGGACGACGTTCTCGGCCCGGAGCGCCAGGGTCCCGCCGGCGGGCATGGCGTCGCGGGCGTTGACGCACAGGTTCATCAGGACCTGGTGGAGCGGCGTCGCCTGCCCGGACACGGTCCAGAGGTCGCCGGCCACGTCCACCCGCACCCGGATCGACTTGGGGAAGGTCTCGCGCGCGATCTTCTCCATCTCCCTGACCAGGTGTCCGACCTGGAGGGTGGTGCGCTCGCCTTCGCTCCCGCGCGCGAAGGTGAGCACCTGCTTCACCAGATCGGCGCCCCGCCGGGCGCTCGTCTCCAGCGTCCCCAGTATCCGCAGCCCTTGCGGGTCCGCGAGCTTTCGCCGGAGGATCTCCACCGCCATCAGGATCGGGGACAGGACGTTGTTCAGGTCGTGGGCGATGCCTCCGGCGAGCGCGCCGATGCTCTCCATGCGCTGCGCGCGCATGAACTTCGCCTCCAGCCGGCGCGCCTCCGTCACGTCCGTGTTGATGACCAGCAGCGACGTTGGACGCGCGGCCGCGTCGCGGATGAGCGTCCAGTGGCTCTGCACCACGATCTCGGCTCCGGCGCGGGTCTTCTGGTCGAGGAGGCCGCTCCACGCTCCCTCGGTCAAGACCCGGGTCCGAGCCTCGCGCACGGTCGCGGGGGTTCCCTCGTAGAGGAGGCTCTTCACCCCCTCCTCCATGGCTTCGGCGGCCCTGCAGCCGTACAGCCTCTCCGCGGCCGGGTTCCAGTAGGTGATCTGCCCGGCCAGGTCCTCCACCAGGATCGCCTCGCGGGCGCACTCCAGGAGGGCGGCCTGCTCGCGGATCTTCTCCTGGGCGCGCTTGCGTTCGCGGAACTCGCCGATCTGGTTGCCCAGGGTCTCGACGACGACCGCGAGGCTCCCGTCGTCGACCGGCTCCCGGCCGAAGAGCGCCATGACGCCGCAAGGGCCGGCCTCGGGCCCGCCGCGCAGCGGGAGAGCGAGCGCGCCGCGGAGTCCGGCCGCCTCGGCCAGCCTGCGCCGGGTGAAGCCGGGGTCCTCCAGGACGTCCGCCACCCACTCGGGCCGGCCGCTCTCCCACGCCCGTCCGATCAGCCCGGAACCCGCCGGGAACCCGAGGCCGCGGGAGCTGCCCATCCAGTCGCCCGCTTCCACGCCGGGGAGGTGCCATATCGCCACGTGTCGGAGCAGCCGACCGGCCGGCTCCGGCTCCCATAGCTCTCCCAGGGCGAAGCCGAGGCGGCGACAAAGGCATTCCAGCAGGCGGGGCACGGCGCTTTCCCAGGTGGCCGACTCGGCCAGAACGTGCGTGGCTTCGTACTGGACCGCCCAGCGCTGCTCGTCCAGCTTCTTCTTCGTGACGTCCTTGGCCAGGCCCAGTATGGTCGCCGGGCTGCCCCCGCGACCCCGGCCGAAGACCGTCTCGCGCGCGTTCAGCCAGCGCCACCCGCCGCGGCGGTGCCGCATCCGGAACTCCCGCTCTAGTACCGCGCCGTCCCGGGCTTCCACGAAGCGCGCCAGCTCCTGTGGCAGCCGGCCGGCGTCCTCGGGGTGGAGGGCGGCCGCGTCGAAGGGGTCGCGGGGCGCGGCCTCCTCCTCGGGCGCGTACCCGAGGAGCCTTGCCAGTTGGTGGTTGGAGAAGATCGTACGGCGCTCCTCCAGGTCGACGACGTAGACGGCGTCGGGGCTCGACTCGACGATCCGCTCGACGAGGCGGCGGCTCTCCGCCAGCTCCTCCTCCGCCTGCCGTCGCGCCCGGCGCTGGGCCGCCTCCTCCAGAGCGCGGCGTACCGCGGCCGGCAGCCGGGAGAGGTTGTCCTTCAGGACGTAGTCCGTGCCCCCGCGCTTGAGGCTCTCGATGGCCTTCTCCTCGCCGATCGTGCCGGAGACGAATATGAAGGGGACCTCAGGCTGCGTCCGTCGGGCCGCCTCCAGGGCGGCCAGGCCATCGAAGCCGGGGAGGGAGAAGTCCGACAGGATGACGTCGAAGCCGCCCGCGTCGAGGGCGGCCACGAACTCAGGGCGCGTCTGGACCCTCCGGCCCTCGCAGGCGAACGTCTCGGCGAGGATCGAGCCCACGAGCTCGGCGTCTTCCGGGCTGTCCTCGAGGTGGAGGAACCGGAGCAGCGTCGGGCCTCCAGTCGGCCCTGCCACGCTCAGGGGACCTCGCAGCCGCCGACCCTGGGCGTCGGATCGGGGAGGGTGACGGCGGGGCTGCCTGAGCAGAGGATGCCCAGGCCTGCAGCGAATGCGAGGACGATCCTCTCGCTGGCCCGCACCCTCACTGGTCCCCTCCAGGTCCCGGGCCGCGCGAGGCGGCCCCGCCTGGCCCAAGCGCACGCCTGAAGTCGGTGGATTGTATGGCCCTACCGCGGTTTGCGTCAATTCGTGCGAGCCGTTCGATCCGCTCGTACGGGCCGCTGGGCGGCGTCGCGAGTGCCTGCGGTCCTACCGGCTCATCCGGTGTACACCCGCCGGCTCTTCCGGCAGACTGGCGGCTCATGCGATCCGGCCGGCGTTGGGTCCTGGGCGTGGCCGCGGCGGGCGCGGCTCTGGTCTTCGCCCGCGGTCCGCTGCACCGGGCGACGTACGCCCTGCCCACCTCGAACGACGACGCGATCCCGCTGCTCATCGCACGCCACGTCCTCGGCGGCGAGCACTCGACCGTCCTGTGGAACCAGCCGTACAACGGGACGCTCGATGCCTACCTGCTGGCGCCCGTACTCGTGGTTCTCTCGCCGCACTCCGCGTTCCGGGCGTACGAAGCGCTGTGTGCGGCGGGGCTGGTCGCACTCTCCGGGATCCTGGCCTGGCGCGCCTTCGGCTCCGGGGCCGGCTGGGCCGCGGCTCTCCTGGCCGCAATCGGCTCGCCGTACATGGCGCTCATGGGCGCCACCGGTCCCACGCCGAACTTCCTCGTCCCGGTGCTCG
>Ga0268386_10003634_pt1 | contig 11266 bp, 7 predicted proteins | sample RVTome_15_FD_200260 | JGI IMG/M metagenome (GOLD analysis project Ga0268386, IMG submission 200260) | Soil microbial communities from uranium-contaminated site in the Upper Colorado River Basin, Wyoming, United States - RVT150D86... ... | reverse complement strand
GGAGTCGAAGACGAACGTGCGGTTGCGACCGAGCTCGCGTCTGGTGATGCTTCCGTCGGTTCTCGTGAGGGCGATGGAAGCGATCCCCGGAGCGGCGATGCCGACGACGTAGAGCGACCGGAACCGTTCCGGCCCACCGTCGAAGTTCACGGAGAAGACGACCTTTCGGTCGTCGAACAACCCGCCGTCGAAGCACGTCGAACCCATGATCTCGTCGTGGCCTTCGACGTCGATGAGACACTCGCCTCCGCCCGTCGTGACGGCCGTCTCGAGACGAAGCTTCCGACCACGGAAGGCGACTTCGCCGACGAGCTTTCTGGTACCAGGCTCGATCCTCGTAGCCGACGAAGGCTGCTGCGGGGCGGCGATCGACTGGTTCCGCGCCTCTCGCACGCCTCCGAGCTGGTCGGTGCCGCGATCGTCTGAGAGTGCGAAGCCCGCGCTGAGCGCGACGGATGCCGTCACGGCGAGAACGATGAGTCGCGTCATGGAAAGCATCCTCCTCATGCGCACTGCTGCGGCTCGGTGTAGCCGAAGCAGCCCCCTTGGTAGCCAGACCCGCTGTTGTTCTTGCAATGCGGCTTCTTGATCCACGTACGAGACACGGAGAGCGAGAGGTCGCGAGAGAGCGTGCCCGCTCCCTGCTTCCCGTAGCTCCAGTTGCCGTTGAGGTCGATGAACGTGATCAGTCCCCACCCGGTCGAGGACTTGGCGAACGTGTTGTTGACCCACTTGCCGCAGAAGTCGTAGAACGAGCTCTCGCCGCGACCCGGAGGAAACCACTCTCCCGGCTTGGTGTAGGGCTTCCAGTCAGCGGCGAGGGCGGAGCCCATCCCGAAGCAGGTGAGCGCGACGATCCCAGCCGCGATGGCGAGCACGAGTCGTTCCGGTCGCATTCCTCCTCCTCCTCGTGAGCATTTCGGGGGACGCGCGAACGTGTAGACCGCACGCGGGGTCCGTGTCAATTGACACCAATGGACACCGGCGGATGTGGACGAGTCTGTTAGAGCGACTGCGGATCCACGTCCACTACGGCCGACAGGCCGTCCCGCCGCATCGCCGGCGCTGCGGCAGCCAGGAGCGCCGCGGCGCGGCTCGCGAACGCGCGCGGGGACGTCGTCTTCGCGAGCAGCTGTGCGCGATGGCGCCCTCGCAGGCGGAGGAGCGGCGCGGGTCCGAGGAGCTGCGCGTCGGAGGCGGCAAGCGCAACGCGGAGCTCGCGGAGCGCGCGGAGCGTGTCGTCCCGGGCGGGGCCGGAAACGACGAGTGAAACAAGATGTGAAAAGGGCGGGTAGGCGAGCGCCTCGCGCCGCGCGAGCTCCTGCGCGAGGAAGCCGGCGACATCGTGCCTCGCCGCGAAGGCGATCGGCGTCGCGTCCGGCTGGAACGTCTGGACGAGCACCTTCCCGGGCGCATCCCGGCCGCTGCGACCGGCGAGCTGCGTGACGAGCTGGAACGAGCGCTCGTCCGCACGGAAGTCCGGGATCGTGAGCCCGGTGTCCGCGTCCACGACCGCCGCGACGGCGACGCCGGAAAAGTGGTGGCCCTTCGCGACCATCTGCGTGCCGATGAGCACGACGGAGCGCGAGGACACGAAGCGCTCGAGAGCGTCGCGCAGCGCTCCCGCCTTGGAGGCGGTGTCGGCGTCCAGCCTGATGCGCTCGAGCCCGGGCAGCCGGCGCGCGAGCTCCGACTCCAGCCGCTGCGTCCCCGCGCCGATGCGGGCCAGCTCGACCGAGCCGCACTCGGGACAGTGCTCGGGAAGCGGCTCGGCGAACCCGCAGTGATGGCACCGCAGCCGGTCGTCCCCGTGCAGCGCGAGAGCGACGTCGCAGCTCCCGCAGCGCCGCGACACGCCGCACGAGCGGCAGTGGATCGCGCCCGACACGCCACGCCTGTTGAGCAAGAGAATCGCGCGGCCGCCCCGCTCCTCGATCGTCGCGAGCTCCCCGAGCAGCGGTGCGGAGAGTGGGTACCCGGCCTCGCGCCGGAGGTCGACGACGCGCACGGACGGCATGGGAGCGCCGATGCGCACGGGCAGGGCGAGGTGCTCCAGGCGCGCCCAGCTCTCGACGCGCGGCGTGGCGCTTCCGTACACGGCGACGGCGCCCTCGAGCGTGGCCCGCTTGGCCGCGAGGGTCCTCGCGTCGTAGCGGGGATCCGACTCGTGCTTGTAGGACGCGTCGTGCTCCTCGTCGACGACGACGAGGCCGAGATCGGGGATGGGCGCGAAGATCGCCGAGCGCGCTCCGACCACGATCCGCGCCTCGCCGGCTGCGATGCGCAGCCGCTCGTCCCGGCGCTCGGCCTCGGTCAGGCCGGAGTGGAGCACGGCGACGACGTCGCCGAAGCGTGCGGCGAAACGACCGACCGTCTGCGGGGTGAGCGCGATCTCGGGCACCAGGACGATCGCCCCGCGTCCTCGCTCGAGCGCCGCTGCGCAGGCGCGCAGGTAGACCTCGGTCTTGCCGCTGCCGGTCGGCCCGTGCAGCAGCAGATTTCCTCCTCCCGCGTCGAGGGCCGCCACGATGCGCTCGACCGCTTCCTCCTGGGCCGCGGTGAGCCGCTCCGGCGCCGGCTCGGCCGTCAGCGCGTCGCGTGACGAGGGAGCCGCTCGCTCGCCGCGCGCAGTCCGTGCGTGCGGGGCCACGAGCGCGAGCGCGCGTGCGGGCGTCGAGCCGTAGTAGTCGGCGAGCCAGAGCGCCAGCTCCACGAGCGCCGGCGGGACGCGGTCGACGACCGGGCCGGCCTGCGCGATGTCGACGCCGTCCGGCGGCGGAACGCCGGTCTCGACCACGACGCCGCGAACACGCCGGCCGCCGAGCCCGACCGTGACGACAGCTCCCCGCCCGACGTCCTCGGGTACCTCGTACGTGAACGGACGCGCGAGCGCGCGCGCCGTGACGAGCGGGTAGATCTCGGCGAGGGGCAAGGCGGCGAGCCTATCCGCGCACCCGGCGAGGAGAGCGCCGCGTGGCGGCTCCTGACCGACCTGGCACGGCTCCTCCCGGAGGAGAGCGTCACGCTGCGCTACGAGGAGGGCGAGGGGATGCTGACGGTGACGTCCGGAAGCCACACGTCGCGTCTGAACGTCTACAGCGCCGAGGACTTCCCGCGACTGCCTCCGACCGACGTCGCGTTGCACACGGTTGATGCGACGGCGCTGCTCGGGACGATCGACAAGGTCGCGCGTGCCGCCTCGCGGGACGAGTCGCGACCAGTGCTGACGGGGATCCTCGTGCGGTTCCAAGGGGACACGCTCGTGATGGCCGCGACCGACTCCTACCGGCTGGCCGTCAAGGAGACGCGGCTCGAGGAGGCCGGCCCGGACCTCGACGCGATCATTCCCGCGCGGGCGCTCCAGGAGCTCTCGCGGCTCGCCGCCGGAGCGGAGAGCGTGCAGCTCGGGGCGCACGAGAACCACGTCGTCTTCCACGCGGGCGACGTCTGGCTTACGAGCCGGAGGATCGACGGGCAGTTTCCGAACTACGAGCAGCTCTTGCCCGAGAGCTTCGAGGCCGTGATCGCGACGCCCCGGGAGCCGCTGCTCGAGGTCGTCCGTCGCGCGAGCGTCCTCGCACAGCGCAACGCGCCGCTGCGGCTGCGCTTCGCCGAAGGCGAGCTCGACGTCGCTGCGCAGAGCCAGGACGTCGGCGAGGCCCGGGAGACGCTGCCGATCGACTACGCCGGCGAGGCGCTCGAGATCGGCTTCAACCCCGAGTTCCTGCGGGAAGGCCTCGAGGCAATAGGGGGAGACACGGTGGACGTGAAGCTCATCAACCCGCTGCGACCCGGGCTCCTCGCCTCGCCCGACGAGAGCTTCTGGTACCTGATCATGCCGATCCGTCTCGCGGGCTGATCGTCCGCGACCTCACGCTCCGGGACTTCCGCTCGTACACGCGCCTGGAGCTCCGCCTCGTCCCGGGCATCGTCCTCGTCTCGGGCGCAAACGGGTCGGGGAAGACGAACCTGCTGGAGGCGCTGCATGTCGGGACGCAAGGGTTCTCGCCGCGAGCGCGTGGCGACGCGCAGCTCGTCCGCTTCGGCATGGACGCGGGCAGGGTCGCCCTCCGCGGCACGCACGACGCGCGGGCGTTCGAAGTCGACGTGACCGTGAGCCGCGACAGGCCGCGGCGTGCGCGGTTGAACGGCGACACGCTGCGATCCGCCGAGCACCTCCGGCATGCCTTCCACACGCTCGTCTTCACGCCCGACCGCCTCGCGGTCGTGAAGGGCGGCCCGGCCGTGAGGCGCGCCTACCTTGATCGGAGCCTCGCGCGCATCTCCCCGGCCAAGGCGGCTCTCCCGACGGAGTACGCGACTGCGCTCGGCCAGCGGAACGCCGCGCTGCGGCGTGTTGCGCTCGGCATCTCGTCGCGGGACGCGCTGGCTCCGTGGACGGCGAGCGTCGTCGAGGCGGGAGCGGCTCTGGTCGCCGCGCGCAGAGAGGCGACGGCGCTCGTCGCGAGCCGGTTCGCCGAGCTCGCAACGCGGATCGGGCTGGAGGACGCGACGCTCGCGTACGAGGGAGATCCGCCCTCCCACACGGAGCTCGAGGCGAAGCTCGCCCGGGACGTCGAGCGGGGGTTCACGGGTGCCGGCCCGCATCTCCACGACCTGCGGATCGAGGCCTCCGCGAGGGATCTTCGAACCTACGGCTCGCAGGGCGAGCAGCGCACGGCCGTGCTCGCCCTCGTCCTGGGAGAGGCCCAGGCGATCGTCGAGCGGACGGGGGTGGAGCCGCTCGTCCTGCTCGACGACGTGCTGTCGGAGCTCGACGGCGATCGCCGCCGCGCGTTGGTCGAGATTCTCGTGGGTGGCGGGCAGACCGTGATCACCGCGACCGCCGCCGCGGCGCTTCCCGTCGAGCCGGCGCAGCTGCTCATCGTCGAGGACGGCGACGTCCGCGAGGCCTGATGGAGCGGCTCGGAGACGAGGTCGAGCGGGAGCTCGCACGCCGCGGCGACGGCCAGAGCGCGGCCATCGCGGCGATCACGGCGGCCTGGCCGGCCGCGGTCGGCGAGGCGGTCGCCCGGCACGCCTGGCCTCTCAGGGTGTCCCGCGACGGGACGCTCCAGGTGGCGACGTCTTCGTCCACATGGGCCTTCGAGCTCGACCGGCTGGCGGAGGACATCCGGGAGCGGCTGGCCGAGGCCCTCGGCCCAGGGGCACCGCCGAAGCTCCGCTTCCGACCCGGACCGCTGCCCGAGCCCCCGGCCTCGCTGGCGCCGTCGGAGACGTCGACCGAGACCCCTCCGCCGCCCTCGCCGGCGGTGGTTGCCGAAGCCGCCGAGGCAGCCGCCGCGATCGACGATCCGGAACTCCGGGAGCTCGTCGCAAGGGCCGCTCGGGCGAGCCTCTCGAGGGCCCGGTCCGGCCGCCTGATCTGATACACTTGCACCTGCCCGCAAAAGCTGTATTTGCAGGGCTTTTTTCATGGCTGAAGCAGCCTACACCGCAAAGGACATCACGGTCCTCGAAGGCCTCGAGCCGGTCCGTCTGCGACCCGGCATGTACATCGGGTCGACGGGGTCCCGGGGCCTCCATCACCTCGTCTACGAGGTGGTCGACAACGCCGTCGACGAGGCCCTCGCCGGACGCAACGACCTCGTAGAGGTCAGCATCCATCCCGACAACTCGGCGACGGTGCGCGACGCGGGCGCCGGCATCCCCGTGGACATCATCGACGAGCAGGGGCTTCCGGCGCTGACGGTCGTGCTGACGAAGCTCCACGCCGGTGGGAAGTTCGGCGGCGAGGGCTACAAGGTGTCGGGTGGGCTGCACGGCGTCGGCGTCTCCGTGGTCAACGCCCTCTCGGAATGGCTCGTCGCCGAGGTGAAGCGCGACGGGAAGATCTACCGCCAGGAGTTCGCGCGGGGCGAGCCCACTGGTGACATGGAGACGATCGGCGTGGCGCCGAAGGGCGACACCGGTACGACGATCTCGTTCCTGCCGGACTCGGAGGTCTTCGAGGAGACCGAGTTCGACGCTGCGACGCTGATCCAGCGCCTGCGCGAGACGGCGTTCCTCACTCGCGGCCTCAGGATCGTCGTGCGCGACGAGCGGGCCGGCGGGAAGACCGAGGAGTTCCACTACGAGGGCGGGATCCGCGACTTCGTGGCGTATGTCAACGGGTCGAAGGACACGGTGCACAAGCACGTCGTCTACTTCGAGGGCGAGAGCGACGAGGGCCAGGTCGAGCTCGCAATGCAGTGGAACACCTCGTACGTCGAGTCGGTGTTCTCGTTCGCCAACAACATCAACACGACCGAGGGCGGCGCCCATCTCTCCGGGTTCAAGGCCGCACTGACCGGGACGCTCAACCGCTACGCGCGCGACAAGGGGTTCCTCAAGGACAAGGAGGACAACCTCGAGGGTGAGGACGTGCGTGAGGGCCTGGCCGCGGTCATCTCCGTGAAGCTTCGCAACCCGCAGTTCGAGGGGCAGACCAAGACGAAGCTCGGCAACCCCGGCGTCGAGGGCCTCGTCAAGACGACGGTGAACCAGAAGCTCGCCCAGTTCCTCGAGGAGAACCCGACCGACGCGAAGCAGATCATGACGAAGGCGATCTCGGCGGCGAGAGCGCGCCAGGCCGCGCGGAAGGCGCGCGAGCTGACGCGCCGCAAGAGCGCGCTCGAGTCGAACTCGCTCCCTGGAAAGCTCGCCGACTGCCAGATCAACGACCCCGAGTCGGCCGAGCTCTTCCTCGTCGAGGGCAGCTCCGCCGGCGGGTCTGCCGTCGATGCTCGGGATCGGAGCTTCCAGGCGATCCTCCCCCTGCGCGGGAAGGTGATCAACGCCGAGAAGAACCGGATCAACAAGGTGCTCTCGAACGAGGAGATCCAGGCGGTCATCACGGCGATCGGAACCGGTATCGGCGAGGAGTTCGACCTCTCGAAGCTGCGGTATCACCGCATAATCGTCATGACCGACGCCGACGTCGACGGCGCGCACATCCGCACGCTCATCCTCACGTTCCTCTACCGGCAGATGCAAGAGCTCGTCGAGCGCGGGCACATCTTCATCGCCGTAGCACCGCTCTACCGCGTGAAGATCGGCAACCAGCAGCGCTACGTCGAGAAGGAGTCGCAGCTCGAGGACATGCTCGTACGCGAGCGCGTCAAGGACATGGACGTGACGGACCGGGCCGGCGAGACGCAGAAGCTGACCGAGACGCGGTACGGCCGGTTCACGCGCGTCCTCCACGAGTTCGACGGCTGGGCGTCGCGGCTGCGCGAGGACTTCGGAGCGGCGGCGGCCAACTTCGTCATCGACCACCGCCTCGTCGAGGCGGAGTCCGTCGAGGACACGATCGAGGACGTCCTCGGACAGCTCGAGCCGAACGGCTACGAGCTCTCGGTGCTCTCGTCGGACGACGGAGGCTCCACGCTCCGGGTCGTCGAGCGGGAGACCGGCTCCGCGGCGAGTGTCGTCGTGCCGAGCGAGCTCCTCGCCTCCCCGATCTACGCCAACGTCCGCAAGACGTACCGGCGGCTCGCCGAGATCGTGGGACTTCCGCCCTTCACGATCGCGTTCGGCAAGAAGACGCGCACCGCGGAGACCTTCGGGCAGCTGCGGGAGCTGGCGCTCGAGCTCGCCAAGGAGGGCATCCAGGTCAGCCGCTTCAAGGGCCTCGGCGAGATGGATGCCGAGGAGCTCGCCGACACGACGATGAACCCGGCCAACCGCATGCTCGTCCGCGTCGACGTGGACGACGCCGCCGCCGCGGACCGCGTGTTCTCGACGCTGATGGGAGACCAGGTCGAGCCGCGGCGGGAGTTCATCGAGCAGAACGCACGCGAGGTGCGATTCCTCGATGTCTAGCGGCGCTTTCCACGCGCGTTCCATGCGACCGGCGCCGGCCGCCGGAGGCGATGTGCCGACCAACCGATGCGAGGCGGTGAAGGAGGGGGCTCATGGGGAAACCATGGGTTCCCCCATCAGGGATGTCTGACGTCGTCGAGCCTCTCGGCTCGGGTCGGATCGAGCCGCGCGAGCTCGAGCAGGAGATGCGCTCGAGCTTTCTCGACTACGCGATGAGCGTCATCGTCTCGCGCGCCCTGCCGGACGTGCGGGACGGGCTCAAGCCGGTGCACCGGCGGATCCTGTACGCGATGCACGAGGCCGGCCTCCAGCCAAACCGGCCGCGGCTCAAGTCCGCGCGCGTGGTCGGCGACGTCATGGGGAACTACCACCCGCACGGCGACCAGGCGATCTACGACACGCTCGTCCGCATGGCGCAGCCGTTCTCGTTGCGCTACCCGCTCGTCGACGGTCAGGGGAACTTCGGGAACATCGACGACTACCCGGCTGCCGCGATGCGGTACACCGAGGCGCGGCTCACGCGGCTCGCCACGGAGATGCTCCGGGACATCGACGCAGACACGGTCGACTTCGTTCCGAACTACGACGAGTCGCGTCGCGAACCGTCCGTCCTGCCGTCGCGGTTCCCCAACCTCCTCGTGAACGGCTCCGCCGGCATCGCCGTCGGCATGGCCACGAACATGCCACCCCACCGGCTAGGCGAAGTCGTCGACGCGATCGTCCAGCTGATCGACAAGCCGAACGCCAACGTCGAGGACCTCATGAAGCACGTGAAGGGGCCCGACTTCCCGACCGGCGCGATCGTGGTGGGGCGGAGCGGCATCCGCGACGCGTACCGCACGGGACGTGGTCGCATCATCGTGCGCGGCCGCGCTCACGTGGAGGAGCTACGCGGGGGGAGGAGCGCGATCATCGTCACGGAGCTGCCGTACGGCGTGAAGAAGGGCGGCGACTCCGGAGTCATCAAGAAGATGGCCGACCTCGTCAGCGAGAAGGTGCTCAGCGAGATCTCCGACGTGAAGGACCACTCCGACCGCACGGGGATGCGCATCCAGATCGACCTCAAGCGCGAGGCGATCCCGCAGGTCGTCCTCAACAAGCTCTTCAAGCACACGGCCCTCCAGACGACCTTCGGGTACAACGCCGTCGCTCTCGTCGACGGCGTGCCGCGGACGCTGTCGCTGCTCGAGCTCGTCCAGCACTACCTCGACTACCAGCGCGAGGTCGTCATCCGCCGCTCGAAGTACGAGCTCCGGAAGGCGGTCGACCGCGCGCACATCCTCGAGGGCTACCTCATCGCGCTCGACAACCTCGACGAGGTCATCGCCCTCATTCGTGCAGCGGACGACACGGATGCGGCGCGCGCGGGCCTCATGGAGCGCTTCGGGCTCTCCGAGCTCCAGGCACAGGCGATCCTCGACCTCCGCCTGCGCGCGCTGACGGGTCTCGAGCGGAAGCGCGTGGAGGACGAGTTCGCCGACCTCCAGGAGCGGATCGCCGAGCTGCGCGCCCTCCTCGGCGACCCGGCTCGGATCGACGGCGTGGTACGCGAGGAGCTGTTGGAGCTCAAGGACTTCTACGGAAAGGCGGACGAGCGACGCACCGAGATCGTCGCGGGCGAGTCCGACTTCGAGCTCGAGGACATGATCGCCGAGGAGGACATGGTGATCGCGATCACCAACTCCGGCTACATCAAGCGCCTCCCGGTGACCGCGTACCGCGAGCAGCGGCGCGGCGGGATCGGCGTGATGGGGATGGACCTCAAGGAGGACGACTACATCGAGCACCTCTTCGTCGCCTCGACGCACGACTACATCCTCTTCTTCACGACCGTAGGGAAGGTCTACCGGTTGAAGGTGCACGAGCTGCCGCTGGGCTCCAGGCAGTCCAAGGGCCGCGCCATCGTGAACCTCCTGCCCTTCCGTCAGGACGAGTACGTGCGTGCGGTCATCGCGACGCGCACGTTCGAGGAGGCGCAGTACCTCGTGTTCGCGACGAAGAAGGGCATCGTCAAGAAGACCGAGTTCCTCGCCTACAACACGCCGCTCAAGGCGGACGGGATCATCGCGATCAAGCTGCGTGACGACGACGAGCTCATCGGCGTCCGGCTGGCGAGCCAGACGGACGACATCCTCATGGTGTCGCGGATGGGGCAGGCGGTCCGCTTCCAGGGGAAGCAGGCCAGGGCGATGGGGCGCGACACGTCGGGCGTCGCCGGGATGAAGCTCCGCCCGGGCGACGAGGTGATCGAGGTGGACATCGCGGCGGACGACACCGATCTGCTGGTCGTGACCGAGAACGGATACGGGAAGCGCACACGCGTCTCGGACTACCCGGCGAAGGGCCGGGGCACGATGGGTGTGAAGACCGCGCAGCTTGTGGAGGACAGGGGCCGACTCGCCGGAGCACGCATCGTGCGGGAGGGCTACCAGGTCATGCTCATCTCGGACCACGGCACCGTGATCCGCGTGCCCGTCGACGGCATCAGGCGTGCCGGTCGAGCGACGCAGGGCGTCATCGTGATGCGCCTGCGGGACGGCGAGAAGGTGTCCAGCCTCGCCCCCGTGATCTCGAGCGACGCGGAGGACGCCGACCTGGTCGTCGAGCCCCCGCCGGTTCCTGCCGGGTAACGCCGGTCGTCACCCGAACGGGTGAACTTGAAGCCCTGCGTTTGGACAGGGAGGGCCGCGGGGAGTTAGCTTCGAGGAATGAAGGTGCGGTCCACCGTTGGAAGGATCCTGCGGCGCCTCGCTCTCGTCACGTGTGCCGCGGCGGTCGCGGCGGCCGTCTTCTCGAGCACGGCCCTCGCCCAGCCCGGGCTCCCGGCGTCGCCGCTGGCGGACCAGCCCGTCGAGACGCTCACCACGACGGTGACCGACACGGTCTCCGAGGCCGCCTCGGCTGTCACGGTGACCACGGAGGTCGTCACGGAGACCGTCTCCACGACGGCAGGTGATGCCGGTGGAACTGGCGAGCAGGCGAACGCCCGGACCGAGCCGTCCGCGACGCCGATCGTCACGACGACGAGCACTACAGTCGACTCGGAGGCGACTGCCGTAGAGACCCTCGTTCCCGTCACCGGGCCCCTCGTGGAGAGTGCGACCACGACCGTCGCTACCACGACACAGACCGTGACGGAGCCCGTCGCAGCGCTGGTCGATCCGGTCCTCGAGCCGGTCGTCTCGAGCGTGGAGCCCGTCGTCTCGACGGTTTCTGCGGCTGCCGACGAGCTCACGTCGTCCTCCGCGCTGACGGAGCCGGTCCAGACTGCGAGCAGTCGGCAGCGCTCCGCCGCCAACGTGCAGGCGCCACTCCCGCCCACTCGCCTCGACGGCGGCGCGAGCACGGCGCCACCGGCACTCTCGCAAGCTCTCCGGGTGACGCTGACGCCTGCTCCTCCGGCGAGCCGCACCGCGCCGGCGCTCCTGCCGGCCGCCGCGTC
>Ga0268386_10003633_pt1 | contig 11267 bp, 10 predicted proteins | sample RVTome_15_FD_200260 | JGI IMG/M metagenome (GOLD analysis project Ga0268386, IMG submission 200260) | Soil microbial communities from uranium-contaminated site in the Upper Colorado River Basin, Wyoming, United States - RVT150D86... ... | reverse complement strand
GCTGCCCCGCGCACCCTACCCGATCCAGATGCTCTACCTCTTCGTCGTGGGCCTGCCGATGGTGATGGTGGCCATCTTCATCTCGATGGCCGACGGCCTGCTCTATTCGTACTACGCGGCCGCCCCCCGGATCTGGCCGCAGCTCACCCCGCAAGCCGACCAGCACGTGGGCGGGCTCATCATGTGGATCCCCGGCGGAATGGTCTTCCTGGCCGCGATCTCCGTCGTCTTCTTCCGCTGGCAGAGCGCGGGCGGCGACGATCTGGCGGTGCCCCTGGCCGGTGCGCGCCATGGCCGCTAGGCTCGCGTGGGCCGCGGTGGTCGCGGTCTTCTTCCTGATGACGCTCGGCAACGTGGTGAGCGCGACCGGCTCCGGGCTCGCGTGCCCGGACTGGCCCCTCTGCCACGGCTCGCTCATCCCGCCGCTGCGGCCGGACGTGCTGATCGAGTACAGCCACCGCCTCGCCGCGCTGGCCGCGTCCTTGCTGATCGTGGCCACCACCGCGCTGACGCTCCGCGGGACGCGCGCGGCGGGACTGCGGCGCCTCGCCTGGCTGATCCCCGTCCTGCTCGCCGTGCAGATCGGGCTCGGCGGCGTCACGGTGCTGCTCAAGCTGCCCCACCTGATCAGCACCGCGCACCTGGTCAACGCGCTCCTGATCCTGGCCGGTCTCATCGTCCTGGCCCGGGGACTCCGGCCCTCGCCGCCAGGGCCCTCGCGCGCCGGCGACCGCCTCCGGCGCCTGGCCCGCGTGGGCCTGATCGTGCTCTTCGTGCAGCTCGCGCTGGGCGGCTACGTGCGCCACTCGGGGGCCGGCCTCGCCTGCCCCGACTTCCCGCTCTGCAGCGGTGATCTGCTGCCCACGCAGTGGCTGGCCGGCGTGCACTGGGTGCACCGCTGGCTGGGCGTGCTCCTGCTGGGCCTGTTCATCCACGTGGCGCTGGCGGGCCGGACGACGGCCACGCGCCTGGTCGCCGCGCTCGCGGTGCTGCAGGTGGGCCTCGGCATTGCCGCCGTGCTGCTCCAGCTCACCCCGGTGGTGCGGGCGGCCCACGCCGCCGTCGGCTACTCGCTCTGGGCGGTGCTGGTCTGGGTGAGCGTGGAGGTGGGATGCTGGCGAGGGAGCGTCACGCCACCCGCCCGGCCGGGCGCAGCCCGGGAGGCCGTGCATGCCGCCTAGGGCCGCGACCGCGGCTCCGGGCGGCATCGCGACGCTCAGCCTGACCGAGCGGATCGGCGCCTACGCGGAGCTCTCGAAGTTCGGCATCGTGCTCCTCGTGCTGGTCTCCGCGGGCGCCGGCTTCATGCTGCGGGCTCCGCTCGGACCGGACTTCCCGTGGGCGCAGGGCCTGCTGGTGCTGGCCGGCGTGATGCTGCTGTCCTGCGGCGCCTCCGCGCTCAACCAGGTCCAGGAGCGCGGCCGGGACGGGCTGATGGCCCGTACCGCCGGGCGGCCGCTGCCCTCGGGCCGGCTCTCCCACGGGCAGGGGCTCGTCTTCTCGATCGTGGCCATCGTGACCGGCGCGGCGGTGCTGTGGCTCGGGATCGGGCCCATGGCGGGCATTCTGGGGCTGGTCGCGAGCGGCTTCTACAACGGCGTCTACACGCCGTGGCTCAAGCCGAACTCACCGTTCGCGGCGGTGCCCGGGGCGATACCGGGCGCGATCCCGCCGGTGATCGGCTGGGTGGCGGGCGGCGGCCACCTCACCGAGGTGGGCGCGGTGATCCTGTTCGGGATCCTGTTCCTCTGGCAGATGCCCCACTTCTGGGCCCTCGCCCTCCGGTACCGGGCGGACTACGCGGCGGGTGGCTTCCCGATGGTCTCGGAGCGGGTCGGCGTCGAGGGCACCGCCCGCCTGATCCAGCTCTACGCGCTCGGCCTCACCGCGTGGGCGCTGGCCGCGCCCACCTTCGGGGTGGGCGGCCCGGCCGCCCTCGTCGCGGCCGCGGCCCTGGGCGGGCGGCTGATCTGGCTGGCCGCCAAGTTCGCGCGGCGGCCCGACGACCAGCGAGGCTGGCTGTCCCTCTTCCTCTTCTCCAACTTCTTCCTTCTTCTGCTATTCCTGGTGATGGTGGGGGAGCGGCTGATCCGCTATGCCCTGTCCTAGCGGCGGGGCGGTTGCCGGTGGCACGGTGGGTCGGTTGTCTGCTACTCTGAGATCCCCGTCTGGAGGCCGGACCGAATGAACATCTGTGTGGTGGGAACAGGTTACGTGGGGCTGGTGACCGGCGCGGTGTTCGCCGATCTCGGCAACGACGTGGTCTGCGTGGACAACGACCAGAAGAAGATCGAGGCCCTCCGGGTCGGCCGGATGCCGATCTACGAGCCGGGTCTCGAGGAGATGGTGCTCCGGAACAAGGACGACGGCCGGCTCAACTTCACCATCGACCTCCCCGGCGCGGTCCGCCAGTCCGACGTGATCTTCATCGCGGTGGGGACGCCCCCCAAGGACACCGGGGAGACCGACCTCTCCCACGTGGAAGCGGTGGCCGCCCAGATCGGCCGCACGATGGACCGCTACAAGGTGGTCGTCAACAAGTCCACCGTCCCGGTGGGGACCGGTGAGTTCGTTCGAGACGTCATCACCCGCCACCAGCCGCGGCCCGTCGACTTCGACGTGGTCTCCAATCCCGAGTTCCTGCGCGAGGGCTCCGCGATCGAGGACACGCTCCGACCGGATCGGATCGTGATCGGCGCACCCAACCAGCAGGTCGCGATGACCCTGGTCGAGCTCTACGCCCCGCTCGAGCGGCCGATGATCATCACCGACCTGCCCTCGGCGGAGGTGATCAAGTACGCCTCCAACGCCTTCCTCGCCGCCAAGATCTCCTTCATCAACGCCATCGCCAACATCTGCGAGAACGCGGGCGCCGACGTGAGCCAGGTCATGAAGGGCATGGGCCTCGACTCGCGCATCGGGATGCAGTTCCTCCAGGCCGGCCTCGGCTACGGCGGCTCCTGCTTCCCCAAGGACGTGGATTCCTTGATCCACACCGCGGCCCGCTTCGGCTACGATTTCAAGCTGCTGCGCTCGGTGGTGGAGATCAACAAGGAGCGGGCCGCCCACCTGGTGGACATGATGCGCAAGGCGATGGGCGGACTCGAGGACAAGACCATCGCGGTCCTCGGCCTGGCCTTCAAGCCCAACACCGACGACATGCGCGAGGCCAAGAGCCTCGAGGTGATCCGGCTGCTCCACGCGGCGGGGATCCAGGTGCGCGCCTACGACCCGGTGGCGATGGACAACGCGAAGGCCCTCATGCCGGAGGGCGTGGTCTTCTGCGAATCGGCCTACGAGGCGGCGGCGGGCGCGGATGGGGTGGCCCTGCTCACCGAGTGGAACGAGTTCAAGTACCTGAACCTCGACCGCCTGCGCGGGCTGCTGCGGCAGCGGCTGATCTTCGACGCCCGCAACCTCTACGAGCCCGAGCGCATGCGCCGCCTCGGCTTCGAGTACTACTCGATCGGGCGCAAGCCCGTGCTGGCGGGCTGAGGGTCGGGCCGGTGCGGGTCCTCGTGACGGGCGGGGCCGGCTTCATCGGCTCCCACCTCTGCGATTTCCTGCTCGCCCATGGGTGCGAGGTCGTCTGCATGGACAACCTCCTCACCGGCTCCACCGACAACATCGCCCACATCAGCGACCCGCGCTTCCTCTTCGTCAAGCACGACGTCACCAACTACATCGTGATAGGCGGGCCGCTCGACTACGTGCTGCACTTCGCGAGCCCCGCCTCGCCGATCGACTACCTCGAGCTCCCCATCCAGACCTTGAAGGTGGGCGCGCTCGGCACCCACAAGGCGCTCGGGCTGGCCAAGGAGCGGCGGGCCAAGTTCCTGCTCGCCTCCACCTCCGAGGTCTACGGCGATCCGCTCGTGCACCCGCAGCCCGAGGACTACTGGGGCAACGTCAACCCGGTGGGCCCGCGGGGAGTCTACGACGAGGCCAAGCGCTTCGCGGAGGCCATGACCATGGCCTACCACCGCGTGCACGGCCTCGACGCCCGCATCGTCCGTATCTTCAACACCTACGGTCCGCGCATGCGGCTCACCGACGGCCGCGCGATCCCCACCTTCGTGCGCCAGGCGCTCCGGAACGAGCCCCTCACCGTCTTCGGCGACGGCTCCCAGACGCGCTCCTTCACCTACGTCACCGACCTGGTGGAGGGCATCTGGGCCCTCATGCAGGCGCCGGTGAACGAGCCGGTGAACATCGGCAACCCGAAGGAGATGACACTGCTCCAGCTCGCCGAGCAGATCATCCGCCAGAGCGGCTCCCGCAGCGAGATCGTGTTCCGCCCAATCCCCACCGACGACCCCAAGGTGCGGCAGCCCGACATCAGCAAGGCCCGCCGCATCCTCAAGTGGGAGCCCAAGGTGGACGTGGAGGAAGGCCTCACCCGTACCATCGACTGGTGCCGCAATCTGGTGACCCGGCCGTGAGGATCCTCGTCACGGGCGGGGCCGGCTTCATCGGCTCGCACGTGGTGGATGCCGTCCTCGCCGCGGGCCACGACGTGGCGGTGGTGGACAACCTCACCACCGGCGACGCCCGCTGGATCAACCCGCGCGCCCGCTTCCACGAGGTGGACCTCCGCAGCGCGCGGCTCGCGCGCGTCTTCGAGGCGGAGCGGCCGGAGGTGGTGGCCCACCTGGCGGCGCAGGCCTCGGTGGCACGCTCGGTGACGGATCCCGCGTTCGACGCCAGCGTGAACATCGGGGGCGGCGTCGGACTGCTCGAATGCTGCCGGCGCTACGGCGTGCGCCGGATCATCTACTCCTCCAGTGGGGGCGCGGGCTATGGGGACACCGACGTCATCCCCACGCCGGAGAGCCACCCCAGCCTGCCGATCTCGCCCTACGGCATCACCAAGGTCGCGATGGAGCAGTACGTGAGCGCGTGGAGCGGTATCTACGGCATCAGCGGCATCTCGCTCCGCTACGCCAATATCTACGGGCCGCGGCAGAATCCGCAAGGGGAGGCGGGCGTGATCGCGATCTTCTGTCACCGGCTGCTGACCGGCCAGATCCCCATGATCAACGGCGACGGGGAGCAGACCCGCGACTACACCTACGTGGAGGACGTGGCCGCCGCCAACGTGAAGGCCCTCGAGCGTCCCGAGGTCGCCGGGGGGGTGAACGTCTGCACCGGGATCGAGACGTCGGTGAACGACCTCTACCGGGCGCTGATCGAGGCGGCGGGCTCCCCGGTGCAGGCGCAGCACGCCCCCGCGCGGCCGGGCGAGCAGCGCCGCAGCTGTCTGTCCCCCGCGCTGGCCGCGCGCGCACTCGGCTGGAAGCCCACCGTATCGCTCGCGGAAGGCCTCCGCCGCACCTTCGGGTTCTTCCAAAAGGAGATCACGTCATGATCGACGAGGAGCTGCGGGCGATCCTGGCCTGCCCGGCCTGCAAGGGCGTCGAGCTGACCTTCGAGGAGACGCGCATCATCTGCCGCGCCTGCCGCAAGGCCTATCCGGTGCGCGACGGCATCCCCGTGATGCTGATCAGCGAGGCGGAGCCCTGGGTCCCGACGACATAACCGCGGTCATCCTCGCGGGCGGTCGGGGGACCCGGCTCCGGCCCCTGACGCTGGCCACGCCCAAGCCGATCGTTCCTCTCCTCAACATTCCGTTCATCACCTACCAGCTCGCTCTCCTCCGCGGGCACGGGATCACCGACGTGGTGCTGTCCTGCTCCTACATGGTGGAGGAGATCCGGCGGATCATGCGGGACGGCGCGGCCCACGGGGTGCGCCTGCGCTACGCGGTGGAGACGGAGCCGCTCGGCACCGCGGGCGGCGTCCGCAACGCGGTCGACCTCGTGCGCGACCTCGTGCTCGTGCTGAACGGCGACATCCTGGCCGATCTCGATCTCTCCGCGATGCTGCGCTTCCACGCCGAGCGCCGCTCGCGCGCGACCCTGTACCTGACCCGCGTCACCGACCCCACCCAGTACGGGCTCGTGGAGCTCGAGGCGAACGGGCGCATCCGGAGCTTCGTGGAAAAGCCCGCGCCCGGCCAGGTGACGGTCGACACCATCAACGCGGGCGTCTACGCGCTGGCCCGCGAGGTGGTCGCCGCCATTCCCACCGGCCGCGCGGTGTCCATCGAGCGCGAAACCTTCCCCGAGCTGCTCCGGGACCGCATGCCGTTCTTCGGCTGGGTCGCCGGCAACTACTGGCTCGACATCGGCAGCCCCGCCAAGTACCGTCAGGGCCAGCTCGATCTCCTCGCGGGCCGGGTCGCCACCTCGGTCAAGCCCGCCGGTGCGCGCTCCGACGGCCACGCCGTGGCCCCGGACGCCCACATCGCCCCCGACGCCACGCTCACGGCCCCGTGCGTGATCGGCGCCGGCACCCGGCTCGAGCCGGGCTGCCGCGTGGGGCCGAATGCCGTGCTCGGCGCGAGCTGCGCGGTTGGCGCCGGCGCCCGGGTCGAGGGCGCCATCCTCTGGGACAACGTCAACGTGGGGCCCGGCGCGGTGCTGAGCGATTGCATCGTCGGCTCCAACGTCACCATCGGCCCCAACGCCCAGCTCGGCTTCACCGCCGTCGTCGAAGCCAACACCACCATCCCTCCCAACGCCCGCATGTAGGCCCCAGATGAGGGGCCCGTAACGCGACCGGAGGCCGGCCGCGCCGGCGAGCGGGCAGCGCGCTGGACGGGCCACCCCGCCGCCAGGCCCCGCGCGAGCGCGTGCAGGGGATTCTGAACGCGATCCGGCACCAACGGTGGCCGCAAGGCCGTGGTATTCTTAGCCGGATGGTCATCGATCTCATCCGCAATTTCTCCATCGTCGCCCACATCGACCACGGCAAGTCCACCCTGGCCGACCGGCTCCTGTCCCTGACCGGGACCATGGACGCCAAGAAGGCGGTGGACCAGGTCCTGGACTCGATGGACCTGGAGAAGGAGCGCGGGATCACCATCAAGGCCCATACTGTTCGACTGTTGTACCGGGCGCGCGACGGGCAGGAGTACACGCTCAACCTGATCGACACCCCGGGCCACGTGGACTTCTCCTACGAGGTCTCGCGCTCCCTCGCCGCCTGCGAAGGAGCAGTGCTGATCGTCGACGCCGCCCAGGGCGTCGAGGCACAGACCCTGGCCAACTTCTACCTGGCGCTCGACGGCGGCCTCGAGATCATCCCGGTCATCAACAAGATCGACCTGCCTGCCGCCGACGTCGAGGGCACGAGGGCCCAGATCACCGAGATCCTCTCGCTCGACGGCGACGAGGCCCTCGCGATCTCGGCCAAGCACGGCACCGGGGTGCCGGACGTGCTCGAGGCGATTGTCGCGCGCGTACCGGCGCCCAAGGGTGACGTGGACGCCCCGCTCAAGGCCCTCGTCTTCGACTCGTTCTACGACTCGTACCAGGGCGTGGTGGTGTACATCCGCCTGATCGACGGGCGCGTCCGGCCCGGCGCGCGCGTGCTGTTCATGTCCAACGGCAAGACCTACGAGGTCCAGCAGGTAGGGGTGTTCTCCCCCGACATGCGCCCGGTGGACGAGCTGACCGCCGGCCAGGTCGGCTACCTCACCGCCGCGATCAAGCGGGTGGCCGACGCCAAGATCGGCGAGACCATCACCGACGTGCTACGCCCGACCGCCGAGCCGTGCCCCGGGTACCGCGACGCCAAGCCCATGGTCTTCGCGGGGCTGTATCCGATCGAGGACACCGACTACGAGGGCCTGCGCGACGCGCTGGAGAAGCTGCGCCTCAACGACTCCGCGTTCAATTTTGAACCGGAGACCTCGCTCGCGCTGGGGTACGGGTTCCGCTGCGGGTTCCTGGGCATGCTCCACCTCGAGATCGTGCAGGAGCGGCTCGAGCGGGAATTCAATCTCTCGCTGATCGTGACCGCCCCCAGCGTTCGCTTCAAGGTGATCACCATGGCGGGCGAGACGCTGGAGGTGGAGAACCCCTCCAAGCTGCCGGCCCCGGATCGCATCGAGCGCATCGAGGAGCCCTACGTGCGCGGCTCGATCTTCGTGCCCACCGAGTTCATGAGCGAGATCTACAAGCTCGCCCAGGAGAAGCGGGGCGAGCACAGGTCGCTCGAGTACGTGGGCAAGCGCGTCCACATCCAGTTCGACTTCCCGCTGAGCGAGATCGTGGTGGACTTCTACGACCGGCTCAAGTCCATCTCCAAGGGCTACGCCTCCTTCGACTACGACTTCCTGGAGTTCCGGGCCTCCGACATGGTCAAGCTCGACATCCTGCTCAACGGCGACCCGGTGGACGCGCTCTCCATCATCGTCCATCGCGAGAAGGCCTACGAGAAGGGAAAGGCCCTCGCCGAGAAGCTACGGGCGGTGATCCCCCGCCAGCTCTACGAGGTCGCGATCCAGGCCGCGATCGGCAGCCGGGTCATCGCCCGCGAGACGGTCAAGGCCATGGGCAAGAACGTCACCGCCAAGTGCTACGGCGGCGACATCAGCCGCAAGCGCAAGCTGCTCGAGAAGCAGAAGGAAGGCAAGAAGCGAATGAAACAGGTCGGCAAGGTCGAGGTGCCGCAGGAAGCGTTCCTGTCGGTGCTCAAGAGCTGAAGGGCTCCGCATGAACGATCTCCAGGCCCGTCCCGACCGCGACTTTGGTCCGCCGCCCCCGCTGACCCGACCCCGGCGCAAGTCCCTCTTCCGGGAGTACTCGGAAGCCATCATCATCGCGGTGCTCCTGGCCCTCTTCATCCGCCAGTTCGCGGTGCAGGCCTTCACGATTCCCTCCGGCTCCATGATGGACACGCTGCTGATCGGCGACTACATCCTGGTGAACAAATTCCTCTTCGGCGCCGAGATCCCGCTGACCGACCAGCACCTCCCCGGGCTGCGCGACCCGCGGCACGGGGATGTCGTGGTGTTCAAGTATCCCAACGACGAGACCCGCGACTTCATCAAGCGGATCGTCGCGGTGGGCGGCGACACCATCCAGGTGCGTGGCAATCGCGTGCTCCTGAACGGCCACCCCATCGACGAACCCTATGTGCGACCCGGGTCCTTCACCGGCCCTCCGACGCCGTGCAGTTACGCCTACGGTTGCGACCCGCTCACGGTGCCCGCGGACGCCTACTTCGTGATGGGCGACAACCGGGACAACTCCCAGGACAGCCGCTACTGGGGGTTCGTCCGCCGCGAGAAGATCCGCGGCAAGGCCTTCTTGATCTACTGGTCGTGGAACGGGGAAGTGCACTGGCTACGCTGGCAACGCCTGGGCAAGTACCTGCCGTAGCGGCGCTCGCCCCCCGCGCCGCTCGGCTCGGGGTCTACGCGCACCTGCCGTTCTGCGCGGAGCGGTGCGGCTACTGCTCCTTCAATACCGCGCCCTACACCCCGGGCGGGCTCGACCGCTTCCTGACCGCGCTGCTGCGCGAGTGCGACCTGGTCGCGGCGGCACCATGGGCGGGCCGCGTCACGATCGACACGCTGTTCCTGGGCGGCGGCACCCCGTCGCTGCTCGACGCCGCGCAGATGGCCGCGGTGCTCGATCGCATCGGCACCCGCTTCCGGCTCGAACCCGGGGCGGAGGTGACCGTCGAGTGCAATCCGGACGACGTGACGGTGGCGCGCCTCGCCGGCTACCGGCGCGCGGGGGTGACCCGGATCAGCCTCGGCGTGCAGAGCCTGGACGACGGCATCCTGCCGCGGCTCGAGCGGCGGCACTCGGCCGCCCAGGCCCGCGCCGCGTTCATGGCGGCGCGCGAGGCCGGCTTCGACGACATCAGCGTGGATCTCATCTATGGCCTGCCCGCGCTCGACCAGGACACGTGGACGCGCACCGTCCGCGACGTGCTGGCGTGGCGCCCGGATCACCTGTCCGCCTACGCCCTCACCCTCGACGAGGGAAGCCTCTGGCACGCCGCCGGCGTGAGCGGGTTGCCCGAGGAGGAGACGGTCACCGCGCAGTACTGGGCGCTGGCGCGCCTCGCCGGCGAGGCCGGCTTGGAGCACTACGAAGTCTCCAACTACGCCCGCCCGGATCGGCGCTCGCGCCACAACCAGCGCTACTGGCGGTGGGAGGAGTACCTGGCCCTGGGGCCGGGGGCCTGCGGGTTCCTCGGGCACGTGCGCTACGGCAACGTGAAGGCGGTGGAGCGTTACTGCACCCTCGTGGAGGGCGGGAACCCGCCCCTGTTGAGCCACGAGGTCCTGACCCCGCGCCAGGCGCTCGCCGAGCGGCTGATCCTGGGCCTCCGCACGAGCGACGGCATCCCGGCCGAGCGGCTCGCCGAGCGCTGCGCGCTCGAGCGCGGGCGGCTGCCCGACGTGCTCGACGCCTGGCGCGAGCGAGGGCTGCTCGCGGAGGGGAACGGCCGCGCCCGTCTCACCGAGGCGGGCTTCCTCCTCTCCGATGCTCTGTTCACCGAGCTGCTCTGAGGGTAAGATCGCGCATGACCTCCGCGCCCCTCGATCAACGAAGCCGCCAGGTTCTCCTGGCCGTCATCGCGGAGTACGTCGAGACCGGCGAGCCCGTCGGCTCGCGCGCGGTGGCGCGGCGGCACATCCGCGGCCTGTCCCCGGCCACCCTTCGCAACGCGATGGCCGATCTGGAGGAGCTGGGGTACCTGGTGCAGCCCCACACCTCCGCGGGCCGCGTTCCCACGGACACCGCCTACCGCTTCTACGTGGATCACCTCCAGCGCGTGCCGTGGGTGGCGGGCAAGGCGCCCGGGGTGGGTCAGCCGTCCGGCGTGCCGCAGGCCGACGCGGCCGAGCGCCTGATGGCGGAAGCTCCCTCCCTGCTGTCCTCGGGCACGCACATGATGGGCGTGCTGCTCGCGCCGCCGCTCAAGCACACCGCGCTGGACCGGATCGAGCTGGTGGCCCTGGATGAGGAGCGGGCCCTGGCGGTGCTGGTGACGGACACGGGCTGGGTCACCGCGCGGCCGATCAACAGCGTGCCGCGGGGCGGGAGCGACGAGCTGCGCGAGACGGGCCGGGCCCTCACCCGCCGCTTCCGCGGAAAGACCTTCCAGGAGATCCTCGACAATCTGACCGCGCCCGCCGACCCGCTGGATCCCCTCTGGACGAGGAGCCGCGGCGTGCTCGACGAGGTGGTCGCGCTCCTGCGCGACCGGACGCTCTACCTGAGCGGCGCCACCAACATGCTGGATCATCCGGACCTGTCGGACACCGCGACCCTGCGCTCGGTGCTGCGCGCCTTCGAGGACAAGGCGCGCCTCATCGACCTGCTCTCCCGGATGGCCGAGGAGCGGGGGCTGCAGGTCATGATCGGCAGCGAGAACCCGATGGAGGACATGCGGGGCTG
>Ga0268386_10003632_pt1 | contig 11269 bp, 10 predicted proteins | sample RVTome_15_FD_200260 | JGI IMG/M metagenome (GOLD analysis project Ga0268386, IMG submission 200260) | Soil microbial communities from uranium-contaminated site in the Upper Colorado River Basin, Wyoming, United States - RVT150D86... ... | reverse complement strand
ACCGACGTCGTGGGGATCGACGAAGGGCAGTTCTTCGACGCGGAGCTGCCGGCCGCGTGCACGGCGCTCGCGAATGCCGGCACGCGGGTGATCGTGGCCGGGCTCGACACCGACTATCTGGGCCGGCCGTTCGAGCCGATGCCGCACCTGCTGGCGATTGCGGAGTACATCACCAAGACGCTCGCGATCTGCATGGTGTGCGGCGGCCCGGCGGGACACACGCAGCGGCTCGTGGCGTCGCAGGAGCGCGTGCTCGTCGGCGCCGCGGGGACCTACGAAGCGCGCTGCCGAAAGTGCTTCGACCCCACGCTGGGCCGTCCTCACGCATGACTCGTGCATGGTGTGACTGGGGGCGACCTTTGCATTGTATGACTGGTGTGGCTGGTGTGACTGTGTGACTACAACCGTGCTGGTCTCGGACGACAGCACCGCTCGTAGTCACACCCGTCGCACCGTCACACCAGTCGCCCGATTCAGCGACGGCTGAGAGTGTCCATGAGCCACTGGATGAATCCGCGCCCGCCGGCGGCCATGGGATCGCCGAGCCAGTCGGGCGGCGTGAGCCAGACGAACGCGAGGATCGCGATCACCCACAGGTCGTAGGCGACGGTCGCGCGCTCGTCGGTCCAGTAGAAGGCGCGCACCAGCACGCCCGCCAGGCCGGTGCGCTTCGGCTTCGGCCGCCCTTCGAGCTCGCGGTAGGTGTACTCGATCCGGTTGATCACCGTGACGACCGAGAGCGCGCCGATCACCCAGATGACGGCGGCCATGCGGTTGGTGAATGCGCCGATCATGAAGAGGACGATGCGCTCCGGCCGCTCCATGAAGCCGACCTTGCACTTGGCGATCAGCGACTCGGCGCGCGCGCGGGTGTAGCTCGTCATCGTGGCGAACACGATGGCGATCGAGGTGATCAGCACGTAATCGGTGCGGCCGAGCGACGCGTAGAGCCAGATGAGGCCGACCGCGAGCGCCAGATCGGAGAACCGATCGATCACCGAATCCCAGAAGCCGCCGAAGCGCGTGACTTCGCCCGTCTCGATCGCGACCTTGCCGTCGATGAAGTCGAAGATGTTGGCGGCAATCATGATGAGCCCGGCGCTCCGGAAGTGCCCCATCGCCAGCGCCCAGCCGGCGGCGATGTTGATGAGCACGCCGGTGAACGTCAGGATGTTGGGATGGATCCGGAGCCGGACGCAGGCGGCAATGATGAGCCGCAGTGGGTAATAGCACACTGCGCCGATGGCGCCAGTGAAGGTCACGTGGGATAGGGGCCCGGCAAGACCGGTCGCAGGCCCGGCCGGATGGTAATCCATGGCGATTCAGGATCTCAAGAGCCAGATCGCGCGGCTGCCCGAGCAGCCGGGCGTCTACCTGTTCCGCGACGCCGCGGGCGGGACGCTCTACATCGGCAAGGCGCGCGTGCTGCGCGATCGCGTGCGGTCGTATCTGGCCGCCGAGGGCATCAGTCCGCGCATCGACGCGCTCCTGCGCGAGGCGGCGTCGGTCGAGGTCATCGTCACCGACTCGGTGCTCGAGGCGCTGACGCTCGAAAACCGCCTGGTCAAGCAGCGCGTGCCGCGCTTCAACGTGCTGCTGCGCGACGACAAGACGTACCCGTACCTGCAGCTCACCGTCACCGAGCCGGCCCCGCGGATCCTCGTCGCCCGCCGGGTCGAGCGCGACGGCAATGTCTACGCCGGCCCGTTCGTGCCCGCCGCGGTCGCGCGGCGGACGATGTCGCTGTCGCACCGGCTGTTTGGCATCCGGTCGTGCAATGAAGTGATCGACGGCCTGCGGGACCGGCCGTGCCTCGAGTACGACATCGGCCGGTGCCTCGCCCCCTGCGTCGCGGCCATCTGCACGCTCGAGCAGTACGGGCGCGCGGTCGCGCAGACCCGGCTGCTGCTCGAAGGGCGGCAGGACGAGCTGATCGGGCGCTTGCAGGAGGAGATGCGCGCCGCCGCGGCCGGCGAGCGCTACGAGCGCGCCGCGCACCTGCGCGACGCGATCCGCACCATCGAGACGGTCCGCGACCGCATGAACAAGATCGAGACGCCAACGGAGATGGGCGACCGCGACGCGTTCGGCATCAAGGTCGGTCCGGCCGGCGGCATCGTGCAGGTCTTCCAGGTCCGCCGCGGCAAGGTCGTCGATCGCACCGAGCTCGTGACCGAGCGCGACACCGAGGCGGCGCCGCCCGACCTCTCGGAGGCCGACGCGCGCGCGCTGCTGGGCGCCGCGATCCAGGAGTTCTACGAGGATCGCGAGCCTCCGGCCGAGATCCATCTGCCGTTCGAGCTCGACGCCGACGATGCCGAGGCGCTGCAGGAGTGGCTGAAGAGCAAGGGCGGGCGCGGGCGGCTCGTCGTGCCCCGGCGCGGCGACAAGCGCGCGCTGATCGAGCTCGTGACCCGCAACGCGGCCATGGCGTATCAGGCGCACTTCGGCGTCGGTGCGGTCTCGGGCTTCGAGGCGCTGGACACGCTGCGGGCCGTGCTCGCGCTGCCCACGCTGCCGCGCCGGATCGAGTGCTTCGACATCTCGACGCTGCAGGGGCGCGAGACCGTGGCGTCGATGGTGGTGTGCATCGACGGCCGCCTGCGGCGCGGCGAGTACCGGAAGTTCCGGATTCGGGGACCGGCCCCCGACGACTTCGCGGCGATGGAAGAGGTCGTGCTGCGCCGCTACCAGCGCCTGCTCGCCGCCGGCGGCCCGTATCCGGATCTCATCCTGATCGACGGCGGCAAGGGGCAGTTGACCGCCGCCTATGCCGCGCTGCGCAACGTCGGCCTCGAGCGGCTCGTCGCCGTCGGCATCGCGAAAGAGGAGGAGCTGATCTTCACGCGGGATCGCGCCGACGGGATCGCCCTGCCGCGCGACTCGTCCGCGCTGCGGCTCCTCCAGCGCATCCGCGACGAGGCGCACCGATTCGCGATCACCTTCCACCGGCAGTCGCGCCGCCGCCGCGACCTGCGGTCGGCGCTCGACGACGTGACCGGGATCGGCCCGCGGCGCCGAAAGCAGCTGCTGACCGCCTTCGGATCGGTCGCCGGCGTCCGCCGGGCCAGCCGCGCCGACCTCGAAGCCGTGGTTGGCGCCCGGGCGGCCGATGCGGTCCTCCGCCACTTCGCCGACGCGACGTAGGTGGAGGGTCCGATCAAATGATGTTATTGTCTCGGTCGATTGTCCGGGCTCGACATCCTCATCCCGCTGCTCCTCATCATCCTGGTGTCGTTGTCATTTCACGAGGCCGCGCATGCGTGGACGGCGAACCGCCTGGGCGACCCCACCGCGCGATCGCTCGGACGGCTGACGCTGAACCCGCTCGCGCACATCGACTGGTTCGGCACCGTGCTCTTCCCGCTGCTGATGTATTTCCTCGGGCTCATCCCGTTCGGGTGGGCGAAGCCGGTGCCGGTCGACGCGCGGAATCTGGCGCATCCCCGGCGTGACTTCGCGGTCGTGGCGCTGGCCGGTCCGGTGAGCAACCTGATCCTCGCGGCCGGGGCGGCGGTGCTGCTGTCGCTGCTGCCCACCAGTCAGGCCGGCGAGCTGGTGTGGTGGGTCCTGTACGTGACCCTCACGATCAACGTGCTGCTGGCGGTGTTCAACTTGCTGCCGATTCCGCCGCTCGACGGCGGCAACGTGCTGGCGGGCGTGGTCCCCGAATCGGTCGCGCGCCTGATCGACGCGCTGCGGCCGTACGGGTTCCTGATTCTGATCGCGCTCCTGTACCTGGGCGTCATCGGGACGATCGTCGCGCCAATCCAGCGATGGATCACGAGATGGCTGACGTGACCCGCCAGCGCGTCGTCTCGGGCATGCGCCCGACGGGGAAGCTGCACCTCGGCCATCTGGTGGGCGCGCTGCAGAACTGGGTCGCGCTGCAGCAGCAGTACGACTGTTTCTACTTCGTCGCCGACTGGCACGCCTTGACGAGCCACTACGCGACGACGGCGTCGCTCGTCGAGGACGCGTACGACAACGTCGCCGACTGGATCGGCGCCGGTCTCGATCCGGAGCGCAGCATCTTCTTCGTGCAGTCGATGGTGCCCGAGCACGCGGAGCTGTACCTGCTGCTGCAGATGGTGACGCCGATTCCGTGGCTCGAACGGGTGCCGACCTACAAGGAACAGATGGAGCAGCTCAGCGAGCGCGATCTCTCGAGCATCGGCTTCCTCGGCTATCCGCTGCTCCAGACGGCCGACGTGATCATCTACAACGCGGACTTCGTCCCGGTCGGCGACGATCAGGTGCCGCATCTGGAGCTGTCACGCGAAGTGGTGCGCCGCTTCCATCAGTTCTACGGGACGCTCTTCGTCGAGCCGCAGCCGCTGCTGACGCCGACGCCGCGCCTGCCGGGCCTCGACAACCGCAAGATGAGCAAGAGCTACAACAACACGATCGACCTCTCGGACCAGGCCGAGGAGGTGGCGCGGAAGGTGCGGCAGATGTACACCGATCCGAAGCGGGTCCGCGCCGACATTCCGGGCACGGTCGAGGGGAATCCGGTGTTCATCTATCACGAGGCGTTCAACGACAACCGCGAGGAAGTCGAGGATCTCAAGACCCGGTACCGCGCGGGGAAGGTCGGCGACGTCGAGGTGAAGACGAAGCTCGCCGCCGCCATCAATGCGCGGCTCGATCCGATTCGCGCGCGCCGCGCGGCCGCGCTCGCCCGTCCCGGCTACCTCCGCGACGTGCTGATCGACGGGTCGCGCCGCGCGCGCGCGGTCGCCGCCGAGACCCTGGCGCGCGTCCGCCCGGCCGTCCGGCTGCAGTATTGAGGCCGGCGATGAGCACGCCGAACGACCCCCAGCAGCTGGAGTTCGAATCGATTCTGGAGGACTTTCCCGTCCGCCTCCAGAACTTCGAGGGCCCGCTCGATCTGCTGCTGCACCTCATCAAGAAGCATGAGGTGAACATCTACGACATCCCGATCGCGCTCGTCACACAGCAATACCTCGATTACCTCGAGCTGATGCAGGAGCTCAACCTCGACGTCGCCGGAGAGTTTCTGGTGATGGCCGCGACGCTGATTCACATCAAGTCGCGCATGCTGCTGCCGCGCGCCGATCCCGCGCAGGACGATCCGGACGAGGATCCCCGCGAGGCGCTGGTGCGGCGGCTGCTCGAGCACCAGAAGTTCAAGGCGGCGGCCGAGCTGCTCCACGAGCGCGAGATCCAGCGGAGCGCCCAGTGGGGCCGGCCCGACGGCCGCGTCGCCGCGCTCGTCGGCGAGCCGCCCGAGCCGGAGGTCGAAGTCGATCTCTTCTCGCTCATGGCGGCGTTCCGACAGGTGCTCGAGCGCGCCCGGCAGCGGCCCGCGGTGCTGCTGCCGCCCGAGCAGATCTCGATCGAGACGCGGATCGCGCAGCTGCTCGCCCGGCTGTCCGAGACCGAGGCGTGCGGGTTCGAGGAGCTGTTCAGCGACGTGCAGACGCGCGGCGGGCTGATCGTCACCTTTCTCGCGCTCCTCGAGATGATTCGGCTGAGAGTGGTCCGCGTGTTCCAGCAGGGGAACTTCGGGCCGATTCGGGTGTACAAACGCAAGAGCGAACCCGTCCACGACACAGGACCGCAGCGGCCATGACTCATGACGTGAACGACGCAGTCGAGACCGAGGATCCGGTCCGCACCGATTTGAAGGCGATCATCGAGGCGCTGATCTTCGCGTCGCCCGAGCCGGTGACGATCAAGGCGCTCGTCAAGCTGCTCGACGGCGAGCCGAAGGACGAGATCCTGCGCGCCATCGACGCGCTCAAGCGCGACTACGACCGCCCGGGCGGCCTGCAGATCGTCGAGGTCGCCGGCGGGTGGCAGATCGTCACGCGGCCCGAGCTGCACGAGTGGGTGCGGCGGCTGTTCCACGAGCGCACCACGCAGAAGCTCTCGGTGGCCGCGCTCGAAACGCTCGCCGTGATCGCCTACAAGCAGCCGGTCACGGGGCCGGAGATCGCCGAGATCCGCGGGGTCAACACCGCCGGCGTGCTGGGCACGCTCATCGAGCGCAAGCTCATCAGGATCGTCGGTCGCAAGCAGGTGGTCGGCCGCCCGTTCCTGTACGGCACGACGCGGGAGTTCCTCGAACGCTTCGGGTTGAACGATCTCTCCGATCTGCCGAAGGTCGAGGACATGTCGGATCTGCTCGGCTTCGACCTGCCCAGCGCCATCGTCGAGCCCGCGCCGCAGACCGATTTGCCGTTCGACAAAGGGGATTCGGAGTCGGTGCACTGAGGCGTGCGGGATCAGGCGTGAGAAGGTAGAAGCCAGAAGTGAGAAAGTACGGCTCGTGCGCCTGAATCGATTCCTGTCGGTGAGCGGAATCGCGTCGCGGCGCGCGGCAGACGATTTGATCCAGCAGGGGCGCGTCGAGGTCAACGGGCGCGTCGTCACCACGCTCGGCATCCAGGTCGAGCCCGATCGGGACGAAGTGCGCGTCGATGGCCGGCGCGTCCGCGCGGCGCCCGAGCGGCGCTATCTCGTCATGAACAAGCCGCGTGGCGTCGTCGCCACGCGCGCCGATCCCGAAGGACGCACGACCGTCGTCGACCTGCTCGCGCGCGCGGGCATCGGCGGGTACTTCTATCCGGTCGGACGCCTCGATTACGACTCGGAAGGCCTGCTGCTGTTGACCAATGACGGCGCGTTCGCCGAGCGCGTCTCGCATCCGCGTTATCACCTGGAGCGCACCTACGAGGTGCTCGTGGCCGGCGTGCCGGACGAGCGCGATCTCGGCCGCCTGCGGCGCGGCATCGATCTCGACGGGCGCCGGACGCGTCCGGCGCGCGTGCGCCTGCTGCGGACGCAGCCGGGCCGATCGGGCGATCGGGTCCTGCTCGAGGTCACGCTGCGTGAGGGACGCAACCGGCAGGTGCGGCGCATGTGCGATGCGATCGCGCATCCGGTCGACCGGCTGCGCCGAACCCGGCTGGGGCCACTCGCGCTCGGCCGTATGAAGCCGGGTGCGATCCGCGATCTCACGCCGGCCGAGCTGCGCGCCTTCGGCGATCGATGAATCGATGAACTGTGTGACTGGTGTGACTGGTGTGGCTGTGCGACTACAAGCACTTGTCTTGCCGGGGACTGAAAGCAGGTAATCGCGCAGTCACACCAGTCACACCAGTCACACCAGTCACACCAGTCACACAATTCACGTGGCGGCACGGCTGGCACACCATGTGCTCCTTCCAGCCGCTGGAGGGGACGTGATGAACCGCCCGCTCGTCTTCACCGGCGCCATCAGAGCGCGTCGAACATCCTCGTCCAGAACCGCACGAGCCTCCACAGCACCGGCCACGACAGACGGGCTTCGAGCTCGACGTGCACGACGGCGGGCGTCACGAGCCAGTGCACGTCCTCATGACCCCGCGCGCGCAGCTTCGCGGCCAGCCGCGGCGTCTCCGTGGAAGGAATCACCCGATCACCCTCGCCGTGGAGCAGGAAAATCGGGACGTGGGGCAGCGGCGATCGCTCCGGTGAAAGCGCCGGGTCGCCGCTGACCGCCTCGATGTGCGGCGCCACCGCACGGCACAAGCTGGCCGCATCGCCGTCGAGCATCTGGCGGACGAGCGAGACCGTCGGCTCGGGCCACCCCCGCACGCGGTCTCGCAGCTCATCGAGCAACGGGTTGCCGCGTTCCGGCGGCAGCGCATGGGCTTCGAGAAACGCGGTGCTCGCGTCTTCGAGCCGCCCGACCTGATCGCGGGGCACGACGTGCGGGCTGACGCTGCGCAGGACGACGCCGAGCGCGTAGATGTGGGCGACCGGCACGCCCGCGTTCAGCGGATCCTCGCCGCAGAGCGACTGCAGGGTGCGCGGCAAATCGCCGTGGCCGCCGATCGAGAAGACGGCGGTGACGCGTCCGTCGAGCGACGGGCGGCCCGCGGCGACGAGCGCGAGCCCGCCCGCGAAGCTCACGCCCACGACGCCGACGGATCGCCGCCCGCTCCACGCGGACTCTGCGATCGCGCGGATCGCGTCTTCGATGTGATCGGTGCTGCGCGTCGTGATACGGAACACCCGCAGGTCGGGCAGCGGCACGCTCACCACGACATACCCGGCGGCCGCCAGGCGCTCCGAAAACGTCACCAGCCGCGGCTCGTCGATGCCGCCGCTGTGAATGCCTGGAAACACGGCCAGCGTGTGCCTCGATCGCCCGTCGGGCGCGTAGACCCGCGCGGGCAGCGGTCCATGCCGTGTGGGCAGCTCGATGTCGTGCTGCGCCACCGGCGCGCGCGCGACCGGAAGCCAGCGCCGCACACCGTCGTGGCGGCCGCCGAGATCGAGCAGCAGCGCGAGACTGCGCACGTGCGGCCACGCCGCCGTCGCGCCGATCGCGACCGCGCCGCACGCGAGTGCGGCCAGCAGGAGTCGCCGCCTCGGCCGCGCGGGCATAGGCGAATAATATGAGAGCAGCGATGGGCGCGCGCGGGTTGATTGTGGCAATCGACGGTCCGTCCGGGGCGGGGAAGGGCACCGTCGCGGGGGCGATCGCCCGCCGGTACGGATTCCGCCATGTCGACACCGGCGCGATGTACCGCGCCGTCGCGTGGCTCGCCGGGCATCTGGGAGTCGATCTACCCGACGAGCAGGCGGTGGCCGCGATGGCGCAGCGGGCGCGCATCGACGTCGACACGCGGGTGTGCATCGACGATCACGACGTGACCGACGCGATTCGCACGCCCGAAGTCGATCGGGCGGCCGCCATCGTCGCCCGCCATCCCGCCGTGCGCGCGGTGCTCGTCAATCGCCAGCGCCGCCTCGGCGCCGGCGGCGGCATCGTCATGGAAGGGCGCGATATCGGATCGGTGGTGTTTCCCGACGCCGACGTGAAGATCTTCCTCGACGCGTCGCCCGAGGAGCGCGCGCGGCGCCGCGCGACCGATCCCGCCCATACGGCGGGACGCGTGACGTCCGGCCCGGACGCGGTCGCGAAGGCGCTGGAAGAACGCGATCGCATCGATCGTACGCGCGCCAGTTCACCGCTGACCGTCGCGCCCGGCGCGACGCCCATCGACACCACCGGCCGCCCGGTCGAAGATGTCGTCCGACAAGTAACGGAAATCATTGACGCGAAGCTCGCGGTCCCAGGAAGGAACTAGCGAGGCTCCGCCTCAGCCCCGTTCAGGCTCCGCCTCGCTAGACGCACTTCCTTCATGACGCCGCGCTGTCGCGCGGACGGCCTTGACCGAAAAACTTGACTCAAAAACTCAGAATCGAGTCGGTCAAGGCCTCTAGCGGCTTCGCCCGAGGGATGTGGCGGCTTCGCGCCCTCTAACTTCTGGCTTCTAACTTCTAACTTGGCGAGGTTGTTTGGGGTTCAAGGCCAGGCGAACGGGACAGGGCGACTCCGGAAAGCGTCGTACCCGTAGTCATTCACAGCACCCCTGCCGAAGCGACTCCGGTGCGCCGCCCCCTCCCCCGGCGTCACCCGTGCCCCGTCCGCCCTGGCCGCGCTGAGAAGCGTGGCCGGTTGGCGGTCCTTCACGAGAGCAAACGGCGTTCCACCCAAATCCTGTGGGAAACGTGCTCAGCGCGTGAGGCACCAAAGGCGAGTGGGTAGCCGTTTACCCAGACGAGGCATTCCACAGCCCGATCGCATGAAGGGGACTACCCGGTGTCACACGGCGCGACGCCGGCTGCCGGCCACCACGAGCACGATCCCCCCGGCCAGGCACACGGCGCCGAGCACCGGCGGCAGCGGGAGCGTCCGGCGCTCCCGGGTCGCGACCTCGAACGGACCGAAGTCGAGCACCTCTTCCCGCTGCGTCCAGGTGATGCCGCCGTAAATCAGCGCGATCAGACCAATAATGATGAGGACAAAACCGAGTGCACGCACAGATGGATTTCAACGCAAGAGCCACGCCAAACGCGCCGGCGTGCTGTCTGAGGTCTGGCGGGCGGCCGGTGCCGCCCGCTCACTCGGTCGGCGCGGTTATGCCGCACTCCTTCATCTTGTTGAGCAACGTCTTGTAGCTCACGCCGAGGAGCTGCGCCGCCTTGCGCCGGTTCCAGCGGAAGCGGTCGAGCGCCTGCTGAATCGCTTCGCGCTCGGCCGACAGCGCCGCGCGGCGCGCCAGCTCGGGCAGCTTCGAGCCGGCGCCGTCATCGAGATGGTTGATCGGCGCCGGCACGGGTGATCGACTCGCGCCGCTGGCCATTGCGGGTTCGGCCACGCGGGCTTCGGCGGGCGCCGACGCGACCGGCAGCGGCGCCGGCACCGTCGACGACGCGGCCGCCGCCGGCACGCTCTGCTCGATCGGCGCCCGCTGGCGCTCGAGCTCGTCCAGCACCAGGTTCTCGTCCTGCAGGATCACGTAGCGCTTGAGGACGTTCTCGAGCTCGCGGACGTTGCCGGGCCAGTTGTAGGCCAGGAACGCGTCGCGCAGCCGCGAGGTCGGACGCGCCACGGGGCGGCCGTAGCGCGCCGCGTACTTCACCAGGAAGAACTCGACGAGCGGCAGGATCTCCTCGCGCCGTTCGCGGAGCGGCGGCACGTGGATCTCGATGACCTGGAGCCGATAGTAGAGGTCCTCGCGGAACTGGCCGGCGCGAATCATCGCTTCGAGATCGCGGTTCGTCGCGGCGATGATGCGCACGTCCACGGCGACCGGCCGGTTGCTGCCGAGCTTCGTGAACTCGTGATCCTGCAGCACGTGCAGGAGCTTGGCCTGCAGCGAAGCGGGCAGCTCGCCGATCTCGTCGAGCAGGATCGTGCCCTCGTTCGCGTATTCGAACTTGCCGATGCGCGAGGCCTGTGCGCCGGTGAACGCGCCGCGCTCGTGCCCGAACAGCTCGCTCTCGAGCAGGTCGGCGGGCAGCGCGGCGCAGTTGACCTTCACGAAGTTCTTGGCACGCCGGTTCGATCGGCGGTGCAGCTCGCGCGCGATCACTTCCTTGCCGACGCCGCTTTCCCCCGAGAGCAGGACGCTGACATCGCTGTCGGCGATGCGCTCGATCATCGTGAGCACGGGGCGCATCGACGAGGCGTCGCCCCAGCAGGGCTGCGCGCCGTCGGGGTCGTCGGCGACCTGGGCGCGGAGGCGCGCGACCTCGCTCGTGAGCGAGACTTTCTCGACGGCGTTGCGAATCGCCATCTCGACCGCCGCTTCGCCCATGCCTTCCGGGTCGTCGGGTTTGACCACGTAGTCGACGGCGCCGAGCCGCACGGCATCGACAATCGTGGAGGGCACCTGCTGGCCGGAGAGCATGATCACCTGCACGCCGGGCGCGGCGTTGCGCGCCGCGCGCAGCGTCTCGAGCC
>Ga0268386_10003631_pt1 | contig 11270 bp, 12 predicted proteins | sample RVTome_15_FD_200260 | JGI IMG/M metagenome (GOLD analysis project Ga0268386, IMG submission 200260) | Soil microbial communities from uranium-contaminated site in the Upper Colorado River Basin, Wyoming, United States - RVT150D86... ... | reverse complement strand
CGCGACCGGCGCGCGCAACGAGGTGGTGATCGATCCGGGTCAGGCGTTCGGCACTGGCCACCACGAGACCACGGTGTGGTGCCTGCGCGCGCTGGACGACGTGCCGGTCGACGGCCGACGTGTCCTCGACCTGGGCACGGGTTCCGGCGTGCTCGCGATCACGGCGGCGCGCCGCGGCGCCCGGGTCGTCGCCGTCGACATCGACCCGCTGGCGGTCGAGGCCGCCGTCGCCAACGCCGAGCGCAACGGCACCTGCCTCGACGTGCGTCTCGGGGACGTCGACGCGGTCGCCGGCGAACGCTTCGACGTCGTCGTGGCCAACCTCGACAGCGCCACGCTGACGCGGCTCGCGGGTGCGCTGGCGGGGTTGCTGACGCGGGAGGGCACGCTGGTGACCAGCGGCATCGGCAACGACAACATCGCGGCGGTCGCCGCGACCATGCGCGACGCCGGCCTGCGGGTCACCACCAGCACAGGCACCGAGTGGAGCCTGCTGCTGGCGCGTCCCCGTCCAGCACAGCGGTAGGGCCGATGATGTCGCACGCGGCCGCGGATCCCAGCACCGAGATCGTCGAGATCACGCTCCACGGGTTCACGCACGGCGGGTCAGCCGTCGGCAGGCTCCCCGACGGCACGGCGTGCTTCGTGGACTATGCGATCCCCGGGGAGCGCGTGCGCGTGCGGGTGGTCGACCGGCGCAGGCGGTGGGCCCGCGCCGAGCTGGTGGAGGTCGTCACGCCGTCGGCCGACCGGGTCGACCCGCCGTGCCCGCTGTTCGGACCCGGGCGCTGCGGCGGCTGCAGGCTCCAGCACATCGCGCCGGAACGCCAGGCCGAGCTGCTGGCGGGGGTCATCGGTGACCAGTTGCGGCGCATCGGGCACCTCGACGTCCACGATCCCGACGAGATGGTCCGCCCCCATCCGGCGGACGGGCTCGGCTACCGCAACCGTGCGCGGTTCGCGGTCGACCGCACCGGCCACCTGGCGTTCCGGCGCGCCGCCAGCCACGACCTCATCGCGGTCGACGACTGCCCGCTGCTGGTCCCGGCGGCGCGCGAGACGCTGCACGACACCGCGAGCGGCTGGCGCGGCGCGCGCGAGGTGCAGCTGCAGGTGGGCACCGACGACCGTGCCGTGTTCGCGGTGACACCGGGTCGAGGCACGCCGACGATCCCCGGTGACGCCAGTGCGGTCGTCACGGGTCCGGGCCACCGGCGATACCAGCGCGGCACGCCACGGGCCACGTTCACCGTGGCGGGACGTTCCTTCGAGGTCTCCGCCACGAGCTTCTTCCAGGCCAGTGTTCCGGCGGCCGAGCACCTTGTTGCCCTGGTGCGGCGCATGACCGCCGTGACCGGGGGACAGCACGTGCTGGAGCTGTACGCCGGCGTGGGCCTGCTGACCGCGCCGCTGGCGGCAGGTGGGGCGCGGGTCACGGCGGTCGAATCCTCCGCGCAGGCGTGCCGAGACGCCGAACGGAACACGGCGGGCCTGGACGTGACGGTCGTGCGCGCGCATGTGGGATCGGGAGTCCGCGTGACCGGGACGGTCGACGCCGTCGTGCTCGATCCACCGCGCCAGGGCGCGGGACGTGAGGTCATCGACTGGATCGCGGGGCTGGCTCCCGCGCGGGTGACCTATGTGTCGTGTGACCCGGCCACCTTCGCCCGGGACGCCCGCATGCTGGTCGACCGCGGCTACCGGCTGGCGGAGGTCGTCGGCGTCGACCAGTTCACCCACACCGCGCACGTCGAGCTCGTCGGCGCCTTCCGCCGGGACGTCGCGTGAGGCGTCCGATGGCGGTCGCGCTGCTCCTGGCGGCGCTGACGGCCGTGCTCGTGCGCCCCGCCACGGCGCAGGCCGAGGCCGGGACGCGGGCGACCGCCGCGCCGACCGCGCGTGCCGGCATCAGCGAAGCACCGGACGCCGCGACGCAGGTCGTGATCCCCCCGCCGCCCGCCGCGCCCGTCGAGCCGCAACCGTCCACCGCGCCATCGGCGGAGCTGATGTCCCGGCTCGCGCGCGTGCAGGAGTTCCGACAGGTAACACCCGGCGGGCGGGTCGGTCTCGCGGTGTCCGACACCGCCGGCAACCAGCTTGCGGCCGCACGCGCCGAGCACCCGATGGTCCCGGCGTCGACCATGAAGCTGGTCACGGCGGCGGCCGCGCTGCGCCTGCTGGGACCCCACCACCGCTTCGTGACCCGCGTCCTTGCCACCGCTCCGCCCGACGACGCGGGGGTGATCGACGGCGACCTCGTGCTCGTCGGCGGGGGCGATCCGGTGCTGCACACCCCAAGGTTCATCCGCAGGGTGAACCGCGAGCGGCCGGCGACGCGCCTGCAGCTGCTGGCCAACCGCGTGACGCGCACCGGTGTGACGCGCGTCACGGGGCGTGTGATCGGCGACCCGTCGATCCTGGATCACGAGCCGTTGGCGGACGGCTGGCGTGGCGACTACCTGACCAGTCTCAACACCAGCCGCAGTTCCGGCCTGACCGTCGACGCCGGTGTCCGGCTGTTCACCCGCTCGGGAACGTTGCGCGCCGAGGCGGCGGCCGATCCCGCACAACGCGCGGCGCTCGAGCTCACGAAGGTGCTGGTCGACCGCGACGTGCGCGTCGATCAGGACGCGACCAGCCGCCGCGACGAGTCCGCTGGCGGCGTCGAGATCGCCCGGATCTCCAGCCCGCCGCTGTCGGAATTGCTGGCACATCTGCTGCAGACCAGCGACAACCACTTGGCCGATGGGATCTTCCGCATGCTCGGCGCTGCGACGGGGGATGCGACCTGGCAGGGCAGCGCCGCGGCGGTCGAGCGGGCCCTGGCCGACGTCGACGGCGAATGGGACGCCGTCCAGATCGCGGACGGATCCGGACTGTCGCGAGCCAACCGCCTGACGGCTGGAACGCTGGTGCACCTGTTGCGCACGATGAGTGCGGGTCCGCTGCGCGATCGGTGGCTCGGTCTGCAGGCGACGGCCGGCGAGTCCGGGACCATGCTGCGGCGGCTGCACGACACGCAGGCGGAGGGCCGCGTCGTCGCCAAGACCGGCACGCTGCGTGACGTCCGCTCCATGGCCGGCACGGTACCGGGCATGGACGGTGACGACCATCACTTCGCCGTCCTGGCGAACGATCTCGGTCGGTACGCAGACGTCGTCGCGGCACGGCGGCTGGCCGATGTGCTCGCGCTCGCGCTGGTCGTGGAACAGGATGGCTGCCGAGGGCCGATCACCGTCGCCGACAAGCGGCCGGCGAGGTCACCGGAGGCGGTGCTTTGCAGCGTGCAGGCGTCGCGATGACGTGACGCCGCAACGGTCAGTCCCGATGGGAGCCGACCTGCGTGCGGGATGCTTCAGGCCGCAGGCGGTGCGGCGGAGGGGTCGTTCGTTGGCACCGCCTGCGGCTCCCGCTCGCGCGGGTCCCGCAAGTATGTCCCCACGTCATTCCTTTAGCAATGATTAGTCTCCGTAGCGGACTTTACTGGTTCCAGATCGAGGAGTTGAATGGTGCGAGCGGAAGGGAGGGCGCCGACCCATGGCGCAGGCGCATCCGACGCCCGGGGACTTGATCACGCTGCAGGAGGCGGCCGAGCGACTGAGCGTGCACTACATGACCGCGTACCGCTGGGTGCGCCGTGGTGAGCTGCCCGCGTTCAAGACCGGTGGCCGCCTGCGCATCAAGGTCGAGGACCTCGACCAGTTCCTCGCGGAACGGGCGCTCGATGTCGCGATGAAGTCAAGCACCGGCGCCGGCCAAACCGACTGGAAGCGGCACGTCGAACGGCTGGTCGATGCGCTGATGGTCGGCGACGGAGCGCGGGCGACCGCCGACGCCCGCAAGGTGATGTCCGACGGCGCCACCGCGGGAGACGTCTACGTCCACCTCATCGCTCCCGCATTGCACCAGGTCGGCCAGGCGTGGGAGCACGGCGAGATCAGCGTCGCCGAAGAGCACCGTGCGAGCCAGATCTGCGCGACCATCGTCGCGCAACTCAGCGATCTGTTCCGGCGCCGGAACAGGTCGCAGCGCGGTACCGCGGTCACGCTGACACCACCTGACGAACGGCACGCCATCGCGTCCGCGATGGTGGCCGACTTCCTCCGTGCGGCCGGCTACGAGGTCCACCATCTCGGCGCCGACGTTCCCGTCGACGACCTGGCGCTGTTCCTGCGCGTCGTCCCGGCCGACCTGGTCTGCTTCTCGGTCACCCAGAGGCTCGATCGGAACGCCTACCGCGACCTGGCGGCCGCCTGCAGGGAGCACACCCCCGCGCCCACCGTCATCTTCGGCGGCCAGGGCGTCGATCCGGCAGCCGTCGAGGCCGCCAGCGCCATCTCGGTCGACAACCTCGGCGACCTCACCGCACGCCTTGCCCAGACGTCGTCGCATCCCGGTTTGCCGCCGCAGGCCTGACGCAAGGATGAAGGCAGCGACCAAGGGGCCGGACATCCTTGGCACTGAGCTACCAAACCTTGGCTGTCGCCCAGTCCGCCACATTCTCGATTCGGGGTTCACACATGGAGCGAATCGCAGTACTGACCAGTGGTGGGGACGCGCCCGGCATGAACGCCGCGATCCGCGCCGTCGTGCGCTCCGCGGACGCACGCGGCATCGACGTCTACGGCGTGCAACGCGGTTTTGAGGGCCTCATCGAGGGCCGGCTGTCCTACCTGTCGGCGCGACGCGTATCGGGCACCCTGCACCATGGCGGCACGATGCTCGGTTCCGCCCGATCCGAGCAGTTCAAGACGGTTGAGGGCCGTGCCAACGCCATCGAGCACCTGCAGGAGCAGGAGATCGAAGGAGTTGTCGTCATCGGCGGCGACGGTTCCATGCGCGGTGGCGACGCGCTGTCCAAGGAGAGCGACATCGCCGTCGTGGGCGTGCCGGGCACGATCGACAACGACATCTCAGGATGTGACTACACGCTCGGGTTCGACACCGCGGTCAACACGGCGCTCGACGCCATCGACCGCATCCGTGACACCGCGGCGAGCCACCAGCGGGCGTTCTTCATCGAGGTCATGGGTCGGTCGAGCGGATGGATCGCGGTGTACTCGGCGATCGCGGGCGGCGCCACCGAGGTGCTGGTGCCCGAACGCCCCACCGACATCAACGAGCTCACCAAGCGCATCCGCGAGGCGTTCGACATGGGCAAGCGCTACTGCCTGATCATCGTCGCCGAGGGCGACGATGCCGGTGGCGCGTTCGCGGTCGCTGAGAGGTCCGGAGAGCAGCTCACGGGTTTGAGCCACCGCGTCACCACCCTGGGTCACGTCCAGCGTGGTGGAGCGCCGTCGATGCGCGACCGGATCCTGGCGGCCCGGCTCGGCGACGCCGCGGTCACCGCACTGCTGGAGGGCGAGGATCAGATCATGGTCGGTGAGGTCAACCGGGAGATCGTCTACACGCCGCTGGAACAGGCGTGGTCGGTGGGCGACAAGACTCCGCACGAGATCCTCAGCCTGATGGACCGCCTCGCCCGCTGACATCACGACGCACCCGTGAAAGACCCCACCGATCCCTTGGCCCGGCACGCCGCCGAGCGGGTCATCGGCAAGCGAACGAGGTCGATCGTCGACGTGCTTCAGCCAGTGAGCCTGACGACGGGCTGACGGGTGACGGCCTCCACGTTCTGCGCAGCCGCACGCAGCAGTTGCTGGGCCAGATCTGACAGCGCGCGGGCGGTGGCCAGCTCATCACCGATCTCGGGCACATCAGCGTCGTCGGGGTGTCTGTGGGCGTCTCCGTGACCGCGCAGATCGGTGGCGTCCTGCGTGCGCAGGCGCGCCTCAGCGTGGGTCACGGCGGTCCCCTCGCCGATCTCCTCGCTGAGGTAGATGTCGAGGGTCCAGTGCTTGGCGACAGGCATGGTCCTCATCTCCGAAGCGGGCGTTGTCACACGAGGATCCGCCGGAACGCACCGCCGCGCAGGGGCGAACGTCCCACCGCGGCCGGGACCCACGGGCCAGGGCCGCCATGCGCTCGTCCGCCGCGCAGGAGCGGACGAGCGTTGACAGGTGCTCTACCGTGTGGAGCGGGCAGCCGCGACGCGGTCGCCGAACGCGCCGCGGATGCGGCAGCGGAACTGCCGGCCGGACCGTGTCGGAGGGTTGTGGAGTCATCTGACGAGCTCACACGCCTGGCGGCCCCGTCCCGCTTGGCGCTCGATGACCTGCTCGCGGAACTGCTGCGCCGCACCCGCGAGGTCGTTGACGTGCGCGACGGGCTGTGGAACCTCATCGAGGCCATCGTCAGCGTCACCTCGACCGAGTTGAGCCTGGCCAGTGTGCTGACCCGCATCGTCGAGGTCGCGCGGGACATGGTCGCCGCCGAGTACGTGGCGCTGGGGGTCATCGCCGATGGTGGCGGCCTGCGCGAGTTCGTCCACACCGGCATGGACGCGGACGTGGTGGCCCGCATTGGCCACCTTCCCGAAGGCCATGGCATCCTCGGGCTGCTGATCCACGAACCGCAGGTGCTGCGGCTCGATGAGCTGTCGAACCACCCGTCATCGGTCGGATTCCCCGAGCACCACCCACCGATGGGCAGCTTCCTGGGCGTGCCCATCGAGGCGCGTGGCACCGTCTACGGCAACCTGTACCTGACCAACCGTCGGGGCGGACACGGCTTCACCGACGACGACATCGAGCTGATCACGACGCTCGCCGCCGTCGCCGGCGTCGCCATCGACAACGCACGCGTGCACGAGGACGCGCTCCGGCGACAGCGCTGGCTCGAAGCCACCCGTGACCTGACCGGCGAGCTGCTCGCGGGTCAGGACCACAAGCAGGTCGTGCCTTTGCTGGCCGCGCGCATCCGCGAGCTCGCCGGTGGCGCAACGGGCACACTGGTGCTGCCGGCGGGCAACGGTGAGCTGATGGTCGCGGTGGCGGACGGCCTGCACGCCGACCGGCTGCGCGACCAGCGCTTCCCGCGCAAGGGGTCCCTGTCGGGCAGGGTGCTGGAGACGGGCCAGGCCATCGCACTGAGCGAACTGATGACCGAAGACGCGCTCGATCAGCCGCTGGTCGCCGCTGGCGGGTTCGGTCCGGCGATGTTCCTGCCGCTGGTCGCACGCGGGCGGCGCCTGGGGACACTGGCCGTCGCTCGGAAGAAGGGTGCGCCTCCGTTCGGCGACGAGGATGTCCAGCTCGCCGAGGCCTTCGCCGCGCAGGCGGCGCTGGCGCTGGACTACGGCGACGCCCAGGCGGAGCGCCGCCGCGTTGCGGTCTACGACGAACGCGAGCGCATCGGCCACGACCTCCACGATCTGGTGATCCAGCGGCTGTTCGCCACCGGGCTCGCGCTGGAGAGCGTCAGCGGTCGCGTGACCGACCAGGTGGTCGGTGTCCGGGTGCACGAGGCCATCGACCAGATCGACGCCGCCATCCGGGATCTGCGGTCGTCGATCTTCGGTCTGCACGCCCGGCGCGAGGGCATCGCCAGCCTCACGCGTCAGCTCGAGGAGATCCTCGCCACGGCCGAGACGCTGCTCGGCTTCCCGCCCGACGCGCACATCGACCCCGGCCTGGACGCAGTCGTCGCCGACGAACTGGCGCCCGACCTCCTCGCCGTGGTGCGCGAGACGCTGACCAACGTGAGCCGCCACGCGCAGGCCTCCTCCGTGGAGCTACGCCTGGGTGTCGACAACGAGTCGGTCTGCTTGGAGGTCATCGACAACGGCCGCGGCATCGCCCCGACCGGCCGCCGCAGCGGCATCACCAACATGCGGGCGCGCGCCGAACGCCTCAACGGCACGATGGACATCGGCCAGACGCGAGAGGGCGGCACCTACGTCAACTGGACCGTACCCGTCAGCTGACCTCGGTCCGTGACGTGGTGGCACAAGCTCAGGACCGTCCCTGCCACCAGCGCAGCACCCGCAGCGCGCGCAGCGTGTTCCACCGGCTCGGTCGACCACCACGCTCGAGCGCGAAGAAGACCTTGCCGGGCCAGGTGTTCTGCAGCGGCCAGCGACCGTTGACACACCGCGCGCGGCGCTGGCAGTTCCAGCCGCCGTCGGCCATCTGCTCGGCGAGCAGGTTGCGCACGATGCGCGCGTCGTCTCGCTCGAAGGCGACCGCGATCATCAGCAGCATCCCGGTGCGCCAGCAGCGCGGCGCCCCACCCGGTCGTCGCGACCTGAGCGCGCTCGGCCGTCCACACCGGCGAAGCGGCGGCGTCGAGATCACGGGCGACCTGCCAGCGGGTGGCCGGATCGCCGGCGCGCAACCACGCGCGCACCTCCCGGTCCGGCACGGTCGACGCCGTCACGCCGTGTCACCTGCCAGGATGCGGGGATGCAGTTGCGCGATGACGTCCAGGGTTACGGCGTCGTCACCAAGGTCCTGCACTGGGCGATGGTGGCGGCGCTGGCGGTTCAGTTCGTGGTGGGCTACGCCATGGAGCGCGCCGACGACCTGCTGGACGGGCCCGTCGACAGGTGGCTCGGTGGCGAGGATGACCTGCTGCTGATCGTCCACGCGGCCATCGGCACCGGCATACTCGGCCTGGCCGTCATCCGGGTCCTGTGGCGTCGCCTCACCCCCCTGCCGACCTGGGCCGAAGGCTTGTCGAAGACCGAACGTCGCGTTGCGCATCGTGTCGAACAGGTCCTCTACTGGCTGATGTTCCTGATCCCGCTGACAGGTCTGAGCCTGGTGCTGGCGTCCGGGGAGGACTGGGACCTGGGCTGGCGCGGCGAGTGGCGGGCCCCGTGGGAGTGGATCGACGACGACATCCTGCTCGCCGTGCACATCGCCACACACCTGGCGTTCTTCACGGCATTGTCGGTCCATGTCGGGATGGTGTTCAAGCACCAGTTCGTTGATCGCGACCGCCTCCTCAACCGCATGTTGTGATGGCGCGTGTTGACTCTGACTGACCGGTCGGTTAGCCTGGTCGGACGCGCAGCAGAGCTTGAGGGGCACGGTGCCATGGGCAGAGGCGGACTCTCCAACGAGGAGGTACGCGAGCGGATACTGGCCGGCCGGTTGATCGAGGGCACCCAGCACGCATCGGACGACTACATCAAGGCGCTGGAGCGGACGTTGATCGTGTCGGCCGACACTGAACTGATCAGCGCGCCGTCATATCTCGGCGCCGCCGCCGATGCCCCCAACACGTCGAGCTACATGTCGATCATCTCGATCGTGCAGGACGAGGTGGGGCATGCCCACATCGCGTACCGGATGCTGCGCGACCTCGGCGTCGACGTTGACGAGTTGGTCTACGGGCGCGAACCGCACGAGTTCAAGCATCCCTACGCCTTCGACGTCCCACTCGAATCGTGGGCCGAGATGATCGTGGCCAACGCGTTCTATGACCGCGCAGGGTTCGTGCTGCTGTCGGACGTGTTCGAGCACACGACCTACGCCCCCTGGAAGCGTGCGCTGGTCAAGGTCGACCGCGAGGAGACCTTCCACCTGCGTCACGGCGAGCGCTGGATCGCCAAGCTGGCCAACGAGGACGCCGCCAAGCGACGCATCCAGCAGGCGATGGACTGGATGTTCGTCCTGACGCTCGAATGGTTCGGCCTGCCCGATCACCTCAAGCGCCACAAGGACCAGGTCGGCTACGGCCTGAAGGGTCAGACCAACGACGAGCTGCGACAGACATGGATGACCGCGGTCGTTCCGTTCTGCGAGAAGCATGGCTTCGACGTGCCCGCCCACTACGACGAGGAGTCCGGCGGGTACGTGATCGACTGCGCGTTCCCGATGGCGTTCGATCCCGAGGCCAAGCAGTGGGATCACCCCCGGGGCGAGATCACCTGGGATGACGTCATGGCCCGCTGGCGGGGGCGGGGTCCCGCCAACGAGCGGTTCGTGCGCCAGCTCCAGCGCGGCGTCGACCAGCTCGCCACCGCGGCCTGATGGCCGCGGTGCGCGGTGCGTGCGACGGTTCCGTCCAGCGGAGCGCGGTGTGGGCGGCGCTCGAACATGTCGAAGATCCCGAGCTGCCGCTGACGATCACCGATCTCGGGCTCGTCCGGCGTCTCGAGATCGCTGGCGGCCGCGTGCGCGTCGGGCTGACCTACACGTCGCTCGCGTGCCCGTGCAACGAGATGATCCGCGAGGACGTCGAAGCCGCCCTGCTCGCCGTGCCGGGCGTGATGGCGGTGACCGTCGACGAGGTGCTCGAACCGTGGTCCCGCGAGGACGTCACACCGCGGGGTCGTGAGCTGCTGCGCGCGGTCGCGGTGGTGTGACGTGCCGCTGCCCAGCCGCCAGGAGGTCCGCGGGTACCAGGTCTTCGCCCGACACGACAAGGAACCCGCGCTCAAGCACGTCGGCGAGGTGCAGGCCGACAACGACAGCGACGCGGTGATCTTCGCCCACACGCTGTATGACGAGCGGCGCTGGCAGGAGATGATCGTCGTGCCTCAGGCCGCCATCGTCACCTTGATCCGCGCGGAGTGATCCATTGGCGACCTACCTGGTGTTCGGACGGACCGAGTACGCCCAGCCGCTTGCGCTGGTGTCCACCGTCGACGCGGACATGCCCCCACGGCTCGACGACCTCGGCGTCGGCACTGACTGGCTCGAACTGGCGCTCGTGCCGTCGGACGACGTGATCTGGATCGTCCGCGACGGCGACCTGGTCGCTGACCGCGCGGGGGCCACGCCATGACCGAAAGGGTGTCTGCGACGCCGGCCGTCACCGCCGGCGTCGCCAACCTGCTCGGCGTCGTCGCCGACAACAAGTACTACCTGGGGCGCTGGCTGTCGCAGTGGGCGGTTGGGGCGCCGGGGCTCGAGAGCGCCGTCGCCGCGGCCGGCATCGCGCAGGGCCATCTGGGGCAGGCACGCACCCTCTACCCACTGGTCGATGAGGTGCTGGAGGGCGGTTTCACCAGCCCTGACGAGGGTCGCACGCGGCGCTACAACATGGCGGCGCTCGACGAGCCGTTCGCCACCTGGGGCCAGACGGTCGCCACCATGTACCTGGTTGATCCGGCGCTCGACGTGGTGCTGCGCGCCGTCGATCCACCCGGAGACGAGCTCCGGCGACGCCTCGGGCGCGTGCTGGAGGAGTCACGGTTCAACGTCGAGTTCGCCCGCGGCCGGCTCACCGAGCTGACCCGGCGCTGGGAGCACGGTCGCAGCCACCTCGTCGGGCCACTGAAGGCGGTGCTGCCCGAGGCCCTGTGCTGGTTCGGTCCACCCGACGAGGCCGGCGTCGCCGCGCTGTGCGCGGCCGGCGTCCTGCGCTCCGATGGGCGGCAGATGCGCTCTGACTACCTCGACGCCGTCGCGCCGGCG
>Ga0268386_10003630_pt1 | contig 11271 bp, 10 predicted proteins | sample RVTome_15_FD_200260 | JGI IMG/M metagenome (GOLD analysis project Ga0268386, IMG submission 200260) | Soil microbial communities from uranium-contaminated site in the Upper Colorado River Basin, Wyoming, United States - RVT150D86... ... | reverse complement strand
GACCCTGCCGCGCGTCGCGGCGGTGGCCTCCGCCTGCTCGCCCGTCTCGCTCAGGTGCTTCTTGAGCCTCTTTCGCGCCGTGTTCGAATGATAAACCGGCAGCGGGGCATCGCGATGAATGCCAAGGGTTTTTTCCAGAAGCTTGCGGCAGGTTTTGTTGCGGTTGCCGGCATTGACCGCCTGAACGACGAGCGGAATTCCGGCGAAGCGTCCCACGATCTCCGTCGAAGTCAGCATCCGGTCGCGCCATTTCGGTTCTTTCTTCCTGAACTTCACCGCGCTGCCGCGCAGCATCAGGTGCGGGAAATCGACATTCCATGGATGCGGCGGCACGTACGGACACTTGGTCATGTAGCACATGTCGCACTGGTAGCATTGATCGACGACTTCCCAGTACACCTGCTTCGGCACCGAGTCGAGCTCCATGCTCTCGGATTGGTCGATGGCGTTGAACAGTGTCGGGAAAGCGTTGCAGAGATTGAAGCAGCGCCGGCAGCCGTGGCAGATGTCGAACACGCGCTCGAGTTCCTGCATCAGCGAGGATTCGTCATAGAACTCCTCTGATTGCCAGTCGAGCGGATGCCGGCCGGGAGCCTCGAGGCTGCCCTCGCGACTATCTTTCGGATTGCGCATGAGGCACGAAAGGCGCGGCTGCCGGTTCCGGCTGCCGCACCTCGGCAGGTCTAATTGTCAAGTGTATCCAGAGCTTTCTGGAACCGGTTGGCGTGCGAGCGCTCGGCCTTGGCCAGGGTTTCGAACCAGTCGGCGATTTCGTCGAAGTCCTCGTCACGCGCGGTTTTCGCCATGCCGGGATACATGTCCGTGTATTCGTGGGTTTCACCGGCGATGGCCGCCTTGAGATTCTTGGACGTGGCGCCGATCGGCAGGCCGGTCGCGGGGTCGCCGACTTCCTCCAGGTACTCGAGATGGCCGTGCGCGTGGCCCGTTTCGCCCTCTGCGGTCGAACGGAAGACGGCGGCTACGTCGTTGTAGCCTTCGACATCCGCTTTCGCAGCAAAGTACAGGTAACGACGATTCGCCTGGGATTCACCGGCGAAAGCGTCCTTCAGATTGGTTTCGGTCTTGCTGCCTTTCAATGACATGTTTGCTCCTTGACTCAAAGCGTCGGATACTGGGTTCAGACAATCATTTAGACTAAGTCTAATGAACGATCACTCTAAGCCTGCAGGCCGCGGATGTCAACGCGACCGGGGGGTCGCGGCCGGCAAGGCCCCACAGAGGCCCCGGCAATGCCTTCGATTGAGGTCGCGGTGGGATATCGCCCGCGGGGCGGGCTCCTACAGCCCGCGATCTGTACTCAACGCGAGCTGTAGGAGCCCGCCCCGCGGGCGATCCCACCAACCCGCAAGCGTTGACCCTCGGACGAGCGCGCTGTAGCGTACCCGCAAATTTCCATCGCCCTGAAAAGCAGGCTCCATGTCCGTCAAACCGACCATCAATCTCGAGAAATCGCTGGAAGAACTGGAATCCCTCGTCGACGAGCTCGAAGGCGGCGATCTGCCGCTCGAAGTTGCCATGAAAAAGTTCGAAGCCGGGATCAAGCTCACGCGCAACTGCCAGGCAGCGCTCAAGGACGCGGAACAGCGGGTCGAAATCCTGCTTAAGAGCGCCGGCGGAGACGAGGTGCTTCAGGAATTCGACGTCGAAGGGACCTGAGACGGATCCCGGCCCCGGACCCTGAGCCGAAAGGTTGGCTGCTCTTTAGTTTTGTCCGCCGGGCGTCCCTGCTCATTCGATCACGAAATTCGGCGCGCGCACGTCGCCGCACACAATCTCGAAACCGCCCGACTCTGCCGGGCAGGCCTTGACATCGAAAGCGGATGTTGCCGGCTGCGAATCCAGTTCAATCCGGGGGACCTCCGCCATGGTACCTCCGCAAAAACGGCCTGGTTAAAAGCCATATCGGAAAAGCGGGGACGTTTACGTCGGGTTACGCATTTCCTCTTTGAGCCACGCTTTCGCCCGCTTCCAGTCGCGCTGCACCGTGCTGAGCGAAATTTCCAGCGCTTCGGCTGTTTCCTCTTCGGTCATGCCGGTGAAGAACCGGCACTCGACCATGCGCACCAGCCGCTCGTCCAGCCGGGCCAGCGCCTGCATCGCATCGTCCAGGGACAGAAGCTGCTGTACCTGGTCGTTGATGGCGATTTCGTTTTCGTCCAGCTGTATATGCTGCGCGGCGCCGCCGCGTTTCGCGGCTCCGCGCTGACGCGCGTAATCGATGATGATGTAGCGCATTGCGCGGGCCGCCAGCGCAAGAAAGTGTGCACGATCCGCGGGAGCCGCCTGGCTGCCGTCCACCAGCCGGAGGTAAGCCTCATTCACGAGACTTGTCGTGTTGAGTGTGGGCGATGCACCGCGTCGGAGCTGCGCGCTGGCCGCGCGGCGAAGGTCATCGTAAACAAACGAAAAAGCCCGGTCGAGCGCCTGGCCGTCCCCCGCCCGGTGGGCGGCCAGCAACTGGGTGACCGGTGCGCTTTCCATCAGCGGTTTTTCCCCATGGTTTCGGCGTTGTTGCTCTTCGGCAAGGGCGTGGCGGCCTTCGGCCCCGTCCTCGTATGCGCCCGGTCGTTCGGCGAGTATAGCCGGATGAGCAACCGACCGAAACGGCGCAAGTTCCTGCAGTGTGCGGTATTTTTCGCGGCGATTACGATTAACTGTAGAGACACGGTCAACGGATCGAAGCGATGTCGATTTTCCATAACAAGGCACCTGCCTGTACCTGGGCCTCGTTGTGGTGATATTCGGCGCCCGCGGTGGCCCGGCCCGTCGCGCGATACAATCCGGGCGCGCAAGCCATCCGCTCCGGCTGCGGGCGACCATGTCGGACTGAGAGAATAACCATGGCGGACCCGGAGCTCACAAGACAGCAGATAGACGCAGTTCTGGCCCGGGTTCTGGACCAGCCCCCGGCGGAGCGCCGGGCATTCCTCGAACAGGTCTGCGGGGAAGACCGCGGTCTGTTCGATGCGGTGATGCGATTGCTCGGCTACGCGGAGGCGCCGGATGCGGCCCTGGATACCGGCGGCGGTTTGTCCGGGGCGATGTGGGCCGAGCTCGCCGCATCGGCAGCCGGCGAAGCGTCGCCACCGTCCGATATCGGTGCATACCGCGTGGTGCGTGAGATCGGCCGTGGGGGCATGGCGGTCGTCTACCTGGCGGAACGCAAGGATGCGGATTTCGAGCATCGGGTTGCGATGAAGGTCATGCACGCGGGCCTGGCATCCCTTGCCGTGCTGAACCGCTTCAGTCAGGAAAGAAAAATCCTGGCGTCGCTCAACCATCCGGCCATCGCAAAGCTCCTCGACGGCGGTTCGACTGCGGACGGGCGTCCTTACTTCGCCATGGAGCTGGTCGAAGGCGATCCCATCGACCGGTACTGCGAGCAGCAACAGCTTTCGCTTGCCGCGCGTCTGAAACTGTTTCTCAGGGTCGCCGACGCCGTGCAATATGCGCACCGGAACCTGGTGGTGCACAGGGACCTGAAGCCGTCGAACATCATGGTGACGCACGACGGGCAGGTGAAGCTGCTCGACTTCGGCATCGCCAAGCTGCTGGATCCCGCATCGCAGGAGCACTCGTTGACGCTGCTGTCGTCCCTGCCGATGACGCCGCAGTGCGCAAGCCCCGAGCAGATTCGCGGCGAGCCGATCACGACAGCCACGGACATCTATCAGCTTGGCCTTCTCCTGTACCAGCTTCTCACGGGCCGGTACCCGTATCGCGTCGACTCGAACGATCGAGGCAGCCTGTCGAAAGCCATTTGCGAACAGGAGCCCACGCGACCGAGTACGGTCGTCAGCGGCGATCATGCCGTCGACGATCCCCAGTGGCATGCCCGCTTCGAAAGGCAGATTGTGCAGCGCCTTAAGGGTGACCTCGACAGTATCGTGCTGATGGCGCTGCGCAAGGAACCCGACCGCCGCTATGTGTCGGTGGAGCAGTTCGCACAGGATATTCGTGCCTACCTTGACGGACGTCCCGTTTCCGCTCGGGCAGACACGCTGGCTTATCGCACCGGCAAGTTCGTCCGCCGCCATCGGTTCGGGCTCAGCGCAGCCTTCATGCTTGTGCTAACGCTGATCGTCGGTATCGCCGCGACGCTCCACCAGGCGCAGCGCGCGGAGCGGCGGTTTCAGGAAGTTCGTCAACTGGCGAACACGTTCATGTTCGAGTTCCACGACAAGATCCAGTACCTGAGCGGCGCAACGGAAGCGAGAGGCCTGCTGGTCGATACGGCGCTTCAATACCTGGACAGCCTGGCGCGCGAAGCCGGCGGCGATAAAACCTTGCTTGCGGAACTCGCGGTCGCCTATCAGAGAGTCGGGGATGTGCAGGGCGATCCCAGGGGCTTCAGCCTGGGCCTCACCGCTGAAGCCATGGAAAGCTATCGAAAAAGCCTGGAGATCGCCGAGAGCCTGAGTACGGAGCAGCACGATCCGGTCATCCTGCGGGCGCTTGCCACGGGGTATTTCAAAGTCGGCGACATGCTTTCCGAGGGAGGCGCGACCGGCGATGGAATCGACACCCTCAATAAGAGTCTCGCGCATGCCGAATCGCTCGTGGCGGAAACCAACGACCAAAAAGATCTGATCCTGCTCATAAACGTTGTCGCACGCACGGGAGACGCAGAACTCCTCAGGCGAGACGTGACTGCTGCCCAAAGCAACTACCGGCGCGTGCTCGAGCTCGCGGCGTTACGAGCCGCCGAGTATCCGGGCGACAACGCCGAAATGGGAGTGGCGATGAGCCACACCACCCTGGGTGGCGCACTTTCGCAGTCGGGCGATCTCAAGGCCGCGTTCGATCATTACAGCCATGCGATCGATATGACCGAACGACTCGTCGCAAAACAACCTTCGAGCGCGTTCTACCGCCGTGAACTCAGACTGGTCTATGGCTGGACGGGAAATCTGCTCGGTGGGCCGGACTCGATCAACCGGGGAGAAGCGGACGCTGCGCTTCAATACCACCGCAAGGCCCTGGCGATCGCCGAAGAACTCAGGGCGGCCGATCCCGCGAGTGGCTATGCGCGCCACGATCTGGCTGTCAGCTACGAGAGGGTCGGCAGTGCCTTGCTGCACAGCGATCCGAAACAATCCGCTGCGTTTCACGAGCGGGCGCTGGCCCTCGCAGATGAGCTGCTCGAATCGAGCCCGGAGGAGTTCCGCTTCGCCAGACTGCGAGCCGGAAACCTCCGCAAACTCGCGCTGGCCCTGGCGGCCGGCGGCGATCCGCAGAGTGCCGGGAAACTCTTGCACGAAACCCTGGATATCTTGCTTGCGCTGAAGGAGCGACATCCCGCCAACAGAGAACTCGAGCCAGATCTGAATTCGGCGTATCTCGCGCTGGCCGATACGCTGCTGGCGTCAGGGCGAAGTGACGAGGCTCTGGCGCAATACCGGGAAGCCCTGCACATCGCAGAGGCGTCCTACTCCGCCGTTCCCTCCGATCTCCTGGCGCTCTGGCGACACGCCAGATCCCTGGAACGCCTCGGCGATTTTTACGCCGTGCGCGCCGCGGAAGCCGGCAGCGAGCAGCGGGCGAACTGGCTGGAGGCGCAGGCCTGGTATGAGAGAAGTGCCAAAACCTGGAGCGAATGGCAGCGCTTTGGCGTTTCCAGCGACTTCAACACGCGCCATGAGAGCCGGGTTCTGGAAGCCGGGCTTCGCAGCGAGCGGGCGTTGGCCGCGCTGTAAAATAACGCTCGCCTGACCGTGGACGGCCGTCGGCGTCGCCCGCAGAGCCTCCTCCTTGCCATCAAGCGCCCGAAAACTGCCTGGCCGATGAAGTTTTCGCCTGCCAGTTTGCGATTCCTAAGATGGGAGCACTACGAACTGGAGCATAACAATGAAGACTTTCCATCGAAAATCCGCTTTCTTGAGCCTCGCCGTGGTCACAGCAATGCTGGTTGCCTGCGGTGGAGGCGGTAGCGGCGGTACACCGCCGCCGGGACCAGGTCCGGGTCCGGGTCCGGATCCGGTGGCTCCCGAGAACCCCGTCGTCTATATTGCGAGCGACGACGAATCGACCGGCGTCTTCGAGCTTTATCTCGTCGATCCCGCAACGCCCGGCGAATCCGCCAAAATCAATGCGCCGCTGGTGGCTGGCGGTTCGGTGGGGCCCTACGCGCTGAGCCCGGACCTGGCGCAGCTTGCCTACATTGCCAATCAGGATTCCGTGGACGAGTGGGACTTGTACATCGTGGACCTGGCGAATCCCGGCACCTCAACCAAGGTGAACCCTGAAGGGGATGAATTGGGCATTTTCGTCTTCGAGTTCGCGTTCAGTCCGGACGGCAGCCAGATCGTGTACAACGCCGATCAGGAAGGTGTATTGGGCCAGTTTGAGCTTTTCCTGGTCGATCTGGACAATCCGGGAGTGTCGACCAGGCTCAATCCCGACCTGCCTCCTGACCGTGTGGTTTCCAACGGGATGAGTTTCAGTCCGGATGGCAGCAGGGTGCTTTACGTCGCGGACCTCGACGTTCCCGGACAATTCGAGGCGTACCTGGTTGACGTCGCCACGCCTGGCGTCGCGACCAAAGTCAACGGACCGTTTGTCCCTGGAGGCAATGTGATCGGCGCCCCCAAATTCAGCCCGGACGGCGCGACGATCGTTTATATGGCAGACCAGGACGTCGACACTGTTCTCGAGTTGTATGCCGTGGACGTCAGCAACCCGGGCGTGTCGGCGAAACTCAATCCGCCTCTGGTCACGGACGGCGATCTCTGTACGTTCCATTTCAGTCCGGATTCCGCGAAGGTGGGCTATTGCGCCGATCAGGACGTCGACGGAGTACTTGACTTGTACGTCGTGGACCTGGCCGTCCCGGGCGTTTCCGCAAAGGTCAATCCGCCGCTGGTCGCCGACGGGGACGTGCAATCGGCGACCTTCCGCTTCGGTCCCGACAGCGACTTCATCGTGTACCGGGCAGACCAGGACGTCGACGGCGACAACGAGCTTTACAGGGTCGAGCTTGCAACGCCCGGCGTGTCGGTAAAAATCAACGAGCAACTGCCCCCGGGCGGAGACGTTTCGTTCTTCCGGATAAATCCCGACGGTCTGCAGCTCATCTATGCCGCCGATCAGGACACGGAAGGCGTCGCGGAGCTTTACAACGTCGACCTGTCGACGCCAGGCGTAGCAACGAAACTGAACCCGGAGCGGGACGGCACGCAAATTTCCCAGATCGAGATAAACGAAGGCGGTACCCAGGCCTTTTACCTGGCCGATCAGGACACGCCGGGAACCGGCGAGCTCTATCGCGTCGATCTCGCGAGTGCCGGCACGGCGACCAAAATCAACAGCACTCTGCCGGCGAACGGCAGCCTCTTTGATTTCGCGATCTCGCCCGAATACCGCGCGCCCTAATAGCGATGGGGCGACAGTGACCTTAACCTGGAGTCTGAGGTCACTGTCCCTCTATTTGACGCCCCGGGGGACGACCTTGCGCGCATCGCCCGTACGATGGGCTCCTACAGCGCTTTTTTTATCGAAGCTGGCGAAACGGCGGTGTTTAAGTGTTCGGTGCGCTGTCGCCCTGGAGGCGGGTGATCAGGGAACGCAGGAATACCTTGTTGAAGCGCAGCTGGCAGGCTGACGACACCTGTTCCATCAGGGTCGAGCTCACCCGCAGGATCGTGACATTGCCGCTGGCGCGAATCGAAGCCGTCCGTTTCGCGCCGCGAACGTAACTGGTCTCGCCGAAACAATCGCCGTTCGACAGAACCCCGAGCTTCTTGCCGTTCGCCTCGACGTCGGCGTGTCCGGCCACGATGATGTAGAAGCGATCGTCCATTTCGCCCTCGCGAACGATGTCTTCCCCGCCTTTGTACTCGTGCCAGTCGCTGGCGCGCAGCACTTCCCAGATTTCCGAATGCGAGAACTCGTGAAAAAACGTGAGCGTGCGCAGCAGGTCGAAGTGCTCCTGGTTATCGAAGCTGTCGTACTTCGCGCGCAGGTCCTTGTGAACGCGCGTGAGATCGGCCGCCATTGCGGCGCCGCTTGCGCAGCGCTTGCCGGGATCCTTCTGCATGCACATCGCAACGACGTGCTCCAGTTCCTCGGGCAGGTCGTCGCGATACGTGTGAATGGGCGGCGGTGTGGCGTAGACGATCTGGTGCAAGAGCTTCGACAGGTTGTCGGCGCGGAACGGACGGAACCCGGTGAGCAGCTCGTACAGGACCGCCCCGAGTGAATAGATGTCGGACCGCGACGTCAGTTCTTCCGACTGCACCTGCTCCGGCGACATGTAACTGGGTGAACCGGCGATGCCCTCGATGCGCGAGACCTCCGAGTCTGTGCAGATCGCGATACCGAAATCGATGATGCGGACGTCGTTGTCCGTCGTCAGCATGATGTTGCTGGGTTTGATGTCGCGATGAATGACACCGCGGCTGTGAGCGTAGTGCAGCGCCTTGGCGCACTTGTAGATGATCTCGACGACGTCATCGACCCGGAGAAGGTTATCCGGCCGGCAATACGCGGCCAGCGTGCGCGCTCCCTGGACGTGCTCGGTGACGACGTAATATTTGCCGGCTTCCTCGCCCGCATCGTAGATCGGCATGATGTTCGGATGCTGCAGCATGCCGACCATATGCGCTTCATTGAAGAACATCTTGCGGGAGACCCTGGCGCGATCCGCGTCGGTGTCTTCCTCGATGTTATAGACCTTGATCGCGACGTCGCGGCGGTAGTAGGGGTCGTGGGACAGATAAACGGTGCCGGTGCTGCCCTTGCCCACTTTATTGATGATGACGTACTTGCCGATTTTCTTCGGGGCTTCGGCGGGTCGCTTCAATTCAGTGGCGCTACGGACCATTGTTTCTTATTGCCTGATCAGAAGACGAGCCACCTGCCGAAACCAATGAGCGACGCGGCATACAGGGCGGCCAAGAGATCATCGAGCATAGTGCCGAGCCCGCCGCCCAGTCTGTGATCCAGGTCCCGTATCGGCCAGGGTTTCCAGATGTCGAACAGCCGGAAGAGCAGATAGCCCGCAATCGAATCGCCGACCGTTGCCGGTAATGCGAGCAGAACCAGGTACATGGCGACGATCTCGTCCCACACGATGCCTGGATGGTCGTGCACTTGAAGCCGTCGCCCGGCCTCCCCGCAAAGCCAGATGCCGATGACGAAAAGCACCACGGCGAGCGACAGCCGCAGGTTCATCGGCAGCGGCAGTGTGGCCCAGGCGAGCAGCACGCCGAGCAGCGAGCCGACGGTGCCCGGGGCCCTCGGAGCAAGCCCGGTGCCGAAGCCGAAGGCCAGCAGCAGGATCGGGTCTCGCAATACCTTTCGACGAAGCTCGGCGTCCAAATCGGTCCCTGGCCGTTGGTCCTGGCTTTCAGAAATGCTCAGAAATGGCGATAGCCCCGATCCTGATATGGCGCGGTCCTGCCGCCCCTGACACAGTTCAGTCCGGCGCCCTGCCCCACCTCACCGATGCGCGTAATCGCCAGGCGCTCGCGCAGCGCAAGCTCCTTGAGCCGGACATGGTCGGCAGATTTCGCAGTAAAACACAGTTCGTAGTCGTCGCCGCCGTCAAGGGCGAAGTCCACTGCCTGATCGTGGCCGAATTTTCTGCGCAATTGGGCGGAAACCGGCAGCAAGGCGAGATCGATGGTCCCGGCCACACCGCTGGCCCGGAGCAGCTTCTCGAGGTCCGTACCCAGCCCGTCCGAAACGTCGATCGCCGCCGTGGCGATCCGTGCAACGGATGCGCCGAAGGCGACCCTTGCTGCCGGCCGGGAGAAACGCCGCGTGAGATACTCGTCATCGCTATCGAGGTCGCGTCCGGATGCGTCCTTGAGCAGTGCGAGGCCGCCCGCGGCATCACCGACTGTGCCCGTTACGTAGATGCCGTCGCCGGGCTTCGCGCCGGCACGGGTGAGTATCGCGTTCGACCTCACCTCGCCCAGAAGCTGCACACTGATTACCGTTTGCGTGCCACGGGTCGTATCGCCGCCGATCAGGGCCACGCCGTATTCGCGGGCAGCCTCGAAGAGCCCGGCGGCAAACCCCGTCAACCAGGATTCATCGGCCTCGGAGAGCGTCAGCGCAAGTGTCATCCACTTCGGCGTGGCGCCCATCGCCGCGATGTCCGAAAGATTGACGGCAACGGCACGGAAGCCCACGTCCGGCGCAGGGAAATTCAGCGGGTAATGCACTCCTTCGATCAGCGTATCGACAACCGCAACCAGGTCGCGATCCGGTGCCTGCGTTACGACCGCGCCATCGTCTCCGATGCCGATCAATACCCCTTCGCCCTCTTCCTGTTGCAGGAAAAAGCGGCGAATCAGTTCGAATTCGTCCACGCACTTCCCGCTGGTTTCGCCGGACGGTTCAGCGGCTTCCGCCACTGGCCTCGCCCTGGCGGATCTGTCCGGCCGCGCGGTCGAGAACAGCGTTGACGTACTTGTGCCCGTCTACCGCGCCGAACTTCCTGGTGAGGTTTACGGCTTCGTTAATCACCACCCGATACGGAATTTCGACGCGGGATTGCAGCTCATAAAACCCGAGCAGCAGTATGCCCCGCTCGACGGGATCGAGTTGCGACAATGGCCTGTCGACGTATTGCAGAGCCTGTTCCTCCAGAGAAGCGCGTTCATCGAGGATCGCCGCCAGCGCCTCATCGAAAAACGCCTGGTCGACCCTTTCATACTCCGGCCGCTCGCGAAACTGCGACAGCAGTTCCCGCTTGTCGTGACTGGCAATCTGCATCTGGTACAGCGCCTGCACGAGCAATTCGCGCGCACGACCGCGCGGACCGGGCGAACTGGCCTTGCTCGTTCTTTTATCCTCGTCGGCATTATTCATGAACGTTTTGGGTTGGTGGTGGGCGGAGTCTCGCTCAAGACAGACGGCGCAGGAGGTTGATCATTTCGATCACGGCCAGGGTCGCTTCCTCGCCCTTGTTGCCTGCCTTGGTCCCGGAGCGCTCGATGGCCTGTTCGATGGTGTCCACCGTGAGTACGCCGAGGCCGATCGGAATTCCGTGTTTGCGGCCTGCGGCCGAAATGCCGCGGACGCATTCGCCGGCGACGTAGTCGAAATGCGGCGTCGCGCCGCGAATGACCGCGCCCAGCGCGATGATGCCGTCGCTTCGTCTCGTTGCTGCGACTTTGTCGACGGCCAGGGGCATTTCGTAAGCGCCGGGTACGCGCACGAGGTCGATATCGGCATCCACCGCGCCATGGCGGCGCAGGCACGACACGGCGCCCCGGATGAGTGAGTCGACAACGAAACCGT
>Ga0268386_10003629_pt1 | contig 11272 bp, 6 predicted proteins | sample RVTome_15_FD_200260 | JGI IMG/M metagenome (GOLD analysis project Ga0268386, IMG submission 200260) | Soil microbial communities from uranium-contaminated site in the Upper Colorado River Basin, Wyoming, United States - RVT150D86... ... | reverse complement strand
ATCGCCGTCGTCGAACGAGGGATGGAGCTCGGCGGCGCCGCCCGCGCGCCCGGATCGCTGCTGGAGATCTCGCGGCTCCTCGTCCGGGCTGGGCGCTACGAGGAGGCGCTCGTCCAGCTCGAGCGGGTCCGGGAGCTGGAGGAGACCGTCGAGGGGCTCTACCTGCTGGGCACGGTGGCGGCGGAGCTGGGCGAGCGCGGGCCGGCCGTCGAGGGCTTCGAGGGAGCCCTGGCGCTCGACGGGGACCACGGCCCGTCGCTGGTGGGCCTGGGCGTGCTGCGGGCGGCGGAGGGGCAGACCGACGAGGCCCGGACCCTGTTCGGCAGGGCCGTGGAGGCGGACCCCTACTATCCGAAGGCCCACTTCAACCTCGGGGTGAGCCTTCTCGACGAGGGGCGGCCGGAGGAGGCCGCGAGGCGATTCGAGCGCGCCGTCGCGCTGGCGCCCGACTACCTGAACGCCTATCATGCCGCCGGCGTCGCCTACCTCCGCCTGGGAGATCGCGCCGCGGCGCAGAGGATGCTGGGGGAGCTCGACCGACGAGCCTCGGGGAGCCCGGAAGGCCGCGAGCTGCGCCAGCTCCTCGATGGGGAGGAATCGTCTTGAAGCGTCGACCCGCCACCCTTTGCGCGGCCCTCTTCTGCTTGGCGGCCTCGGCCTGCCAGCGGCCGCCCGCCGATGCAGTCGCCGTTTGGGACGGCGGCTTCGTGAGCCAGGCAGAGCTCGATGCCCGGATCGCCACCCTGCCGGTCAAGGAGCGCCGGCCGCAGGACGTCGACGTGGAGCGATGGCGGTCCGGCCTCATCCGCGAGCTGGCGATCGAGGAGATCGTGCTCGCCGAGACCGAGGGAAAGCCCCGCCCGCCGGAGCTCGAGGCCGGCTTGCAGGAGCAGCGCCGGCAGGTGGCCGTGGCCGCCTACCTGGAGGCGCACCTCCCCGCCCTCGAGCCGCCCACCGAGGAGGAGCTGCGCGCCGCCTACCAGGAATGGCTGCCGGCATACCGCCAGGGCGAACGGCGCCTCGTCCGCCACATCTTCTTCACCGCGCCCGACGATGCGCGGGCCGGGCCGGCGGAAGAGCGGATGGCCTCCCTGCGCGAGCGGGTGCTCGCGGGGGAGGACTTCTCGCTCCTCGCGACCCAGCACTCCGACTCCGAGACCCGTCATCGCGACGGTCTCCTCGGCTGGTACGCGCGCGGGCAGCTGGATCCGAGGCTGGAAGAGGAGGTGTTCAGCCTGCCGTTGCAGGAGCCGAGCCTGCCGATCCGAACCGGCAGCGGCGTCCACATGCTCTGGATCGAGGCGGTGGCCGGCGGCCAGGAGCACTCCTTCGAGGAGGTTCGCGGCCTGGTGGCGCGGCGGCTGTCGAGCCGGCGCCGGGAGGAGGCGGCCCGCGCCCTGGTGAAGGGCGAGCCTCCCGCCGGCTCCTTCGTTCCCGATCGGCAGGCCCTGGCGACCCTGCTGAGCGAAGGCGACCCGCAGTCCCTCGTCCTGCGCGTGGGCGAGTTCGTGCTGCGCCGGGCCGACCTGCGGGCGCGGCTGGCCGAGCTGGGCTCGCCGACCGCGCCGATGGACGTCATCCGGGCCCTGGCGACCCGGGAGCTGCTCTACCTGCAGTGCCTGGAGGAGGGCTGCGAGGAGAGGCCGCGCGTCGCGCAGCGGCTCGAGAGGCTGGAGCGCGATGCCCTGGTGCAGCACGAGCTGCACGAGCGCCTGCTGGGGCGGGTCCTCGAGGACCGCCCCAGGCTCGAGGAATACTACGCCCGTAACCGGAAGCGCTACCTCGAGCCGGTGCGCTGGCGGCTGACCCGTGCCACCTTCCCGCTCGGACCCGACCCCGCCGGGCTGATGAGGCGCCTCGAGGCCGCGCGGGCGACGCTCGATGGCGACGAGGTGACGCTCGAGGATCTGACCACCGAGCTGGGCGGATCGATCGAGGCCCTCGGCTGGAAGAGCCTGGCGCTGTTGCAGTCGGAGTCTCCGACCCTGCTGAGGCTGCTGCCGGAGCTCGATCCGGGGGACCACACGCCGCCCTACGGCTGGGGCGAGGCGCTGGAGGTCGTGCGCTGCGACGAGCGCCTCGATCCGGCGCCCGTGGCCCTCGAGCGGGTGGAGCGGGTCGTGGCCGAGGACCTGGTGAAGAACGAAGGGCGGGCCCTCTACGAGACGCTCACCGACGAGCTCCTCGGCGCTCGCGGCTTCCGGCTGGTGGGAGGATCGGGGCCGGCGGACGATCGGGCTTGACAAGACGGCCCCGCCGGCGACAAACTAATTCAATCTTCAAGCGCACTTAGGGAGGAAGGGATGAAAACCAGCCTGAAAATCACGGTCGCACTGTGCATCACTCTCCTGGTTGCCGGCACGGCGGCCTGGGCGGTTTCGGAATACCTCACCCCACTTCCGGACAAGCGGGTCGGTCCGACTCCGGAGGGAACGCAAAACGGAGGGCTCCGTGGAACGGGAGTCGTCCAGTACGATCCGGACGGCCCGGCAGACTCCTTCGCCGGCGCGCTCGGCAACATCGTCGGCAACGTCTTCGACACGCGTGCCGGCGCCGTGCCCCTGGAGACGGGCAACGTCAGCCAGATGGCCTTCTACCACGGCGGATCGGACGCCACCTTCCCGTACGTCGGCGTCGTCGAGCTCTCGCCCTTCAGCGTCATCACGACCCCGTCGTTCTCGGGCCTGGTGCCCTTCTCCTTCAACACCGTGCCGATCACCGGCGCCCCGTCGGTGACGCCGCCGTTCTTCGCCGGCATGCTGGTGTCGAACGCGTTCACCAGCTCGGGTGACAGCGTCGGCATGCGCAGCGCCTCGACGCTCAACCAGGGCTTCCACGCCGGCAGCCTGCCCTTCGGCGGCCCGGTCATCGACCTGGCCGGCCGCAACGCCATGGTCCGTGTGGCCGGCAGCGTCTGGGTCGTGCCCGTGGAGCTGATGGACTTCGACGTCCAGTAGATCCGGCGACTCGAGCCGACTTCCACCGGGGAGGGCTGGTTTCAGCCTTCCCCGGTTTCCTTTGGGGGCGCCTCGTCGTCGCGGCGCTCGAGCTCGGCGCCGGCCAGGGTCCACTGCAGGACCTGCTCGATCAGGCGCTGGCGGTGGCTCCGCTCGAAGGCGGCGGTGACCCGGTCGCGGACGGCCTCGAAGTCCTGGAGGCGGCCGCGCTCGCGCTCCACCAGCTGCACGACCCAGAGCTCGCCGTCGGTCTGGATCGGCTCGGTCACCTCACCCGGCTGGAGCTCGCTGACGGTGCGCAGGAGGGTCGGTCCCCACCCGGCGACTTCGCTGCGCAGGTGCCAGGCCGGCCCCGCCTCCCCGCCGGCGGCGGCCTCGAAGGACGCCGAGCCGGCGCGCACCGCCTCGACGATCGCGACGAGGTCGCGGTAGACGGGGCCCGGCGCCTCGGGGGAGTAGGGTCGCCGCACGACGTGGAGCAGGTAGCGATCGGGGAGGCGGTACGCCTCCCGGCGCTCCTCGTAGGCCCGGCGCAGGAGCTCCTCGCCGGCCTTTGGCATCATGGCGTCGACCCTGCGCTTGAGCATCGCCCGGGACAGCTGCTCGAGCCGGATCCAGCCGAGCTCGCGCTCCCGCGCCGGCTCCTCGTGCACACCGCGACGGCGAGCCTCCGCGGCGAGCAGGGCGTTGACGGCGAAGCGATCCAGCGTCGCAGCGACGTCTCCCCCTCCGTCGGCCGGCTGGTCGGCGTCGGGGTTCGGCGCCGCCAGGATCTCGACCTGCGCGCGGGTGAGGGTCTCCTCGCCGAAGCGGCTGATCACGGCGTCGGGCGGGGTCTTCGGATCGAGCAGTGCCGGCAGGTCGTGCCGGACACGGCCTCCGGTCAGCTCTTCCACGAGCTCCGACCAGGCCTCCTCGAAGCGGGGGCGTCGCAGGTGCCGCTCCACGCGCCGGCGGGCCTCCTCGCCGTCCATCGTGTAGGCGGGCAGGACGCGATCGGAGCGCAGCAGGGCGAGGCCGGCCCCGGTCTCGACGACCTCGCTGACGTCGCCCTCTTCGAGGGGGAAGAGGACGCGGTCCAGGGCCTCGGGGAGCTGTCCCTCCTTGACCGTCCCCAGACGGCCGCCCTGGAAGCGACTCGGCGAGTCGGAGATCTCGGAGGCCAGGGTCGCGAAGTCCTCGCCGGCGCGCCAGCGCCGGCGCGCCGCCTCGAGCTCGGCGCGAGCCCGCTCCCGCTCGTCGGGCCCGGCGCGCCGGAAGATGAGGCTCACCGTCCGGCGCTCGGGCTTCTCCAGCTCCTCGCGGTGGCGCCGCAGGTACTCCGAGATCTCGGCGTCGGGGACCTCGATGGATTCCATGACCTCCTGGTGCAACGCATTGGCGAGTCGCTCGTCGACGGCCTGGCGGATGCGCAGGCGGATCGTCGGATCCTCCTCGAGGCCGGCGGCGACGGCCTCGGCGGCGAGCGTTCGCATGATGACGTGCCGCTCGAGGGAGTCGAAGTCGAGGCGCCGACGCTCGCTGGCCCCCCTCGGGTTGAGGAAGCTGCGCCAGGTATCGAGGTCGCTCTCTCGGACCTCGCCCTGCGCGAAGGTGGCGATGACCGGGTCCGAGGGCTCCCGGGTGCAGCCGAGGAAAGCCGCCCCGACCATCGCCAGGGAGAGGAATCGACCGCCGGGAGACCGGCTCGAAGGACACATAGGGGCGGGAGTGTACCGAAGACCGGCCGCCGTTAGCCCTTGCCGAGCGCCAGCTCGAGCAGGGTGGCCTGCTCGAGCTTGTGGGCCTTGGCCGAGCCGGTGGCCGGGCTGGCCGAGGCCGAGCGCTTGACGGTCCGCACGTGGCGCCCCCGGGCGAGCGGCTCGATGCGCGGCACGACGAAGAAGAGCGCCCCCATGTTGGCGGGCTCCTCCTGGACCCAGACGATGTCGCGGGCGCCGCGGAAGCGGTCGAGCTCGCCCGAGAGATCCGTCTCCGGGAAGGGATAGAGCTGCTCGAGCCCGAGGATGGCGATCCGGTCGGCGCCCCGCGTCTCCCGTTCGGCGCGGAGCTCGTGGAGGATCTTGCCGCTGGCGATCAGGATGCGGTCGGCATCCTCGACCTCACGCTCGGGCATGACCTCGAGGAAGCTCTCGCGGGCGAGCGACTCCCGCGGCGAGGCGGCGCCGGCGTGGCGCAGCATGCTCTTGGGGGTGAGGACGACGAGAGGCTTGCGCCAGCGGCGCAGCGCCTGGCGCCGCAGCAGGTGGAAGTGCTGGGCCGCCGTCGACGGCTGCGCCACCTGGATGGCGTCCTCGGCCGCGAGCTGGAGGAAGCGCTCGATGCGGGCGCTCGAGTGCTCCGGTCCCTGCCCCTCGAAGCCGTGCGGCAGGAGCACGAAGAGGCCGGAGAGCAGGCCCCACTTGTCCTCGCCCGCGGTGACGAATTGGTCGAAGATCACCTGGGCGCCGTTGGCGAAGTCCCCGAACTGCGCCTCCCAACCGACCAGCGCCTCCGGGTAGTCGCGCGAGTACCCGTACTCGAAGCCGACCACGGCGGCCTCGGAGAGGACGGAGTCGTAGATCTCGAAGCGTGCGCCGGCGGCGGCCAGCTCGGCGATCGGCGAGTGCTCGGCGCCGGTCTCGACGTCGATCCAGATCGAGTGCCGGTGGTTGAAGGTGCCGCGGCGGGTGTCCTGGCCGGAGAGGCGCACCGGCGTGCCCGCCTCCACCAGCGAGGCGTAGGCCAGCAGCTCGGCCATGCCGAAGTCCACGGCTCGCTCGCCGGCCGCCATCTCGCGGCGCTGGTCGACGAGCTTGGCCACTTTGTCGTGGAGTCGGAACCCGTCCGGCACCCGGGTCAGCGCCGCTCCCAGGCGCTCGAGGTCGCCGGCGGCGAGGCCGGTCTCGACCTCGTGCTCGCGGTCGCGCCGGCCGCCGACGAAGGGCGACCAGTAGTCCGGGAGGGTGTGCAACCGCGGCATCTCGGTGAGCTCGGCGGCGCGGTCCTTGGCGGCGGTGAGCTCCTCGCGGATCGCCTCCGCCAGTGCGTCGGCCCGCCCGCGGTCGGCGCCGATCCGCTCGCAGTAGTCCTCCCACAGCGGCGGCCTGGCCCCGATCGCGGCGTAGAGGCGCGGCTGGGTGATCGTCGGGTCGTCGACCTCGCTGTGCCCGTGGCGCCGGTAGCCGATGAGGTCGACGACGACGTCGCTGGCGAAAGCGTAGCGATAGGCCATCGCCAGGCGGGCGGCCCGCATCACCGCGTCGGGGTCCTCACCGTTGACGTGGAAGATCGGGATCGGCAGCCGCTTGGCGACGTCGGAGGCGAAGCGGCTGCTGTGGAGCGCCCTCGGCTCCGTGGTGAAGCCGATGAGGTTGTTGACCACGACGTGCACCGTGCCGCCGACCGAGAAGCCGTCGACGGAGGCGAGGTTCAGGACCTCGGCGACGATCCCCTGTCCGGCGAAGGCGGCGTCGCCGTGCAGGACGATGGGGACGACCTTCTTCCAGGCGTCCTCGCCGCCGTGCCGGCTCTGCTTGGCGCGTACGCGGCCGAGGACGACCGGATCGACGGCCTCGAGATGGCTCGGGTTGGAGGCCAGGTGGATGGAGATCTCGCGTCCGTTGCGGGCCTCGTAGGTTCCGGTGGCGCCGAGGTGGTACTTGACGTCGCCGGCGCCCATGACGCTGCGCGGGTCGACGTCCTCGAAGCCGGCGAACAGCTCCACCGGGTCACGCCCCACGACGTGGGCCATGACGTTGAGGCGTCCGCGGTGGCTCATCGCCAGCACCGCCTGGCGCAGCGGCTCCTCGGCGGCCGTCTCGAGCAGCTCGGTGAGCAGGGGAATCAGCGCTTCGATGCCCTCGATCGAGAAGCGCTTGTTGCCGATGTAGCCCTTCTGCAGGAGCTGCTCGAAGGTCGTGGCCCGGATCAGCTGGTCGATCACGGCCTCGCGCCCGACCGGCTCGGGCGCGGTCTCCATCCGGGCCGCCACCCACTCGCGGCGCTCGGTGTCGGGGATGTGCATGAACTCGACGGCGAGGGTGCCGCAGTAGGTCGAAAGCGCCCGCTCGGCGTCCTCGCCCCGGCGGTCGAGCTCCGGATGCTCGATCGGGTCGAGCCGGCCGAGCCAGTCGAGATCCGCCGCCAGGTAGCCCCAGCGGCGGTAGGCGTTCCAGGTCTCGGTGTCGCGGGTCGAGGGCCTGTCCGGCCCGGTCGCGCCCATCGGCGGGAGCATACCGTGGGCCTCCGGGTACAATCCCCGTCCGATGCCCGCGCCCCGCTGCCGTCGGTTCGCCGTCCTCGTCCTCCTCTCCGCCGCCGGCACGCCCCTGGCCGGTGGACAGAGCGCGGCGCCGGGCCCGGACGCGCTCGAGCCGGCCTCGACGGGTGGGCTCGAGGTCGTTGACCGGGCCCTGGCCAAGCTCTCCGGACACCGCCGGCTGCTGATGATCGGCGCCCATCCGGACGACGAGGACACCACTCTCCTGGCCTGGGTGTCGCGCCAGTTGGGCGGCGAGGCGGCCTACCTGGCGCTGACCCGCGGCGAGGGCGGCCAGAACCTGATCGGCCCGGAGCTGGGCACGGCCCTCGGCCTCCTGCGCAGCGAAGAGCTGCTCGCCGCCCGCCGCGTCGACGGCGCCCGGCAGTACTTCACCCGAGCCGTGGACTTCGGCTACACCCGCTCCCTGGCGGAGACCTTCGAGCGCTGGCCGCGCGAGGAGTTGCTGCTCGACGCGGTGCGCGTGGCGCGCCGCTTCAAGCCCCAGGTCCTCGTCTCGGTCTTTCCGAACGACGGTCGAGGCGGCCACGGCCAGCACCAGGCGGCGGGGATCGTCGCCTACGATCTCTGGCGCGTGTCCACCGAGAGCGAGCCCGACCTCTTCCCGCAGCTGGAGGAGGAGGGCCTCGCTCGCTGGCGGCCGGAGGCGCTCTATCGTGCCGCGTGGTGGGCGCGCGAAGAGGCCACGCTGGAGCTGCCGCTGGCCGGGCTCGAACCGCTCTCGGGGCGCTCCATCCGCCAGATCGCCGCCGCCAGTCGCGGCCGCCATCGCTCCCAGGACATGGGCCGCAACGAGCCGCTCGGATCCGTCGAGTGGCCGCTGGTCTGGGAGGGCGGGGGTGCCGGCGACCGGTCGACGGACCCCTTCGACGGCATCGACACACACGTGGCGGCGCTCGCCGCGCCGCTGGCGGCGGGTGCGCCGCGCGCGGAGGTCGAGCGTCTCCTCGCCGCGGTCGAGGAGACCGCGGTGGCGGCGCGGAGGGGTCTCTCTCCCGTCGCCCTCGAGTCGGCGGTGGGACCGCTCGTCGAGATCGTCGAGCGGCTCCGCGCCGCCGCCGAGATCGCGCGCGGTGTCGACGAGGGGGGCGCCGGCGTCGCGGTCGCGGAGCTGATCGAGGAGAAGCTGGAGGTGGCGGAGGGGGGGCTCCTGGCCGCCGCGGGTATCGCGTTCGACGCCCGCGCCGACCGCGACGAGGTGCTCGCCGGCGGGCCGCTCGGCGTCACGCTGGAGCTGTGGAACGCCGGCGAGGAGACCTTGACCGTCGAGTCGCTGCGTCTCGAGGGCGAGCCCGGTTGGCTGGCGCCCGCGGTCGCGGTGGAGAGCCCGGAGCTCGCGGCCGGCGCCCTGGGGAGCTGGGAGGCGAGCTGGACGACCGGTGCGCTCTCGGCGACCCTCCCCTACTTCCTCGAGCGGCCGCTGCGGGGAGACCTCTACGACTGGAGCATCGCTCCGGTCGAGGCGCGCGGCGAGCCGTTCGGGAAGGTCCCCCTCCTGGCGGTCGCCGAGCTTTCGCTACGGGGAGTCCGGGTGACGGCCCGGCGCCCGGTCGTCCACGTCGCGGTGGACCAGGTGCGCGGCGAGCTGCGCCGGCCGCTGCGGGTGGTGCCGCCGGTGGAGGTGCGGATGGTCCCGGACCTCCTGCTCTGGCCCCTGGCCGACGGGCGGCCGCGGCGGATCACCGTCGAGGTCGTCTCCCACCTGGACGAGCCCTTGACGGCGAGCCTCGGCCTCTCCTTCGCCGGCCGGGGCGTCCTGCCGATGGATCCGCTGCCGATCGAGATCGCCGAGCCGGGCGGGAGGGCGGAGGTGCCGCTCGAGCTGCCGCCCCCGGGACCGATGACCGGCAGCCTCCAGCTCCTCGCCCGCGTTACCCTCGAGGGGCCCCGCAGCTTCGGCAGCAGCGTGCCCCTGGTCGACTATCCCCACATCCGGCCGCGCGCCCGGCCGGTGCCGGCGGAGGCGACCATCCGCCTCCTGGACGTGGAGCTGCCCGAGCTGCGGGCGGTCGGTTACGTGCGCGGCGCCTCCGATCGCGTCCCCGAGGTCCTGCTCGAGCTCGGCGTGCCGCTCGAGATCGTCCCCGCCGAGGCGCTGGCGACGGCCGATCTCTCCCGCTTCGACGTCGTGGTCGTCGGCAGCCGGGCCTACGAAGTGGAGCCGGCCCTGGGGCGGGCCACCGGGCGGCTGCTCGAGTGGGTGAGGAACGGCGGCACCCTGCTCGTGCAGTACCAGCAGTACCAGTTCGTCGATGGCGGCTTCGCGCCGGCCGGGCTCGCCATCGGGCGGCCGCACGGCCGGGTCACCGACGAGGCCTCGCCGGTGCGGGTGCTCGAGCCCGACCACCCGATCTTCACCGTGCCCAATCGCATCGCGGCGGACGACTGGCGGGAGTGGGTGCAGGAGCGGGGCCTCTACTTCGCCGAGAGCTGGGAGGAGCCGTTCGTGCCCCTGCTGGCGCTGCGGGATCCCGGTGAGGAACAGCAGGACGGGGCCCTGCTGGTGGCCCGGATGGGAAAGGGCGTCTACGTCTACACCGGCCTCGCCTTCTTCCGCCAACTGCCGGCGGGCGTGCCGGGGGCGGTGCGGCTCTTCGCCAACCTGTTGGCCCTCGGCAGCGGAGGCGTGGCGCCGTGAGGAGCGGGGGGCGACGGAAGGCCGGCCTCCCGTCGTCTCTGGGACCGGCACTGGCGCTGGTCTTGCTGGCATCGTGCTCGGACGGGCGCACGCCGCTGGTGCTCTACTCGCCGCACGGCCGGGACCTGCTGACGTTGCTGGAGCGGGAGTACGAGACGAGCCATCCACGAGTCGACGTGCGCTGGCTCGACATGGGCTCGCAGGAGGTCTACGACCGGGTGCGCTCCGAGGCCGCCAATCCGCAGGCCGACGTCTGGTTCGGCGGTCCCGACACGATCTTCTCGCGCGGCGCCGAGGACGACCTGTTGGCCCCATACCGGCCGGCCTGGGCCGACGCCGTGCCGCCGGCCAGCCGCGACGCGGACGACCTCTATTTCGGCCTCTACCGGGCGGTGCCGCTGCTCATCTACAACAGCGCCGCGGTCTCGGACGAGGAGGCGCCGCGGGACTGGGACGATCTCCTCGCGCCGCGCTGGAAGGGAGAGGTGATCATTCGCGATCCGCTGGCCAGCGGCACCATGCGCACCGTCTTCGGCATGGTGCTGGCGCGCTCGGTGACCGAAACCGGCGACCCCGAGCGCGGCTTCGACTGGCTGCGCCGGCTCGACGCCCAGACCAAGGAGTACGTCGTCAACCCAGCCCTGCTCTTCGAGAAGCTGGTGCGCCAGGAGGGCCTGGTGTCGATCTGGGAGCTCACCGACATGCTCTTCCAACAGGCCCGTGGTGTGCCGCTGGCCTACCGCTTTCCGGCCGGCGGCACGCCGGTGATCGACGACTCGATCGGCCTGGTGGCGGGGGCCCGGCATGCCGCGGAGGCGCGCGCCTTCATCGACTGGGTGGGCGGCCGCGAGGCCTTGCTGCTGACCGCCCGCGAGGCCTACCGGCTGCCGGCGCGCGAGGACCTGCCGGCGGCGGAGCTGCCCGAATGGGCGCGGGAGGCGCTCGCGCGGATCGTCGTCGCCGAGGTCGACTGGGCGCTGATCGCGGAGCACGGCGCCGGGTGGATGGCGCGCTGGGACCGCGAGGTCCGGAGCCGGGGATGAGCGATCGCCGGGGGCCGCCGGAGCCGGACGAGGCGCGACGGTCCGCCTTCCTCCGGCTCGAGGGGCTGTCGAAGAGCTTCGACGGGGAGCCGGTGCTCGAGCGCGTCGGCCTCGAGGCGGTCGAGGGCGAGACGTTGGTGCTGCTCGGCCGCTCGGGCAGCGGCAAGACCACCCTACTGCGCCTGGTCGCAGGCTTCGAGACTCCGGACGCGGGGCGGATCGTCGTCTCCGGTCAGGACGTCACCACCCTGGCGCCGTCGCGCCGTCGCTTCGGGATGGTCTTCCAGCACTACGCTCTCTTCCCCCACCTCTCGGTCGAGGAGAACGTGGCCTTCGGCCTGGCCGGCTCGCGCCGGACGGCCACCGAGATCGC
>Ga0268386_10003628_pt1 | contig 11273 bp, 16 predicted proteins | sample RVTome_15_FD_200260 | JGI IMG/M metagenome (GOLD analysis project Ga0268386, IMG submission 200260) | Soil microbial communities from uranium-contaminated site in the Upper Colorado River Basin, Wyoming, United States - RVT150D86... ... | reverse complement strand
CCGGCCTCGGCTAGTTGGGGCACAACGTTTCATTCAAGCCGAACCCGCTTCGCCGGTCGGCTTAATTCAAGGGTTATGCGCTACGATGAGGAGCGCAACATGCCTCCAAAGCATCGCACGGTATATCGGATCAAGGTAATGCTAAACGGCACCAAGCCGCCGATATGGCGACGGCTGCTTGTGTCGAGCGACACGGATCTCGTCGGGTTGCATGCCATCATCCAGGTTGCGATGGGCTGGACAGATTCCCATCTGCACCAGTTCATAGCGGGAGGCGAACGATACCGAGAGCCTGATCCAGACTTTGACGACGATGCGTTACCGGAGGCCGGCGTGCGGATCGATTCGTTGCTGAAGCGCGAGAAACATTGGATAACGTACGAATACGACTTCGGTGACGGTTGGGAGCACAAGATAACGCTGGAGAAGATTCTTCCGTATGAAGGTGGCGAAGTGGTCCCGAAATGCATTGATGGTCGCCGAGGGCGGCCGCCCGAAGACGTGGGTGGCGTCTATGGATACGCGAGGTTCCTCCAGATCTATAACGACAAGGCTCATCCGGAGCACAAAGAAATGGTGGAGTGGGCCGGGGAGTACTTCGATCCTGAGGGCTTTGACATCGTCGAAGTGAATGGGATTCTCGCTGATGCGCATAGGCGTGCATAACAATGCGCTGCAACGGAGCTGTAGTTGGGCAAATGAATGAGTAGAGAGCGAAACTATTACGCCGCTACCGATGCTGAGTTGGAAATTCGAGGTCACGCATCATTCAGCACGCCGCCGACAATTGGACTGATCTTGCCGACGGACTCACGCCTTCGATACCAGCAGAACCTTGGCACGCGACGCACAGCCATCGTTCGCCTCCTCTCGACGAGTTGGCCTCGCATTCGGCGCGTGACTGCCTCCGTAGTCGCCGCAGTCGAGGCGTCTTCGTGTGGGAGCTACACGGAGGTGGAAGTTCCATGAAGACGGCTAGCCATCCGCTCAATCGGACGCGCGGTCTGCCCGGCTGGCCAGCCGCAGCCGTCCGCGCCGAGACCCGGGTCATGTCCAATCCCTACACCAGGGCTAAAATTGACGTAACCGTTCTTCCGGAACTTCCAGGATGAGAACATGAAGAAATCAGGCGCGAGTCACGGCCAGTCGGCATCGGAGCTGATCGCGAAACGAATCGCCGAACTCGGGGACTGGCGCGGGGAAGCCCTCAGCAGAATGCGCAAGCTCATCAAAGAAGCCGACCCGCAGGTCGTCGAAGAGTGGAAGTGGATGGGCACTCCGACTTGGTCGCACGACGGCATCATCTGCACCGGCGAATCCTACAAGAAAGTCGTGAAGCTTACCTTCGCCAAGGGCGCGTCTCTGAAGGATCCGGCCCGTCTATTCAACTCGAGTCTCGACGGAAACGTACGCCGCGCGATCGACATCCACGAGGGGGAAGAAGTTGACGAGTCCGCCTTCAAGGCGCTCGTTCGCCAAGCGGTCGCACTCAACAGTTCTGGCAAGTCGAAACCTTCGAAGAAAGCGAAGTCCTGAGGTATTCCGCCCCTTGACAGGTCCGACATCGGGGTAGTGGAGGTGCTAACAGGTTGTTGAAAAAGTCTATCCATGGCCTTTTCCAACGGGGCTGCACGAAAAGCGCGGTTTTCGCTTGCCCCCGAAATCAACGACTCGGAAAGTCGATGATTTCGCCGAGCCGTCCGTGGCTCGGATTAGCTCTGCGGAGCACTTTGTGGCGGTGGCGCGAAGTACACGTGCACAAAGCACCAGCGTCAGGAAAACCTCGTGGAATACCTTGTCGTTGTGGAGAAAGGAGAATCGAGCTACGGCGCGTTCGTCCCGGATCTTCCGGGTTGTGCTGCGGTCGCCGAGACCCGTCGGGAGGTGCTGAAGCTGATTCACGAGGGAATCGCCCTTCACATCGAAGCGCTCAAGGAAGCTGGGGAACCCATTCCGCCGCCGGTATCGAGGGGCGAAATCGTCAAGGTCAACGCTGCATGACCATGCGCTGGACCGGACGCTTGCCAGGACCCATGCGCATAGCTCGGAATTGCACGCTCACTTCATGTGCTGGTCGAAGAAGGCGATGACCAGCTCTGTGGCCCGGCGTCGAAAAGAAATCGCCATGAGCCAACTTCTGCGGTTCCCCAGTGCAGTCAAACGAGATCCAGCGATCGAGGTCTGGATGAATGAACATTCGGGTGAATTGGGGGCGATCGCGCAGCGCTGGTTTGAGGTCATGCGCGACTGCGGAGAGGACGTTCGAGAGTTGTTGCACGATGGCCATCCGACCGCGTGCGTAGGCGATGCGGCATTCGCCTATGTCAATGCCTTCAAAGCTCACGTCAATGTCGGATTTTTTCGTGGCGCGGAGATCGCCGATCCCGAGGGCCTGTTGGAGGGCACAGGCAAGTTCATGCGTCATGTAAAAGTCAGGCCCGAACGTGACGTCGATGCCGCGGCTCTATTGAAGCTGATCGAAACTGCATACACGGATATGAATGGGCGCCTGAAGGCGGAGTAGCTCGTGCAGGCTTTCCGACAAGCCTGGAGCACGCTTTGTGGCCGCTGCTCCGAGGAATCGACGGGAGCACCCGCATGCCGTAACCGGATACAGCACGCATTTGATCGACACCCCACGGACGGCCATGGAACTAGCAGTGCGAGATTAGGAGCATGATGTTCGCGATCAAAGCCGAGGTAAGCGATCCGTCAGCGGAGACGTTCGAGTTCATTGCGAATCGACGTCCGTATTGGCTCAGACATTCGCGCGAGCTTGCTGACCGCAATACCAGGGTGCAAGATCTCGAAGCTGTTCTCCAAAAAAGTCTCGTTAGTCGAACAAGGGCTGTCACGATGTTCGGACGACGCAAGTTGACTTCGGAACTCGATCCTCCGCCGATCGCCACGGGTAACCGCGAAGCGGTCGAGATACTCCGCGTCTGGGCGGCACCCGGGGCTCCTCAACAACTCACGCTGCGTATCTGCTGGAAGGACCCTGGGGCCTGGGGTCTCCTCCTTGCCGACGTGGCGCGGCACGCTGCGCAGGCGTACCAACGTGATGGCCAGGACTGCGACAAGGCACTGCAGCGCATTCGCGAACTGTTCGAAGCCGAGTGGTCTTCGCCAACGACTGCCACAGAAGACTTGACGGATCAAACCTGAGCTCGAATTGAAAAGGGCGTCAAACAAGCTGCAGCCGACCGCCTCCGCCCGGCTGAGCGCAGGGCGTCAGGCGACATGGATATCTTGACGGTGCTGTTGCCCGTCGCCGTGGCTGCGGTTGTTGGGTGCGTTCTCTGGTGGTGGTTCGTCGGCCGGAACGTCCCCAGATATCCGCCGCTTGCGATCGACGACGATGATCCTGCGATGGTCGCGGCGACTGCGAAGGCGCGGGCATCGCTCAACCGATTTCGCGAATTCGTCGCGGCCGGCGTAAGAGAGAGTCAGGTTAAGGTGCCTTTCGTGACGAGTGCTGGGGAGCACGAACACCTTTGGGCCGAAGTTTTGACGCTTACCGACGCGTCTATTACCGTTCGTTATCTGACGCCGCCCGTGTCGCACACGGGGAAGCTCGAGCGGGTTCATGAACACCCGATCTCCGATGTTGAGGATTGGCTAGCTATTACAGATAACGGCGAGATTCATGGGGGCTACACTCAGCGCGTCATGTTCGAACGTGCTCGAGAACTCTGGGGAAGCCTGCCGCGTGAATTGGAGAAGCAGGCTTCGAGGTATGTCGCCTAGTGCCTGTGCACTTCCTCCTAAGGAGATCGCAATGACCACCCCAGACTCGTCATCGCCGCAGGCGCCGATCATGGTCGGTCAACTGAGCATTCGCTATCTCATCGACGGCACAGCCACGGGTGGTATGGGCGTCTTTGAAATGAGTGTTCCGCCGAGAGCGACTGTTCCGCCTCCCCATAGTCATACGGCGAGCGAGGAGTGCGTATATGTTCTGGAGGGAGCGCTGCGGTACGCGGTGGACGACGTCGCGCGCGATCTGCGGCCTGGCGATTGGATGTTTACGCCTCGCGGGTCCGTGCATCAATTCAGCAACCCGCACGAGGAGCCTGCCCGGGCACTGATCGTTCTCACACCGGACATCGGTGCCCAGTACTTTCGCGAAGTGGGTGCCGTCGTCAACGCAGGCAGTCCACCCGATCGGGCCAAGCTCCTTGCGGTGATGTCGAGGTATGGCCTGGTTCCGGCACCGCCGAACTGACGCATCGCCTAGCCAGCCGCGGAACCTCGCCTCGGCCGGCGGACGGCTCTCACCTTACCGCTCGTTCCTCCTCCACAGAAGAACAGATCGCCGCCATCGGACTCGAGCCCCGAGACGGCGACATCGGACGGCAACTCGAGCCTCTCGAGGACCTCTCCCGTCTTGGGATCGAGGCGCCGCAAATCGCACTCGTCACCTTCCCAGGTGCCGTGCCAGAGCTCGCCGTCGACCCAGGTCACGCCGGTGACGAAGCGGTTGGACTCGATGGTGCGCAGAATATTCCCTGTTTCGGGATCGACTTGATGGATCTTGCGGTCTCGATACTGCCCCACCCAGAGCGTGCCTTCGGCCCACGCGAGGCCCGAGTCACCGCCGCCGCCGGGCGCCGGGATCGTGGCGAGCACACGGCCGGTCTTCGGATCGATCTTGTGGATGCGATCCTCGGCAATCTGAAACAAGTGCCGGCCGTCGAAGGCCGTTCCGGCATGCGCGGCAACCTCGATCGACTGCAGCGTCTTCCCGCTCGCCGGATCCAAGGCATTCAGCTTGTCTCCCGAGGCAAACCAGACGTGCTGACCGTCATAGGTCACCCCATGTACGCCATCGACACCCGGAAAGGGTCCATACTCGCGGACGATTTCAGCCGCTGATCGCTTCATGCTTCCATCCTGGTCGCTTGTTAGTGAAAAGGCGTCTCAAGCTTCAGAGGAGCCTCGAGCGCATCAATGCTGGCAGATCGAGGCGCGCCTCGAGCCAGTCTTCGTGTGAGACCACCTTGTTGTCGGGCATGAGCGTACCTCCTGTGAGCATCAACCATGTCGCGGACCGAAGGCATTCAAAGCGTTTCCTGTCGGCTGCTGATGGGTTCGCCTGCATGCTAATCAGTCGGTAATGGAGTGGGGAGTAACAAGGTCGTCGTGAATCCCGGCACGGACGGGGTCATCCAACGACGCGCTCGCCCGCGACCAAACGACTGCACTTTGCCCGCTGCCGCAAGCGAGTCGAGCGCGCGCTGCACGGTGCGCTGGCTGGCTCCAAGCGCAAGCGCAAGCGCCGAGCTCGACCACGACTCCCCATCGGCGAGGAAGGCGAGCACGGCCGCATGCTTCTCTTCCACCGGCCGCGCCAGCACGACGACCTCGCGCGCGTGGCGCGGCGCCAGCGCAAATCCCCGCTTCGTCGCGGTAACGTCTGCAAGCGTCTGGAGCACCCTGCGAAGCCGTCCGACCTCAACGCGCAACCGCACACGATGCGATTCATCGGCGAGCTTCAATCTGAACGCGCGCGCGATGAGTCTGTCCCGCGGTACGTCCTGCGGCCACGCTTCCCCCAGCGCGCGTGCAAGCGCGAACAACACAGGACGCTTTCCGAGCGAGACCACCGTGCGTGCGTCACGCACGACATGACGGCACGCGTCCACGACGAGCGCCTTGGAAGCCAGTAACGCTTCGACCTCATCGAGCACGAGGAGTCGCTCCTCGCCACGCGCAATCAGGCGCGCTGCGGGCGTATTCAGTGTGAGGGATGCGCTGTCGACCTCGCTCATCAGCGCAGGGATACCCGCTTGCCGTGCAGCGCGCTCGGCCTGGACAAGCGCAGCGCGCGCGGCCTTCGTCCGCAGGCGTCGCATCGCGATTCCCGCAACGACCAGCTCGTGGCGGGCCATCAACGCGGGCGGCAAAGGCACAGGGTCGAGCTCAGCGAGCGTGCGCTCGGCCTCGTCGAGGCGGCCGATCAGGAGCAGGCGCCGGACCTCGAGATACCGCGCGTGCGCGCCGTTTGCCCGGTCGCCGTGCGCTTCGAGCGTTGCTCGCGCTGCGTCGAGCGACTTCGCAGGCCAGCCAAGGTCGCGAGAGGCAAGCGCGATCTCGGCCTCAGCGACGACGCACCTTGCGCGGGCCACGGCTTCTTTCGGACCGAAGGCCCGCGCGGCACTTCGCAGGAGCGCATTTGCGCGAACGAGATCGCCGAGCTGCGCCATCGCGATGCCGCGAAGCGCCAGCGCCGGCGCGTCGTCGCGCAGGGCGACCCGTTTCAATGCGCCGAGCGGATCACCCGCTGCGAGGGCGCGCGCTGCGGCCGTGATCAGTGAGTCCATTGGGTTCCTAATCCCGCCACACTTGTCACTCTCATCGTTCGATGCCCGGCGCCTAATCTATCTCACGACCAAAGCTGGAGCCGAAGGACGACTCACAGCCACCGAGAGGACGGAGAGAGAGCCATGAAGATCAGACGGATCCCCCTACTGGCAGCAATCAGCGTCGTCTGCATGACCGCACCCTCGTCAAGCCAGGCGACCGGAACGACGATCGAGCTCTGCGCCTACCGGGATGTTCTGTGCCTTGAGGACAAAACGCAGTGAGCTGAGATCGCGAGCGCCTGGAGCTAAGGTATCTACACGATCACCAAGCGAAGACATACGGCCAAAGGAGGAACGCATGATGACCACGCACCTGACCGGAACCCGAGAGGAGTGGCTCGCATCAAGGCTCGAGCTGCTCGAGGCGGAGAAGGAGCTCACGCGGAGAAGCGACGAGCTCGCGCGGCGGCGGCAGGCGCTGCCGTGGGTTCGCATCGACAAGAACTATCGATTCGACACTGACGAGGGGAGCGCCTCGCTCGCAGACCTCTTCCGAGGGCGCTCGCAGCTCCTCGTCTACCACTTCATGTTCGGACCCGACTACACGGCCGGGTGTCCGTCCTGCTCGACGATTGCGGACGGGTTCAACGGTTTCGTGGTCCACCTGGCGAATCACGACGTCACGCTGTCGGCTGTGTCGCGGGCGTCGCTTGCGAAGCTGCAGGCATACAAGCGGCGGATGGGGTGGACGTTCCCCTGGGCGTCCTCGATCGGCAGCGACTTCAACTTCGATTTCAGCATCGCGTTCACCGTGGAGCAACAGCGCGAGGGAGGTATCGAATACAACTATCGGCGTGAAGCGGCGACTCGTGAGCCGCTCGCAGGGAAGACCGTTCAAGAGTGGCAGTTGCGCGGCGGTGAGGGGCCCGTAGCGCAGATCGCGGCCACGACCGGAACCGACGTGGCCACGTACACGCGCGACAGACCGGGTCTGAGCGCGTTCGCGATCGAGGACGGCATTGTCTACCACACCTACTCCACCTATGCGCGCGGGCTGGACAGCCTGTGGGGCATGTACCAGTGGCTCGACCGCGCGCCCAGGGGACGCAACGAAATGGGCGTCTGGTGGCGGCGCCACGACGAGTACCGCGAGGGCTGAGCCGACTCATGGCTGTCGCTGGCGCGACTGGGGACGGGGAAGTCTCGCGACGCATGGTGTCTGAGCGAGCTTCCCACCAGGCCTTCTTCGGTGTCTGCGCGCTGCTGTTCGCCGCCAGTGCGGCGGTGACGATCATCTGGTGCGACTCGATGTCTGCTATGGGCGAGATGCCGATGCCCGGCGGCTGGACGATGTCGATGATGTGGATGCGGATGCCCGCACAGACGTGGCCTGGCGCTGCAGCATCGTTCCTCGGCATGTGGGTCGTCATGATGGTCGCGATGATGCTGCCATCGCTGGTGCCGCTGCTGTGGCGCTATCGCCAGGCCGTCGGCAGGACAGGCGAGCTGCGCCCGGGTCGGCTGATCGCGCTCGTGGGCGTGGGGTACTTCTGTGTATGGACCCTGTTCGGAATGGCCGCCTATCCGCTGGGCCTCGCGCTGGCTGCCCTCGCTATGCAGCTACCGGAACTTGCACGCGCCGTTCCGATCGCGGGTGGTGTGATCGTGTTGATTGCCGGCGGGCTCCGGCTCACTGCGTGGAAGGCACGTCACCTCGCCAGCTGCCGGGAAGTAACGGGTTGCGGTAGGTTGCCGGCGGATGCCAGCGCGGCGTGGCGACATGGACTGCGCCTCGGCGTCCACTGCAGCTACTGCTGTGGCGGTCTGATGGCAGCCCTGCTCGTCATTGGCGTGATGGACCTTCGCGCAATGGCTCTCGTGACGGCAGCCATTACCGTCGAACGTCTCGCACCGGCCGGTGAGCGCCTCGCGCGCACTACCGGAGCCGTCGTCATTGGGGCAGGCTCGGTGCTGGTCGTGCGAGCCCTCGCGCTCGGATGACATCCGCGCAGCTGAGTTTCTGCCACACTGGCGCCACCGCCCCAGCCCTGCCGTTCTTCGCTTATCCTTTGATGGCTGCGCCCCTCGGCCGGCTCAACGCGAGCGACCAGGCGACGCGATAACCCCTGACTCAGTCCTATCGAATCTTCCTGGAAGGAGGGAGAAAGCATGCCAACCGCTCAGGCTTTCGAAAAATGGCTCATCGCTTATGGCGCAGCCTGGGAGGCGCGAGATCCGGGCGCGGCTGTCCGCATCTTCTCGCCAGACGCGCGCTACCACTGGACGCCCTTCGCCTCGCCCCAGGTGGGGCACGACCAGATCGCAGCTGCGTGGGGGCAGGCCACCAGCAGCCAGCAGGACATCCAGTTCCGCTACAGCGTGTGGTCCGTGGACGACGTGCGCGGCATTGCGCAGTGGCACACGCGATTCACGAGAATCGACACGGGCCTTCCCGTCGAAATCGATGGCGTTTTGCTGGCCGAGTTCGACGCTGCTGGCCTCTGCCGCCTGTTTCGGGAGTGGTGGCATAGCACGGACACCCCCTGAGCCGCAGGTGCACCGACCCTGTCTGCCAGGCGATCATTCGCGGTCGAGATCGTAGCGGGCGAACTCGTCGTCCTCGAAACCCAGAGCCGCTTCGACGTCCAGATAGACCTGCGTTAGCCGATCGAACTCGTCCCGCTCGTCGAGCTCAAGGGGACTTTCATCGAGCTCGGCGCGCATCCGGTGAAACTCCGCGCGCAGGTCCGTGAACTCGTCACGGATCTCGTCCCGATCCTCCGAGCTGTCGACGGCGCGACTGAACTCGCGCGCGGCCTCTGCGAACTCTTCCGAATCGCGCGTCAGGTCACTCCCGGGGCGCTCCCCCCGTACTTCGTCGTAAAAGCCGTAGGCCGCGCGATCCAGATCGCGAGCAGCGTCCGACAGCGTGCTGCGCGGGGTCGCGCAGGCTGCGAGAGTCATCAATGCTGCGAGCATCAGCAGAGTCTTCACGCCCACCTCCTCCAGATCCGGCACCTGGCGGTAATTTCCCCAGAACGAGCGAGTTGCGCTGCGGTTCCCTCTCCCGAGCGGCAAAGCGTGCGGAACCGGCGCGGCGGGCGGTCGTTGTGACTCTATCGGGTCACTGTTGCGGACACTGATGGCTAAGCAGCATCCTGGGCACTTCCGAACTGCAGGTCAGCGAGGCGCTTGTAAAGCGGCGCGCGCTGGATCAACTCGCCGTGGGTACCGATGTCCACGACGCGCCCGTGGTTCATCAGAACGATCCGGTCCGCCTTCAGGACGGTCGCCAGACGGTGAGCGATGATGATCGTGGTCCGCCCCCGCATCAGTCGCTCGAGCGCCTCCTGAACGAGTCGCTCGCTTTCGGCATCGAGCGAACTCGTCGCCTCGTCGAGCAACAGGATGGGCGGGTTCTTCAGGATGGCTCGGGCGATGGCAATGCGCTGGCGTTGCCCACCGGACAGCCGCGCGCCGCGCTCGCCTAGAAACGTCTCGTAGCCGTCGGGCAGCTGTCGCACGAAACCGTCGGCAGCCGCAGCCACGGCCGCCGCTTCGATCTCCCGATCGCTCGCGGCCGGACGGCCGTATCGGATGTTCTCGCGCGCTGAGGCGCCGAACAATACCGTGTCCTGCGGCACCAGACCGATCTGCGCACGCACCTGCTCCGGAGACACACGGGCGATATCGACGCCATCGATCAGCACGCGTCCGCTCGCGGGATCGTAGAAACGCAACAGCAACTGGAACGTCGTGCTCTTGCCCGCGCCGGACGGCCCGACGAACGCGATCGTTTCGCCGGGCTCGATCGCGAGCGTGAGGCCGTCGAGCGCGCGCGTCTGCGGCCGTGAGGGATAGCTGAAAACGACGTTGTCGAAACGCAGGCTGCCGAGGGCGCGTGTGGGCAACCCCAGGGGCGTGGCCGGCGCAACGATGGTCGGCTCCGCCTCGAGCAATTCGATCAAGCGCTCGGTAGCGCCGGCGGCCCGCTGTACCTCGCCCCACATCTCGGTCAGTGAGGCCGCGGAGCCGGCGACCAGCATCGCGTACAGCAGGAACTGCCCGAGCTCACCCGCCGTCATCGTGCCACGCACGACGGAATGCGCACCGAGCCACAGCACGAACGTGATTGCGCCAAACACGAGCATCACGCCCGCGGCCGTGAGCGCCGCGCGCACTTTCGTTCGCCGGATCGCAGTATCGAAGCTCGCCTCGACCGCGTCCTCGAAGCGCCGGCTCTGCAGCCCCTCCAGCGTGAACGCTTGCACGGTCTGAATCGCATTCAATGTCTCGCCGGCGAGTCCGCTCGAATCGGCAATCCGATCCTGAGCCGCGCGCGACAATCGGCGTACCTTGCGACCGATCACGATCAGCGGCGCAATCACGACCGGCACCGACAGTACGATAATGCCCATCAGCCGCGGGCTCGTCGCCGCGAGCATCACGAGACCGCCGGCCAGGTTCAGCACCGATCGCAGCGCAATCGAGATGCCGACACCGGCAATCGACTGGACGAGCGTCGTATCGGTCGTGAGTCGCGACAGCACCTCGCCGGTGCGCGTGACTTCGAAGAACGCCGGATCCATCCGGATCACTTTGTCGTAAACCGCTTCACGGATGTCCGCGACGACGCGTTCGCCGAGCCAGGTCACGAGATAGAAGCGCAGCGCGGCAAACATGCCGTAGAGTGCCGCCGCGAGCAGAAACAGACCGAAATAGCGGTCGATCGTCGCGACGTCCCCCGCGCCGAAGCCGCGATCGATCACATAGCGCACGGCCACGGGCAGCGACAACAGCGCCGCGGAGGCGACCAGGAGCGCCGCGAGCGCGAGCGCGAGCGTCCCGCGGTACGGCTGGATGAACGGCGCGAGCGCTCGCAGGGGGCGTAGCGACCGCCCCTTCGGGCGTTCGGCCGCGTGAGGCTCACTCATGGCACGCTTCGCTGGCTGGGGGCTGGGGGCTGAG
>Ga0268386_10003627_pt1 | contig 11274 bp, 11 predicted proteins | sample RVTome_15_FD_200260 | JGI IMG/M metagenome (GOLD analysis project Ga0268386, IMG submission 200260) | Soil microbial communities from uranium-contaminated site in the Upper Colorado River Basin, Wyoming, United States - RVT150D86... ... | reverse complement strand
CGTGACATGGCCGACGTGGCCACCCACGCCGAGGCCGTGGACCGGGAGCTCGAGGTGCAGCTCTGGTCGTTCTCGCAGCCCTGGTTCGCGGAGCGCCTCAGCGCGCTCCAGCGCCGGATCAGCTCCAACTGACCGGCGACTTGGTCGCTGCGCAGGTCCACCCGTGAGCGGCGACGCCTGGGTGACTCTGGCCGTCCTGGTCGCCATGTTCGTGGTGCTGGCGACGGATCGGCTGACGCCGGTGGTTGCGGTGACCGCAGCCACGATCTCGTTGCTCCTGCTGGGCGTGATCGATGCCGCCGAGGCCTTCAGTGGGTTCAGCAACCCTGCCCCGGTGACCGTGGCCGCGCTCTACGTCGTGGCTGGGGCCGTGGACAAGACCCAGGCCCTGCAGCCGCTCCTTGCCTTCGTTCTGCGACCTCGAGCGGGTCGGCCGGCCCCCGCCAGCCGGCTGCTCATCCCCGCCGCAGCCGCCTCGGCGTTCCTGGCCAACACGCCCATCGTGGCCATGCTGGTGCCGTCCGTGACCAGCTGGTGCCGGCGCGTCGGCCAGGCCCCCTCCAAGGTGCTGATCCCGCTCTCGTACGCGACGATCCTCGGCGGCGTCATGACCGCCATAGGGACGAGCACCAATCTCGTGGTCTCGGGTCTTGTCACCGAGGCAGGGGGCGAACCCTTCGAGATCTTCGAGCTCGCCCGGGTCGGCCTGCCGGTGGCGTTGGTCGGTCTCACTGTCGTGCTCGTGCTCGCACCCCGCGTTCTCCCCGACCGCCGCGGTCCCGACCCCAGCGACCCCGAGACCCGCGGCTACACGGTGTCGATGGTCGTGGTCCCTGACGGGCCCCTGGTGGGCGGCACGGTGGAGGAGGGTGGTCTCCGCCACCTGCAAGGCGTGTTCCTGGTCGAGATCGAGCGCTACGGCAGGGTCATCGCTCCGGTGGCGCCCGACCTCGTGCTGGTCGGCAACGACCGCCTGACATTCGTCGGCAACGTCGACCTGGTCGTCGACCTGCAGCAGACCAGGGGCCTGCGCTCCGCCGAAGCACCGCATGTCGCGTTCGTCGACACCCCGCGGCACACCTTCGTCGAGGCAGTCGTCGGCAGCGCCTCCCCCCTGGCCGGCCGCACCCTGCGCGAGATCGACTTCCGGGCCCGCTACCAGGCCGCCGTTCTGGCCATCCACCGGTCCGGTCAGCGGGTGCCCGGCAAGCTGGGCACGGTGCGCGTCCGTCCCGGCGACACCCTCCTGCTCCTGGCCGACGAAGGCTTCGCCGGCCGCTGGCGCCACCACGAGGACTTCCTGCTGGTGGCCCGCCGGGGCGGCCCCTCCCCCACGGCCACGCGCTACGCCCCTGTGACGTTGGCCGTCGTCGGGCTGCTGGTCCTGCTGACCGCCCTGGGGGTGATGTCCCTGCTCAACGCCGCGCTGCTGGCCGCCCTGGCCCTGGTGGCCATCGGCGTGTTGCGCCCCAGCGAGGCCCGCGACAGCGTGAACCTCGACGTCATCCTTGTGATCGGAGCCGCCTTCGGGCTGGGCGCCGCCGTGCAGACCAGCGGCCTGGCCGAGCAGATCGGCGACAGCATCGTGACGGCGACGGACGGCTTCGGCGATGTCGGAGCGCTGGTGGGCTTGGTCCTGATGGTGGTGGTGTTCACGGAGCTGATAACCAACGCAGCCGCCGTGGTCATCGCCTTCCCCATCGCCATGAACATCGCGGACGACGTCGGCTACGACCCGCGCCTGCTCGCCATCGCGCTCGCCGTGGCCGGCTCGGCGTCTTTCCTCACGCCGGTCGGCTACCAGACCAACACCATGGTCTACGGACCTGGCGGCTACCGCTTCACCGACTACCTACGCCTGGGTGCCCCGCTGTCCTTCGCGGTCATGACCACGATCATCGTCACCGTGGTGGTGCAGAGCTGACACCGGGGCGCGACGCGGCCCGATCGACACCCCGAGCGAGGTCGTGCAGCTCGCCGGACCGGGCCGCCCACTCCTCGGCGGTGATGGCGAAGCGGATGTGGTCCTCCCACACCCCGTTGATCTCGATCAGCCGCTCGGCCAACCCCTCGCTGCGCAGACCCAGCTTCTCGACCACCCGCAGGCTGCGGTCGTTGCGGGGGATGATGTTGATCTCGACGCGGTGCAGTTCGACCTGCTCGATGGCGAACCCGAGCACGGCGACGAGCCCCTCGGGCACGAAGCCCTGGCCCGCGAAGCGCTCGTCCACCCAGTAGCCGACGTGGCCGGATCGGAAGGCGCCCCTCACCACGTTGTTCAGGTTGATCTCACCGCAGAAGCGCTCGCGGTGGAACATCCCGAAGGCGTACCCGGTCCCGAGCTGGCGCTCGCGATCGCGGGCACTGCACCGGGAGGCGAAGGCGGACGGGTCCTGAGCGGGGCTGGCGGCCCCCGGTGGCAACCGCGGCTCCCACCGGGCCAGCCACTCGGCGTTGTAGAGCCGGACCTCCCGGTAGCCGGCGAAGTCCACGGGCCGCAGCGGCCTCAACAGCAACCGGGCGGTGCGCAGCTGGGTCATGGCTCGGACTCGGGCGGCCACGTGACGGCGGCGGCCACGCCGTCCAACAGGTCGTGCTCGCTGACCACCAACTCGTCGACGTCGAAGAAGCGCATGATGCCCACCAGGATGGCGGTGCCGGCCACGATCACGTCTGCCCGTTCACGGGGAAGGCCGGGGTTGTGGACACGATCGGCCACGGGCTCTGTGGCGAGCGTGCGGAAGACGTCCTCCACGGCGGCGCGGGTGAGCGCCATCCGGTGGATGCGGTCGGGGTCGTAGGTGGCCAGTCCCAGCTCGACTGCGGCGATGGTGGTGACGGTGCCGGCCACACCCACATGCGTCACGGCTGCGTTGGCCGCGGGGTGATCGCGCGCCACGTCACCGAGGTGCATGGACACGATCTGCAGAAGCGAGCTGAGCTCGGCGGGATCGGGCGGGTCGGAAGGCAGGTACTGCTCGGTGAAGCGAACCGACCCCATCGGCAGGGACACCACGCTGTCGACCTGGGCGCCGCCAACGATCAGTTCGGTGGAGCGACCTCCGATGTCGATCACCATGAACGGCCCTTGGCGGTCGAGGTCACCCGTGGCGCCGGCGAAGGCCAGCCGGCCCTCGGTCGAACCATCGATCATGTGCATGGTCTCGCCCAGCACCTGGGTGGCCGCCCGCAGGAACTCGTCCCTGTTGGTCGCGTCCCTGGCCGCGGCGGTGCTCACGGCCCGCACCGCGGAGACGTCGTGCTGGTCCATGCACGCTCTGTACTCCTCCAGTACCGCCGTCGTGCGATCGATGGCCTCGCTGGACAGGGTGTGCGTGGTCTCCACGCCGCGCCCCAGGCCGGTGACGACGGACCGGCGCGTGATGTCGCCCTCCGGCCCGGTGATGAGGAGACGGGTGCTGTTGCTGCCGCTGTCGACGACGGCCACCGGCTCCGTCTTCCCCTTCCCAACCGCGGGCTCCTCCCCGTTGCCGCTCACGACGGGTCCGCCGGATCGGCGTCGGCCAGCCGCTCCGACACCCAGCGCCCGACCGGGTCGTCACCGCCGGCCAGGTGCCAGGCGTAGTGGGCGTGGAGGCACTTGACGCCCCTGGCCGTGCCACCCACGCCGCCCCGCGGTCGCGAGCCCCTGTGGCCGGAGGGCAGGGCGGCGTCCCTCTCGGCCGCGTAGCGACCGTGCGCTGCGGCCAGCGCGGCTGGGTCGACCTCGGCCTCGGCCCGGCGCACACCTCCGGCCGCCTCGAGGCGGCTCACCTGGGTCCGCTGGCGCGACCCCACCAGCCAGTAGAGCGTCGGCATGGGCGTGCCGTCGTCGAGAAGGGGCGCGTTGCGAATGACGATCGGCTCCCCCCGGGCCTCGCGCACCACCACCTCGAAGGGTCCCGCCGGCCGACGCCCCAGAAGGGCGGTGACGGCATCGACGTCGGCCTCGAGCCCGGTCACGTCTCCTCAGGAGCGGCGGCGACGGCGGCTGCGCCCGATCAGGAAGATGATCACCATCAAGACCAGCACCACCGGGATGACACGCTTGGCCACCGGTGCACCGGCCGTCTCGAGCAGGTCGACTGGTTCTGGTTCTGGCATCTCGATCCGACGTGGTCCGGTCGAGGCGCCTGTCGATGTCGATCCGGTCGAGGGGCTGGACTCGGCCCCGCCGGCCGAGCCCTCCGCCGATCCGGCATCGCCCGATTGCGTGGCGGCGCCGTTGCCCGACCCCGAACCTGCGGCGAGCTTGCCCTCGAGGCAGGTCACGAACTCACCCAGCAGCTTCTCGCTGACGTCGGCCAGCACTCCCCGCCCGAACTGCGCCACCTTCCCGCTCAGCTTGAGGTCGGTGTGCACCGAAACCTTGGTTCCCGCGCCGTCGGGTTCGAGGCGGGCGGTGACCGTCGCCGACGCGTTGCCCTGACCCCTGGTGTCGCGACCCTTCGCCTCGAGCACCGCATGGTGGTCGCTCTCGTCGAGGGTGACGAAGGTCGCCTGACCCTTGTACTGGGCGGTGATGGGGCCCACCTTGACCTTGACCTGCCCCTTGTACTCGTCGCCGTCCACCTCGGTCAGCTGGGCGCCGGGCAGGCAGGGCGCGATCAGCTCCACGTTGGTCAACGTCGACCACGCCTCGCCGATCGGGGCACTGACTCGGAACTCGTTGCTCAACTCCATCTCGTCAGGTCCTCCACGGTGTCGATGTCGAAGGGGTCGCCGTCGCAGGGTACTTCCTCCGTCAGATCGGGGCGCCTGCGCATCAGGACCCTGGCTCCCTCGTCCCCGCTACGGGGCAGGAGGGGCCACGTCGTTGCGGCCAGCTTGACGGGGTTGCCCCTCCGACCTGAGTAGGTCGCCACGGCGATGGGAGCAGGGTGACGGGCCACCGCCATCCAGGCCGAAGGCGGCACGAAGGGCTGGTCGGCCAGGCCCACCACCACCGCGCTGTGGCCCGAGCTGCGGGCAGCGTCGACACCGACCCACAGCGAGGTGGCGATGCCGTCCCGCCAGCCCCGGTTGTGCAGGACGCGCACCGCCACGCCGGGCCGCTGGGAACCGACTCCTCCTGACAGCACGGGGTCGATGTCGACGGCGCCGGTCACCACGATCACCTCGTCGAGGTCAGCGGCCAGGACATGCTCCAGCGCCCAGGTCACGACCGGTCGTCCGTCGAGGCGGGCAAGCAGCTTGTGCTCGGGTCCGGCGAAGCGCGACCCGCCCCCAGCGGCCAGGAGCACGCCCGCCACGCTGCCCCGGCCGGAGGCACGGTCGTCGGCCCCGGTGGTCACGACGCCGCCAGCTCGGTGTCGATCGGACCGAGGTCCACGATCTCCCATCGCTGGCCCGGCATCGACCGGGGGCGATCCCCCAGCACCGCCATGGACTGCTCGCGCACCGTCACGCATTGCGGGGCAGCCAGGCGGGCGTGGTCGACCACCAGCCAGCGGATGCCGAACTCGCCGCGGAGAGGCTCCACGTCGGCCTGCTCGAGGGGGACGCCGTCGGGCCAGGCCGTGGTCCGGAAGGGACCGAGCGCCGACGATCGGCAGCGTAGGGCGGCCATGCCCCGCGACTGCACGTAGGGATCCAGCTCTGAGAACCACGGCAGGGTCAGATGGGGCGCGGTGCAGCCGACCATGGGCACCTCTGCGTACACCTGCAGCAGCAGGTACTCCACCTCGATGCCGTCGCAGTCGGCGGGGACCACGAGCATGGCCCCCTCCCCGGCCGCCGCCAACTGGCCCAAGGCGGCGCGGCTGGGCTCGTCGACGAAGTCGGTGACGACGGTGGTGCCGATGCGATTCGAGACCAGGGTGAGGGCGACGAGCGCGACGATGGCCACCCGCAGCGGCGGACGGCGCGCCGCGCGCCAGACCTCGTTGCCCACCACGGCCATGGCTGCCACCGCGGCCACGGTCACACCCAGGGCCATGCGGCCCGGCACCCTCAGGCTGTCGCCGGCGGGACCGAGCCCCAGCGTCGTGAAGGGGCCCCACTCCACGGCCTGACCGAGGAGGCGCAGGGCCTGACCGCGGACGTGGGGCACGGTGCCGAGGCTCAGCAGCCAGCTGACGACCGCCAGCGTCAGCAGCGGCCAGCGGTAGGCGGACCTGACCACCACCAGCGCGCCGAGAGCCACCAGGGCCATCAGCCCCGGATACAGGTAGCCCTCGGGTACCAGGTAGTCGACGTGGTCGATCAACCCGGGCACACCCGAGCCGACCACGAGGTTGGGCGGCGGCCACAGGCCGAGCGCGTCGCTGGTGTACGAGCTCCGGAACGTGACCAGCCAGGTATCGAACAGCTCGCTGCGGCCCGCCTGGACCTCGGCCCGCTCGAAGGCCAGTCGCACCACCAGGAAGGGCAGCAGCACCACGGCGGCGCCAGCCAGGGCAGCGCCGATCCGCCAAGCCACGTCGCGGGCCTGGTCGCGCCGGATGGCGAAGGCGACGCAGATGGCGAGCGCCAGGACACCCAGGAGGAGGTGGTAGACGGAGGTCAGCGCGGCAACCGACACCAGCAACCCCAGCCGCCACGGTGGCGGAGCCCGCCGGTCGCGCACGACGAGGAGCCCCTCGGCCACCAGCAGCGCCGTGGCGAAGACGCAGACCAGGCCGAGGTGGCCCGAGTACCTCCACACGAGGGCAGGGGCCGTGGCCAGGGCGGCGCCGCAAGCCAGCCGCACTGCCAGGTACGGCGTCACCACGGCGGCCAAGCGGTAACCGGCCCACACGTTCAGCACCGCCACGCCCAGGAGGAGCACGTTGTAGGCCAGGATCGGCTCGAGGAGGAGGTTCAGCAGACCGAGCACGTAGAGCGGCAGCACGCCGTCGATGGTGAGCACGTCGAGGCCGGCGGGGACGACCACGTCCCCGAAGACGGTAGGGATGAGCTCCCCACTGCGGAAGGCCTGCCCGAAGCGCCACCCGAACCAGATGTACTGGTTGGCGTCACCGGGCCCGTACCACGACGTGGAGAGCCTCCCCAGCAACGGGGAGAACACCACCCACCAGACACCGGCCACGGTCGCCCCCCACGCCAGGGCCTGTCCCCACCGCGGCACGGTCGCCGATCGAGCGGTGCCCGGTGTAGCGGTGCCCGCTCCCGCGGTCGCCGTGACCGCCGCTGGGAGTCGCACCGGGCCCCGCCGTCGCAGCGCCAGCAGCCCCACGAAGACGACGATGGCCAGCCCGGCGAGGACCACCCACAGGGCGGCAACAGGGTGCCGGTCGAGCCCGGTGACCACCGAAGCGGCGCGGGTCAGGCCCGTCAGGGCCGCCAGCAGCGCCCACAGGCCGAGCATGGCCGCCAGCGGCACGACCACCCCGGCCGCGGCCACCAGGGCCCAACCGAGCACGTCGCGTCGGGGGCGGTGGCCGAGCCGATCCTGCACCGATCCGACCGGGTCGAGCGCGGCCGTGGGCTCAGTGGATGGCGCCGTCGGCGTCTCTCAGGCTGGGTGCCTTGCTCCCGGTGCGAGTGGCGATGATCTCGGCCACGATCGATACGGCCGTCTCCTCCGGGGAGCGCGAGCCGATGTCCAGGCCGATGGGGGCCATGATCTGGTCGAGCTGTTCGTCGGTGACACCCTCCTCACGCAACCGAGCCACCCTGGTGTCGTGGGTGCGGCGGCTGCCCATGGCGCCGATGTAGCCGACGTCGGTCTGCAGTGCCGAGGTGATGGCGGGCACGTCGAACTTGGCGTCATGGGTGAGCACGCAGATGGCGTCTCGCTGGGTGAGATCGGCACCGATGCGGTCGAGCAGCCGGTTGGGCCAGTCCACCACCACCTCGTCTGCCATCGGGAAGCGCTTGCGGGTGGCGAAGACCTCGCGGGCATCACAGACGGTGACGCGGTAACCCAGCAGCTTGGCCTGGGAGGCGAGCGCCCTGGTGAAGTCGACGGCACCGAAGATGACCATGTGCGGCCTGGGGGCGTGGCTCTCGATGAACACGCTGATGTCCGCCTGGCGGGCCTCGCCGTGCTGGCCGTAGTGACGCGTCTCGGTGGCGCCCGACTGGAGCGCAGCCAGCGCGTCGCGGGCCACCACCCGGTCCAGGTCGGGGTGGCCCAGAGTGCCCATGGGCTCCTGGCCGGGCCGTACCAGCATCTTGGCGCCGACGTCGGGACCGTCCAACACCGTGACCAGCGAGACCGGCTGCTCGGTGCGCAGCGCGTCGCGCAGCTCCTCGAAGATCGATGCCACCGGACTCACCAGTCCAGGGGCTCGAGGAAGAGGTGGATGGTGCCGCCGCATGTGAGACCGACAGCGAAGGCCTCGTCGTCGCTGTAGCCGAAGGTGACGACACCTGGGCCACGGTCACCGTCGAGGAGCTGCAGGGCCTCGCCCACCACTGCACCCTCCACACAGCCTCCTGAGACCGATCCGGCCACCTCGCCGTCCTCGTTGACGGCCATGGCCGCACCGGGGTCGCGCGGTCCGGAGCCGTCTATGTCCACCACCCGGGCCAGCGCTATGCGCTTTCCGTCGGAGCGCCAGCGGTCCAGCTCGTCGAGGATCTCTTCCATGCCGGGAAACGCTACCGGAGTCGTGGCGCTGCCCCGCCGTGCGCCACCTCCGAACGGCCCGCTCAGGTGCGGATGCGGCGAGCCAGGTTCTCCAGGGACGCCAGGTCGTGGCCCTCCACGAACTCGTCGACATATGGCAGGGCGGCCGCCATGCCTCGGGCCAGAGGGGCGTAGCCGGGGGTGTGCTTCAACGGGTTGACCCAGACCACCCGATGGGCGACGCGGCTGAGGCGGGCCATCTCCTCTCCCAGGCGCTCGGGGTCGCCCCTGTCCCAGCCGTCGGACAGGAGCACCACCACGGCCCCGCGGGCCATCCCCCGCACGCCCCATTCGTCGTTGAACGTGCCGAGTGCCTCGCCCAGCCGCGTCCCCCCCGACCAGTCGGTCACGGCATGGGTGGCGGCGGTGAGGGCCGCGTCGGGGTCGTGGCTGGCCAGCTCGCGGGTCACCCGAGTGAGCCGGGTGCCGATGGTGAAGGCTTCGACCCTGACCCGGCCCGAGACGGCGGCGTGGGCGAAGCGGATGAGGGCCCGAGCGTAGGGCTCCATCGACCCGCTGATGTCGAGCAGCAGGACCAGGCGGCGGGGCCGGCGGCTGGACCGCCGGTAGGCGATGTCGATGGGCTCGCCCCCTGCCCTCAAGGCCCGGCGGACGGTGCGGGCCAGGTCGGGGCGGCGCGTATCCCGCTTGGCCGGCACCAGGCGGCGGGAAGGTCGGGTCTCGGTGACGAAGCGGAGGTCGGAGAGCAGCCGGTGCAGCTCGTCCAGCTCCTCGTCGGAGCATTCCGCGAAGTCCTGGTGACGCAATACCTCGGCATCTGACCAGCGGACCTGCAGCACCGGGCCGGCGACCTCGGTCAGCTCGCCTGGGTCGTCGTCGGGATCGTCGGGATCGTCGGTGACGAGGGTTATGGTCGGCGGCTCGGGCTCGATGGGGATGGGGACGCCGACGACGTCCTCCCAGAACACACGGAAGGCCCGGTCGTAGACGGGCTGATCCTCTGGCCTGCGCACCAAGGTGGCCCGCCCTGCCCAGTAGACGCGGTCCCGGTCGGCCATCCCCAGGGTGCGCAGCGCGTCCACGAACATCGTCACCGTCCCGACGGGCACGTCGAGCTCCGCGGCCCGCAGCAGGCGGGCGAAGGCCACGGCCATGCGCTCGGGGCTGTTCAGGGGCGGCAGGCCGACGCTGTCGCGCTCGACCACGCGGGTCGATCCGGAACCCTGGCCCCAGTCGTGGCTTCGGCCGTCGGGCGATCCGGAACCCTGGCCCCAGTCGTGACCTCGGCCGTCGGGCGATCCGGAACCCTGGCCCCAGTCGTGGCTTCGGCCGTCGTCGGCCCCAGGAGCCACCCGCAGTCAGCCCGCCCGCTGGCGGGCGGCCTCGAGCAGCGCCCCGATGCCGTGCGACCGGGCGCGCTGCTGGTCCTCCCGGTACTTCAGAACCGTCCCCAGGCTGGCCACGACCGTCAGCTCGTCGAGCTGGGTGCAGCCGAGGCGGGCCAGGGCCTGGGCCCAGTCGATCGACTCCGCCACCCCGGGGGGCTTGTACATGCCGAGGTCGCGCAGCTCGGCCACGGCCGCCGCCACCTGGCGGGTCAGCTCGTCGCTGGCATCGGGAGCCTTCAGGCGCACGATCGCCACTTCGCGGTCGAAGTCGGGATGCTCCACCCAGTGGTACAGACACCTCCGCTTGAGGGCATCGTGCACATCACGGGTGCGGTTCGAGGTGATGATGACGATCGGGGGCACCTCGGCCCGGAACGTCCCCAGCTCGGGCACGGTGACCGCGAACTCGCTGAGGACCTCGAGCAGGTAGGCCTCGAACTCGTCGTCGGCCCTGTCCACCTCGTCGATGAGCAGCACGGGCGGCGGTCCGTCCCCGTAGCCGATGGCACGCAGCAGCGGCCGGCGGATCAGGAACCGCTCGTTGTAGAGCTCGTCCTCCAGCTCCTCGACGCTCTCGCCGCGCGCGGCACCGGTCGCCTCGGCCGTGCGCAGGTGCAGGAGCTGGCGGGTGTAGTCCCATTCGTAGAGGGCCTGGCTGGCGTCCAGCCCCTCGTAGCACTGGAGGCGCACCAGTTCGCCACCGCTCCAACGAGCCAGGACCTTGGCCACCTCCGTCTTGCCCACCCCCGCCTCGCCCTCCAACAGCAGCGGCCGTTCCAACTCCAGGGCCAGGAAGACAGCGGTGGCCAGACCCTCGTCAGGCAGGTAGTCGTGTCGGGTCAAGCCGGCGAGCACGTCGTCGACGGAGGTGATCTGGTCGCGCATGGTGACCGCAAGCGTACGGACACCGGACCCCTACCGTGAACCCGGCTGCCAGTTCCCGACCCGAGCCCTGCCCGGTGACGGCGGGTACCGTCACCGGACCGCAGCGAGGAGGAACGGGATGGACCTGGGGATCGCGGGCCGCAAGGCGGCTGTGGCCGCCGCTTCGGCAGGGCTGGGGCTCGGCTCGGCCAGGGCGCTGGTGGCCGAGGGTGTCGCGGTCGCCGTCTGCAGCCGCGACCCGGCGCGCGTCGACGCCACCGTGGCCGAGCTGGGGCACGACGCCGTCGGCATCGTGGCCGATGTGGGCTCGACCCAGGGTGCCGGGGAGTTCATCTCCGAGGCCATCTCCGCTCTCGGCCAGATCGACATCCTGGTCACCAACGCCGGCGGCCCACCCCCTGGGACCTTCGCCTCGACGGAGCTCGAGGCCTACCAGGCCGCGCTCGAGCTGAACCTGCTGTCCAC